>Ga0335085_10016215_pt1 | contig 10777 bp, 6 predicted proteins | sample Lox_Sample_45_FD_206712 | JGI IMG/M metagenome (GOLD analysis project Ga0335085, IMG submission 206712) | Soil microbial communities from Loxahatchee National Wildlife Refuge, Florida, United States - Lox_Sample_4.5 | ecosystem: Environmental > Terrestrial > Soil > Wetlands | place: USA: Florida... | reverse complement strand
TGGCGACGTCGTAAACACCACCACCTGTGCACCCAGCGCGTCAGCGAACTTCACCGCCATGTGGCCCAATCCGCCCAGACCCACCACGCCCACTTTCTTGCCTTTGGTCACGCCCCAGTGCCGCATCGGCGAATAAGTCGTGATTCCTGCGCACAGCAGCGGCGCGGTCGCCGCCAAATCCAGATTCTTAGGGACGTGCAGCACGAAACGCTGGTCCACCACGATGCTCTCCGAGTATCCGCCGTAGGTCACGCCGCCCAGATGCTTATCGGGAAGGTTGTAAGTGTAGGTGACATTTGGGCAGAACTGCTCCAGTCCGGCCTTGCACTCGGCACAAGTCCCATCGGAGTCCACCATGCAACCGACAGCGGCAAGGTCGCCCACCTTGAACTTGGAAACCGCCGAGCCGACTTTAGCCACGCGGCCCACAATTTCATGCCCGGGTACGCACGGATAAACCGTCGGAAGGAATCCGCTCCACTCATTGCGGACCTGATGCAGATCCGAGTGGCAGATCCCGCAGAAAAGAATCTCGATTTGAATGTCATTTGGAGTTGGATCGCGTCGCGGGATGGTTGCAGGAGCCATGGGCGACGTAGCGCTACTGGCGGAGTACGCTTTCGTTTTGTTCATGCGCTTACTTTAGATGATCGCAGCCGCATCCGATATGCAAAATCCGCCATTGTGCATGCAGAATGCGCCAGCCATGGCGCCGTCGGACTCCAAGCCGGGGATTTTAAGGGGATCGAAAGGAATGACGGTGGATCTGCATCCGCTCGGGCCATCATCGTCAAAGATTAACGGGCGTCCTGATCCTGGGATGGGCTTGAATTCGGCCCGGTCAGGATTCGGGGGCGCCCGTGTTTGCAGGCAACTTCGCTTTACTTCTTGTTAACCTCCGTCAAGATGCTGGTCGCGGCCTGCTGCAGCAGCGGCGTCAGGACATCTTCGCCATCCGACTTGGCCTTTGACTTCAACTGGTTTTGCGCCAGCGGTGTGGCCTGTCCCAGCGCGACCAGCTGATATTGCACGGTCACCTCATCTTTGGATTTGATTTGGCCGTTAAAGCCGGAGAGCTGATTCATGGCTTGGTGCTCGGCTGACATGGCGGCAGCAGAGGCCGCTGCCCCAGCGGCCTGAGCGGCAACCGCCCCACCCATGCCGCCTGCCGCCATACCCGCCATCGGTACCATGCTGGCCATCGGCGCAGCCATCTTCATGAACTTGCCGAAGCCGCCTCCGGCGTGTTTGACTGCCACACTCGAGTACAGAATGTAGTCACATTGTTTCTGTTGTGCTTCGGCCTGCAGTTGCATGGCGACTCGCGAATCCAGTGCGGCGATTTCAACCGCAGGCCCGCTCATCAGCGCGACTTCTGCATTCCGGACCGGAGTGCTATAGTCGGCCCCGGCATTATTGCCCTGTCCCAACTGCGCATCGGGCGGTGCCACCCCGATCCGAATCTTGCCGGCCGCTTTCGGGCCCAGCATTTGAGGGGCATTGACCTGCGCGCTCGCCGGGCTGCCCATGCCGGGCATGCCTCCCGTCTGCGGGATAGCCCCGAGCTGCGCAGCCTGTGCCCAAGCTTGCTTCTCCATGGCCAACTGGGCCGCCGGCGCGGTCACCGGGTTCATCATTTGCGCGACCGATGGAACATTCTGTCGCGCATTCGCGGGCGTCTGGGCATAGGAGCTAGCTGGCGTTACCGCGGCCGCCTGCACCGCTTGCGCAGGCCCGGACATGCCGCTCCCGGTCAGCTCAGCCAGCGAGTTCACCTTGCGGTAGCCCTCTGGCACATCGAACATCTCAGGTGGAAGGTTCTGTTTGGTTAATTCTGAAATCTGTACTGTCACGATGGTTTTGCTGCCGTCTGGCGCCGGCATGGAAATGCTTTCCTGCAGTGGGTAGCCCGGCTTGCCGCTACCCACACGGCGCGAGATTACTGTGTCGTGGCACCCTCCGCCCTGCTGCACGGGTGGAGCGATTGCGGCGCAGCCATCCAGTTCTTTGGATATGTCGGCAAACCAGCCATCGATCTCAAACGACTGGCGAACCTGGGTGCAGGCGTCCGGCGAGGGTTCCTGTACCACCTTGGCTTTGAGGTGCCGGGCCGGATAACCGTACATGGTTTTGCGCTCGCCCGTATCGGTGACTGTCGTGGTCAGCGTGATCTTCCCGCCGGACGCGTCTCCCACCGGCGCTCCTGTGGCCAAGGCAGCGGCTTTGGCGGCATTTTCGTCCTGAGGATCCTCGGCCACAAAGTAGGTTTGCGCCTGCTCATTCAATGTCAGCGTGCGGTGAAGATCGCACTGGCGGAGCGTGATTATGCTCCCCGCAGGCCCCGCACTCACGCTGCGTTCACGGGCGCCCTTGATGGACGACTCGCTGGAAGAAACGAAGTTTCCTCCAACCAGGATGTTCTTCTTGATATGCAAGTCCTGCCCCTGGGCCGCCAGAGCGGCGAGCAGGAGGACGAACCAGCCGGAGCATCGCAGTGATTTGGAAGGCATAGTCACTCCTTAACGTAATGGGCGGAACGCAATGCGCAGGCGTCACAGCCGTTTCTCAGCTTTCCCCGCCTCCAGAAGCGGCCGTGCCTGCCTGCGGATTGCCTTCCTATTCTGTAAGGCGCAATCGGCCGGACGAATTGAGTCACGAAAGCAGAAAAAATTCTGGGGTGCCCCCCCTGGGAACCGGCCGCCCCCGCAGTTGGCTGGCGATTGACACGGTCGACGGGGCGGGATATGCTGCGCGGCAGAATTTGTCTCGCGCATCGGGGCGTATGCAAGTGCAGCGCGGGTCTTCCAATCAGGTCACCGAATTATTGGTCCGCTGGCGGGCCGGAGACCGCGCCGCGCTCGACGCCCTCATACCTCTTGTCTATGACGAACTGCGCCGTCTGGCACGGCGCTATTTGCAGCGCGAGCGTTCCGATCACACTCTGCAAAGCACAGCCCTGGTGCACGAGGCTTATGCTCGCTTGGTAGGGCAGAATTTTCCGGCATGGCAGAACCGCGCACATTTCTTCGGGGTCGCGGCGCAGCTCATGCGCCAGATTCTGGTGGACCACGCCCGCAGCCATCGCGCTGCCAAACGCGGGGGCGCCGCCTGCCGGGTAACGCTGGAAGACGCAGTGTGGCAGGCCAAGCCGGTCGACGTCGACGTGGTGGCGCTCGACGATGCCCTGAAGACTCTGGCCAAGATCGACGCCCAACAGGGCCGGGTGGTCGAACTGCGGTTCTTCGCCGGGCTCTCCATCGAAGACACCTCCGAGGTGCTGGGCATCTCCCCTTCCACGGTAATCCGTGATTGGAATACCGCCCGGGTGTGGCTCTACCGCGAACTCGATCGAGGAGCCTCGCAATGAAGGCAGAGCGTTGGCGTCAGATCCGCGAGGTGTTTGAACGGGCGGTGGCGTTCAATGGTATGGAGCGCTCCGGCTTTCTAGACCAGGCTTGCTCCGCCGACCCGGAGCTGCGGCGCGAGGTCGAATCGCTGTTGCTCTATGAAGGCCGCACCGATACCGGATTTCTGAATATCCCTGCCGTCGCTCTGCTGGAGACGGTTCCGGCGGCACCGCTGGGCAACCGCGCGGGCAGGCGGCTGGGCGTTTATCAGATTCTGGAAGAGATCGGCCATGGCGGCATGGGCGAGGTCTACCGCGCCTGCCGGGTCGACGGACAATACGAGCAGCAAGTCGCCGTCAAAATGGTGCGTGGCGGCTACGACACCCGGCTCATCCTGGAGCGCTTTCGCCACGAGCGCCAGATCCTGGCTACCCTGGACCATCCTAATATTGCCAGGCTTCTCGATGGCGGCACCAGCGAAGACGGCATCCCCTACCTGGTGATGGAGTTGATCGAAGGCGAGCCCATCGATCAATTCTGCGAGAAGCATAAATTATCGATCTCCGAACGCCTTACCCTTTTCCTGCAGGTCTGCGCCGCCGTGCAATACGCCCACGGACACTTGGTGGTTCACCGCGACATTAAACCGGGGAACATCCTGGTCACCGGGACCGGGGTACCGAAGCTGCTCGACTTCGGGATCGCCAAGATTCTCGGTTTGGCCGCCGGTTCCCAGACAACCCTGGTGAATCCGCTGACCCCAGAGTATGCGAGCCCGGAACAGATTCTCGGAGAAGCGATCACCACGGCCACCGACGTCTATTCCCTCGGCGTGGTCCTGTACCAGTTGCTCACCGGACAATCTCCCTATGGATCCGCCCCACGTTCCCCCACCGAGTTGCTGCGAGCCATCACTGAAATGGAACCGGCACGCCCCAGCCTGATTGTGCAGCGCGCCGAGCGAATGAGTACCGATTCCGCGGGCGCTCTAGGCCAGCCATCGACGGCGAAGCTGAGCCGGCGCCTACGCGGCGACTTGGACACGATTGCCCTCAAGGCTCTGCGCAAAGAACCACGGCACCGATACGCCTCAGTGGAGCAACTGGCAGAAGACATTCGGCGCGAGATCGAGGGCCTGCCGGTTGCCGCGCGCAAGGGATCCTGGGCCTACCGCGCTCTGAAGTTCCTGCGTCGCAATCGAATCGGAGTCACCGCCGCCGCCCTGCTGGGCCTCGCCATCGTGGCCGGAGTCGCGGCCACGATCAGAGAATCACGAATCGCCGCGGCCAACGAGCGCCGGGCCGAAAGACGCTTCAACGATGTCCGTCAGCTCGCCAACTCGCTGATTTTTGAGATCCACGACTCCATCCAGTCTCTGCCCGGGGCAACTCCGTCCCGCAAGCTCCTGCTTGATCGTGCGGTGCAGTACCTCGACAAGCTTTCGCAGGACGCGAGCGGTGATGTCGACCTGCAGCGAGAGTTGGCCTGGGCCTACGAACGCCTGGCGACCGTCCAGGGCGATACCACGCAATCCAACCTCGGACACGTTAGCGCCGCGGAAGAGAGCCATCGCAAAGCCACCGCTTTGTTTGAAACCATCGCCCGCGCCAATCCACACAATGTAAGCGATCAACTAAATGTTGCCGCGGCCTACCGCATGGGGGCTTTTTTTGACATCTTTGTGCCCACTGGACGTGAAAAGATAGACCGCGCCCTGGCCGCAAGCGATCCGCTGATGCGGACTAACGGCGACAACCTGGAAGTCAAGAACGAACGCGCGGAAGAGTACCTGATTCTGGCGTTCATTCAGGACGCGACGGGAGACCGTCTACAGGCGATTGACACCTATCGGAACGTCCTTCGCCTGCGGCGGGATATCCTGCAAGCCAACCCTGATTACCCTGGAATCCGTCAGAAAGCGGCGAAGACCTCCATCTATCTGGGACATCAGATCGCCCGTTTTGGCTCCTACGACGAGGCCATGCCGCTGATGAACCGCGGAATCGCAGAGTACGAGACCCTCGTCAAGAGCAACGGAGACCCGGGCCTGATTCGTGACTTAAGCGCGTCGTTCGGCAGGCGCGGTGATGCGGAACTGATCCAGGGTAACTTTGCCGCAGCGTATTCCGATTTTCGACGTTCGAAGGAAATGATCGTACACTTGGCGAAACTTGATCCCGAAAATCAGATGCTGCAATCCGACCTGTGGGTGGATGAGTTCCAGGAGGGGCGTGCGCTGGCAGCCAGCGGAAGAGACGCCGAAGCACTTCCCGTCCTCCTGCGTGCCTTTGAAGGCTACAAGAACCTGCACCTGGAAGACGACGTGGGACCCGGACCGGGCGCCATGAAGGCATGGATTGGAGAAGCGCAAGCCGGCACTCACGACTTCGCCGGAGCGATAAAACATTACCGCGATGCGGCGGAGGATCTGGACAAAGACCAATCCAGCTACGATGACGCGCGTTGCGACCTGGCCATGGTGGAAACAAAGATTGGCAACGCGCTCGCGAAAACAGGCAGGCGGCAAGAGGCCGCCGCCGAATACGCAAAGGCGCTCCAGACGTCCAATGTGTCTTTTTCAGTCGAGCATATGGACATCCCTGCTCTTTACGCAGCGGCGGACGCCTACGCCGGCATGGGCGACCTGGCAGTCATGGAAGCACGCCGAACGCGCGACACCGCCGCCCAAGCCCGTCTGGTGAAGCAAGCCCGCGCCTCTTACGAGAATAGCCTGAGAACCTGGAGACAGATTCCCTACCCCTCCAGAATAAGCGGAAACGGCTATGCCGCGCTCTCTGGTCCTAAGCAGATCACTGCACGACTTGCCGCTCTCACTCCCTGAGACAAAAGCATGCGGCGCGTTGAAGCGAAATCCAGCATCTGCTAATGTCAGATCATTCGTGGGGCGGAATGCGCGTGAACGGACGGACCCTTGCACAAAAACACTTCTGAGACGTTTAGTTTTCGAAACATCACTCCCGGAATTGAAATCATGAGGCAGGATTTCAGTCTGCCTCGGCATCGTCACTTGTCAGCTTACGCCACGATTGTTTTGACAGGCACCCTGGACGAGGCGGGTTACGCAGGCCGTATTCAAGCGGGGCCGGGGGACGTTTTGATCCATCCCAGGCTCGACTGTCATGTAAACCAGAAGGTGCAAGCCGGCGTGCGCCTGGTGCGCTTGTCCTGGTCGGACCCTATCATTCATTCCGGCTTGTACCATCTCGATGACCTCGACCGATTAGCGGTCACCGCCGAGAAAAGTCCAGTGGATGCAACCTTGCTGTTGTCGGAACTTCTACGGAGAGGCGCCATCAAATCGCCGAGAATCTGCAACGACTGGCCGGACCAGTTGGCCACGGAACTCATCAGCGATGTCTCCGTCAGGATTGGAGAGTGGGCCCGCACCCATCAACTGGCGCCGGAGACCGTCTCTCGAGGATTCTCCACGGCCTACGGAGTCTCGCCCGAGGTCTTTAAAGCAGAGTCTCGAGCGCGCCGAGCATGGCTTCGCATTACCGAGGGAGCGGAGGACTTGTCGGCAATTGCGGCAGAGACCGGGTTTGCGGATCAGGCTCACATGACTCACTGGGTTCGTCGAACAACCGGAGCGCCGCCCGGAGCCTGGCGACGGAAAATCTCTGTTTCTCCTCTGGCCGCCGCTTAGCAGTTGCGCAGAGTTATGCCCTATCCAAACGCTTGATGAACGTTTTTTGGACCTTGGTCAATACGTAATTGTGCCTGACGTAAAACTGGTGGGCGCGCTCCCGCACAATGTTGGACCGGACTGATATCAGAGGGCAACCGGTGGCACGGGCCCATTCTTCCGCAGCCAGCAGAAGCTTCGCCCCTACTCCCTGACAGCGGGCGGCTTGTTCAACCACCAGGCCGCTAATTTCCGCAAGCTTGTCGATCTCGACCGACCTGAATACATAAGCGCCGATCCAGCCGATGACTTCGCGGTGCGGAGCCTCGGCAACATAGATGACAAATTGCCTCCGATCTTCCATGTCTGCGATGCGTCTTCTAATTTCGTCAGTATTGCTTGGATAGCCCAGTTGTGTCGCCAGAAGAGCGATGCGCTCGCAATCGCCGGGAACAGCAGTTCGAATGCGGCAGCCGGGGGCTGTGCACGGGGATGAATTCGTCATATCGCGCCTCCTGGCAGTCATGCGGCATTGCTGGTGCAAACGTCTGTGGAATCAAGAAACCGCCGCAGGTCGATCATGGCCCATTACCGAGTTTGAGGAGGTGTGACAATTATCTGATGATCCGCGATATCAATGGTGAGTAGGTCGTCGCGCCAAAAATCAACTCCAATAACGCAGTCATAGATGATGTTGGAAAACGAGACGCGCGCCGGAGAAAGTTTGAGCTGCGGCGCGGCGGCCAGGGAAATCTCAGGCACATTTGTCCAGTAGTGGACTTCGGGCGCTCCCGTGATCGAATGCTTTTCCTGCTTATGCACTCCTGGTGAATCTCGATCGATTCCCATTAAGGGCATGTAGCGTGTATTCACGGAAGCGTTCGGGCTACCGGTGTCAATCTCGCATTGGCCCGCCTGGTTGCCGATCAGAAAAGAACTGAAGATATCGAGAGCCACTCCCCGGACATCATCAAGCTGCAACCGCGACGATTTCCCCTCAGCCCGTCGTTTCGCGAGGCTGCGATGAGTCTCGAAGATCAGCTCTTTGCCGACGAAATCGAGGGTGATGGGATCATTTCGGAAGTCCCGGATCGAGATAATGCCGGCAAGAGACAGCTTATCGAGCACATCCCAGCTGCCAACCACGACTTCTTTCTTAACCAGCGGCCCGACCGACAACTCTGGAATGACAAAAAGCGGAACGTCCAGGCGTTCACCATTCATGCGGAAGACGGAAATGTGTCCCGCCGGCATGCCATGAATCTTCTCAATCAAACTCGGAGCCAAAACATCGAGACCGGCGCCGGTGTCGAGAATGGCATGGATCGCGTCCGAGCCACCCACCGTGGCAGCAACCACGACGAAACCATCGGAATTGATCGAGAATGGGACGGATACCGGTTTTGAACCGGCGAACGCGGATACGCTGACCAACAGAATTAACACCGAGAACATGAATCTGCTCATGGCACCCTTAAAGACCAGAAGGTAATTGTCTTCTGGTTCATAGCTCCCGGAGGCGGCAAGCACCGCTGCCACCAGCCCTGCACGAGGACGCTGGGAACCAGGAAATTCCAGATCTGATAATCGCAGCGACAACTAGAGCCACCCTGTCAAAGAGCCCCGGGGTTCCTGCCGCGGGCCGAGCGCGGCGAGAACGGGAGGAGAGGCGGACCGTGGTCTTTGTCAATAAGTACTCCCTTTCGCTCAGTCTGCTTTCTCCCAAATCCCTTCCCCGCTGCCAATGCCAGGGGCGACGCCCTCACTCTAGATTGAAAACTTCGGGTTGCCCTCGGGAATTTCCATTTTGAAGCTCGGCTTCTCTTTCTTTCCCCAAAGAGAAGCACGGAACTTGACCCGGTAGCTCAGGGGACCTCCATCTGGGCGATCACTGCGTTCGAGCGGGCGAGGAATACAAACGAATTCGGTCTCAATCGTGTCGCTGGTGCACCGAACCACCGAATATCCGTGACCGTTCATGTCCACAAAGGAGACGTGGGGCGACAGGTCGGGATTTGACAGCGCCCGAGCCTTCTCTATGTCTCCACTCTTGGCGTATTCCAGACATGCTCGTACGCCGTGACGCATGAGCATATTGATGGTTGGTTGCGGCTGGCGATCTTCGGGACCCTGTCCGAGATAGAGGGCGCGCAGAGGGTGATTCTTGGCCAGGGTATGCTCGTAGGCTTCCACGAACCCGGGCGCGGAAATGGATCCGGTCACGAACGCCAATCCCACCGGCGCAAAAGCCTGCGGAGCGAGTGACTTCGCCGCTAACCCTGCCCAGAAACTGTGACGGTCGCCTGCGACGGTAACGAAGCCGGTAATCCCGTGCTCGGAGACAAAGTCGTAGATTTCTCCCTTCTCCACGTAGGCTGTGCTCCAGTCTTGAATGGTGAATCCGGCGTAACCCGGCCAGGGCCATGGTTTCGTGATGCCCTTTGGCAGATTCTGCGGATCCGCTCTCATCTCGAGGGTGGCAGTCGTATTTCCCCATATCTTCCATGGCGCCGTCGAGCGCTTCAGTTGGTCAAGGAACCACTTCTTCTGTTCCTCCCCGAGAATGGTTTGCGGCGGCCGCGTTGCCCAGATGTTGGTAATGCTCACCTTTCCATCGTTAGACGAAATCGTGGCCGGCGGCTTGCCACCGTTATAAATACGACCCGCATCAAGGATTTCGATGGCCTGCTGGGGCGTCATGTCGGGAAAGTCATGGCTGGAAAGCGGCGCAGCCTCTTCCATGTCGGTGGGCTCTTCTGAGCGATAGCTCCGTTGATCGGTGACGATGAGCTCGACATTGCGCCCCCAGCGCAGGGCGCGATATCCCTTCAGGGACCCGACGGCAGCGAGGTTGTTCGGCTCAAGACCGAGCCCGTGATCGTCAAACTTCGTGACGGGAGCATCCACCACCTTCGGGGGAATGAACTCTTCCAGCGAATCTGTGTTTGGACGCATCAGCCGTGCGGGCTGGAACTCAAAGAACGCCTGGTTCGCCGCGACCTTGCGTGTTTGCCGTGCCTCGGTTTTTTCGTACTTCTCCAGTGACTGCCAGCCCCGCCAACTGAACTCGTGGTTGTCCCACATGTTCACAAATGGCCAGCGGGCCCGTGCGTCCTGGATCTCGGGATCGTGCAAATACGCCCGATAAATGGCTCGATAATCATCCAGAGTCGTCGGAACATGAAGGTCGCGGATCTTCTCGCCATGCGGGTAGCGAACAATATCGCGCAGCCGCCGATCGTACATTCCCTGCGGCCGATCTTCGGGATACCACACGATCTCGTAAATGAAATCTCCCAGGTGCAACACAAAATCCAGGCGGTCGCTGTCGGGCGCCTTCTCATCTTGGAAGATCATTCGCCGGTAGGCGTTCTGCGCACCCTGATTCGTGTTCTGGCAACTGACAAAGGCGAACTTGACGGGGCGAGGATCGCCGGTATCTGGTGCCGTAATGGTTCGACCCGCGCGGCTTCCCATCCCATGTTTGTCAGTAAAGCGATACCAATAGATGTGCGCTGGTTTGAGTCCGCCAACCAGCACACGGCAGGTCCAATCTGCAGCAGCGGACACTGGCACAGTGGCGCTCGAGATTACCCGCGTAAATGCATTATCCTCAGCAATCTCAACCTGTAAATTGACTCTGAATGATTGATTGCTCTGGGGGTACCTCGTCCAAAGCAGAACACTGTGACTGTCGGGATCACCCGAGGCTACGCCCTCGGGAAAAAGGTCTCGCTGTTCGCGCCAGGTAATGGGGGAAGGCTTAGCGAACACATCGCCCCAG
>Ga0335085_10016213_pt1 | contig 10779 bp, 11 predicted proteins | sample Lox_Sample_45_FD_206712 | JGI IMG/M metagenome (GOLD analysis project Ga0335085, IMG submission 206712) | Soil microbial communities from Loxahatchee National Wildlife Refuge, Florida, United States - Lox_Sample_4.5 | ecosystem: Environmental > Terrestrial > Soil > Wetlands | place: USA... | reverse complement strand
CCGGACTACGTGCTGATGACGGACTTGCGCGAGTTCGAGGCGATCTACGACGGCACCAACCCGGTCCCGACGATCTGGGTGCGGATGAACGCCAACCTCGTCAAGGTCCCCGAGCGACGCATCATTGCGTCGGACACGTTCGGTGATAAGTTGCCGGCGGCGGGCGGCAAGCTGCCGGATATCGTCGCGGCCTTCGACGAAGCGCTCGGCCACGTGCTGAAGAAGATCGTGCTGTTCACCCTGGCGGCCCCGACCCAGCAGTCCTGAGCCCGGCCCAGGCGCCGCGGTCTCCGGCTAGCGATGGAGGTGGCGATGATTGGCGGATATGGCTGGATCGTGTTCGCGGCCGCCATGATCGGCGGCAGCGTCGATCACGGAACCGGTCCGGCACAGGCGGCGGGCCAAGTACAGACGAAGACCTTCGCGATCGCCATCGACGGCAGCCCCGGCGTCAAGGTGGTCGCCGCCTGTATCGTGGACTGGGGCGAGGACGTCGACGTGGTCACGCTCAAGGGCGAGGTGCCGCAGACACGCAAGGTCGAGGCCGCCGGCCTCGCCTGCCAGATCAAGAAGATCGGCAACGCCGGGAAGCTCGTCGTCGAGATCAGTCGGAACGGCAAGGTCGTCAGCCGCAACGCCTCATCGGGATCGAGCTCGGTGGTCAGCGTTTCCCTTCAGTGAGGCGCACGCGCCGTGTCCCGATGCGCTCAGCGGCCGGCCGCGGCGCGCGGCAGCGTCACGGTCGCCCGCAAACCGCCTTCGACCCGATTTTCGAGGCGGACGTCGCCGCCGTGGGCGCGGAAGACCGTACGCGCCACCGCCAGGCCGAGTCCGACGCCGCCGGTATCGCGGCTGCGCGATTGCTCGACGCGATAGAACGGCCTGAAGACGCGCTCCAGCTCCTCCTGCGGCAGGCCCGGCCCGTCGTCGTCGACGGTCACGGTAATGCCGTCCGCCGCAATCGACAGGCCGACGCGCGCCCGCTGACCGTATTTCAGCGCGTTGTCGATCAGGTTGCAGAAGCCGCGCCGGAGCGCCACCGACTGCCCGTCGAAGAGAAACGGCGCCGCGCCCGCGGGGTCGATCGTCAGCTCGACATCCGGCCAGTCTTCACAGACGTTGCGGATGAGGGCGGCGAGATCGAGCTCATTGCGCGGCTCGGGGTTGGCCTCTTCGCGCGCGAAGCTGAGCGTCGACTGGATCATGGTCTCCATGTCGTCGAGGTCGGCAAGCATGCGGGCCTGCTGCTCGGCGTCTTCGACGAACTCGGCGCGCAGCCGCAGGCGCGTGATCGGCGTGCGCAGGTCGTGAGAGATGGCGGCGATCATGCGCGTGCGGTCCTCGATGAAGCGCTGGATCCGCTCCTGCATGTTGTTGAAGGCGCGCAGCGCCTTGCGGACATCGGAGGCGCCCCGCTCGGCGAGCCGCGGCGCGTTGACGTCGCGGCCCAGCCGGTCGGCCGCCTGGGCCAGAGTGCCCAGTGGCGCCGTCAGCCGGCGGATGCCGAGCACCGACAGGGCGATGACCGCGATCAGCATGACCGCGATCAGGGCAATCGATTGGTGCGACCAGGCCGGGACGGTCGCTCGGTCGACGGCGGCGAAGTTGAGCCAGGTCGAGTCGGCCAGCTGCAGCGAGATCACGAAGGTCGGCCCCGCCAGCTGCTGCTCGAGCGCCTGCCGCAGCGTGCCGCGCAGCTCCTTGTCGCCGTCGCTCAGCAGCGTATCGATGACGCCGCCGCCGATCGGAAGGTCGAGCGGCGCGTCGATGTAGTCCACCTGGATGCTGCGCAGGCCCATGTTCTCCTGGCGCTCGGCGATCACGTCGGTCAGGAGCTGCGTCTTCTCGTTGCTGGGATCGGTGGCGTCGACCGCGCTGTTCGGCTCCCAGGTCACGATGAGTGACGGGCGGCTGACGCTGCGCACGATGTCCGGGCGCTGTTCGGGCAGGATGAGGCCGATCAGGCGCGTCAGCGTGACCACGCGTTCGGCTATCCGCACGTCTTCGAGGATGGTCTGGGCCTCGCGGCGGCTGTCGTAGTGGATCGCGATGGCGATCACCTGCGAGGCGACCAGACCGGTGATGACGACCAGAATGACCCAGCCGGCGATACTGTCCGGCAGCAGGCGCCTCATGCGCGCTCGACCATGGGGGTGAACACGTAGCCGCCGCCGCGCACCGTCGTGATGATCTGCGGCGACTTCGGGTCGGCCTCGATCTTGCGCCGCAGCCGGCTGACCTGGACATCGATGCTGCGGTCGAACGGCACGGCAGCTCGCCCGCGCGCGAGATCGAGCAACTGGTCGCGGTTGAGGACGCGCTGCGGCCGTTCGGCGAAGGCGACCAGCAGCTCGAATTCGCCGGTGGACAGCTCGATCGCCTCGCCGCTGGGCGATTCGAGGCGGCGCCGGCCGAGGTCGAGCGTCCAGCCGGCGAAGCGCAGGACCTTGCCGCGCTCGGCCGGATCGCTGGCGGGCAGGCCGGCGGCGCGCCGCATCACGGCCTTGATGCGGGCCAGCAGCTCGCGGGGATTGAACGGCTTCGGCAGGTAGTCATCGGCGCCCATCTCCAGGCCGACGATGCGATCGGTCTCCTCGCCCATGGCGGTCAGCATGATGATCGGCGTCGCGGACTTGCTGCGCAGGTCGCGGCACAGGCTCAGCCCGTCCTCGCCGGGCATCATGACGTCGAGGATCAGAAGATCGATGCGCGCGTCCGCCAGCACCCGGCGGGCCTCGCGGGCGTCCTTGGCCGTCGTCACCCGGTAGCCATGCTTGGTCAGGAACCGGGACAGCAGGTCGCGGATCTCGCGATCATCATCGATGATGAGCAGGTGCGGCGACACGTCCATGGTAGGCCGTCGAGTCCAATTCACACGCGGGCGGCAGAATATCGGCAGCGACCGGCCCTGCCGCAAGATTCGCGTTACAGATTGTAACAAAGACCGCGCCGGTAGCGAACGGCAACACAAAAGGGGTTTGGCGGACACGGGGCGGTTACAGCCGGTCCCTACAGTTCAACCCATCGGGCGGCGGCGTTGCCGCGGACACGCAATGTCGGCCGATCAAGGCGGTCTCGACGGAGACCGGCACCCACATCAGTCCAAGGAGCCAGACCATGAATGTACGGACACTTATCGTTGCCGCCTCGACGGCAATGTTCATGTCCACGGCGGCGTTCGCCGCCTCGATGACCCCGGCGCAGCAGTGCACTGCGCTCCAGAAGCAGTTCGATGAGCAGATCGTCAAGCACGCCACCGCGTCCAAGGCCGCGCAGGCCAAGACCCTGCGCATGGACGCCGGCAAGCTCTGCGACAGCGGCAAGAGCGACGATGGCGTCAAGAAGCTCAAGCAGGCGCTCAAAGACATCAACGTGAAGCCGGCGTCGTAGTCGGCCCGCGTGGGTGGCGGCGCCGTTCTCCGTTGCGACGCCGCCACCCACCCCGGACGCCCGTCCGGCGTCGGCGGAGCGGTTCTCCCGCTGCGTTTCAAACCAGTTCTCGATGGTGATCACTATGCATGAGACAGAGATCGCGCCGACCGTGCCCGCCGGTGAAGGACCGTCGGAGTCGCGCGCAGCCGGAAAGGCGCGGCGCCCGATGCTGATCCCGGCGGTCGTGACGGCAGTCGCGGGCATCCTGGCGTTCAGCGCCTTTGTGCGGGCCGACACCGGCGCCCTCGGCACGGCGATGCCGCCAGCCCCCACGTTCAGCTTCGCCGACCTTGCGGCCAAGGTGTCGCCCGCGGTCGTGACCATTTCCTCGGCGCACAAGGTCGAGGCGCAGGGCGACGCAATGCCGGACATGCCGTTCGACTTCCCCAAGGGCTCGCCGTTCGAGGAGTTCTTTCGCCATTTCCGCGAGCAGCAGCGCCACGCCCAACCCGATCGCGTGATGGCGCTCGGCTCCGGCTTCATCATCGATCCGTCCGGCTACGTCGTGACGAACAACCACGTCGTCGAAGAGGCGACGGACATCAAGGTGACCCTGTCGACTGGCCAGGACTACACGGCCAAGCTCGTCGGCGCCGACGCCAAGACCGATCTCGCGCTGCTCAAGATCGACGCCGCGGGGCGCCTGCCTTCCGTGTCGTTCGGCAATTCGGACAAGATGCGTGTCGGCGACTGGGTACTCGCCGTCGGCAATCCCTTCGGTCTCGGCGGCACCGTCACGACCGGCATCATCTCCGCCCGCGGCCGTGACCTGCAGAACGGGCCGTTCGACGACTTCCTGCAGATCGACGCCGCGATCAACCAGGGCAACTCGGGCGGCCCGACCTTCAATCTGGCCGGCGAGGTCGTAGGCATCAACACGGCGATCGCCTCGCCCAATGGCGGCAGCGTCGGCATCGGCTTCGCCATTCCGTCGAATCTGGCGAAGCCCGTGATCGCGCAGCTGGAGTCGCACGGCACGGTCGAGCGCGGCTGGCTCGGCGTCGGCATCCAGCCGGTGACGCCGGAGATCGCCACGGCCGTCGGACTCGACAAGCCGCTCGGCGCCCTCGTCAGCCAGGTGGAGCCGAACAGCCCGGCGGCACGCGGCAACCTGCGCAAGGGCGACGTGATCCTCTCGTACAACGGCCAGCCGGTCGACAGCCTGCACGACCTCACGCGCCTCGTCGCCGACACGCCGGCCGGCCGGCGGGCCGACATCGTTGTCTGGCGCGACAAGAGCAAGGCGACGCTCCGGGTCGATATCGCCAAGCAGAAGCCGGAGCAGGAGGAAACGGCGGCCGAGACGCCCGCGCCGGCAGACGCGACGACAGGCACCGACGTCAAGGCGCTGGGGGCGACGCTCGCCGCCATCACGCCGGAGACCCGCCAGGAGATGGACATTCCCGACAACGTCGAGGGCGTCGTCATTACCGACGTCGACAACGATGGCTCCGCCGCCGAGGAGGGCCTGCGCCCCGGCGACATCATCGAGCAGGTCGGGCAGAAGCATGTGCATACCCCGGCTGAAGTGGGCGAAATCCTGTCGGCCGCCCTCGCGGCCAAGCAGGATGCCGTCCTGCTGCTGGTGAACCGCGAAGGCAGCGAGGTGTTCGTTGCCGTGAAAGTCAGTCACGCCTAGCGCGCCTCACCAAACGTGACTGACGGTCGGGCCGGCGTGCCCCCTCGCGCCGGCCCGACGCTTTTCGCGCGCGTCGATCTTCGGCGGGCGCTTCCCGGCGGCGCGGTATCGTGCGATCATGGCGGCCGGCGTGGGGAGGGAACGGCGATGCTGCAAAAGCTCCTGGCGTTCATTGCGCTCGCACTGCTGCTCGCGGGCTGCGAGGCGGGCCTGTTCTTCGGCGGCCTGCCGAGCAACGAGGCGTGCCGCTCGTCCGAGAGCCTTCCCGGCCAGCCGATCAGCAGCGAGTGCCTCGACACGCTCACGCGCTGATGCGCTAGACGCGCACGCGATGCGCGGCAGCCCCGAGGGCCGCCTCGCGCAATTCCTCAAGGCAGGAACACCCGACGCAGGTATTGGTTCCCAGCGGCGGCATTGCAGCCGTTGAAGCTAGGACGGAACTGCGGCGCCGAAGGCCGGGTTTCTTGCCTTGCTGCAACTACCGCACGTCGGTGCGCCGCCTGGATTCGCGCTGTCGCCGACCTGCCAGAAGGAGGCGCAACCCATGCTTGGAACGATCTTGCTCGTGATCTTGATCCTGATGCTTCTCGGCGCCCTGCCGGCATGGCCGTACAGCCGCGGCTGGGGCTATTATCCGAGCGGCGGCTTCGGCCTGCTGCTCATCATCGTTGTCGTGGTGCTCTTGCTCGGCCGCGCCTGAGGGCGGCGGCCGGGGGAATGGTCGGGAGGACTGGATTCGAACCAGCGGCCTCCTGCTCCCGAAGCAGGCGCTCTACCAGGCTGAGCTACCCCCCGATCAGGGATGTGTCGCGGCACGCATGCGCGTGCCGGTGAAGCGCGTCCGGCCGGTATGCTCCGACATCGGGAAGGGCGCTTGACGGCGTTGCCGCCTGCCAAACGCACCCTGTCGGGCCGAACGGCGCTTCGAGGACGGGCGGTTATACAGCCATCGCGGGGGTCCCGCAAGCGCGGACCCGCCGAAGCGATGGATTCGTGATGGCGATCATAGTCTTGCGTGCGATCCGGCCGGTAGAAGCCCCGGGTCCGAGGGCTGTTCGCGCGGAACCCGAGCGGCTATCATCGGCGCATCGGCTCGCCCAGTATCCAGGATCGCGCCCATCATGCAGCGCAAGCTTGCCGCCATCTTCGCAGCCGACGTCGTCGGATACAGCCGCTTGGTGACCGAGAACGAGGCGGGCACGCTGGAGGCGCTCAAGGCGCGACGGAAGAACGTGCTCGAGCCGCTGGTCGCCAAATATCGCGGGCGCATCTTCAAGCTGATGGGTGATGGCGTCTTCGTCGAATTCGCCAGCGCCGTGAGCGCGGTCGAATGCGCCGTCGACCTGCAGAAGGGCATGGCCGACAGCAACAGCGGCGGGCCACCCCTGCAGCTGCGCGTCGGCATCAATCTCGGCGAAGTGGTCGTGGAAGACGGCGACCTCTACGGCGACGGCGTCAATCTGGCGATGCGGCTGCAGGAGCTGGCGGAGCCCGGCGGCATCTGCGTTTCGGCCAAAGTGCACGCAGAGGTCGCGCGCAAGCTCGACCTTGCCTACCAGGACCTCGGCCCGCGCACCCTCAAAAACATCGCCGAGCCCATACAGGTGTTCCGTATCGGCCCTGCCGGCGCGGGCCTGGCGCCTCAACAGGCGGCCGCTCCATCCTTGCCGGCAAAGCCCTCGATCGTCGTGCTGCCGTTCGTGAACATGAGCGGCGACGCCGACCAGGAGTTCTTCGCCGACGGCCTGACCGAGGACATCCTGACCGAGCTGTCGCGCTTCCGCGACCTGTTCGTCATCTCCCGCAATTCCTCGTTCAAGTACAAGGGCAAGGCGGTGCACGTGCAGCAGGTCGCCAAAGAGCTGGGCGTGCAGTACGTGGCCGAGGGTAGCGTACGCAAGGCGGGAAATAGGGTGCGCGTGACCGTGCAGCTCATCGATGCCGAGACCGACCGGCACATCTGGGCCGAGCGCTACGACCGCCAGCTCGACGACATCTTCGCCATCCAGGATGAGGTGACCTCGGCGATCGTGGCGACGCTGCCGGGTCGCGTCGAGGCCGCGACCCGCGATCGCGCCGTTCACAAGCCTACGGCCAACATGGCCGCCTACGAATGCGTGCTGGCCGGCAAGACGCTGCACCATCGCAGCAACAAGGCGGACAACACCGAGGCGCTGCGCCTGATCGAACGGGCGATCGAACTCGATCCCCGATATGCCCATGCCCATGCCTGGCGGGCGTGCATCATCGGCCAAGCCTGGGTCTATGGCTGGCGCACGGATCGCGATGCCACCTGGAACGAGGTCGTGGGATCGCTGCAGACGGCGCTATCGCTCGACGAGAACGACAGCGACGTGCACCGCATCCTTGCGGCCGTGCACGTGGCGGGCGACAACCTGGATAAAGCCATATACCACCAGGAGCGCGCGCTCAGCCTCAATCCCAATGATGATCTCATCGTGGTCCAGCAAGGTGAGGTCCTGACCTGGCTCGGCCGGCCGGAGGAGGGGATCGACTGGATCGCCAAGGCCATGCGCCTCAACCCGTATCACCCCGAGCGCTTCTGGAGCCACCTGGGGCGCGCCTACTTCGCTGCCCGGCGTTATGGCGATGCAGTCGCGGCTCTCAAGCGCATCACGACGCCTGACTCTCTGCATCATGGCGCGCTGGCGGCCTGTCACGCCTACCTCGGCAACGACGAGACGGCGCGCCGCCACGTGCGCGAGGCGCAGAAGCTGCAGCCGGACCTGCGGGTCGAGACTTACCTGGCCACCCTGCACTACAAGCGGGATGTCGACCGCGAGCATTGCCGCCAAGGCCTGCTGAAGGCCGGTCTTCCGGAGTGAGGCGCGCGGGCCGCGGCGCGCCCGAGATCAGTGGGCGCGGTCGATCGAGAAATCGATGGCCTCGAGGAAAGCGCGCTTCTCCGGGCTGTCCGGGAAGATGCCGAGCGCGTCGCGCGCGATGGCGCCGTAGTGGCCGGCGCGGGCGATGGTGTCGCGCAGGGCGCCGTGGCGGTCGAGCAGGGCGATGGCGCGCTCGAGGTCCTCGTCGCGCTGCTGCAGGTCCTCCAGGCACCGGCGCCAGAACGCCCGCTCGGTCTCGTCGCCGCGCCGGAAGGCGAGGATGACCGGCAGCGTGATCTTGCCGTCGCGGAAATCGTCGCCGATCGATTTGCCCAGCTCCGCCTGCTTGGCGGAGTAGTCGAGCACGTCGTCGATGAGCTGGAAGGCGATGCCGAGGTTGAGGCCGAAACTCTGCAGTGCTTCCTCCTCCACCTTTGGGCGGTTGGCGATCACGGCGCCGATGCAACAGGCGGCGGCGAACAGTGCCGCGGTCTTGCAACGGATGACGTCCAGGTAGGATTGCTCGCTGGTCTCTGTGTCGTTGCTGGTGACGAGCTGCAGCACCTCGCCCTCGGCGATCACGGCCGAGGCCTGCGAGAGGATCTCCAGCACTTTGAGCGAGCCGTCGGCGACCATGAGCTGGAAGGCGCGGCTGAACAGGAAATCACCGACCAGCACGCTGGCCTTGTTGCCCCAGACGGCGTTGGCGGTGGCGCGTCCGCGCCGCAGCCCGCTCTCGTCGACGACGTCGTCGTGGAGCAGGGTGGCCGTGTGGATGAACTCGACGCAGGCGGCGAGCGAGACGTGGCGGTCGCCGCGATAGCCGCAGAGCCGCGCCGCGGCCAGCGTCAGCATCGGCCGCAGCCGCTTGCCGCCGGCGGCGATGATGTGTCCGGCGAGCTGCGGTATCAGCGCGACCGGGCTGTGCATATGCTGGAGGATCCGGCTGTTGACGGCCTCAAGATCGTCGCCGACCAGCGCCGACAAGGCGTTCAGCGAGGGCTTGCGCGGTTTGCCCCGCCCGTCCTCGAGGTTGACGACGATTGCCACGGTCGCTGCGATCCTGTTTTCTTGACGCTGCGCGATGCCGAAGCGAGCATAGATCGCCGCCGGGGTCGGTCAAGCCCGGCCGTCCCTGCCGACAGTAGCGCGATGGCGGCAAAGCGGAGCAAAGGCCGTGCGAGAACTGTTGCGAACCAACGATCCCGTGCGCATCGCGCATGTGCGAGCGCTGCTCGACGACCAGGGCATCACAACGTTCCTGTTCGATACGCATCTCAGCATGGCCTTTGCGGGGGCGCTGGACCTGCTGGGGCAGCGGCTGATGGTGCCCGACGACGACTACCGGCAGGCGCGCCGCATCCTCGCGGAGTTCGGCGAGGCGCTGCCCGATGAGTGAGCCCGAGAAGGCGCTGGCCACCACCGACGACCGCCTGCTCGGCGGGCGCCTGCAACTGATCCAGCCGCAGGAGGGCTATCGCGTCGCCATCGATCCCGTGTTCCTGGCGGCGTCGGTGCCGGCCGCCCCCGGCGACCTCGTCCTCGACGTCGGCGCCGGGGTTGGGGCAGCCGCTCTCTGCCTCGCTTGGCGCGAGCAGGCCTGCCAGGTGCGCGGCATCGAGATGCAGCGCGAGCTCGTGAGGCTGGCGGCGCGGAACATCGATCTGAACGGCTTCGCCGGCCGGGTCGAGATCATGGTGGGCGACCTGCTGCGGCCGCCGCCACGGCTGGCGCCGAGCTCCTTCCATCACGTCATGGCGAATCCCCCGTTTCTGCCGGCCGACGCCGCCACGCCGCCCCCGCAGCGCGGGCGCGCCATCGCCCATGTCGAGGGCGAGGCGGATCTCGCCGACTGGGTGCGCTTCTGCGTGACGATGGCGCGGCCCAAGGGCACGGTGACCTTCATCCATCGTGCCGACCGGCTGGAGGCGCTGCTGGCGGAGCTGCGGTCGCGCGCCGGGGAGATCGTGGTGTTTCCGTTGTGGCCGGGCGGCAGCCGGCCGGCCAGCCGGGTGGTAGTGCGGGCGCGCAAGGAGGTCGGCGCGCCGACGCGGCTGGCGGCGGGGCTCGTGCTGCACGAGCCCGACGGCCGCTACACGCCGGCGGCCGAGGCGATCCTGCGCGACGGCGTCGGGTTGATGCTGTGATGTCCTGGATCGCGCGGCTGCGCGGCCAGCCGATCGTCGCAGTGGTCCGGCTCAGCGGCGTCATCGGGCCGCTCGGGCCGCTGCGCGGAGGGTTGTCGCTCGCCGGCCTGGCGCCGACGCTGGAGCGCGCCTTCTCCCTGCGCGGCCTGAAGGCGGTGGCGTTGGCGGTGAACTCGCCGGGCGGCTCGCCCGTGCAGTCCTCGCTGATCGCCAGGCGCATCCGCGCGCTGGCGGCCGAGAAGAAGCTGCCCGTGTTCGCCTTCGCCGAGGACGTGGCGGCCTCCGGCGGCTACTGGCTGGCTACCGCCGGCGACGAGATCTTCGCCGACGAGTCCTCCGTCGTCGGGTCGATCGGCGTCATCAGCGCAGGCTTCGGTTTCCAGGAGCTGCTGCAGCGCACCGGCATCGAGCGTCGCATCCACACCTCCGGCGCGCGCAAATCCATGCTCGATCCCTTCCGGCCAGAGAATGCCGAGGACGTCGCCCGGCTGGAAGCGCTCCAGCGCGAGATCCACGACAGCTTCAAGGTGCAGGTGCGTGCCAGCCGCGGTGCCCGCCTCAAGGGCGACGACGACACGCTCTTCAGCGGCGAGTTCTGGACCGGCCGGCGCGCCCTCGAACTCGGCCTCATCGACGGCATCGGCGACCTGCGCACGGTCATGCGGGCGCGCTTCGGCGAGAAGGTGCGCCTGCGCGTCGTCGGCGCGCCGACCGG
>Ga0335085_10016210_pt1 | contig 10780 bp, 8 predicted proteins | sample Lox_Sample_45_FD_206712 | JGI IMG/M metagenome (GOLD analysis project Ga0335085, IMG submission 206712) | Soil microbial communities from Loxahatchee National Wildlife Refuge, Florida, United States - Lox_Sample_4.5 | ecosystem: Environmental > Terrestrial > Soil > Wetlands | place: USA: Florida... | reverse complement strand
CCGCGTACCGGGCCGCGGCGGCGCGGCTCAGCGACCGGCAGCGCACCACCGGGACGGGCGCCAAGACCGGCGTCTTCACCGGCGCGCACGTCGTCAACCCCCGCACCGGGGAGCAGATCCCCGTCTTCGTCGCCGACTACGTGCTGATGGGGTACGGGACCGGCGCGATCATGGCAGTACCGGCCCACGACCAGCGTGATCTCGATTTCGCGGCGTCGTTCGGCCTGAACGTCCGCCCGCTGCCGGAGCCGCCCAGCATCGCGGCCGCCATCGCCTGGCTGGAGCGGACGGGCACCGGGCGGGGGACGCGGGCCTACCGGCTGCGTGACTGGCAATTTTCCCGGCAGCGCTACTGGGGCGAGCCGTTCCCGATCGTCTACGACTCCCACGACCTGCCCGTCGCCCTGCCCGAGGCGCTGCTGCCGGTGCGGCTGCCGGAGATGACCGACTTCCGGCCGGAGCCGCAAGCCGACGAGTCCAGCCCGCCGGTGCCGCCGCTGGCCCGCGCCCGGGACTGGGCGGACGTCGAGCTCGACCTCGGTGACGGCCCGAAGCGGTACCGCCGTGAGCTGAACACCATGCCGCAGTGGGCCGGCTCGTGCTGGTACTACCTGCGCTACCTCGACCCGGGCAATGAGCAGGCCTTCATCGATCCCGGGATCGAGCGGTACTGGATGGTCCCGCCCGACGCCGCCTTCGACGGCGACGGGGGCGTCGGCCTGTATGTCGGCGGCGTCGAGCACGGCGTGCTGCACCTGCTGTATGCGCGCTTCTGGCACAAGATCCTCTACGACCTGGGCCACGTGTCCACCCGGGAGCCGTTCCGCCGGCTGGTCAACCAGGGCTACATCCTGGCCGACGCGTTCACCGACCAGCGCGGGATGTACGTCCAGGCCGCCGAGGTGGAGCACGAGGCCGACGGGTACACCTTCAACGGCCGCCCGGTGACCCGCCGGGCCGGCAAGATGGGCAAGAGCCTGAAGAACAGCGTCAGCCCGGACTTCATCTACACCCGGTACGGCGCGGACACGCTGCGGCTGTACGAGATGGCCACCGGGCCGCTGGAGGCCGACCGCCCGTGGCGGACCGGGGACATCATCGGCGTGCACCGGTTCCTGCAGCGGCTGTGGCGCAGCATCATCGACGAGGCGACGGGGGCGCCGCGGGTCAGCGAGGAGGATCTGGACGACGGCACGCTCCGGCGGCTGCACCAGACGATCACGGCGGTCCGCGGGGATCTGGAGACGCTCCGCTACAACACGGCGATCGCCCGGCTGATCGAGCTGACCACCCACGCCGCCCAGGTCGCGGCCGCGCGCGGGGCCCTGCCGCGGGCGCTGGCCGAGCCGCTGGTGCTGATGGTGGCGCCGCTGGCCCCGCACATCGCCGAGGAGCTGTGGGCGCTGCTGGGGCACCCCGCGTCGCTGGCCTACGCCCCGTTCCCGGTCGCCGACCCGGCCCTGGCCACCGAGCCGACCGTGCAGCTGCCGGTGCAGGTCAACGGGAAGGTGCGGTTCACCATCGAGGTGCCGGCCGACGCCGGTGAGGACGAGATCCGCCGGGTGCTGACCGGGCACGGGGACTTCGGCCGGGCTACCGGGGGCGCGCCCGTCCAGCGCATCGTCGTGGTGCCCGGGCGCATCGCGAACGTGGTGACGGGCCCCTCCTAACCCAAAGCGCCCCGGCAAGGCGCTCCGCATGCGGGGCGCTTCCTGTCAGCTCACGCCCTGCTAACACTGGCCTTCAGCTTCACGGCGATCGCCCATTCTCATCCCCCGGGAGCGGCCCGCAGCGCCCATCAAAATCTCAAGACTGATCCGGGCCTGCTCGCGAAGCATCTTCGTCGGCGTCACTTTGGTCTTGCTGGCTGGAGTTCCAGGCGATCTCGAACAGATGACCATCGGGATCGGTGAAGTGCCCGGAGTAGACCCCGAACGGGCGCATGTGGGCGGGTGCCGTGAGCGTGCCGCCTGCGGCTTCGGCTTGCCGGAGCAGCTCGTCAACCTCCGCCTGCGATCGTGCGGGAATTCCCAGGCTGAACTCGGTTGAGCTGGGCGGCCCAGGGGGCAGGCCGGCGTCCTTGGCGAGGTTGGCGCGCTCGTACAGCAGGAACATCAGGCCTGCGTCGAGGGTGAAGATAGCAATGGTGCCATCAGCGCCGGTGACCTCGTCGTGGAACTGCTGGCCGACGATGCCGTCGGTCGGCCAGCCGAGGCCGTCACGGTAAAAGGCGACTGATCGGCCGAGATCGGCAACGGCCAGGGTGATGAAGAAGATCTTTGCTTGCATTTCCATCTCCTGTCGGCACCGCCGACCGGGTAGGTGCCTGGACGGTACGGATACAAAGAGCCTGCCTGCCACCACCGACAGCTCGGAAGCCAAGCCCAGCAGGGCGGCAGGCGGTTCGAGAGCCACTTGCCCACGGCTCAAGCTCGGGCAGTCCCAGAAAGCGGACCTGGATCCAGTCGTCCTCGACCAGCGCGAGGTGCTTGAGCAATCCGGACAAGGTAAAGCCGACGCCGACACCACGCACCAGAGCGTGATCGGCGGTGGGCCAGAGGTGCGCGTTACGCCTGTGGGTTATGTGAAGACGTGGTTGCCCGTCTGCTTATCAGGGTGAGGAGAGCCAGGGCTGCCGGAGGTCGAAGAATTCGGGCTCGCCGATATTGAGCTGGTTCATCTCCTCCATCTGTGCCTTCAGTTGAGGCGGGGGCTCCTTGCGTTCGCCTTCGCGTGCCGCCTGTTCCGAGGTGAAGTACAGAGCCATGGTGTAGGCCCCGCCCTCGTGTCCCACCGCCACGCTACCGATGACGTCAGGGCGGAACGCGGCCCAGTCGTCCGGGTTTTGCGCCATGAGCTCCTGCGCCCGTTCAGGGTCGCTGCCGCGGCCCTGCATCACCTGGACGAAGCCCGCCTGGTCCGGGTCGCCGTTAACGTCGACGGTGACGTCGCTGCTGTCGCGGAATGTGACCTCCCCGGTGAACAGTTTGGCGGTCTCCATCCACCACTGGTCCTGCTCGGGCCGGGCACTGTTGCGCCGGGCCGCCTCCTCCGACTCGAAGCGGGCCAGCGCGACGAACCGGCCATCCTCGGTCACTCCCGCGGTCGATCCGAGCCAGCCGGGCGCACCGGGCGCCAGCTGCTCTGACCACCGGTCGAGTGCGGCGTGTACCTGTTCCAGGTCGGTCACCTGGCCTCGGATCACTTGAACGAACATCGCGAGCCTCCTTCGGGACACCCTTGTCTTTCCTTGCCGCTGGGCTCTTGTCTGACGCTACGACTGCCCGCTGCCCGCGTCGAGACCCTCGCGATGGATCGCGCCGCGGCATAACCTTGTGCCGCAGCCGGCGATTCCTGCGCGCCTCACTTCCCGGATAGCTGCCCCCATGACTGTTGTTGTTAGCGCCAGTTTGTGATCTTGATTGTGGTGCGGTACATCACCACGTGAGAGGCGGTCATCCCATGCGTTCCGGCATCACCCCCGGCGGCATCTTCCCCGATTACGCGCTACCCGACCACACCGGCACCGTCCGCACGCTCAGCGAGCTCCAGGGCCGCGATCCACTGATTCTCACGCTCGCGCGCGGCAACTATTGCCCCAAAGAGCACCAGCAGCACCTCGAGCTGGCCGCTAACTACCCGAAGATCGCGGTGGCCTACACCCAGATCGCCACGATCGCCACCGACGAGCACCACACGCTGCAGGAGTTCCGCGCGTCGGTCGGCGCCCAGTGGACCTTCCTGTCCGACCCCGGGCGGACGATCCAGAAGGACCTCGACATCGCCGAGTACACCGACCCCGAGCACAACCCGATGATCCCGCACACGCTGGTGCTCAAGCCGGGACTGATCATCCACACCGTCTACAACGGGTACTGGTTCTGGGGCCGCCCCTCGTTCTATGACCTCTGGCGTGACCTGCGCGCGGCCACCAGCGAGATCCGCCCGGACTGGGATCTGGGCACCCCGGGGCTCCGCGAGGCCTGGGACGCAGGCGAGCGCTCTCAGTTCCACGGATGGGACAGGCGATCGGGTGAGCCCCTTGCCGCGACGTGACCCGGGTCCCACCGAGTCTCCCAAATGCGGCCGGGAGCCGCGGCTGCGTCTGGCCTCGTGTGTGCATCACACGAACTGCTGCCCACCGTCGATGTCGTACGTCGCGCCGGTGAGCGCCGTGTTGGTCATGATGTGGACGGCGAGCGCGGCGACGTCGGCGGCGCCGACGACGCGGCCGATCGGGAGCGTCGCCCGCAGCTCATTGCGGCGCTCCTCGAGCCGGTCTCCGAGCAGCGATGCCGACAGCGGGGTGTCGACGAAGCCGGCGGCGATGAGGTTGACGCGGACCGGCGCGAGCTCGAGCGCGAGGGCCGCCGTGAACGGGGGCAGCGCGGCGGTGGCGGCGGAGGCGATCCCGAGGCCGTGACCGACGCGCCGGCCGCCGGTGCCGCCCATGAGCAGCAGCGTGCCTCCCGGCCTCATCTTGCCGGCGGCGTTGCGCGCAACCTCGAGCCCCAGCACTACGTGCCCCGTAGCTCGGGCCGCCGGCCGTGACCATCACATGGTCGATCGGCGCGGGCAGGTCGCCGAAGAAGCTCGCCAGGGAGGCCGCGTCGGTGGCGTCGAAGGCTGCGGTGCGTTGCGCGCCGAGTTCCAGCGCCGCTTGCTTGAGCCGGCCGGGACTGCGGCCGGTGAGGATGACATCGGCGCCCTCAGCCCGGGCGCGCCGGGCTGTCTCGAGCCCGATGCCTGCGCTGCCGCCGATCACGACGACGGTCTGCCCGGCCAGTCCCGGTTCGGGCCCGGTGGGAACAGGAGCGGTTGCGCTGGTCATGATTCCTCCGATGGGTGATGCCGGCGGCCGGTCACCGGGCGGGCGGTGGTGGTTGCGGGCGGGGGTTCCGCGTTGTCCTGTTCATTGCGGCAGGCTCGCCATCTGGGGGTTCGTCGGCCTGGCGGGCGGTGGCATGTCCGCGATCTGCATGCGGAGCGCGGTCAGGGCCGTGTCGTAGATGCCCGAGAAGCTGGGGAAGGGCTGGATCGTGTCGCTGAGCACCTCGAGCGGGATGTGCGCGCGGATGGCGAGTGTCGCCTGCTGCAGCCATTCGCCGGCTTCGGGGCCGAGCGCGTAGGCGCCGGTCAGCCGCTCGCCGTCGGACAGCAGTGTCAGGAATCCGCTGGATTCGGCGTAGGCGTGCGTGTAGGTGGCGGTCTTCGGCACCTCGGACACGCGCGCGGTGCCGGTGTAGGCTGCTTCGGCCGCGCCCACCGCGGCGGCCTGCGGATCGGTGTAGGTGACCCGCGGAACGGCTTCGTAGTTCGCCGGGCGCGTATCGCCGGCGATGTTCGCCGCGACCACGTCGCCTTCGTATTCGCCGACGTGGGTGAGCGGCCAGATGCCGTTGACGTCGCCGATCGCCCACAGCCGCTCGCCCGCGCGCAGGTACTCATCAACCCCGATCCCGTGCGGGCCGGGCTGCACGCCGACCGTCTCCAGGCCGATCCCCTCCACCCGCGGGCGCCGGCCGGTGGCCACCAGCAGCCGGTCGCCCCGCAGCTCGGTACCGCCATCCAACTGCAGCACATACTCCTGGCCCTCCCGCCGGGCCGCGGTGGCCTGCATCCCCGGCATCAGCTCGATTCCGTCCCGGCGCAGGGCCACCCCGAGTGCCTCGCCCAGCGGCGCGGGCTCGCGGGGAAGCACCCGCCCGGCGCCCTCGATGAGCACCGCCTCGCCGCCCAGGCGCCGCACGGCCTGCGCGATCTCAACACCGGCGGACCCGCCGCCCAGCACCAGCAGGCGGCGCGGGACAGCCGTCATGCTCGTCGCCTCGCGGGTGCCCCACACGCCCTCGAGCCCGCGCAGTCCCGGGACCGGGGGCACGACCGGATCTGAGCCGGTCGCCACGACGATGTGCGCCGCGGTGTGCCGGAGGCCGTCAACCTCGACCACGCCGGTGCCGGCCAGCCGGCCCGTGCCCCGCAGCAGGCCGATGCCCCGGCCGGCCAGCCAGCGCTCCTGCCTGGCGTCGGAATAGCCCGACACCATGAAGTCCCGCCAGGCCAGCGCGGCCGCGACATCAACCTGCGCGGTCGCGGCGGCCGCGCGCGCGCCCGCTACCGCCTCGCCCGGGCGCAGCAGCGACTTCGACGGAATACACGCCCAGTACGAGCACTCCCCGCCGACTAGCTCCCGCTCCACCACCGCGACCCGCAGCCCGCGCGCGGCCAGCGCCGCGGCGCAGTGCTCGCCGGGCGCCCCGCCGCCCAGAACAATCACGTCATAGTCACTCATGTCGGCAGCTCCGTCCCGGCCTGCTCGCGAACCATGTAGTCGGCGTACCAGTCGGGCCAGTCCGCATCTGCCTTGCCGATGCGCTCTTCGTGCTCGCCGTGCGCGGCCGCCGCCCGCCGCAGCGCGCCCGCCAGGTCCGCCGTGGATGCGAATGCCGTCTCAGCGGCGTCGATCCGGCCGGGCAGCCGCGCCGTGATCTCCTGCAGCAGCCAGCCGTTGCCGTCCGGATCACTGAACGTGGCGAACGAGCCGTAACTGCGATGCCCGGGAGCCGGGCCGCTGACCTGGCCGCCCGTGCCGGCCGGACGGAACCGGGCACCCGGCGTCCCCTCGTGGAACACCTCACTGACCCCGGCACCGCGGGCGGCCAGCTCACCGCGCACAGCCTCGATCCCGGAAACGATCAGGTACAGGCCCTGGGCCGAACCAGGCGCGGCCGACGTGATGCCCGTGCCGAACTGGATCGAGCACCCAGAGCCCGGAGGCGTGAACTGGACGATCCGGACGCCGCCACCGAGGGGGAAGTCAGTGTCCAGCCGCCACCCGAGTCCCCCGTAAAACGCCTTCGCACGATCAACATCCGAGACCGGGATGACGACCACCTCGAGCTTCATGTCCACGATGCCGACACCTCTCCCTTTGACGTAAGTGTCTTGGGTCAATTCCCTTCGATTTCAGTGCTCTGTGTCAATGCCTCGGGCGCCTGTGTCACCGGGCCTGAAGCTGACCTTCACCCGCACGCCATAAATCGCCGAGCCCACAAGCCTTATTGCTGGGAAAACGGGTGGCGGGCAGTGACCGTATTGATACGGCTGTCCGGCTGAGAAACAGCCCGGCCGGTCAGGCGGGTGATTCGTAAGTCTTCGCAAATCCTGTGAGAGGGTATGCCGCTATCCGGCGCGACGACTTGCGACCGCGACGTCGGTGACGGCGTCAGGTGGGTCCCGGTCCCGATGGCGGCGGCTGAGCCCAGGTGCGGAGGTCTTCGGGGCTCGCGGTCCACGGCAAGAACCGGTCGAGCGCCTTCCCGGTCAGCGGCTTGCCGCCGTTGCGGCCGCATTCGTCGAGGTAGGCGGTGAGGTAGGTGAGGGTGTTCAGCCCGGCCATCTTCGCGGTCGCGGTGACGGTGAAGACGCGGGCCGCGTTCCCCGCGGTGTTCCCGTTATAGGAGCCGCCGGCGCTCTTCCTGGTCACGACCGGCCCGCGGATCGCGCGCTCGGCGATATTGTTATCGATGCTGATCATCGGGTAGTCCCGGTGGGCGGTAATGCCGTCCCATTCCCGGTCCAGGGTCGCGAGCGCCTTCTTCGCGGGTTCTTGCAGGCCAGGGGCCTGCGCCTGCTTCTTCCGCTCGGCGTCGATCACCCCGATCGCGGCGTCCCAGGCCGCGTATGCTTTCTCCAGCCGTTCCGCGGCGGCTGTTTCCTGCCCGCGGGCGGGTGCCGTGCTGTCCTGCCAGGCGGCCGTCAGCTCGTCGTGGGCGTGGTACAGGGCCCGGAACCGGTCCAGCCACTTCTGCGTCCAGTACCGCAGCTGCTCCGGGTTCGCGTCGCCCGCCCGGACAAAGTGCCTTCTCACGTGCGCCAGGCAGTAGAGATTAACCAGGCCCCCGGCCTTGTTCCCCGCGGACTCGTACACGCGGTAGAAATCAGTCGACAGGACCAGCCGGCGCGGCCCGCCGTCCTCGTGCGGCAGCAGCTGCCCGGTGTCCTTGTCCAGGCCGGCGTGCCGGGCCAGGACCTCCCCTGACCGGGACGGGTCCATCACGAAACAGCAGGTGTCCGCCCCGATGAACACCCACAGCCAGTACTTTGCCGGGCCGTCCCCGCTGTCCGGGCAGAACACCCGCCACGACGTCTCGTCCGCGTGAAGATGCCACGAATCCCGGTTCCGGGCCGCGATCGCGTCCTCCAGCGGGGCCAGCAGCCTCCCCGCCTGCGCGACCGTCCCGGCCAGCGTCGCGGGCGAGATCTCCGCCCCCTGCCGGGCCAGGCCCGTCGCCAGCGAGTTCGCCGACCGGCCCGCCTCGAACCGCTCCACCAGCAGCATCGCGGTGAACCCGTTCGTGAACCGGCCCTTCCCGACCGCCTTCGGCGGCCCCGGCGCCATCACCGTCGCAGGGCCCGGGCACCGGCAGGCTCTCTTGTAACGCCGCCGGCAGTTCGCGACCAGCCGGATGATGACCTGCCAGTCCAGCTGCTCCCCGGACCAGTGATCGCCCAGGGGTGTGAACGGCTCCCCGCAGTCCGGGCAGCAGTACCCGCCGTCCGGGAAGTCCCAGAACATCTCGAACCGCGGCAGCCCCGAGTAATCCCGCCGCCCCGAACGCGCCCCCGGACCGCGCTTTACCTGCTTCTTCTTCCCGCTGCCCGGCTTGCCGCCGTCACCGGGGCCGACATCACCATCGTCACCGTCGCCGTCCGGAGCCGGGCCGGACTTCTCCGACGACCTCCCGAACACGATCCGCTGCAGCACCGCGATGGTCTCATTCGCCTCGGCCAGCTGACCGGCCTGCCCGCCGGCCAGCTCCCGCAGCTCCTCGTTGACCCGCGCCAGCTGCGCGTTCTGCTCCCGCAGCTCCCTGATCTCCGCGGACTGCCGCCCGATGACTTCCAGTGCCCGCGCCAGCAGCTCCTCAGCGGACGCCCCGCCGGCGGACGGCATCCCGGCACCGTCCGCGCCCGCCAGCACCCCGGCCACCGCAGCCACGAACCACAGCAAACACCGCCGTCACCGGCAAATCACGCATCCCGCCCGGCGTGCCGCAGCCGTCGGCCACGCAAGACTCCGCAGCCACCGTCACAGGATTTGCGAAGACTTACGGTGATTCGACGTCGTCGTAGACACGGGCTGCAACCAGCAGCCCGTCCGGGCCGCGCTCGTAAACCCCGAGTCCGGCCTGGGGCGGCACGTCGCGACTGCCCCAGCGGACGCAGTTGTATTCCAGTGCGCAGCGCACGCCGTCATCGGTCACCGCACAGTCCTGCAGGCCAATACCGCCGCCCGCGCTGAAGCACTCCGCGAAAAACGTGCGAAGCGCGGCGGTACCGCGGTGGGTGTCGCGTGGGCCGAAAGGCCCGCGGAAGTACCCATCCGGCGTGAAGGTGTTCACCACCGCCTCGGCGTCACCAGCGGCCAGCGCGGCCTGATAGCGGCCGACCACATCACCGGGGCGGGCGGTTCCAGGCTTGAGGATGGGCGGCCTGACGTGGCGCCGCTCGTCGACCGGCCATTGACTGCAGTAGGTGCGGAACACCACTGACCAATCGTCGGGGGATTCGGCGACCACCGCCACCGGCCACGCCAGATCCCCCCCGTCGTGGTCGAGCCGGGCCAACAATTCCACTACGGCCCGCCCGCCTGCGCACGTGGAGGCCACGGTCTCGGTACGGGCGTGGAGCCCGGCCAGCCAGGAGAGGTTGTGGCTGATGAACCGCCGCACCTGCTTGTGGCCGCGGACCTCGCCAGCGCGGGGGTCGTAGATCACCACCTCGCCCGGCCACACAGTCTCCAGGGCGCGGGTGTCGCCTTCGTTCAGGGCGGTGAAGTACTGCCCAACCGGATCAGCCAGACCCGCGGCGCGCGTCTGCCTGCGCGCTAGCTCCAGGGCACTGACGAAGTCCGGAAACCACGGCATCGCAACCCCTTGCTCTCTTGGCGGCCGGACAGGCTTCCCGCAGACTGCCGACTTTGGCCCTTCAGCAACATCCTCACCCCTAGCGCCGCCCGGGTGAAAGGTCGAGGTGCTTGGCGATCATCATCTACGCCCGCCGGGCGGCTACGTCACGCCTGATCTGACACGCCATATGCGGCATGACCGGTCGTTCGGGCATCAGGCAGTTGTATCCCGCTGAGCGCCGATTCCGCAGCGGACATCTCGTTGGCGGGCCGGAGCGGCCAGGTGGGCCAGACAATACCCTCCGGTTCCCAGCCCTCCGCGACCGCTTGCCATGCGTTGCCACCGACCCAGATGTCCCTTCGGATCTGGTCGCCGTCAGTGGACAGGACGACAAGCCAGTCTGCTTCGGCTAGCGTGGCTGTCCCGCTGGAAGGTACGTATTCGGAAATCGTGTGGCTGGAAGCAAGCTGGACCGCGCCTACCAGGGCAAACGCGAACCGGACCACAGGACTTCCGAATAGTTACGCTGGAAGTGGTTAATGGGTACCGGGCCAATTCGATCGGCGGTTGTTCCGGAACGTGCAGCTCTTCACGCTCCGCAGCGCCCGTAGTCGTAGACATTCTCCGCCCTTTTCGCACTTGCAAATGAGCTACATGCCTAAAACTCGAGTTGTGTGACCGTTCCAGCATCCAGGTGAAAGGGTCTGGCTGCTTTCTGCGACTGAGTTCCCAGGTTCAGTTACCGTGATCTTCCAGCTGCCCAGGGGTTTGCCAAAGTCGTAGGCGGTGTTTAGCCAGGCGAGAGGGCTGTGAGGTCCAGGATCTGGAGTGCGCGGCAGGGGTCCTGGGCGCAACGGCGGGTCTCGGCG
>Ga0335085_10016209_pt1 | contig 10781 bp, 9 predicted proteins | sample Lox_Sample_45_FD_206712 | JGI IMG/M metagenome (GOLD analysis project Ga0335085, IMG submission 206712) | Soil microbial communities from Loxahatchee National Wildlife Refuge, Florida, United States - Lox_Sample_4.5 | ecosystem: Environmental > Terrestrial > Soil > Wetlands | place: USA: Florida... | reverse complement strand
CGATGGCGGCGAGTTCGAGAAGTCTCTCGAAGACAATGCGGGAATGACTACCGGCAGGCTCGACACCCGCTTTACCGGACCTTCCATGGATCCGCTGAGCAAGGAAGCCGACTACGATCCGCAGGCCGCTGCCATCAGTTCGGCCTACGTGTCCGCTTTCAACGATTACGTGCGCAAACAGCTGAACTACGGACAGAACGAAGCATTCAGACCCGAAGTGGATCTCGGGACAAAGTGGGATTTTCATCATCAGCCGCCCGGAGCCGAACAGCCGCTCGATCAGGCGGCCAATGTCATGCCCGATCTCGCCGCCGCAATGAAATACAACCCCAATTTGCGGGTTCTATTGAATGCCGGCTATTTCGATCTGGCGACGCCCTATTTCGAGGGTGTGTACGAGCTTCATCATCTGCCCATCCCCGACAAGCTGCAAAGCAATATCGAGTACCAGTTCTACCCGTCCGGACACATGGTCTACGCCCATGTCGATGCATTGAAAAAACTTCACGACCGCGTTGCCGGTTTCATCCAGGAGACGGAAAACCTGGGGCGCAAGTAGCGTGAGGCCAGCAATGCAGCGACGCAGCGTCTGGCGCGTTAGCTTCCGTGCAACGACGGAGCTAAACCATGACGAACACCGCGAAGAAGCCGGGCAAGACCGAAAAGGATGTCGCGGGCGAAGGCAACTATTCCGCGGCACGGCGATTCCGGAAAGACCAGACGGATTTTGTCGAGCACAACAAGGACAAGATTTCCGACCTCGGCAAGCAGGCCGAAAAGGCGCTTGACGGCAAGGAGGGAGATGAACTTCGAGACGCCGAGGAGCGCGCGCGTTCGCATTCCCACGCGCAGGGAAACGACGACAAGTAGTCTGAGCTTTTCTACCGTGTGCCCGCGGCCAGGCTCACTCCCTCACACCGTTGCCATGTTCGATGGCGCTCTTGAGCGTGTCGGAGAGCTTGCCGCGCGCATCCGAATTGCCGCCATAGGTAATATCATCGACCCGCCAGCCTGACGGCGTGCGTACAAGTGACACGAGATCGGTCCAATTCACCGGCTTTTCGCCGCCGCTGTACTGGAGTGCTACTGCACAGTGGCCGCCTCGCGCGTCGGCCGCGCAGGGCCCTACCGAAAACGAGGTGGCGCCTTCGAAATTGGGCGTGAATAGATCGCCCTCGACCAACGGCGGGTACTGGCCCTTGGTGACCTCTTCGTAGCGGCTTTCGGCGGCCTGGCCGGCCAGCAGAAGTCTGTCGAGGGTCGGTGAAATATAGGGCTCGAAGCGCTTGAGCACCCGGTCGCCGGGGATGCCGTCCGGGGGCCTGAACGTCTCGTAGGCGCGGTAAAACCCCTCCACGGTCTTTACCATGGCGGTGTCGGCCGGTTGTCCGAATGCAGCCGTGACCGCCAGGAACGAAGAAGCGAAGAGAGCTGCGGCAATTTTCATTGCTTGCTTCTCGGCATCCCGGAACGCGCGCCTGGTCATTTTCGGTCGCGCGAATCCGTTGCGAGCTGAGAATATTGCAAATTCCGTCCCTCATTGAAAATTACAAGCGAACCGAACCCAGAAGAGGCCAGCCTCACGGCGGACGCGAGCCCTGGCAAGCTTCGCGACATCGGCCAACCCAACTACCTGGGCGCCGAGAGGTTTATGACGACCTCGTGCGGCGGCTTGCCGGCCGGTGGCCGGGGCCAATTCGTTCGGGCGTACATTGTGGCGAGGAGCAGTAATCCCGCCGTGACCAGCAGGGCGGCGCCCAGCCCAACCAAGCGCGTCACGATCCATTGCATGAGAACAGACGAGCACCGCCGCGCCCGCCGGTCAACCACTATCGGCATCATGTTGCAACCGGCGGCAATTTCCGTATAACAGCCGCCCTTTCGGGCCGCCCGGCTGAAACAAGGGCATGCCGCGGCCGCCCAGAATGCGACGGTCCTTTTCCAAGGACCAGATAGGAGACGCAAAAATGCCCAAGCTTAAGACCAAATCCGGGGCGAAGAAGCGTTTCCGCTTCACCGCCAAGGGGAAGATCAAGCACGGCCAGTCCGGCAAGCGGCACGGCATGATCAAACGCTCCAACGAGCAAATCCGCGAGTTGCGTGGCACGGCGGTCATGTCGGCCTCGGAAACCCAGCGCGTCCGGCGCTGGATGCCGTACGCCGTCTAGAGGAGCACTCCCATGTCCCGTGCGCCTCGCGCCGTACCCTCCCACAAGCGCCGCAAGCGCGTCCTCAAGCAGGCCAAAGGTTTCTACGGTCGCCGCAAGAACACCATCACGTCGGCCAACGCTGCCGTCGACCGGTCGCTGCAGCACGCCTATATCGGCCGGAAACTGAAAAAGCGGAATTTCCGCGCCCTCTGGATTCAGCGCATCAACGCCGCCTGCCGGCTCTACGGGCTCACCTACAGCCGATTTATCAGCGGGCTCGCACGCGCCGGAATCGAGATCGACCGCAAGGTCCTCGCTGATCTGGCCGTACGCGAACCCGAGGCCTTCAAGGCGCTGGTCGATCAGGCCGCGGCGTAAGCTGCCAATTTTCCCCTAACTGTCATGGCCCGGTTTTGCGAAGCGAAATCCGGGCCACCCAGTTGGCGGGTGCGGATGTTTCAACCTGGGTGGCCCGCCTTCGCGGGCCATGACAATATAGTTTGATGACAAATACGGGCGAACTCGAACGGCTCGAGCGCGAGCTACTCGACGCAATCGGTCGCGCCGACGACGAAGCAGCGCTCGAAACCGTGCGTGTGGGCGCGCTCGGCAAGAAGGGCACGGTCAGCGAGCTGCTCAAGCTACTGGGCGGGATGAACCCGGAGGAGCGGCGGGAAAAGGGACCGCTGTTCAACGGTCTGCGCGACCGCGTGAGCGCAGCGATCACGGCGCGGAAATCCCGGCTTGCACGCGCGCTTCTCGACGCGAGGCTGGCGTTCGAGCGGGTCGATGTCACTTTGCCGGCAAGACCCGAACCGCAAGGCACGATCCACCCGGTGAGCCAGGTGCTCGACGAGATTACGGCGATCTTCGCCGACCTCGGATTTGCCATCGCCGAGGGCCCCGATGTGGAACTCGACGACTACAATTTCACCAAGCTCAACATCCCCCCGGATCATCCCGCGCGCCAGATGCACGACACGTTCTACGTGGCGCCGCAGGCCGACGGAGCGCGGCACGTGTTGCGCACGCATACGAGCCCGGTGCAGGTACGCACCATGCTGGCGCAGAAGCCACCCATTCGCGTCATCGTTCCCGGGCGTACGTATCGCCACGATTCCGATGCGACGCACACCCCGATGTTTCATCAGATCGAAGCGCTGGTGATCGACGAGGAAACCCACCTGGGCCATTTGCGCTGGGTGGTGGAGCAATTCTGCTCGGCATTCTTCGAAGTGGATGCCATCGAGCTGCGCGCGCGTCCGTCGTTCTTTCCTTTCACCGAGCCCAGCGTCGAATGGGACATGCGCTGCGACCGTTCCGGCGGACAGATCAAATTCGGCACCGGCAACGATTGGCTCGAGCTGGGCGGCTCGGGCATGGTGCACCCGCGCGTGCTCGAGATGTGCGGGCTTGATCCCGACCGCTACCAGGGCTTCGCGTTCGGGTTCGGGCTCGACCGCATGGCGATGCTGAAATACGGCGCGCCCGACCTGCGGCCGTTCTTCGACTCCGACATCCGCTGGCTCAGGCATTTCGGCTTCGCGGCGCTCGACGTTCCCACGCTCGACGGGGGCCTGAGCCGATGAAGTTCACTCTGTCATGGCTCAAGGAGCATCTCGATACGGAGGCGGACGCGAATGAGATTGCCGATACGCTGACGCGCATCGGGCTCGAGGTCGAGAACGTCGAAGACAGAGGCGCGGCGCTGAAGGATTTCGTCGTGGCGCAGGTCGTATCCGCCGAGAAGCATCCCAACGCCGACAAGCTCAAGCTGTGCATGGTCGATACGGGCAGCGAAACCGTGCAGGTGGTGTGCGGCGCGCCCAACGCGCACGCCGGCATGAAGGCCGTCTTTGCAAAGCCGGGCACCGTCATTCCGGTTTCAGGCGAGGCGTTGAAGGTGTCGGCCATACGCGGCGTGGAATCGCGCGGCATGCTGTGTTCGGAACGCGAATTGCTGCTCTCCGACGAGCATCAGGGGATCATCGAGCTCAGCGCCGATGCCGTCGTCGGCGCGCCGGCTGCCGAGGCATTGGGATTGGCCGATCCCGTGATCGATATTTCGCTGACGCCCAATCGTGGCGACTGCACCGGCGTTCAGGCGATTGCGCGCGATCTGGCGGCAGCCGGTCTTGGACGCCTCAAAGACGGCAGCGTGGAGCCGGTGGCCGGACGATACGCTTCACCGGTCGGCATTCATCTGAATTTTCCGCCCGGCGCGAAAAAACCATGCCCGATGTTTGCCGGTCGGCTGGTGCGCGGCGTGACGAATGGCCCGAGCCCGCGCTGGCTGCAGGAGCGGCTGCGGGCGATCGGACTGAGGCCGATCTCGGCACTGGTCGACGTCACCAACTACATCTCCTATGACCGCGGCCGTCCCCTGCATGTCTATGACGCCGACAAGCTCACGGGTGATATCCAGGCGCGCTTCGCCAAAGACGGCGAGACCATGAAGGCCCTCGATGGCCGGGCCTACGCGTTCGATTCGGGCATGTGCGTCATCGCCGACGACGCTGCGGCGCACGACATCGGCGGCATCATGGGCGGCGAAGAGTCCGGATGCACCGAAGCGACGCGCAACGTGTTCATCGAAGCGGCGTATTTCGATCCGGCAAGCATCGCCGCCACGGGACGCAAGCTCGGCATTCAGTCCGATGCGCGCTACCGTTTCGAGCGCGGCGTCGATCCGGAATTCGTAGTACCCGGACTTGAACTCGCGACGAAGCTGATCCTCGAGTTCTGCGGCGGCGAACCCTCGCATGCCATTGTTGCGGGCGAGGCGCCCGCCTGGCGCCGGCAGATCGCGTTTTCGACTGCAGACGTGAAGCGGCTTGCCGGGCTCGATGCCAGCCGGGAAGCGATCGTCCGCATCCTGCGCAGCCTCGGCTGCGAAATCGAGAATGACGGCGACGTGTTGCGCGTCAGCCCGCCGTCCTGGCGCGGCGACATCGAAGGCCGCGCCGATCTCGTCGAGGAAGTCGTGCGCATCTACGGCATCGACCGCGTGCCGGCAGCCGCCATGACGCGCCCCGCCGCGGTTGCCCGGCCGGTGCTGACGCCGCGACAGAAGAGGCTGCGTCAGGCGCGGCGTGCCCTTGCCGCACGCGGCTTCAACGAGGCGGTGACGTATTCGTTTGTCTCGCGCGCGCAAGCCACGCTGTTCGGCGGGGGAGACGACGCGCGCCAGATCGAAAATCCCATTGCGGCCGACCTCGATGCGTTGCGGCCGAGCGTTCTGCCGTCGCTACTGGCTGCCGCGCAACGCAATGTCGCACGCGGCACGGCCGACGTGATGCTGTTCGAGATCGGCCCGCAATTCGCAAGCGGGGTGCCCGGCGCACAGGCAACCGTCGCGGCCGGCATACGGATCGGGCCGGGTGCACGCACGTGGATGCGGGCGACCCATCCCGCCGACGTCTTCGACGTAAAGGCCGACATGCTGGCGGTGATCGAAGCGGCCATGGGTGCCAGCATGACGGCGCCCGTGAAAGCAGGTGCATCGTCCTGGTATCATCCCGGACGCTCCGGAACGCTTGCCCTGGGACCCAGGATGCTGGCCATGTTCGGCGAGCTGCATCCGGCGATCACGGAGGCCTTCGATATCAAAGTGGCCGCCGCTGCGTTCGAAGTGTTCCTCGATGAAATTCCCGAACCCAAGACGAAGGGAAAGGCGCGGGCCCAATTCGCACCGTCGCCGTTCCCCGCCGTGGAGCGGGATTTCGCGTTCGTCGTCGACGCAAAAGCGACTGCCGAGGATGTCGTAAAGGCCGCACGCACGGCCGAGCGCCAGCTCATCGAGCGCGTGGACGTGTTCGACGTCTACGAAGGCAAGGGCGTGCCGGAAGGGAAGAAATCCGTGGCCATCGCCGTGCGACTGCAACCGAAGGACAAGACGCTGACCGACGCGGAGATTGACGCCGTAGCCGGCAAGATCGTCGGGGCGGTCACCAAGGCCACCGGCGGCATACTGAGAGGATAAATCCTCTCGTAGTTCCAATTCCCTGGTATCAGGGAAATCTGCAGGGAATTTGCGCCCGCCGATTCCTGAAAAACCCAATCCTGGATGGCATTTTCAAGCGCTGGCTGGCGCGGCGCAGGGAATTTATCAGGGAATTGGCAGCACCACCCCGGATGCTACCGCCGCGGCCGGCTGTGTCACAATCCCGCCATTTGCACGCCCGAGAGTTGGAGCTCGTGGGAGGGTGCCATGATCAGGAAATTCGATCTCGTCATCATCGGTGGCAGTTTCGCCGGGCTCGCCTGCGCGCGGACTGCGGCGCTGCGAGGCCTCAAGGTTGCGGTCGTCGACGGCAAGCCGGAGCCCGGCGCGCGCGTTGCGACCACGGGCATTGTCGTCAAGGAAGCGAGCGACGATTTCGACCTGCCCGCGCGGCTGATGCGCAAAGTCCGCGGCGTGCGTCTTTATAGTCCGGATGGACGAAACGTCGATTTGCACGCGCCAGGCTATTTCTTTCACGCGACCGACACGGCGCAGGTTCTGCGGTGGATGGCCGATGAAGCCGCGCGCGCCGGAGCCACGCTGTTATACGGCCAGAAGTTCGAAGGTGCGGTCGCCTACGAAAGGGGCGTGGGCATATCCGCGCTCGGTCTGCACGCGCAGTTTCTGGTCGGTGCCGACGGTGCGCGCTCGCGGGTGGCGGAGTTGTTCGGACTTGGCCGCAACCGGCGATTTCTCGCCGGCGTCGAGCTCGAGTGCGAGCCTCTCAAGGACATCGACCTGCGCTTCCTACACTGTTTTGCCGACAGCCGCATCGCCCCAGGCTACATCGCATGGGCGGTTCCGGGCGCCGGCGTGACGCAACTGGGAGTGGCCGCACGAAGGCCGGCCAAGCCCGACCTCCGCGCGCTTCTCGAACGGCTCAAGACATTCTGCGATCTGCGCGAGGTCCGCATCATCTCGCGGAGAAGCGGCCTCATTCCCGTCGGCGGCACTCTGCGCAATCTCGGCAATGATCGCGTGCTTCTCGTCGGCGATGCAGCGGGAATGGTTTCGCCGGTAACAGGCGGCGGCATTCACACCGCCTTGCGCTTCGGCCGTCGCGCAGCGCAACTCGTGTCCGATTACCTTTCGGACCGGGCTGTTCAGCCCGCGCGCGCGATGTTGCGCGAAGCCCCGAAATATCGCGTCAAGCTGCTGGCGCGTGCATTCCTGGATCTGGCGCCGCCCAACGCGCTGATCAACGCGATGCTGATGACGCAACCGATGCGCGCGTTCGCCCAGCGTGTTTATTTTCACAGCCGCGCGGGTGATGCCGATACGTTCGAATCCTGGACGCGTGCATTCGAGCGCGGCGAGATCGAACCGAACGCACGGAGCGCTCCGGATGGGAGCCTTCGCGTGATCTGACGAAGGCAAGGTGCCGCTGCCGACGGCGAGACGCCTGGTGATTTGCCACGAACGTAGCGAACGTTTCCCGCTCCGCCGGCCCGGTTGGGGAGTGGGAAACATTTCGTGGGCGGCAGAAGGTAAACCTGCCCCTGAATGAAATTTTCCGGGCCGGCTCTAACTGCTTCTGTTCTGCGAATGGGCCGTAAAGCTCTAAGAGCCGATCCAAGAAGTTGAGATTCATGGTCAAGCGGTTGCTCTGGTCAAGCGTCGCAGCATGATTTTGATCATCGCGAGGCGAATGAATCCGGCGACGGTTCTTGCGTAGCGTTCGAAGTCGCGCATCAGGCGGCGATTGATGCTGATCCAAGCGTTTGTACGCTCAACGATCCAGCGCTTGGGAAGGACAACGAATTTGTGCATCTCTGTGCGCTTGACGACTTCGATGATCCAGCTGCCTGAGCTTTTCGCGGCCAGAGCGGCGCGTGGCCCCTGATAACCGGCATCAGCGAAGATTTTCACGACGAAGGGCCACATGGCCCGCGTGGCTTCGGTGAGAACCAAGCTGGCGCCGTCGCGATCCTGAATATCGGCGGGATGGACGGCTGTTCCGTATCTACCGGGAGGAGAAGCTCATGGTGAGGAAGCGTGGCGGGCGTAAAAGAGCTGTCGGACCCGATCTGCTTCGCGCAGTTCGCCTAACTCTCACGTGCCAGCCCTTCCATTAGCGGCGGGGTGAGAAATTGCGCTATGTCACATATTTTTCACAAACTTTGATTATGAACTTAAGAAAAGTTAGGAATGCTTCATTGTGTAAGCTTTGTCCTAAGGGGGAAAAAATCTATGCAACAATTACCAAAGGCAGGATTTAAACAGGCGCTCTCAGCGTGGGCTTCATTCACCTTCATAGCTTCCCTTTTGGCAATTATTGCGATGAAGCCCGCGGCGGCTGCGCCGAGTACTTGGTGCGTGACGGTCAACGGACAACCTAGCAGTAAATGCACGCCGACAAATTTGGGGACGACCGTCGCAGAGCCGAGCGCGGCCGCAAGTATGGTCGGTAACGGTGACACGATAATAATAGTGCCAGGTACCTATGTCGACTGCTCGGTCTGGACAAAAAACAATCTTACGATTGAGGCGGCCCCAAATACGAGCCGGCCAGTAATCGTGCAAGCGCCACCCGCGCCGTCGCCAACCTCTTCATTACCGGATCCCGGCACGCTCGATAACTGTCCCAATCCCCAATACAATCAACAACGTAGCAACCAAACTAAAGCCTTATTCGATATCACGGGTACCACCGGTGGTGGCAACAATGTGACAGTCAACGGAATCACCTTCGAAAATGCAAGCAATGATCCCACCAGCGAGGGAGGCAATGGGGCGGGAATCCGAGTCACAGGCAGCGATCTCGACGGCACTCCCGATCCGACAAAGGTGGCCAAAAACCCGACGATCGAAAACTGCAGTTTTGACAATAATCAGAGCGGCATTCTCGTAGATGCACAGGAGCGCACGTTAAACGATCCGAGCAGCACGAGCAGCGTGGTCACGATAAACGGTAGCAGTTTCATCGGAGATGGCGCCAATCAAGGTCCCAATCCCGCACACCCCATTTACGTCGGTTACGCCGCGCAGCTATCAGTAGATCAAACGGGCATCTTTGACACGCAGGCTGGCGCCAACGGCATCCAATCGCGCGCAGCACTCACTTCGGTCACGAATTCCGAAATTTGGGACGACTCGACTTCGGGGAACGGAGATTCAAGCTACTTGATCAGCGTTAACAACGGCGGCAGCCTTACAATCATGAACGATAGTCTGGAAAAGGGGCAGCAGTCCACGACGCAGGCAACAGCTATTGGAATCGCCACCTGTCTCTACCAAACTGCCACCGTCCCCCCCGCCTGTGGACCTAATTGTCCCAGCAATTGTGAATATCTGTGGAGTCCGGGCAGCGGAGACTCGCCTGAAATTCTCGTCTCTAGCAACACATTCCAGAATGATGATTCTCCCCAAAACTCCAATAACACTGTTATTTTTGTGAACAATTACTACCAAAATGCGACGGGTAACACTGCGGCTTACGTCTGCGGCAACACACTCACGCCGGGACTTAGCAGTTACACAATCGTTGCGCTGTTCCAAAATGATACCAACAATGGGCAGCAGTCTACCTGCGTGGTCGGGTGGCAACCGTAAGCGCCTTCTCACTCCACCTTGACAAAGTGGCGGGTCGGGCAGGCTTTGCGCTGATTCTTTAAGCGCGGCGAAGCGGCGTTGCATTGCCCTGCCGGAGGAAGCGCAATCGCGGCAGGGGCGCGCTGAGGTCTGTTGCCGCGCCATCTCTGACGACTAGGTTGCGATAATGTCCACGCCCACTACGGCTACAGGCGAATTCGACAAGCGGACCGGCCTCGCGTTCATCGTTGCCTTCGGCATCGTCAGCCTGTTTGCCGATATGGCCTACGAAGGCATGCGTGCCGTATCCGGGCCGTTTCTCGCCACGCTGGGCGCCAGCGGCGCCGCGGTTGGCGTCATTGCGGGAACGGGCGAGCTGTTCGGTTATCTTTTGCGCTTGGGCTCGGGAAAACTGGCGGAACGCACGCGTCTTTATTGGCCCATCGCACTTGCGGGCTATGTGATCCAGATGGCCGCGGTTCCGGCATTGGCGCTGGCTGGAAATTGGATGAGCGCCGCGGTGTTCATCATCCTCGAACGCACGGGCAAAGCGGTGCGCAACCCCGCGGCCAACACCATGATGAGCCGGGCCGGCGAACACATCGGGCAAGGCTGGGCGTTCGGCCTGCACGAGGCGCTCGACCAGACGGGAGCACTTGCAGGACCGCTGATCGCCTCGCTCGTGCTCGCGCACCATGGCCGCTATGCGGCGGCGTTCGAATGGCTCGGCATTCCAGCCGCGTTGACGGTCTTGAGCGTTGTGATCGTGTGCATCCGGTTCCCGCACGCCGGCCACATTCCGCAGCCGAAAGCGGCGCAATCCGGGCAAGCGGCTCTGACGCGCGCATTCTGGCTTTATGCAGGCAGCGCCGCGCTGACGGCGTTCGGTTTCGTCGATTATCCGTTGATCGCCTACCACTTTACGAAGGCCCACGTGATGAGCGCAGCACTCGTGCCCGTGCTCTATGCGGTGGCGATGGGCGCTTCCGGCGCAGGCTCGCTGGTGTTCGGCCGCTGGTACGATGCGCGCGGACTGATCGTGCTTGTGCCGGGCCTGATGATCACGGCAGTCGCCGCTCCGCTGGCGTTCCTCGGCA
>Ga0335085_10016208_pt1 | contig 10781 bp, 9 predicted proteins | sample Lox_Sample_45_FD_206712 | JGI IMG/M metagenome (GOLD analysis project Ga0335085, IMG submission 206712) | Soil microbial communities from Loxahatchee National Wildlife Refuge, Florida, United States - Lox_Sample_4.5 | ecosystem: Environmental > Terrestrial > Soil > Wetlands | place: USA: Florida... | reverse complement strand
GCCGAAGCCGCGCACCGCGAATGGCTGGACCCGGGCGTACAGGACGCAGGCAAGGTCGCGCAGCTGCTGCGCGAATGCGCGGTTGACCGAGTCAAGTACTACCCCGTCAGCACCCGCGTAAGCAGCAGCAAGGTGGATGACGAGACGCTTATTCGGCCGCTTGACACCAAGGCGGCCCACTAGCGCCGGCAGCCAGGGGCTTCTCTCCCGCAATAGGTGATCCCGCGGGGCGACTAGGCTAGCTGGTGCCATCCTCCGATTTCGCCAGGGCGGAGTTCTTCCTCATAGTCCCTTGAGAATCGCGTTTAGCTACTCCTGACCTTAGATCGCTCGCGCGCCTGCTTATGGCGGAAATCGCGCGGGGGCTGAGAAAGCGGCTGATGTCATCGTAGTAGTAGTGGTAGTAGCAGTAGTAGCTGAAAATACTTGCGACTACCGCAATTGCCGTAGCACCGACTAGCATCAGCCATAGATAATCGTTGCGTTCCAGAGGAGCATACGGCCGATCGCTGCGATCTAAGAATGGATTGTCGCTCGCGACTGGTCGCCGATCGGGGCCCACATCAACGGTGCCTTCACCGCGAGATGGTGCAGATATAGACCAATTCGAGGTGAACGATGTCGGCTCGCCCTTCGGCCGATACTGACGCGGGCCCGTAGTAATCCTGGGGGGCGACCTCCCGTCGTCCTTTCCCTGCGAAGACGGCGACTAGGCGGATAGTGCTTGTTGATGACGTAGACCCAACGCTTTGCTCACATAACTCCTAGCAGCGCGCGTGGCTTCCCCCAGAACCTGCTCCAGCAGCACGATCTCGTCTGGGTACGTCATATTGGCTTCTCCGAGACAGATGCGCTGCCTGTGGACGTTGTTATATAGGCGCCAGACGTCCCCCAAGCTGCGCAAGACCGAGAGTTCTTGGCCCGCACCAAAGGGCCCCCAACCCCCATCAATCATCTGAAGATTGCGAACCCGATCGCGTGACCAACTACTTAAATAAGCATTGACTGCGTCCACGATTAGGTCTGCTCGGTCCGCAGCTTGCACGATTCTTACGTAACGCTTGGTCTGACTCTCGAAATCCTGCGGGTCGATGAACTCATTGGTGGCGTGTTGGTGCTTGATTGACGCATGACCGACTTGTGCGCGCATTCGTGATCCTCTTCGGTGTTCCCGGCGCGTCGCGAAAAGCATTGCGCCTAGCGTCGAGGCTCACGGTTGACCGCGCTGGGGAGTAAGAGTTCGAAGAACCGGGCGGAGGAATGCGAAGAAAGCGATGAAGCTAAATTAAGGAGCGCCTAAGCTGGTAACCGCAGAGTTCAAAACTTCGCCTTCGTGGTCGAGGATGTGTGAAATATCACGTTTTGAGACCGCTGGACGGTCTGAACGTGAGATCTGGCACAGGCCATTGCCCCAAATGTGAATTAGTGCAATGAGGCAGTAGCACCGTTCTGCTAGAACCGGGTGGGGCATCGGTATATGCGGAGGTACCGTGGCTGGTCGAATATTGATCGTCGGCAACGATGAAGATTTGATCGCAATCGTTAGGCATCATTTGGTGACACAGGGGCATGAGGTCCTGCATACGCTCGATGGCACCGAGGGGCCGGTGATAGCGATGCGCGAGCTGCCAGATCTGGTGATCAGCGATACATGCATGTCTGATTGCGATGGCTTCGCGCAGGCGGCGGAACTGCGGCTGGAATCGTCCCTGCACGCACTCCCAATCATTCTTTTGACGAAAGCGGGCGATCCGGGTGTCCTAGCCAGGGCTGACCGGTTCGGCGTGAAGCATTGCCTCCCGAAACCAGTGGCGCGAGACGCGTTGCTCGCGGCAGTGGCGTCAAGCCTGCGTCAAAGGACAGGCTGCGGCGCTAGCCTATAGATGCGCAGGAGATCCACCGGAACGAGCCGATGCCGCGAGCTCGGCTTCAGGTGCTGCGTCCCGAGCGTCCGAGCCAGCGCTGAGCGAGCGCGATCAGCCCCGCCGGCCTGAATGGCTGCCTGACTCGCGTTGCGTCGCGTGAAGTAGCCTGCTCCTGGACCGCTTGGTAAACGCGGTTGATCTCCGCCAGGTCATCGGGCAGGGCTTCTGCCCCCAGCCATTCATATTCGTGCCCGCCAGTCCTTACTTGGGACATGCTGTCCTCGCCAGATTGATAGTCGCGGGACGACAGACCAAGCGGACCACAGGCGCGGATCGGGGCCGGCCGCTGGGCGGCCGACTTGGATCGCAACGCTCTGTGGACTCGGTAGCCGCATAGAAGAATTCGTCGAGCTCCACCAACTCGGGTGGCAGAGCGAGGCGAGCGTCGCGCAGTGCCATGCAGTGGTTGTGGATTGCGTCCCGAACGCACCGCAGATCAAGCGCAGTGGACAATGCCTGTGGGCGTTGATCCACATCGAACGGCGCCCACCCTGCGTCGATTCTCTGGATGTTGGCTATGCTGTCTCTTGACCAGCTCTCCAGGTAGTGCCGTGCGGCCGTGACGACTGCCTCGGGCTCGTCGGCATGGGCAGTAAGCCGCAGGTAGTCGGCCAATTTGGTCGGCGATTCAGGTCTGCGCTCGATAGGCACCGGCACCTCCCTAGTCAGCTCTAAGCCAGCCTCAGCCCGATTTGACTCTCATCGACGGGCAGTCGATACGTGTTATCTGCAAACAATCATCCGGAAACCGTAAGATTTCTTCAAAGCGCATGCTCGCCGCCAAAAAAGGGGGGTAGCGAGGCCCTAACAGACGACCATGCCTCGATCGGTCGCCGCAATCGCGTCGGCGCGAGGCTGTATGCTTCCTACTTGGATGAGGGCTGTCGACTCCTTGTTGGCAGACAGCCGAGGTCAAATTGCCATGGAGGGTCAGATGTCGGATGCGGACCGGACGGTCAAGCTGACGCAGCAGGAGATGGCCTACGAAGACCTACGCTCGACGCTTTCCGACCTGAAGATCGCCTCGAACCCCAGGGCGGCGCGTAAGCTGATGGCGTACTTCCATGGAAGAATCAGGGACAATCTGCCGTACGACCAGACAATCCTGTTCGAATATCTGGAGTGTGTTTTCGGGCGGATTTTGCGAGGCGAAAGCCCGGACCACGTGCTTGGGTCGGAAACAGATTCAGGGAAGAGGCGCTAAGCAGCTTGCTCTAGCCCGACGTCGCGGCGCCCTACGCACCACGCGCCGTTCAGCCCTACCGTGTCTGAAGCGAGCGTTCCAATCGATTCACCAACATCCTCAGTAGGGCGCGGTTGAACTGAACCTGGCAAGCAGTCGTCGCACGGCGTAAGGCGTCGGCACGAATTTCGAGCACGATGACCGGGCTGGAGCTAGTCATAGTGGTGCCTCGTGTCGCGCCGGGCGCGTCGAAATAGAGTACGTCACCAAAGAACTGACCCGCACCCAGCGTCTCGAGCGCCTGACCTTCGCGGGTCACAGCAACCTCACCCGCGACCACGATGAAGAATCCAGGAAAGCTCTCGCCTTCCCGTATGAACGTAGTTCCCTTCGTTACCTGCTGCCAGGCGCCGATTCGCAGGGTTTCCCAGATCTCCACTTCCCCGAAGGACCGAAAGAGCGGCAATTGACGCAGCATGCTGAACCGCGCGGCTTCCGACAAGTCAGCGTCGGGCAACCTGAGGCCCTCGAACAGATTCTCAAAATCGGCGGCGAGACGGCGCCAGCTCTGATGGCGCGACTGCGGTGCCTTCGCCAGCATTCGCATGACCACCTTGTCCAGCGCTGGCGCCAGGCCTTGGCGGGATAGCGATGGCTTGGGCGGAGCCGTGCGCAGAATTTGATATAGCAAGCCCTCGCGCGACGAAGCGCTGAAAGGAGGACGGCCCGTCAGAAGTTGATACATCACGGCGCCTAGCGAGTAGATATCGGTCTGGTGGCTCAGCCGCTTGTCCTCAATCTGCTCGGGAGACATGTAAAGGGGAGAGCCGACGCCGGAGAGAATAGTGTGGGCCGCGGCCGTATATTGCGCTGCGCCGAAGTCGCTGAGCTTCAGTTGGTTTTCTTCGGACAGAAGGAGATTGGCCGGCTTTATGTCGCAGTGAATCACGCCCTGCTGCTGCGCGTGCTCGAGGGCGAGGCATGCCATAAACATGTACTCTACCGTGCGCTTGATCGGAAGAAGGTTGTCGAATCGGCAGTACTGCTCGAGGGTGCCGCCCCCCGCGTACTCCATGACAACGTAGCTTTCTCCGCCTTCACTGACGGCATCGTGGATGGCCGCGATGTGGGGGTGCTTAAGCTTTCCGGCGAGCGCGGCCTCCGTGAGGAACGCGCGCCGAGCCTGCAGCTTCTGATCCGGGTTCGACTGGACGCCGCTTTCCATCACTTTGATCGCGACTTGGCTTGCTCTGAACGGATCTAACGCAAGATAGACGCGACTTGTCGCGCCTCGGCCAAGTTCCCGGACCACCGGGTACTTGCCGATCCTCGGGGGCGCGGCACCATCCATGTTTGTGCGCTTTCCAAAGCGGGGCCACCAGCAACGCCCGGCGGCGGGCGCGATGCCCCGAACGCGATGCCGCCAGCCTGACTCAACAGGGTCGCCGCAGTTTACACTTTCCGTCCGTACCTCTTTACGGCGCTGGCCGAAGGGATCATGGACGAGATACTTGGCGGCAAGACGGTGCTGGTTGTGGACGACACCGCAGTAACCCGCATGCTGCTATCGGACATGCTCGGTCAGAGCAATGTCCGAGTGCTCGAGGCTGACAGCGGAGAGCGCGCAGTGCAAATGGCCAACGAAAATATTGTGGATGCGTTTCTGCTTGATGTCAGGCTGCCGGACATGAATGGCATCGAACTGTGCCGATCACTGCGCTCCATGGAGAGGTACAGGAGTGTTCCGGTCATGTTTGTTAGCGGCATCGACCAGCGAGAAATCCTGCAATGGGCTCTGGAGGCGGGCTGCGACGATTTCATGCAAAAACCGATCGATGCGATGGTGCTGCGGAAACGCCTCAGCAATCTGCTGCAGAGAGCGGACTATGTCAGGCAGATCGAGTTGATGAGTCTCTCGCTACGGCGCTACGTGTCGCCGCGCACAGAGGAGATCGCTAGGACCTATGCGGAGGCCCGGTTGCTGCCTGGGCCACGGCAGGTGGAAGCGTGTGTCTTGTTCTCGGATGCGCGCGGCTTTACGGAGCTCGAGCAGCAAATGGATCCGGAGGCACTCTTCCAGATGCTCAGCGAACATCTCGCGGCCCAGGTGGAGAGCGTATACAACCATGGCGGATATATAGACAAGTTCGCAGGTGACGGGATCATGGCCGTATTTGACGGAAATGACATGGCGGTGCGATGCTGCAGATGCGGGCTTGAGATTCTGGGTATGTCGGGCGACGGCGCCGCTCACAAGGGCTCGAGGATCGGTCGCCTAGGCATAGGTATCCACAAGGGCTCTGCGATAACCGGCAATCTCGGTTCCAAGGATCATCTCGATTACACGTTGATCGGCAACGCCGTCAACCTTGCTGCGCGACTTTGCGGCATAGCGGACCAGTCGGTTGTCGCCTCGCAGGCTATGCGCGACGCGGCCGCGAGCGCGCGTGAATTCGAATTCGGTAACAAGCGGAGAGTCCAGGTCCGCGGCTACAAGGAACCCCTGACGGTCTACGATCTCAGTGGCAGCAGCTCAACGAGGTAGCTGCGGAACGGTATCGGCGGTACGGGGAAGTCGGCTGGCTATCTTTCAACTAAAGTATTGGTCCTATGTTCGATTTCGTAGCAAAGCATAAGCGTGTTCTGCAGATCATCCTCGGGATCACCATCATCCCGTTCGCCTTCTTCGGGCTGCAGACCTACACCAAGAGCTTCCGCGGCAGCGACGACGTGGCGCAGGTCGACGGCACGCCGGTCAGCAAGCGCGAGTTCGAGGACGAGCTGCGCCGCCAGCAGGACCGGCTGCGCGCGGTCATTGGGCCGGACGCCGACGTATCGCAGTTCGACACGCCGGAGTTCCGGCGCAACGTGCTCGACGCGCTGATCACGCGGCACCTGATGCTCGAGCAGGTCGCCACCGGGCGGCTGGCGGAGTCGCGCCGGCAGGTGGTGGCGCAGCTGCTCGCGGCGCCTGACTTCCAGGAGAACGGCAAGTTCTCGCAGGAGCGCTACCTCGCTTACCTGCGCATGCGCGGGCTCTCGGACGAGGCGAACGTGGCGATGCTGCAGCTCGAGCTGCCGGCGGCGCGCCTCGCGGGCGCCATCGCCGACACGGCGTTCCAGCCGCGCACCGTCGCCGAGCGCATGATCGCGCTCGAGTCGCAGCAGCGCGAGGTGGCGGAGGCCCAGATCCCGGCGGCGCCGCTGGAGGCGCAGGTCAAGCCCGACGCCGCCGCGCTGAAGGCCTACTACGACGCCAACCAGATCGAGTTCCGCCAGCCCGAGCGCGTGCGCGCGGAGTACGTGGTGCTGTCGGCCGAGCAGCTGGGACGCGACAACCCGCCGACCGAGGCGGAGCTGAAGGCCGCCTACGACGCCCACGCCAGCCAGTACGGCGTCGCCGAGCAGCGGCGCGCGAGCCACATCCTCGTGAAGACGAAGGAGGAGGCCGAGAAGATCGCCGCCGAGGCGCGCGAGCACCCGGACGGCTTCGCCGCGCTGGCGAAGAAATACTCGCAGGACACCGGCTCGGCGGCGCAGGGCGGCGACCTCAGCTGGTCCGACCGCGAGGGGCTCGCCAGCAAGGCGCTGGCGGACGCCATCTTTTCGATGAAGGAGGGCGAGATCTCGGGCCCGGTGAAGTCCGAGTTCGGCTGGCACGTCATCAAGCTGACCGGCATCCGCCCGGCGCACGAGCGGCCGTTCGACGAGATGAAGGCGGCGCTCGCCGCGCAGCTCGAGGCGCAGCAGGGGCAGAAGAAGTTCGCCGAGCTGGCCGAGCCGTTCGGCAATATCGTCTACGAGCAGTCCGACAGCCTGAAGCCGGCCGCCGACAAGTACCACCTGAAGGTCGAGCAGAGCGGCTGGCTGACGCGCCAGCCCGACCCCGCGCTCGGCGTGCTCGCCTCGCCGAAGCTGCTCGCGGCGCTGTTCTCGGACGACTCGCTGCGGCAGAAGCGCAATACCGACGCCATCGAGGTCAAGCCCGGCGTGCTGGTGGCGGCGCGCGTGCTCGAGCACCAGGCGGAGAAGCTGCGCCCGTTCGACGAGGTGAAGGCCGAGGTCGAGCGCCGCGTGGTGCGCCGCGACGCCGCGGCGCTCGCGCGCAAGCAGGGCGAGGCGAAGCTGGCGCTGCTGCAAAAGGGCGAGGACGCGGGGCTGCAATGGGGGGCGCCGAAGACGGTGTCGCGGCGCGCGCCGGCGGGGCTCTCTCCGGCGGCGGTGCAGCGGGTGATGACGGTGCCTGCGGCGAAGCTCCCGGCCTACGCCGGCGTCGAGCGCGGCGAGCAGGGCTACGCGATCTACCGCGTCAGCAAGGTGATCGAGGCGGCGCCCGCCGACCCGCAGAAGAACGCCGCCGAGTTCGCCGGCCTGGACCGCGCCGCCGGCGCGGCGCAGTTCGACGCCTACGTCGCCGGGCTACGGGCGAGCGCGAAGATCGAGATCGACCAGGAAAACCTGCTCAAGAAGCAGTAGAAATTCCTCCTACGACGCGGCTGAAGCCGCCGTCGACCATCAGCACTTCCCCCGTGATGCCGGAGGCGAGGTCCGAGAGCAGGAACGCGGCCGCGTTTCCTACCTGCTCGAGGGTCACGTTGCGCCGCAGGGGCGCGTTCTCCTCCACGAACTTCAGGATGCGCCCGAAGCCCGAGATGCCGGCCGCCGCCAGCGTCTTGATCGGGCCCGCCGAGATGGCGTTGACGCGGATGCCGCGCGGGCCGAGGTCCGAGGCGAGGTAGCGCACCGACGCCTCCAGGCTCGCCTTGGCGAGCCCCATGGTGTTGTAGTGCGGCACCACGCGCTCGGCGCCGAGGTAGGTGAGCGTCAGCAGCGCGCCGGCGCGGCCCTGCATCATCGGCAGCGCCGCCTTCGCCAGCGCGGGAAAGCTGTAGGCCGAGATGTCGTGCGCCTGGCGGAAGGCCTCGCGCGACAGGCCGTCGAGCAGCTCGCCGGCGATCGCCTCGCGCGGCGCGAAGGCGATCGCGTGCACCAGTCCGTCGAGGCCGTCCCAGCGCGCGCGCAGCGCCTCGAACAGCCCCGCCATCTGCTCGTCGCTCGCCACGTCGCACGGCAGGACGAGGTCCGAGCCGAGCTCGCGCGCCAGGTCCGCGACGCGCTCGCGGAAGCGGTCGCCGACGTAGGTGAAGGCGAGCTCGGCGCCTTCGCGCTTCGCCGCGCGCGCGATGCCAAAGGCGATCGAGCGGTTGCTCAGCACGCCGGTGACGAGGATTTTTTTCGAGGAGAGGATCGGCATGCGGGCATTATACTTTCGCCCATGCGCGCGCTCCGGCTGCTGCCCGCCCTCGCGCTGGCGCTGCTCACGGGCTGCGGCCAGGTCTGGAACGACCCGTATCCCGCCGCGGAGCGCGGCAAGAACATCTTCTACTCGGTATTCATCGACCGGCCGAAGCACCTCGACCCGGTACAGTCCTACGCCACCGACGAGGCGGCGTTCACGCGCCAGGTCTACGAGCCGCCGCTGCAGTACGACTACCTGAAGCGCCCCTACGAGCTGATCCCGCTGACCGCGACCGAGGTGCCGCGGCCGCGCGTGGTGCAGAAGGACGGCGCCACCTACAGCGTGTACGAGATCCACCTCAAGCCCGGGATCCGCTACCAGCCGCACCCGGCCTTCGTGGCGCGCAACCTGTCGCTCGACAGGGCGGCGATCGCGCGGCTGAAGAGCCCCTACGGCCTGCCGTCGGCGACGCGCGAGCTGACCGCCGACGACTACATCTACGAGATCAAGCGCCTCGCGCATCCGCGCCTGCACTCGCCGATCTTCGGCCTCATGTCGGAGTACATCGTCGGGCTGAAGGCCTACGCGGCGACGCTGAAGGCGGCCGACGCCAGGCTGCAGGCGGCGCAGCCCGGCGCCTGGCTCGACTTGCGGCGGTTCCCGCTCGCCGGCGTCGAGAAGGTGGACGCGCTCACCTACCGCGTCACGCTCAAGGGGCGCTACCCGCAGTTCGCCTACTGGCTGGCGATGCCGTTCTTCGCGCCGATGCCGTGGGAAGCGGACCGCTTCTTCGCCCAGCCCGGGATGGCGGAGAAAAACTTCACGCTCGACTGGTGGCCGATCGGCACCGGCCCTTTCATGCTCGCCGAGAACGACCCGAACGCGCGCATGGTGCTCAGGCGCAACCCGAACTTCCGCGGCGAGCCGTACCCGTCGCGGGGCGAGCCGGGCGACGCCGCGCGCGGCCTGCTGCGCGACGCGGGCAAGACCATGCCGTTCCTGGACGAGGCGGTCTTCACGCGCGAGAAGGAGGCGATCCCGCTCTGGAACAAGTTCCTCGAAGGCTACTACGACCTCTCGGGCATCAGCTCGGACAACTTCGACCAGGCGGTGCGCATCTCGAGCGCGGGGGAGCCGGGCCTCACGCCCGACATGGAGGCGCGCGGCATCCGCCTCGACACCTCGATCGCGCCGACCGTGTACTACCTCGGCGCCAACTGGCTCGACCCGGTGGTCGGCGGCGCGCAGGGCGGCGCCGCGGCCGAGCGCGCGCGCAAGCTGCGCCAGGCGCTCGCCATCGCGGTCGACTGGGAGGAGTACCTCCAGATCTTCGGCAACGGCCGCGGCATCCCGGCGCAGAGCCCGATCCCGCCGGGCATCTTCGGCTACCGCGCCGGCCGCGACGCGGTCGACCCGGTGACCCACGTCTGGCGGGACGGCCGCGCCGAGCGGCGCCCGATCGCCGAGGCGAGGCGGCTGCTCGCCGAAGCCGGCTACCCGGACGGCCGCGACGAGAAGACGGGCCAGCCGCTGGTGCTGCACCTCGACACCACCGGCGGCGGGCCCGGCGGCAAGTCGGCGATCGACTGGTGGCGCAAGCAGCTCGCCAAGCTCTCGATCCAGTTCGAGCCGCGCCAGACCGACTGGAACCGCTTCCAGGAAAAGCTGCGCAAGGGAAACGCGCAGCTGTTCCTCATCGGCTGGAGCGCCGACTACCCCGACCCGGAGAACTTCCTGTTCCTGCTCTACGGGCCGCAGTCGCGCGCCAAAGACCAGGGCGAGAACGCCACCAACTACGAGAACCCCGAGTTCGACGCGCTGTTCGAGAAGATGCGCACCATGCCGAACTCGCCCGAGCGCCAGGCGATCATCGACCGCATGGTCGAGATCTTCCGCCGCGACGCGCCCTGGATCGGCGGCTACTACCCGAAGAACTTCGCGCTGTTCCACAGCTGGGTGTCCAACGCCAAGGCCAACGCCATGACCGACATCGCGCTCAAGTACCTGCGGGTGGACGCCGCGCAGCGCGAGGCGCTGCGCCGGGAGTGGAACCGCCCGGTGCTCTGGCCGCTCTTCCTGCTCCTCGGCCTGCTGGCCGCCTCCGCGATACCCGCCTGGTGGGCGATCCGGCGGCGCGAGCGCATGGCGGCGAGGCCGGCGCGCTAGATGCTCGCCTACCTCGTCCGGCGCGTGCTGTACGCGATCCCGATCCTCATCGGGGTCAACCTGATCACGTTCGCGCTGTTCTTCGTCGTCAACACGCCCGACGACATGGCGCGCATGCAGCTCGGCACCAAGCGCGTGACGCCCGAGGCGATCCAGAAATGGAAGGCCGAGCGCGGCTACGACCGCCCGCTGCTGTGGAACGCCGCGGCGCGCGGCCTCGCCAAGGCGACCGACACCATCTTCTTCCAGAAGTCGGTGCGGCTATTCG
>Ga0335085_10016207_pt1 | contig 10781 bp, 10 predicted proteins | sample Lox_Sample_45_FD_206712 | JGI IMG/M metagenome (GOLD analysis project Ga0335085, IMG submission 206712) | Soil microbial communities from Loxahatchee National Wildlife Refuge, Florida, United States - Lox_Sample_4.5 | ecosystem: Environmental > Terrestrial > Soil > Wetlands | place: USA... | reverse complement strand
GCGACCGAGGTATAGGGCGCCTCCAGCACCAGGGCCGCACAATCGCGCTCCACGGCCATCTGCACCGCGACGCCGGTACCGAGGGATTCGCCGTAGAGAACGATCCGCTCGGCAGCTATCCCCTGTTCGGCCAGGAAATCCAGTGCGGCCCGGGCGTCGCTATAGAAGCCGGCCTCGCTCGGCCGTCCCGGGTTCCCGCCGAACCCGCGATATTCCGGGAGCAGCACGCCGAAGCCGGCGTCGAGATAGGGACGCACGCGCTCCCCGCGATGCCCGATATGGCCGGCGTTGCCGTGCAGATAGAGCAACAGCGTCCCCGGATTGCCGGCCGGCGGCCGGTACCACGCGAGCAACCGCAATCCATCGGCCGTCACCAGCTCGACGGATTGCATTGCCCCCTCGAGGCCCTCTTCCACCAGATCCGGCGGCTGCGTGTTCGGAACGAACAGCAGACTCCGCTGCATCAGGAACAGCAGCGCCAGGAGCGCGAGATAGATGGCGACGACAACGCCGACGATAGCGCTCATTCGCGGCGGCTAGGGTGCGCTTGCCGGGATGCCGTCCACCGCCAGCTGGGCATCGCGGAAGGCGCGGAAATGTTTGGCGGCCTCGACCCCCTCTGTCCGGCACCAGATGCGAAAGCCGCCGAGACCGCGATTGTCGTATTCCAGGTCGGCGGCGATGATCCCGTGAATGCGCAGCCAGCGCACCGTCGACTCCGGTAGTCTCCCCCCTCGGGTGAGGTCACGGATCTCGCGCCGATATCCGTCATACACGTCGCCGGTGTTGAGGCCGCAATATTCGGTCACGCTGTACAGGTAAACGACCTGCTTGATCGCCGCTCCACGCGAGACCGACTCCGCCTGGACGGGCCGTCCCGGCGACGGGAGTGCGGTCGCGAACGCTACCGACAGGAATAGTCCGAGCCTCGACGCCGACATCTGCATCGGCGCAGTGTCTCCGATCACCCGCGCAACCGCAATGCGGATGAACGGCGGCCGTTCCCCGCTTCGCAAGGCCGCAGCAATGGCGTATGGTCGGCGCCGCGATTCCCATTGTCTTCCGCGGTCCGGTCGTCATGCGTCAGCGTGCCTTGCCCGTCGTCGGGCTGATCTCTGCCGTCCTCCTCTCAGCCTGCGAGAGCCATGAGGAGCATCGCGTCGCCAAGCTGGTGGAGGCGAACCCGACGCCGGCGAAGTTCAGCGTCTGTCACGGCAATTCCTGCCGGCTGCGCAGCCCGATCTCGCTCTCGGCCGCCGAATGGGCGCAGGTGCGGGCCGTGTTCGATCCGGCGCCTGTCGATGCCCGCGAAGAACGCCAGCGCATCGCTCGCGCCACCGGCCTGCTCGAAATCCTCGTGGGCCGGCAGGCGGGCACGCTGGACGATGCGCCCGGCATGGGCGTGCATTGGAACCCCGACGGCCAGCTCGATTGCATCGACGAGGCGACCAACTCGACGGAATATCTCCGGATGATGGCGGCGGACGGCTTGATCCGTTTTCACGAGATCGGCTTGCCCGCGAACCGCTTCGTGATCACGGCCTGGGGCCCCAGCAACACGGCGACTATCAACGAGCGGGCGACCGGCAAGGTCTTCGCCGTCGATTCTTACTTCCGCGCCAATGGTCAGCCCTCCGACATCCTGCCGCTCGACGTCTGGATGGCTGGGTGGGTACCGGAGGACGGCCCGCCGCCCGGCGGGTGATGTCGATGGCTACTGCGCGTAGTCGGGCTCGTCGCGATCGAGCAGGCGTTTCAGCGCATCGAAATGCGGGCGGGCATACTGGCCCAGGTCGCAGTTGCCGAAGGTCGCCTTGGCCACCTCATCCTTGACCTTCCGCAGCGGCCTCCCCGTCGACATGGCGAGCACCTGCACTTGGCAGGCGCGCTCCAGGAAATAAAGATCGTCGAACGCCTCGGCCACGGTGCGGCCGATCACGATCACGCCGTGATTGCCGCAGAACAGCACGCGCTTTTCGGCAAGGCAGCGCGCCAGCCGGTCGCCTTCATCGATATCGAAGACCAAGCCGTTGAAGGTGTCGTCATAGGCGACGTCGTCGTAGAAGCGGAGCGCGTTCTGGTGCGCGGGCTCGAGCCGGCCGCCTTCGACCATCGTGAGCGCCGTCGCATAGGGCATGTGTGTGTGCAGGACGCAGCCCGCACGCGGGCTCGCCTTGTGGATGCGCGAGTGGATGTGGAAGGCCGAACTCTCAGCCTCACCTTCACCCTCGATCGTGCGGCCGTCGTAGTCGACCACGATGAGATCGCTGGCCCGGAGCTCCGACCAGTGGAAGCCGAACGGATGCAGCAGGAAACGGTCCGCGGCGCCCGGCAGCATGACCGTGAAGTGATTGTCGATGCCCTCGTTGAGGCCGAACCGCACGGCGAGCCGGAGCGCGGCCGCGAGATCGACGCGCGCCTCTCGCGTGGTATCCGTCGCCAGCTTCGATCCTGTGTTGGGCACCAGCTTCATCGCCCTCTCCCTCTTTCGCCGGGCGGACACGATACAGGGCGCCCAGTCTGCCGGCAACGCTCAGGCGGCGGCATGGTTAATCGCGCCGAAGAATGCCGCCAGCTTGTCGACATCGAGACTCCCGTCGCTGCGAACGCTCGAGCAGAGATCGACGCCGAACGGCCGCACGCGCGCGACAGCCTCCTGCACGTTCTCCGGCCGCAAACCGCCGGCGAGGAAGACAGGCCGGCCCACAAGCTCGACGATGCGCCGGCTCAAGGCCCAATCATGCACGCGACCGGTTCCGCCGAGTTCCTTCACGGCGAGATTGGGGTTGCCGGAATCGAGCAGAAAGGCATCGACCGCGCCAGCCAGTTCACGCGCCTCCTCGATGACGTCCGCATCCGTCACATGCAGCACCTGGACGATCTTCACCGCCGGAAGGGCCCGCCGGATGGCGCCGTGAGCATCCTCGTCGACGCGGTCCACGAGCTGGACCGTATTCGTGCCGCAACGACGGACATGATCGATGATCGCGTCTGCCTGCGTCTCGCTCGTCAGGAGGAAGGTCGCAACCGGCGGCGGCACAGCCGCGGCGATCTCGGCGATGAGCGCGTCCGCGATGACGCCCGGACCGCTTGGCATGCGACCGACGAGACCGAGGGCCGATGCGCCGGCGGCCACGGCCATGCGCGCCTCCGCGACCGACATGATGCAGCAGATCTTGACGCGCGGTCTTGCCATATGCCGCTCCGGTTTCATGGTTGCGCGCGCTATACTGCCGACATGGACGAGATAGTCTACGCCCAACGTGACATCGATCGCGCGCTTCTTCTGAACCTGAACCGCCGGTCGGACATGCGCGGGCTGCGCCATCTGGCCGGGCACGTCCTGCTGCTCCTGATCACAGGTGCGCTACTGGGCGTTTCCGTCGGCAGCTGGTGGATCGTGCCGGCCATGGTGCTACATGGCATCGTCCTCATCGCTTTGTTCGCGCCGCTCCATGAGGCCATCCACCGGACCGCCTTCAGGACCCGGTGGCTGAATGATACGGTTGCCTGGGTGTGCGGTCTCCTGCTCGTGCTGCCGCCGGAGTATTTCCGCTTCTTTCACTTCGCGCATCATCGGCACACGCAGGATCCGCTGAACGATCCGGAACTGGCGTCGCCCAAGCCGGCCACGCTCGGGCAGTGGCTGGCCCAGGTCTCCGGCTGGAACTACTGGCGCGCCGAACTGGTCGGGCTCGTCACGCATGCGCTGGGACGCACACCGGAGCCATTCCTGGCAGCGTCACGCGCGGCCGCCCGCGTGGTCGCGGAGGCGCGCACTGCGCTCGCCGTCTATGTGCTGATCGCAGGGGTCGCGCTGATCGCGCGGTCATGGGCGCCGCTCGTTTTCTGGGTGCTGCCTGCGCTCGCCGGCCAGCCATTCCTGCGGTTCTATCTGCTTGCGGAGCACACGCTCTGCCCGCTGGTCCCGGACATGCTCGCGAACTCGCGCACGACGCGCAGCAACGCCGTCGTCCGCTTCCTGGCCTGGAACATGCCCTATCACGCGGAGCATCATGCGTTTCCCTCGGTGCCATTCCACGCGCTGCCGGCGCTGCACCGAGACCTGCGCCCCGATCTGAAGGTGATCGCGCCGGGCTACATCGCGGTCAATCGGGCCATCTTCCGGAGCCTTCGATAGCGATCTACTGCGCCGCCTGCCGCGCCGGTTCGTATATGCCGGAGCGCAGCGCCGCTGCCAGTTGCTCCATGTCGGGCGCAATGGCCCGCGACTCGTCGACGGGCGGCACGTGCCGGCGCACGTCGGCCAGAAGGTTGCGCAGCGCCGGCGGGGCAGTGCGCTGCGTGACGTGCAGCGCCTGCGACGCGACGACGGCCAGCGCCGCCAGTGCCGCCTCCAGACAATAGGCCGCCTGCTCCTGGCCGCGCCAGGCGATGAAGGTAGGTGGAGCGGTGTCGTTCTGACCGAAGCCGCCGCCTTCGCTGCCCGGCAGGAAGGTGCGCTGCGCGGCGCGCTTGGCCTCCTCCGCATAACCCACCTGCACCATGCCGAGGCAGCCGAGATAGCCTTCGCCGTTGCGCAGCTGATCCGGCAGCAAGGAATATCGTCCATCCAGCAGCTTGGAGGTGTGCTTGTCGGCAAGAATGCAGAGGTCCGCGGCGGCAGCGGCCAGACCATCGAGCGCGGGGTAGGCGCCGGCATTGTGGTAACCGCCGGTGCTGTAGACGCGGCCATGGGGATGCTCTGCGTCTGGCGGGAGATAGACCGGATTGTCGGTGACGGCTTTCAGCGACCGCTCCGCGATGTCCCGGGCCTGCGCCAATGCGCGCCGAAACTGGGCGAGCACACGCGGCAGGATGCGATAGCTCACCGGCGCCTGGTAGGGCCGCCGCTCCGCGTTGCCGCCCTCCAGCAGCTGACGCAGCGAGCGCAGGGCGGCCGTCTCATGGGGATCGTCCCACAAGCCCTCGAACTCCGGCGCGAAATGGGTCAGCGGCGACAGGATCGCTTCGGCGGAGAGCGCGAAGATCTGTTCGATGAGCGGCAGGCGCCGTTCCATCGCGACGACGGCGTCGGCGACGAGCGCGCTGGCGCAGGGCGAGCCGTTGACGAGGGCGAGGCTCTCCTTCTCGGCCAGGTCGAAGTTGGCGCCGAGATCGCTGAAGAGCGGCGCCAGGCCGAGGATCTCGCCGGCGCCGCCCTGCCCCATGGCCGAGACGGGCGGCAGGCGCCGGCCGTCGAGCAACTGCGCTACCGCCTGCGCCAGCGCCGGCGTCACCGCGGCATGGCCCTCGACATAGTTCGCCAAGCGCGCGAACACGATGCCGCGGGCGACCCGCTCGGGCAGCGGCGGACCGAAGGCGGCGTGCGCGCCGAACGGCGGTTTCTTCGCGTGAGCGCGCCGCTCGTCCGGCTTCAGCCGCACCCGCGCGAACTGCCCATAACCGGAAGTGACCCCGTAGATCGTGACGTCCGGATCATTGTCGATCAGATGCATGAAGCTTGCGCGACAGTCGGCCATGCGCTGCAAGGCGGCGGCCGAGAAGGCGACGGGCGCACCCTCCCAGGCCGCCTGGGCATAGTTCTCGATGGTAAAGTCGGTCCGCGAATTGAGTTGAAGAGTCATGACGATACAGACCTATGGGAATGCAAAGTGGCAGGCGGCATAGTGATAGCAAACCGTCGTCAGTGGATACAGCGACCATAATCCCATGCGTCCTACGCATGCCGTCGGGCGTTTTCTCGACGATTAAAGCCGTGCTTGATTTTCTTCGCTACCACGCTCAGAGTATTCGATGGTTGTCCTTCGCGGATGGACGGTCCGTGACTACCGCGGGCGGGCGCTCGTTGGTTATTATTACTTTCGGACACTCAGGCCGGGACAAGCCAGGAGAGTCGCCAAAGCTAGAGTGAGCGTAATGAGCGAACGTCATCAACCCGGTGGTTCTCCGGGCGGGGCAGGGACGGAACTGCGCGGCACGATCAAGTGGTTCAATCCCGAGAAGGGTTACGGATTTGTTTCGCCGGCCGATGGATCGCAGGATGTATTCCTGCATATCTCCGCGCTGAAGCAGGCTGGGCTGCAGGACGCGCCGGAGGGCTCCACGATCCATTGCGAAGTCGGCCAGGGCCGCAAGGGCGTGCAAGTCTTGCGCGTGATCCAGCTGGACCAGAGCACGGCAACGCCACGCCAGGCGCCGCCGCAACGGCCGCGGCGGCCGTTCCCGCCGCGCGGCAATAGTCCGCATCACGGCCAGGAATAGCGGCAGGCCGCGGCGCGGGCGGCCGCGGCAGGCTGACGACGGCGACCTGCGGGCGCGCGGGAGGGTGAGGTGCGCGCTCGCGGGCGCAACGCATGTCCGCCGTAGCAGCGGCGAGAAACTTGTTCCCACAGGCCCCGACCACGTGAGCATCGATCCGCGCGAATTTCGCCAGGCGCTTGGCTCCTTTGCCACCGGCATCACCGTCGTGACCACGGCCTCGCACGAGGCCGGCATGATCGGGATCACCGCCAACTCCTTCAACTCGGTCTCGCTCGATCCGCCGCTCGTGCTGTTCAGCCTGGACCGCCGGGCCTACAGCCTGGCCGCCTTCCACAGCGCCGGGCATTTCGCCATCAACGTCCTGAGCGAGCGGCAGCGCCCGCTGGCCGTGATCTTCGCCACCCCGCTCATCGATAAATGGGACAATGTTCACTACGAACTTTGGGATACCGGCTGCCCGATCCTGACGGACACGCTCGCCAACTTCGAATGCAAGACCCAGCACATCTATGACGGCGGCGATCATCTGATCTTCGTCGGCCGAGTGCAGAAGATGCGGTTTGCGCGCGACGGCGATCCCCTGCTCTTCTTCCGCGGCGGCTATCGGCATCTGCGCGGCACCTAGCCTGCAACCATAACGGGCAATTGGCCCAGGATTGGTCGCAGATCCGCGGCAGATGGTTGCATATGGCTTGCGCCGCTTTTCCGCTATCGTGTAGCCTCGACGGCAAAATGGGACTCGCCTTCGGGCGCGAACCGCTTGCAGAATTGGGCCAGCTTCGGCCCGCGAGTCCGGTCACCCGCAGTTACGACGAGGGAGCAAATGACGAAGAAATGGGGCGCTGAAGAGTTCTGGGGCCTGGGCGCCGAGTTCGACCCGCAATGGCTGCTCAACGACGAGCAGAAGAAGATCCAGGCGCTGATCATCGAGCTGGCGCAGAAGGAAATGCGCGACAACGCCGTCGAGTCAGACAAGAAGCTGCTGTTCCCGCGCAAGAATTTCCAGATTCTGGCCAAACATGGTTTGCTCGGCCTGCTGGTGCCGAAGGCGCTGGGCGGCATGGGCCAGAACCACGTCGCCGCCGCCATGGTGGTGGAGACGATCGCCCGCTACGCCTGCCCCTCCACCGCCATGTGCTACACCATGCACACGGGCGCCGTCGCCGCCGCCCTGTTCCGCCACCACAACAGCCCGACGATCCAGGACATCATGCGCCGGATCGACAAGGACTGCCTGGTCGGCACCCTGTCCTACTCCGACCCGGAGACCGGCTCGCACTTCTGGTACCCGATCTCCTCGGGCGCCGAGAAGGTCGACGGCGGCTACCGCGTGCGCAAGAAGGCCTCATGGACCACCTCCGGCGGCTTCGCCGACTGGTACATCCTGCAGACCACCAGCCCGGACTTCGCCGGCAACTTCTCCGACCTCACCTGCTGGCTGGCCTTCAACAACGAGGTCAAGGCCGAGCCGGCGATGTGGGACGGCCTGGGTCTGCGCGGCAACCAGTCCGGCACCCTCGAGCTCGACAACGTCATCCTCTCTCCCGACCGCATGGTCGGCCCGAAGGGGGACGGCGCCAGCTCCAACGACGAGTGCGTCGACCCCTTCTTCCTGCTGTGCTCCTCGTCATGCTGGAACGGCATCTCGCTCGGCCTGATGGACATCGCGAAGCGCCATACCACCATGAAGAAGCACGTCGACGTCGGCATGCGCGTGGCCGACTACCCGACCATCCAGGACTATGTCGGCGAGGGCCTCACCGACACCAACACCTCCCGCGCCTTCGTCTTCCTGATGGCCAAGGCCATGGACGAGGCCACCAACAATTGCGACTGGTCGATCCACAAGGACCTCAAGGCGCTGCCGCGCGCCCAGTTCCTGCACTGGATGTGGCAGGTGAAGTTCAGCGCCGCCAAGAACGTGGCCCATGTCTCCGACAAGATGCTGCATGCCTGCGGCGGCACCGGCTACAAACCAGGCCTGCAGATCGAGCGCTACCTACGCGACGGCAAGGCCGGCTGGGTGATGGGCCCGACCAACGAGGTCCTGCGGCAGTTCGTCGGCAAGGCCGCCCTCCTCGGCTTCCAGTCGCTGGACTACTGGAACCAGTCCCTCAACGAGCGCGTCCTCAACAACGAACTGAAGAAGCTCGACGCCGCCGGCAAGAAGGCGCTGGGCGAGCGACTGCTGAAGGAGGCCACCGCCAAGGCGGCGGAGTAGCCGCCGCCTACCCGATCCCTGCCCGCTGCCATGGGGTTCCCGAAATGAACGAAGGACCCCATGCCCAGCGGAGCCGCCGTCGTCACTGCAACCCAGCCGGGACCCGGCCCCGACGGAGGGCGCCCACATCGGGCGTTCAATTCCAGACGAAGGACCCCATGCCCAGCGGAGATTGACCGCTCCGGCCGGCAGGCGAGGCGCTCTTGATTCCCGGCCCGACTATGTCGTCGGCCCTACACAGGTCATGCCGTTTCCGAGCGATCGACCCCATGTCCAGCGGGGCACGTGCGCCCCATCGGGGCCGAAGAGATACGCCTAGCCGGAGCACGGGCTGGACGTGAAGACTCGAGATTCAACCCTATTGCATTCTGCGTAGTCCCTCGGGTGCACGGGACCCCGGACGTACACCGCAAGGCTCTCAGAGCCGACGCCTTGCGGGCACGCGCCGAAATTTCGCTCCGATTCACGATGTCAAAGACCGACCGCCAGTCGTAGACTTGGCAGATAGAACATTATAAGAACAATCACTGACTGGAGTCAAAGGGAAATTGGCCCTGCGTAGGCACCCATGCGTTGGCCGAAGAGTCAGAGCGCCCACCCCAGTTCCCGCATGAACGCCTCCACCCGGTCGGTGTAGCCGCCGGGGAGTCCCAGCCGCTCGTTGATCTGGCTGTGGCTGAGGGCCATCGGCAGGACCTCGACGCGGCCGCCCAGTTGTCTGGCCCGGGCGGCGAAGGCGCGGTTGGCGGGGCAGGATTCGTGGGCGCCATTCCGGCAGACGGCAAGCATCGGCAGCGTCGGGCCGGCGAGCCGGTCCATGGGCGAGACCGCCGTCCATTTCGCGGGGTCGCTGCCGAAGGCCCGATCGTAGAGCGGCCAATGCCGGGCGTTCATGATCGCCGGCACGTCCAGGGCGCCGCTGTCGAGCAGCACGGATCCTTTCCAGGGCTTCGCCCCCTGCCCTGTCGCGAGCGCCGGCGCCGCCGTAAGAAGCGCGACGAGATGGGCCCCGGCCGAATGGCCCATGAGAATGATGTTGGCGGGATCGCCGCCCCAGCCGGGCGCCAGCGCCTGCACCTTGGCCAGCGCCTCTGCTACGTCCTCCGCCTGGGTCAGCGGCTCGGCTTCCGGCATCATGCGGTAGTCGACGGAGACGAAGATGACGCCCTTCGGCACCCAGCGCGCCACCTTGTTGTCGACCACGCGGGCGTCGTTCTTGTCGCCCACGCGCCAAGCGCCGCCATGGACCATGAGCAGGATAGGCGCGCGCTGCGGGTGCGGCGGGAGATAGACGTCCATGCGCTGCGCAGGATCGGCGCCGTAGGCGACGTCCGGGCGGAGCGTGACACCCTTAGGCAGATCAGCCGCGACGCAGGGGCTGAGCAGCAGCAGCGTTGCGCAGAGACTCAGCAGGAGTTTCTTCACGGAGAGCGCTTCCTGGCTGTGGTCGATACCCGGTTACACGGCGAGGTCCGACGAAGCCTACGCCTGCACTCGTAGATTAGATCGCGTTAACTACGCCTAGCGCCTCTCTGTGCACACAGGATGTTGCGTCTGCTCATCTCTGCAGGACCAGCCTGCGTCCTTCGACAGGCTCAGGATGAGGGTAAATCTTGGTGGCACAAAGAATCCGCCTCATCCTGAGCCTGTCGAAGGACGCACGTCGGCGATCCAAGAAGATCCGCTCGGCGGGGGCTTTCCTGGCTACTGCTTGCGGACGAAGAGGAAGTCGCCGCCGTCGTGGCCGGCGAGGCGGATGTTGCCATATTCCGGCGTCTGCTCGGCGTTGAGCTGGACGCGTTCGCGCACCTTCTCGAACACGCCCTCGCCGTCGATCACGCCGAGGTTGCCGCGCAGCGTGTCGAGGAAGGCCTTGGCGAACACGGAGTGGCCGTTGCCGCCGGAGTCCGCGACCGGCTCGAGGCCGCCCGAGGTCATGGCCGTGCGGGCCCGCTGGTCCACGATCGCCTGGATGTAGCCCGGTCCCTTGCCGCCGATCGCGAGGCCGCGGGTGAGCGTGCCGGAGTAGCAGCTGTCGGCCACCACCAACACCTGCTTGGCCTTGATCGCCTTCAGCATGTCCGTGACCTCCGCATTGGAGATCCAGTGCGCCTGGTTGTCGGTGACGGCGTCGACCGGCAGCCAGTAGCCGCGCTCGGCATCGGCGTCATACCAGCCGTGGCCGGCGTAATAGACCAGCAGGTTGTCCTGCGGCGTCAGCGACTGCCGCAGCGCGGCGAAGGCGCCGACGATCGCCTCCTCGTTGGCGTCGGTCAGCAGCGTGACGTCGTAGCCATACGCGTCCCTCAGCAGGGCCGCCACGGCCTCGGCGTCG
>Ga0335085_10016206_pt1 | contig 10781 bp, 4 predicted proteins | sample Lox_Sample_45_FD_206712 | JGI IMG/M metagenome (GOLD analysis project Ga0335085, IMG submission 206712) | Soil microbial communities from Loxahatchee National Wildlife Refuge, Florida, United States - Lox_Sample_4.5 | ecosystem: Environmental > Terrestrial > Soil > Wetlands | place: USA: Florida... | reverse complement strand
GTAGTTGTAAGTCTCCCAATCCGTGAGCGGCACCGAGAAGGTGCCGAGGAGGTTCGTGGTCTGCGCGCTCGTGCCCCAGCCGCCGGTCACTTGATACAACGCACAGGTGGTGGCGCTCCCGCCGCTCGCGAGACGCGCATAGACGTTGTAAGTGCCCGCGGGAAAATTGCGCGTGTAATTCACCCACGCGCCGGCACTGAAATAGCCGAGGCTGTAATCGGAAAAACCCGTGCCGTTGTATTGGGGCCTCACCACATCGCCGTTCTTCTCGGTGTCCATGCCATTCGGACGATACAATTCCGTCCCGGCGAAATTGACCTGGCGCGCGTCGATGTTCGTGATGCACGCGCGTCCGGAGTAGCCGTTCGTCTGCGGGCCGCTCAAAAATTTTCCGCCACCGTAATCAAAATCCTCCGCCTCCCACGTGAAATTCGCGGGGCTGAAGGTGTCAAAGGTTTCATTGGTCTGCGCCTGGTTTCCATTCGCGTCAGTGACCGTTATCAGCGCAGCGTAAACCGTGTTGGGCAGCAAATGCGGGAAGCTGACATTCCAGCTATTGCTTGTCCCGCTGAAAACGAGATTGCTCACCGCGATGCCATTCAAGCTCACGCTGATATTGTTGCTCGAAGCGCCCACGCCGGATGTGGCCGTGAAGGAAAATGTGTCCGTGGATTGAAACCCGCCCGCAGGCAGCACATTGCTCAGCACCGGCAGGATCGAATTGGAATAAACCAGCGAGGCCTGAAAGCTCTTGCCATGCGAACCGTTCACGTTCACCGACAAAATAATTTTTGGCGAAAGCTGCACGACGGTCACGCCGGGATCGGCCGACGCGACGCTTTGCGCGGAGCGATTGAGCGTGACGGTGAGCGTTCCTTTGTTCGTCTGCGTCGGGTCCGCGATGCCCACGCGCAGAGTGTTGCCGCTTTCCCAGGTGACGACTGAAGACTTGTCGCTCACGGAAATCAGATCGGCGGAACTGGTTCCGTTCGTCCAGAAATTCGCGGCCACGACGCCGAGCGCCGGTTTTTTCACGGCCTGCGTGTAAGTCGAATTTGTCAGGATCACGATGTCCGGGCTGTTCGCGTAATTGCTGACGCTGCCGGTGCTCATCGCGGGCAAAATGACGTAAGCATATCCCGCATTGGTCGGAGTCAGGCCGTGGTTGAACCAGAGTTTGAGATAATCGTCGGTGTGCGACGTGGAGGAATCGCCGCCGTTGATTTGTGACCATGAGCCGGTGTTGGCCGTAATCGTGGCCTGCAGGTTCGAGGAACTCCCCGGAAAATAATATCCGCCCGTGCCGCCCAGCGCGATCCATGACGGCGTCGCGCTGGAAAGATTCGAGGTCCAGCCGACAGTGGGCGTGATGGCGAGGCCGTTCAACACGAAACTGTTGGTAATGGGGACTCCGAGACGGCGATTCTCCGCAACGGTGTGTACTTCGGCAGGACCACTGCACGTGATGCCTGCACCGAGGCACACAATTTCATTGTCAAACATGAACCAGGATTTTTTTCCGAACAACGTCGTGTTCCAGGAGTGCATCGACATCCCCGCGGCGCCGTAAGTCCCGGCCACCTGCGCGCCACCCACCCAGTTCTGGTCGGTCGTTTTGGCTTCGCCGGCAGCGTTGGCGTGAGAGTTGGTCTCGATCGTCGTGCCGGGCAGATGATACGGGTCCACGGTGGGCCAAAAATCGCTGGAAAATTGCGTCTCGGTTTTGCCGGTGTAGAGATAGGTCATGCCATCGCCCTGGAACCAGCCGTGCAAATTTCCGTTGTTGATGGCCTCGTAATTCGCAATGCGGCTCGAGGACATGCTGATGCCAAAAACGAAATTCGTGCGAATGGCCACGATGCGATCCATGCCCGCGAAATGAAATTGCCCGGAGGCCAATCGCGGTGACGCGATAAAACTGTTGATGATTGCCGCGGTCGAAACGGGAGCGAATTGAGCGATTTGCCCCATCGCGGAAAGCGCGCTTGAACCGTCGTTGCCTTCGGTTTCATAGGACCACGAAACCGTGCGGCCGCGCACCATGTCCATCATCGCGCCATTGTAAATGAGCGGCTCGAAGGAGTTGATGGCCCAATTGAAAACATTCGTCAGGTTCGGATCCGTGATCTGCCACGCGGACCCCTGGAACAGATTGACGATTTTCGGAATATCCCCGAGCAACACCAGTCCATAGTGGCCCGTGTAAGCAATGTTGCTGTGGAAGACGAACGAATTGTCCGGATAAAAACCATCGCCACTCGTGACGTAGAGAAAAACCGGGCTCAGGTTCGTTTGCGCGGACGTGATTTTGTCCGGGTCCTTGCCGATGATGCCGCGCATGGCGACGACGAGGACTTTGTCGGACGTGTTCGCGCCAGTCATCCAGCCATACGTCGCGCCGGGGCCATTGGGGCTGAAGCGATCGATCGCGGCGAGATAATTTGAAATTTGCGTGCTGCTCAACGCAGAATAGAGGAGCGCGATGGTGTTGTTCAGGTCTTGCGGCCCGCTGATTTCCCAATGAAACCAATTGTCATATTCCGTCGCGGTCGTGGTGTAGACGTTGGCGTTCATCCAATCCAAGCCATCCGCGACGGCGGCGGCAAGGCTGGAATTATTTTGCAACGCACTGCCGGGCGCAGCCCACGCGAGAGCCATTGCCTGCAACCGGCTGAAAGTGGACGGAATGTTGGCGGAGACGGAACCAAGCGGCAGATCGCTCCACAAATTGGTGCGCGAGGCGCCGGTGTTCATGGAATTCCAATAGCTCTTCGCGTTGTTGGTGATGCTCGAAAGACTGCCGCCGCTGCTGATTAAATAATTCTGCCAATAGAGGCGGAGCGTGTCGTATTGGTCGGCGCGCGCGCTCCATGCAAGCGCGACGCCGAAAAGGCAGCCAAAAATCCAACGCAGGATTACAGCACAACTGGGATTGGGGTTCCGGTGCAAGATAACCGGCTTAAGGTCACATAGTACCGGCGTTTTTGCATCCCTCCAAAGAGGGATGGGAACCCCGTCGAATCGAAAAAAAAGAGCGCAGTTGCCTGCGCTCGCATGAAAAACAAACGTACGAAAATTTTAGCGGCGGAAACGGCGGACGAGGAATAAGCCAAAGCCTGCCAACGCAAGCGTTGCCGTCGTCGGTTCGGGAATGGCGGCAAGATTCTCCGTTACGGAAATGGAACTGACGTCCACGCTGCTCGCCGCCGAGGTGCTGTTATACCTCCAGCCGAACGCAAGTGCGTCGTAGGACGTAACAATGGAAGTGCTCGTGCTGCCGGTTTGAGAAACAAGCAGGTTGTTGCCGGAGTCGTAAAGATTATCGTCAATCGTGAGTGTGCCGGCCGCCGAAAGTATGATGGAGTAACTCAGGGTGTAGGTTGAACCCTGGGTAAGGCCGGCGTCGAACTGGCCGCCGGAATTGGCAACGAGCGTTCCTGTTGGGTTATTGAAAGTAGAACTGCCGCTCGCTCCATTGAAGAGCACATCCTGGCTTTGATTCGGATTCGTAATCCCAGCGCCCTGCGGCGGGCGTGTAATGATGGCAGATGTGGCGCCGCCCGTTCCTCCGATGCGCGCCAGGTATCCATTCCAGCCAACCGCTCCACCGGTCCCCGAACCCGAAGAATCAAGCCGCACTCCGGTCACAGGAGCTGAACCGCCGGAATTGTACAATCCGATGTTCAGCGTGGAAGCGGAACTGGCCGGGAAAATGTTTTGAGTGTCTGCAAACACAATTGTGAAGTTCAAAGAATCCCCAACATTCTGCAGTGTCACCGGGCTGGTGGTGAACAGGGCCTGAAGTTCCGAAATCGAACTCGACGTCGTCCGCCCAGCCAAATGAAGGTCACCGAGAGCAATGGTCGGAGTCGCTGGTGTGCCGCCCTGTTGAAACCACTGGTATGTTGTCGAGTTGGCCGTCGGCGGTGTGGGGGTCGTTTGAACCGTGCTGCCGTTTCCAAAAGTGTCACTAAAGACTGTCGTCTGAGCGAGAGCGGATTGGCTGGCAATCCCCAAAATTCCGGTTGCGGTAAGAATCGGGAGAACAGAATTTGCGCGGTTCATAGGAGGGTGATTTTAACTGAGATATGCGGCATGAACGAATTGGCTTTCACGCGGATTCGACTTTAACACAACAGTATTCGCTTCTGTCAACGGAGTTCCGCCACGATATTTACGTACGACTAAAGTCGATATAACCAAATAGGTATGACTAAAGTCCAATGCCGGATTATAGCTGAAGTTATATCGGTTTTTGATTCTCTCTGGCGCCGAACCCTGTTCGTCCGGCACAAAATACCTTGCGCAAAAGACAGAGTGGGCGTTTGATGGCGCATCTATGACCGCTCGCATCCTTGCGCTTTTCATCGGCGTGTTCACGCTGATCAATTTGCTCGGCGGCTTGTTGTGGCCGGGGTTCGATGCCAATCCGTTGTGGATCCGTTTCGGGCACATATTGCCGGAATGGAGCACGAATGGTTTGCTGGCGATTTCCGCCGCGTTCCTCGTGAAGTTTGCTTTCCAAAATCGCCAGCGTGGAGAACGCTCCCGGTTCACCGCCGTGCTCGCAACCGGACTGGCGATCGTTGCGTTGCTCAACACGATCAGTTTCTACCGATTACTCGTGACGGGAAAAATCGCCGCCGGCGTCCCGCTACCGTTATCACTGGCGGTTTGTGGCGCGCTGATTTTGATTGCACGATCGGCCTGGCGCGAGGCGCTAACGGAATCCCGCCCGCAGTGGTGGTGGATTGCGGCCCCCGGTGTGTGCCTATTCGCTTTATTCCCGCTCGCGCTCATGCTGTTCTTCGGCAACACCGACTATCGCCGCCCGGCGGATGCGGTGGTGGTCTTCGGCGCGCGGGCCTATAAAGATGGCCGGTTGTCGGATGCCTTGCAGGATCGCATTCGCACGGCGTGTGAACTCTATCGCGATGGTCTCGCAAAACGGCTCGTGCTCTCCGGCGGGCGGGGCGATGGCCCGGTCACCGAGGCCGAGGCGATGCGCAATTACGCGTTGAAACACGGCGTGCGCGCGGAGGATATTTTCATCGACAATGGCGGCGTGAACACCGAGGCGACCGTCCGCAATACCGTCCCGCTTTTTCAACAATGGCACGCCCAACGCGTGCTTGCGGTCAGCCATTTTTATCATCTACCGCGCGTCAAGCTCGCTTATCAGCGCGCGGGCGTGGAAGTCTGGACCGTGCCGGCACGCCAGGGGCATCTCCTCGGCCAGATGCCGTTCAACGTGGCCCGCGAAGTCGCGGCATTTTGGGATTATTATTTGAAGGAGAAACCGGCTGCGGGCAGAAACGCGTAAAATGCTTCAGCGCAAAACCGCCTTCACGGCGCAGACCAGGGCTTCGGCTTCCGCGGGTGTGCCGATCGTGATGCGCAGAAAATCCTTTATCTCCGGCTGACTGAACCAGCGCACGAGGATTTTTTTCTCGCGCAGTTTTTGCAGCCATTCCTGCGCGGCGAGCAATGGCGGTTTTGCGAGAATGAAATTAGTCTGGCTCGGCAAAACACGAAAGCCCAGTTTGGTCAGCGCGCGACTCAATTCTTCACGCGTTGAAACAATCTCCCGGAAATTCGCGCGGTAATAACGCAAATCGTCCAGCGTGGCAGCGGCCGCGACCTGGCCAAGGCCATTCACGTTGTAGCTGTCGCGGATTTTGTCGAGACCGGCGATGAGTTCCTCGTGCCCGACAAAATAGCCGACACGTTGGAAGCAAAGCGAATACGCCTTGGAAAATGTTCGCGAAACAATCACGTGCGGATATTTGAGCGCGAGCTTCATCGCATTCTCGCGCGCAAAATCCACATACGCTTCGTCAAGCACCACGACGCCTTTCATCGCGCGGCAAAGCTTCTCCAACTCGGCCGTTGGATAACCGCGCCCGCTCGGCGCGTTCGGCGTGGTGATGAACGTCAGCGCGGCGTCAAAATTCCAAATCCCGCCACGTTTCAATTCGCGCACATCCGGCAAACTGAAGTCCACGTTCAACGCCACCGCGTTTTTCGCCGCGCCGTGAATATCCACCAACACCGGATAGAGCGAATAGCTCGGGTGGAAATATTGAACAACTGTCTCCGCCTTCTGCCTTCTGCCTTCTCCCTTCTGCCTTGGTTCCACAAACGCCCGCGCCGCCATCGCGAGCAATTCATCCGAACCGTTGCCAAGAATCACATTCTCCGGTTTGCAGCCGTGGAGTTTCGCGAGTTTTTCGCGCAACACCTGCGCCGTCGGGTTGGGATACAACCGCAGCCGGCCGTCCACCGCCGCTTTCACCGTCTTCAACACGCGCGGCGAGGGCGGGTACGGGTTTTCATTCGTGTTGAGCTTAACGAGACCCTTGATCTTCGGTTGCTCGCCGGGAACGTAGGCGTGCAACTCGCGAACCAAGGGCCGAACCAATGACAAACGCATGGCGCGCAGGTTAGCGGGTTTTCCGCGCCGACTCCAACGGTTTGTGCGAGTCGCTTAGTTCTTCTTCAAGGCTTCGGCGACGGCGGATTTGATCGCTTCTCCGCGCAAATCTCTGCCGATGATTTTCCCATCCGGGCCGATGAGAAAGATGGCGGGAATGCCTTCAACGCCGAAGGTGGCCGGGACATCGGTCTTGGACCACTCGCCCAGGAAACATTGGGTCCAGCCAATATCATTCTTTTTGGCGTAATTGCGCGGAGCCGCCGCATCGGGATCCAGGCTCATCCCAACCATGGCAAACCGCGGGTCGCCCTTGAAAGCGTCCCATGTCGCTTTAAGATTTGGCGTCTCGGCAACGCAGGGTCCGCACCAAGTCGCCCAGAAATCCAATAGCACATATTTGCCCCTGAAATCCGAAAGCTTGAGCGGTTTGTCATCCAGCGTCTTCACCGAAAAATCAGGCGCCGCTTTGCCCAGCCTGAGAACGGTGCGCGCGGAAACCTGGATGGTGCCCAAATCCAAAGCGTCGCCGAGGCGGTCCGCCGAAGCGTCCGGCACATCGATTTCCTTGGTGAAGCTGGCAATGACCGGCGCAGCAAAACGGTCGGGAGAATCGCCGCTGCCCTCGTGTATTTCAATCCGCAAATTATATTTCCCGCCGGGCACATCCTCGATTCTGAACGAACCGTCCTGCGAAAAATTCAGCGCAAAACGTCGTTGGGCGAAGTAATATTTCCGGCCTGCATCAGTCTTGTAGAACTCGCGGAGTTGCTCCGTGAGCACGTCCGATTGTTTCTGAAATTCGGCGCGGAGGGCTGTTTTGGCGTCGTCGTCGGTCAATGCGGCGTATTTTGCGGAGAATGCTTTTGAGGCAGCCCGCATATCTGGCATTTCGGCAGGCGGATCGACGATGGTTTCAATATTTTGGACGTCCGCACGATAATCGATTTCGCCTTCATAATTGGTGACCACGAAACGGCCAATCACCGGCCGGCCTTTGCCGCCGAGTTCGAGGTGGCGCGTTTCGCCGGGGTGGAGAACGAACTTCGTGGTCTGGGATTCCGCAATGATGCCCATCCGGCTGTCGCGAACTTTTGGCTCATGGCTCACCTGCAACGTGAGCGGCGGCACGCGATTGAAGGAGAAATGGCCGTCCCTGTCCGTCTTCGTGACCAAATACATACTAATCGGCGGAAATTGGCGCGGATAGAACTCGTAGGGAATGTAGGCCAGCCCAAGGCGAACGGTTTCATTGCTCCCGGGACGAGTTCCAATCATCAGCCGGCCTTCAACGTGACCATAATTTTGGAGACGGACTTCAGGATGTTTTTCAAGCTCGCTCACGCGCATCTCGGCAAAACCCGCGTCTGCCAGAACCACCACGGCGTAATCGTTGATTCCGGGCGGGAATGAAAAGTGTCCCTGAGCGTCGGTAATATTGTGGCTGGTGCCGCGATAAATTTGGTCCTGAATCCTAAGTGAATTATCGAGTGACTCACTGACATAGACGCCGTTCTTCATGTCAGTGAGGCAGACCTTGACGTTGGCCGCCGGACTGCCGTCCGGATTCAAGACCACGCCGGACGGTCCGGAGCCTTTTTTGAGCGACATGACCAGATTGGTTCCCTTCGCATCAATGGGCCCGGATGATTGGGGCAAGTAACCATCGGCTTCGATCAAAAGCGCAGGAGGCGATGGCCGGCTCATGAAAAATCGTGGGTTCGTGAGGTAAACCGTGAAGGTGCCGTTACTTTGCTCGGTCTTGTGACTCGTTATCCAGGTGATTTCGTCGTTGAAACCCGTCGGACGCCCCTCCGTGACACTGAACGCGGAAATCGGTTTTTGAGTTTCCGCGTCCAGCACCGTGCCGGTCACTTTGATGTCACCCGGATTGGGTTCGCCGGCCGCCTCGGCGCCGCGCAAGGGTTGCTCGCGCACGGCCTGGTAGGCCGCATCATCACGCTCCAAAGGCTGGCCCGGTTCCAATTCGAGCACGAGGTCGCTTTTGTCGGCTACCACACGGCCAAGGAGTTCGAAAGAATTGAGCAGGTCGAGACTGGCATTGCGCGCGGAAGGGCGATAGCCCTTCAGATTAACCGAGAGATCCACCAATTCAGCCGGCACGCCCGTGAAGCGGAAATGGCCGGTCTCGTCCGCCATGAGTTGCCGGGTGTCCCAGGCCTGTTCCCGGCCCAACAAGACCCGCGTCTTGGGCGGGATGGGTTTGCCATCGCGCAATTTGATTTGTCCGGCAATCACAAAACCAGGTTTCACTTCCACATCGCCGACGTTCAACGTCGAGCCGTCTTCGTCCAGTTGAATCGGCCGCGCCGGGATGCAGCCGCGCTCCTCCAGTGATTCCATGAGGCCGTACAGGAAATACTTCGTTTTCGGAGGCAGATTGGCGATCAGGAAATTTCCGTCCTTGTCCGTCGCCACCGCAAAATCCCCGACGTAAGTTTCCGCGTTCCGGTCCGCCCCGGCCACGCCGACTTCCACGCCGGCCATCGGCTGGCCGTCCTTGACGACGCGGCCTTTGACCGTGGTGCCTTCCGTTAATTTCAGCGTGTGCTCAGTGTCACCAGTGGCGAGCGATTGAAAAATGGCCTTGGCGAAACCGCGCGCCTCCACGTCCACACCGGCCGAATCGAATGCATTCGTGCTGTTGATGCTGAATTTTCCCGCGCTGTCCGTGACCGCCACGGGATCCACGTCTTCGTTGCCGCCAAATTGCGTTCCTTGCGCCCGCGTCACGCCGCGAATGCTCACGACCGCGCCCGGGACCGGCTTGCCATCCGAGTCCACGACCTGCCCGCGCAGGCGTTCATTCGGGTCACGGCCACTAGAGGTGGGCTTGAGAGTGACGACAATGGGCTTTGCCGCCGGGTCGACCTTGGAGACGAATTTCGGCTGCGAACCGCTCACCACGACGAGGATTCGGAATCGTAACTCCGGGTCCAGACTGCGAATCATGAATTTGCCGCCGGCATCGGTGGTCGCACGTTTGCGGCAATCGGCGTAGCAGGACGGGCAGAGCCCGGCGGAGCCTTCCTTCGGCCCGGCAGTGTAAATGAATACCGTCGCATTGGCGACTGGCTGGCCGTTTTCGTCCTGGACCGTGCCGGTGAGGTCGGGACGTGCCTGAGATTCGTTTTCCACGGCAAACGCAGTGTGGCAGGCGGCGATGATGAGGACGAGGGTTACTCTCTGAACAACGCGGACGATGAAACGTCTGAACGCATTCATACTGTCTCCTTCGGTTAGATTGTGGTCCTTGCTTGACCGAATTAGACCCCCGCGAGCCGGGATTGTTCAAGCGTTAAATGGCTTTATTTTCCGGAGCGAATGGCAGCACTGCGACCGTGCGCGCTCAGGCCTTCCAATTCGGCAAATTTGCCCACCGCGGGAAGAGCCTTTTTCAGCGCGGCCTGATTATATTCCACGAGACTGGTGCGACGCTGAAATTGATCCACGGTCAAACCCGCAAACGAAGTTCCGGCTCCGCCGGTCGGCAGCGTGTGGCTCGGTCCCGCAACATAATCGCCCAGCACGGTGGGCGACCACGGGCCAAGGAAAATCGCGCCGGCAGTCAAAATGCCTTCGGACAATTTCCGCGCGTTGCGCGCCAGCACTTCGCAGTGCTCCGGCGCCAGCCGATTCGTCAACGCGACGGCGTCGGCCATCGTTTTCACCTGGATGAGCCACGTGTTATGGTCGAGCACGCGTTGAATAAAGTTGCGCCGCGCGAGTTTCGGCAATTGCTTTGCAATTTCCTTCTCGACTGCGCCCAGGACTTTCGCGGAAGTCGTAATCAGCCACACACGCTCGTGGCCGGAGCCGTGCTCGGCTTGCGCCAGCAAATCGGCAGCGGCGAATTTCGCATCGGCGGTTTCGTCCGCCAGCACGAGCACTTCGCTTGGACCGGGCAACAGATCAATCGCCACGTAACCGACGAGCAATCGCTTGGCCGTGACTACGTAGGCGTTGCCGGGACCGAAAATTTTCTGCACGCGGCGAATTGATTTCGTGCCGTAAGCCATCGCGGCAATCGCCTGCGAACCGCCCACGCGATAAATTTCCGTCGCGCCGGCCGTGCGCGCGGCGAACAAAAGCGCGGAATTGATGCTGCCATCGCGTCCGCACGGCGTGCACACCACGATTTCCTTGCAGCCCGCGACTTTCGCGAGCGTGATCGTCATCAATGCCGTGGACACCAGCGGGGCCGTCCCGCCGGGAATGTAAATGCCAACACGTTGGAACGGATCAAACTTTTCACCGACCTTTGCGCTGTGGGAATTTTTCGATTCCCAATTGCGCCGTTTCGATTTTTTTGCAAAGGCCGCGATGT
>Ga0335085_10016205_pt1 | contig 10782 bp, 8 predicted proteins | sample Lox_Sample_45_FD_206712 | JGI IMG/M metagenome (GOLD analysis project Ga0335085, IMG submission 206712) | Soil microbial communities from Loxahatchee National Wildlife Refuge, Florida, United States - Lox_Sample_4.5 | ecosystem: Environmental > Terrestrial > Soil > Wetlands | place: USA: Florida... | reverse complement strand
CAGCTCGCTGGCGACCGGAGTCCGCATTCGCGGACGCACAGTACCTGCCGACTCGCTCGCAAGCTCACTCACAGCGCCTGCTTTTCCGGGACTCGGGTGGAGGTCTCCTGAACGCCCCGCCACACCGCCACCGCTTCACCGCGGGGCATGGCCAGGCACTTGCCCGAGACGAACTCGTCGTCCGGGTCGGCCCAGCAGACAGGTCCCGATCCGAGCTGGTCGTACAGGGCGGCGGCGACCTGCTCCGGCGGGTTGGGTTTCATCAGGCGGGCCCGGGCGCGGTCCAGGGCATCGTCGGTATCCGGCCGACCGCACAGCTCGGGGTCGAGGGTTTCCTTGAACGCCAGGTAATTCGGCGAGGCGGTCGCACCGACGAGGATGGTGGTGACGTCGACCCCGGACTCCCCGAACTCGGTCCACAGAGTCTCCGCCAGTATCCACTCGAACGCCTTGCCCGCGTTGTAGGTGGAGAAGTTGACCGCGCCGGCGATGGCGCCGTTGGAGCTCACCAGGGCGATGCCGCCCCGGCCGCGCTCCACCATCGGCCGGCCGAGGAGGTGACAGAGCGCCACCGGTGTGGCGCAGTTGACGGTGACGCTGCGCAGGTGAATACCGGGGTCGACGTCCAGGAAGCGTCCGGCCGGGGCGACGGCGGCGTTGTAGACGAACAGCCCGACCTCAAGGTCACTCACGGCCTGCTGTACCTGCCGGGCGATGCCCTCGTCCGCGAGGTCGGCGGCCAGGGTCCGGGCCTCGACGCCGTGAGTCTCGCGCACCGACCGGGCCGCCTCGTCAAGCCGGGCCGCGTCCCGGGCCATCATCAGCACGTTCAGCCCGCGCCTGGCGGCCTCGTGGGAAAGCGCGGCACCGATCCCCGTCGAGGCGCCGGCGACGAACGCCCAGGGACCGTACTTCTCAGCGAATCCGCTGTTCATTTAGCTTTCTCCGTTGATTAGAAGCTCATGCCGCCCTTGAGCATCGCGCCCGCGTCGAGTCGGATGTTGAGGCCGGTCATGTAGCGCGACTTGTCGCTGGCGAGGAAGGCCACCAGCTCGCTGACGTCGCCCGGTTCGATGTACGGGATGGGCATCGCCTGCATCGCGGGGAACGCGAGCATGGCGTCCTCGCGGGTCGGATTTTCCAGGTCGGGGCGGAAGGCCCGGTAGATGTCGTCGTTGTGCAGCAGGGTGGTGTTGACGTTGGTCGGGTGGATGGCGTTGACCCGGATCAGGTGCGGGGCCAGTTGAAGGGCGAGGGCCTCGACGTAGGAGGCGATGGTCCGCTTCGCCCAGGCGTAGCCCGCACCGCCCGGGCCGGTGGCCGGGTTGTCGATCAGGCCCTTCATCAGCCCGGCGGTGGAGCCGGTGACGATGATGGACGCTCCCTCGGTCAGGTGCCGCACCGTGAGGCCGACCGTGTTCAGCACGCCGCCAAAGTCGACGTCTATTCCGTCGATGAAGGCCTGCGCGGGCGTCGGAGACCTCATCGCGGTCACGCCGGCGTTGGCGACCACAATGTCGAGGCGGCCGAACTGGGCCAGCCCGGCGTCAAGCACCGCTTCGAGCTGTGCGCGGTCACGGACGTCGCCCTGCCCGGCGACGATGCGGCGGTCGAGCGCCTCCACGTCCTTGACCGTCCGCGCCAGGTCTTCTGGCGTGGCGAGCGGGTAGTTCATGCTGTCGAACGTCTCGCAGATGTCGACCGCGATGATGTCCGCGCCCTCTTGGGCCAGCCGGATCGCATGACTGCGGCCCTGCCCGCGGGCAGCCCCGGTAATGAAGGCGACCTTGCCTTCTAGCGTGCCCATGTGACGACTCTCCTCCTGCTCGTGGCCGCTCACGGCGCGGTGGGTTCGATTGGGGATTTCATGACGTGGCCGACGGCGCCTGGCCCTCGACGGGCTGCGGATCGCCTGGCCGTCCTCCGGCGGCGGCCATCTCGGCGGTGGCCGCCACCGCCTGCCGCGCGGAGCCAAGGTAGATGGCGGCCAGCTGCTCCTCCTGAAGGTCGTTCCTTGGCCCGGTCCACAGGATCCGGCCAAGCTCCAGGAGGACGACCTGGTCGGCGATGTCGAGGACGCCCCGGGCCCGCTCCTCGGCCAGCAGCAGCGTCGTGCCCTGGGAGCGCAGCTCGGTGAACAGCTCAATGAGCTGCGCGACGACCAGCGGGGCGAGTCCGAGGGTCGGCTCATCGGCGATGAGCACCTCGGGCGGCCGCTGCAGCAGCGGAGCGATCGCGAGGATCTGCTGCTCTCCGCCCGACAGCGAGCCGGCCGGGGTTCCCCGGCGCGTCCCGAGCACGGGGAAGCGCTCGTAGACGCGGTCGCGGTCGGCCGCCCGGGGCAGGCGCACGGAAAGGTTCTCTTCCACCGACAGCGCCGGGAAGATGCCACGGGCCTCGGGGGCGAGCATCAGCCGGCCGGCCCGGCGGTGCGGCGGGACGGCCGTGATGTCCGCACCGCCGAGGAAGACCTGGCCCTCGGTGGCCGGCAGCAGCCCGGCGACCACCTTGCACATCGTGGTCTTGCCGGCCCCGTTGGCACCGACCAGGGCGGTGATGGTCCCCGGCGCAAGCGCCAGGTCGAGCCGGGTGAGCACCCCCAGCTCGCCGTAGGCGGCCGACACGCCGACCAGGCGCAACGGCGAGCGATCGGTCGCCCGGCCGCCGGGCACGGGGCCGGGAGCCCCGGTCTTCGCGGCGCGGGCAGCGGCGGCGGTTCTGGTCGGCGACGGGACGGGACGACGGTGAGACCTCCGGTTCCGTACCAGGCTGAGGATCCCCTCCGGGTCCTGTGCCATCGTGATGGCACCGAGCCCGAACAAGACGCTCGGCAGCCATACGGACTGAGTGCCGTGCCAGGAGAGAAAACCCGGAATCCAGGAAGGGCCGTGGAAGCCGTTGCTCATCAGGGCGGGAAGGATGGCGCCGCTCAGCGCGGCGAGCACCGCGCCGAGCGGCCGGCGTACTCCCCACAGGACCGCGCCGGCCAGCCAGACCAGGCCGACCTGGGTGAGGTAGGTGACGTTGGTGGCTTGCTGGTTGACGGTGACCACGAGCACCCCCCCGGCGCCGGCCAGCGCGGCGGAGATGACGAACAGGCGCAGCTTGACCATGGTCGGCGAGATGCCCGACGCGGCCGCGGCGGGCGCTGACGCCCGCACGGCGGCCATCTGACGGCCGGATGCCGAGCGTTTCAGGTTGCTGATGAGCCAGGCGACGGCAAGCACGACAAGCAGCAGGGTCACCGCCAGCGTCCGGTTGTCGCTGAAGTGCAGCGGGCCGAGTGACGGGCGGCCGATCTGCCAGCCGTTCTCCCCGCCCCGGAGCCAGTTCCACTGGAACAGCACGTCGTCGCCGAGGAAGCCGAGGGCCAGCGTGGCCAGGCTCAGCGCCAGGCCGCCGAGCCGCAAAGCCGGGACGGCGACGACCGCGCCGAGCGCCGCTGCGGCCGCCGTGCCGCCGATGAAGGCGAGCAGCCACGGCACGTGATAGTGGTCCACCAGGAGCCCGGCGGTAAGGCCGGCCGCCGTCACGAACGCGGCCTGGGCCAGGCTCACCATCCCGCCGAGACCAGTGACGATCACGAACGACAGGAAGACCAGGGCGAGGGCGAGTCCGCCGGTGAACACGCTGAGCCAGTATCCGTTGGCGACGAAGAAAAGGTATCCGAGGAGCACCAGGGACGGGATCAGCCAGCCGGCGCGCCGCCGCCAGGCGGGCCGGTCATCGATCAGGTCGGCGGGGGCGCTGTCCTCCGCCACCGATCCGGCCTGCCGTTCCCGGCTGCGCCCGAGCAGCAGGACGGCCACCAGCAGCGCGAGGAAGGGCACCGAGGTGTTGAACCCCTGGATGTTCTGCGCGAAGGTGGCGTAGCCGGCGACCAGGTTCTGCGCGACGCCGAGGGCCAGCCCGGCGGCAAAGGCCAGCGGGATCGAGCGGAAGCCGCCCACCGCCACCGCCGCGGTGGCCACGAACACGACCGTGATGTAGCTGGCCGGGTCGAGGGAGTTGATGATGGGCGCCCCGACGATGCCGGCGACGCAGGCCAAGGTGGTGCCGATGATCCAGGCCGATCCGGTCGCGAAGGAACGGTTGACCCCCATAAGCTGCGCCAGTTCCGGCCGGTCCCTGGCGGCGCGCATCTGCAGCCCGAGCCGGGTCCGGTGCAGCAGCACCCACAGGGCCACGGCGAGGACCGCGGCGACGGCGAACACGATGACCTCGTCGGAGGTGATCGTCAGCCCGGTGAACGGGTGCCAGACGTCGGGCGGCGTCGGCCCGACACCCGGGGAAATGTACACCTGGTCGCCGGTCGGGATGCTGAAGTTCCCGTCGTTGACGAGCAGGTCCACGATCCATTTCCCGATCGCGGGCACCGCGATGAGGATGCCGACGACCGCCGTCAGCTTGGCGGACTCGCTGGCCCGGCCAAGGCGGCCGAAGATCAGCCGGTCGAGAACCCAGCCGAGCAGCGGGCCGGCCACCACCAGGGTGAGGATCGCGGCGGGCACGACCGGCCAGTTCAGCCCGGAATGCAGCTCGTAGTACAGGAACGCCGAGGCGAAGGCTACGCCGCCGAACCCGAGGTTGAAGATCCCCGTGGTTGCGTAGCTGAGCGACAACCCCGACGCGATCAGCGCGTAGATCGCCCCGGACACCGCCCCGGACAGGACGAGGTTCAGGAACTTATCCATCTGTATGCCCTTCTCAGCCGAGGTAAGCGGCCCTGACCTGCTCGTCGCGCTGCACGTCGGCCGGGGTTCCCTCGGCGATCGTCTTGCCGCGGACCAGGACGGCCACCCGGTCGGCGTGCGCCATCACGAATTCGATGTCGTGCTCGACCAGCACTACCGCGCAGCGGCCGGATGCCTTCGTCCGCTCGACGATGGCCGTCAGCCGCTCCATATGGTCATCGCCGAGCCCGGAGGTGGGCTCGTCGAGCAGCAGCACGCTCGGGTCGTCGACCAGTGCCCGCCCGAGCTCAAGCATCCGGGCCGAGCCGATCGGCAGCGATCCGGCTGCCGACCGGCGCACCGAGGCCAGCCCGCAGGCGTCGAGGGTGCCGTCGAGGACATCGCGGCGGGCCGCCTCGCGGCGGCGCCGGGCCGGCCAGCTGACCAGGTCGCCGGTGACCCCGCCGCCGCCACCGCGCCATTCGCTGGCGCACAGCAGGTTGTCCTCCACCGACAGGCCGCCGAAGACCTGCTGGCGCTGGAATGTCCGGCGCAGCCCCAGCCGCGCCCGGCGCACCGCCGACAGCCGGCTGACGTCCTGGCCGCCCAGCTCCACGGCACCGCGGTCGGGCAGGCGCAGGCCGCAGATGGCGTCGAACAGGGTAGTCTTGCCCGCCCCGTTGGGGCCGATGAGCCCTAGCACCTCGCCCCGGCGCACCTCAAGGCAGACGCCGTCGAGCGCCACCACGCCGGCGAAGCGGACCGATACGTCCCGGACCCCGAGCGCGGCGCCCGGGGCCGCCTGGCTCACGCCGGCGGCCGCGGGCCGCGCGCTCTCGGCCTCCGCGGGGACCCCCGTCACCCGCCGCTCACGCTGATCGTGTCGGCCGGATTGCAGACGAACGGCGACTTCAGCACGTAGTGAGTGCCCTCCGCTACCAGCGTGCCGTAGCACCCGGTCGACTTGATGTGGTCTCGGGGGAAGGAGACCTGCGATATGCCGCCGGGCATGGACTTGATCGTCCACCCCGCGTTGATCACCTTCTCGAAGTTCGCCTGGGTGAGCGGGCCCTTGGCCGCCGTTGCCTGAAGCATCTGGATGAACTCCTCCGCCGACCACCAGCCGACCGCCTCACCGAGGCTGAAGGTAGGAGAAGCACCGATGGCCTTCAGGTCGGATTCCATCTGGAGGGCCGCGGGCGAGCCCTGCTCCGACGGCGGGAAGTCGGCCACCACCAGCGAGCCGGTCAGCGCCTGGGCCAGCTGCGGCTGGGCGGCGAGCAGGCCGGGCACGTAGGCTCCCGGGTTCCACAGGGCGCCCTTGTAGCCGGCCTGGCGCAGCGCGACGGTCAGGCCGACCGACGACTCGAAGTTGACCACGAGCTCGACCATGTCCGGGTTGCCGGCCATGATCGCCTGGACGTAGGGGGTGTAGTCCGTTGTCCCGTTCTGGGGAACCGATGCCTGGCCGTAGACGACGTCGGCCCCCATGACCTTGTTGGCCGATATGATGCCCTGGGTGCCCGCCTTGCCGCCGGAGTTGTCCGTTCCGATGACGGCCACCTTGAGCCCCTTGACCGGCTTGCCGATCGCCTGGGCCGCTTGGGTGAAGGCCACGGTGCTCTGGTAGGTGGGTGTCGACTCGCACCCGGCTACCGGGAAACCCCAGTTGTTGGCGCACCAGGCGGGGCTGAGGCCCCAGCCGATGTACGGCGTGGTGTTCTGCGTGAAGAGCTGGACCGACGCGGGGTTGAGTACCTCGTCGGCGATGGGGGCGACCGCGAACACATGGTCTTTCAGTACCAGGGTCTGGGCGTTGCTCAGGTCGTTGCTCAGGCTGTCGCCGTCGTTGAGCACCCCGACGAACTGGATCTTGCGGCCGTCGATGCCGCCCTGATTGTTGATGCGCGCGATGCGCGCCTTGAAGCCGGTGTCCATCCCGGCGAAGTTGCCGTCCTGAAGGCCGCCGACCACGATTGCGCCTGAGGTGCCGGTCGTCGCCGCGCTGCCGGTCGCCCCGCTGCCCGCCGATCCGCTCGCGGAGGCGGAACCGCCCCCGGTGCCGGCCGGAGTGGGCGGGGCACTGCTCGAGGAGGTCGTGCCGCTGCAGGCTGCGGTCAGCAGCGCTACCGCGGACAGTCCGACCGTTAGCTGGATCCCAAGTCTTCGCATGGTGACTCCCCTCCATTGGGCCATTCCAGTCAGCCGCGAGATCTTATCTTTTATATTTTAATGAGTATGTAACTGCAAGGACAAGAACCTAACCTGATGCGATGTTCCGGAGCGGGCCGCAGTTCAGCAACAGGCACGACCCGACCGTGCGGACAGTCGCCTGAAAGCCGCGGGACCTTCACCGGGACGGCCGCAGGCCCCCTCAGCGCAAGCCGGGGGCACGGGTGTGGAAGATGTCGGTGGCGATGAGCTGGCCGAGGCGGGTGGCATCCCAGCGCTTTTCCCCGCTGGAGATCGTGGCGATCTCCCGCCAGCCGCCCATCAGGTAGATCTTGTCATGGATGGCGCGGATCACCTGACCGGTGACGTACTGCGCCTCGTCGCTGGCCAGCCAGGCGACCAGGGGCGAGCTGCCCGCCGGATCCATCGGATGGTACTCGTCCTCGGCCAGGTCGTCGGGCTCGAATGCCTGCAGGTCGCCGCCCATGGTGGCGGTCAGCCGGGTCAGCCCGCCGGGTCCGACGGCGTTGACGGTCACCCCGAAGCGGGCCAGTTCCAGGCTGGTGGTCAGGGTCAGGCCCACGATGGCGGCCTTGGCGGCGGCGTAGTTGGACTGGCCGAAGTTGCCGGACAGGCCCGCCCCGGAGGTGGTGTTGATCACCCGCCCGGTGAATGACTCGCCGCGCTGGGCGCGGCCCCGCCACTGCCTGGCGGCGAAGTGGGTCATCAGCCAGGTTCCCCGCACGTGGACCCGCATGACCGCGTCGAAGTCCTGGGCGCTCATGTTCCAGATGACCTTGTCCCGGACGATGCCGGCGTTGTTCACCAGGATGTCGACCCGGCCGAACTCCGCCACCGCCCGGTCGACGAGCGCCGCGCACTGCTCCTCGTCGCCGACGTCCGCGAAGTCCGCGAGCGCGGTGCCGCCGCGCTTGCCGATGAGATCGGCGACCTGCTGCGCGTCCGCGCCCCGGCCTTCGCCCCGGACGCTGGTGCCGAGGTCGGCGACGACCACGGTCGCGCCGTGCCGCGCCAGTTCGAGCGCGTGACCTCTGCCGATGCCGTGGGCGGCACCGGTCACGATCGCGATCTTGTTCTCGAGCAGGCCGGACATCATCTGCCTCCAGGGAGTGTGGCGTGGTGCTTGTGGCGGCAGCCACGCGGGATGGAGAATATATATTATTCAAACTGATTCAGCGCTGAGCTGGAAGGGGTCACCATGGCGCTCTTCACCCTGCGTTTTGACCTGCGGAACCCGCCCGGGGCCGGGACAAGCACGGCGGAGCGCTACCGGGCCGCGCTCGACATGGCCGAGTGGGCCGACGAGCATGGCTTCGGCGCGATCATCCTGTCGGAGCATCACGGCTCCGCCGACGGCTATCTGCCGAGCCCGCTGACCATGGCCGCGGCCGTGGCCGGGCGGACCCGGCAGGTCCGCATCCTGGTGGCCGCCCTCATCGCCCCCTTCTACGATCCGCTCCGCCTGGCCGAGGACGCCGCCGTGGTCGACAACCTCTCCGGCGGTCGGCTCAGCCTGGTGATCGGGGCCGGGTACGTGCCCGCGGAGTTCGCGATGTTCGGCGTCGAGCCCCGCGAACGGGTGCGGCGCAGCGTCGATGCCATCGCGGCGCTGCGCGGCGCGTGGTCCGGCGAGCCGTTCGAGTACCGCGGCCGGACGGTACGGGTCACCCCGGCGCCGTGCACTCCCGGCGGGCCGGGGCTGCTGATGGGCGGCAGCTCCGCGGGCGCGGCCAGGCGCGCGGCACGGCTGGGCATCGGCTTCATGCCCACCGACGCGGAGACGTGGCAGTCCTACCGCGACGAGACGACCCTCCTCGGGCGCCCGGATCCGGGCCCCTACCTGGGCGGGGACACCAGCTTCGTGCACCTGGCGCGCGACGTCGAGCGCGGCTGGGAGCAGATCGCACCGTTCGCGCTGCACGAAGCGGGCGAATACGGCCGGGCGCTGGCCGCCGGCGGGGCGGGCATGGCGTCGGGATACCGGCCGTTCGGCTCGGTCGCGGAGCTGCGTGCGGCCGGGCAGTACCGGGTGCTGCGCCCGGAGCAGCTCGTCGCCGAACTGTCCGGGCCGCGGCCGCGGCCGCTGTCTGTCCACCCGATGATGGGCGGCATCCCGCCCGAGGTCGCCTGGGAAAGCCTGCGCCTGCTGGAGCAGGAGGTCATTCCCGCGCTGCCAGCGGACGCGTGATCACCCGGTCGCCGAACCGCTCGACGTGGCGCAGGAAGTCCGCCCGGCTGGCCGCCGGCAGCCGCACGGCCAGCCCCGGCCAGGTAGCCGGCGGCCACCCCGAGGATGACGCGCCCCCCGGACAGGACATCCAGCGTGGCGATCCCCTTCACCGCGATGAACGGGTTGCGGTAGGCGGGGATGAAGACGTTGGTGTGCAGCCGCAGCCGGGTGGTGGCGGAGGCGGCCACGGCCAGGGTGACCAGCGGGTCGAGCGCGTGGTGGCCTCCGCCGCTCACCCACTCGGCCGGCGGGAACGGGTGGTCGGTGACATTGCCGACCTGGTCGGTCGGCAGGGTGACGGTGTACTTCACGCCGGCTCGGCCTCGCGCTGGGTGACCGCTTCTCCGGTTACGGCCCAGCGGGCCAGCACATCCTCGGCTCGCTCGACCCGGGCGAGCAGCCGCAGCGTGTTGTCGATGACCGCCTCGGCGTACTCCGGCGGCACCCCGGCCACCGCGTCCCGCGGAACGACGACCTGGAACCCGGCGTTCACGCAGTCGAGGACGAGGTCGAGGATGGCCACGTTCACCGAGACGCCCGCCACCACCACGGTGGCGACGCCGAGCCGGCGCAGCACCGACTCCAGGCCGGTGTCGTACATCGGCCCCAGGCCGCCCGCCCTGGTCACCACGAGATCGCGTTCGTCCAGGCCGATCTCGTCGACTACTTCGGCGGCCGGCGTGCCGGCCAGCAGCGGCCGGCCGGCCCGCGCCGCCATCCGGTACAGCGGCGCGTTCCGCGGCTCGGCGTAGCCGTCGGCCCTCGTCGTCGCGAGCGCGTGCACCACGGGGATGCCGGCCTGGCGGGCCCCGTGCGCCAGCCGGGCGATGAACGGGACTGCGGGCGCAGCGGCCTTCGCCAGCAGCGGGAGCATCGAGTCCGGGCCGATCACCCCCCGCTGGCATTCCTGGATAACCAGCGCGGCGCCTCGCGGCGCCCAGGCCGCCTCGCCCCGGGCGGAATCTGTGGTAGTCATCGCCCCTCCTTGACCGAAGTTTATCTTTTATATTTAAGATATAAAAGCAGGAGGTGGCTGATGGTCGATGGTGGCGAGCAGCCGGGGGCCGATGGCTATGCCGGCGTGCCGGGCCTGGAGATCCGGGTCGAGGGCACGGTCCTTCGCCTGACCCTGAACGCTCCCGGACGCCGCAATGCGCTTAACGACGGGTCCATGCGCGCCCTGATCCGGGCCCTTGAGCAGGCGGGCACCGACGAGCGGCTGCGGGCGGTCCTGCTGGCCGGCGCCGGCGGCGACTTCTGCAGCGGCTTCGACATCGTCGCCAGGAACGCCGGCGGCCCAGCCGCGGACAAGCCGCGCACCGGCAGCATCCAGCGCCGCCTGCCCGCCCAGGCCAATCGCCTCATCCCGCTGCTGCTTGAACTGCAGCTGCCCGTGGTCTGCACCGTGCGGGGGTGGGCGGTCGGGATCGGCGCCCAGCTCGCGCTGGCTTCCGACTTCACCGTGGCCGCGGCGGACGCGACCTTCTGGTACCCGTTCCTCGCCCGCGGGTTCACTCCCGATTCCGGCAGCACCTGGCTGCTGCCCCGGGTGGTCGGTCCCGTGCTCGCCCGCCGCCTGCTGATGCTCGACCGCAAGTTCAGCGGGACCGAGGCGGCGGCCTGGGGCATCGCTCACCTGGCGGTCCCGGACGAGAACGTGGTCAAGACCGCCGAAGACCTGGCCGC
>Ga0335085_10016204_pt1 | contig 10782 bp, 5 predicted proteins | sample Lox_Sample_45_FD_206712 | JGI IMG/M metagenome (GOLD analysis project Ga0335085, IMG submission 206712) | Soil microbial communities from Loxahatchee National Wildlife Refuge, Florida, United States - Lox_Sample_4.5 | ecosystem: Environmental > Terrestrial > Soil > Wetlands | place: USA: Florida... | reverse complement strand
GAAGTGGAAATTCGAAACGGGAATGGGCATCTCTTCTTCGCCGGCTGTTTCAGGTGATCTGACAGTTATCGGCAGCAAGGATGGATACCTCTACGCGCTTGACACCCATACCGGAAACTTGCGTTGGAAAACCATAGTCGGTGAAATCGTGACCGCTCCGCCGGTTCTGGGAGATGGCGTTGTGTGCATTCAGGCTGGCGGTGTGTTTGCCTTGGATACTCGCAGCGGCCAAATCGTCTGGAGGGCCGCGCTGGCTGGAGCGATCCAATCCGCTCCCGTACTAACGGACGACAGCCTCTATATGGCCAGCTTAAGCGGCGAGATTTATGCGCTTCGATAGGCCACTGTCGGCGGCGCTGCTTTTCGTTCTTTTCGTAAGCTCGACCACTCAAAGTTCAGAGAATCAACATCTCGTCTACAAGAAGAAGTACGTCATGGGCACGGTCTTCGAGATCGCTGCCTATTCCGAGTCGCCCGAAAAGGCGTCGGCGGCCATTGACAAAGCCATGGAAGAGATCGTCCGCATCGACGATCTGATGAGCAACTACAAGCCTGAGAGTGCATTGAGCAGATTGAATCATTCCGCACACTTCCAGGCTCAGAAGGTGCCATCAGACTTGTATCGGGCGATCGAGCGAGCCGTGCAGTTCTCCAGACTCTCCGGGGGAAAGTTCGACATTACGGTCGCGCCCCTCGTGAATCTCTGGAAAAGCGCCTTGTCAAACGGCATGATGCCCACGCCTGAGCAGCGAAGGCAAGCGCAGGACTGCGTCGGCTACGAAAAGATCGAATTGAGCCCACCCGATCAAATTACATTTCATTCTTCTTGTATGCAGGTGGATTTGGGCGCGATTGGCAAGGGATACGCTATCGATCGCGCGGGAGACATCCTGCGGTCCTCGGGAATCAAAGATGCATTTTTGAACTCGGGCGGAAGCACGATCCTGGCGATAGGCGCTCCTCCCGGGCAGACTGGCTGGCTTGTGCACTTACGAGATCCGTCCCACCGAATTGATCCGTACGTGCTGCTCAAAGACGAGAGTGTTTCCACATCGGAGCAGACAGCATCCTCTTTGCTGGGCCACGAGTCTGCTGGGCATATCGTCGATCCCGTTACCGGCAAGCCTGTCGAGACAAAATTCGCGGTTAGCGTCGTTACTCCGTTAGACATGCCTTCGGACGGCCTTTCCACCACATTGCTGCTGCTGGGCCCGAACGCAGGCAAGGCTTTGATCAATAACATGACGAACGTCTCTGCGATCTGGATATCTCCGGAAGCAGAAATGGAAACGGCAATGAAGGGCGCCAAAATTCTTTTTAGTGGAAAGTCGTGATCATTCATATTTCGAGAACGAATCAAATGAACGTCAGCAGAATGGTTGTGCTGAGTCTATGCTTCATTGTTGCGCCATCCTCTTGGGGCACCGTGTACTTGCAGTGGAGCAATCCCGCGATACCGCCAGCGAGTTCATTGGGAGTCAGCGACATCGTTGTTCTTTGGGACGGTGCAGCTCCTGGGGCACTGTTGGCTTCCGCTCGCAAACAGGGATATCGCGTCTACCTGGAAGCGCCGCTGAAAGACAGTGAGGCCGCTGCAAAAGCATGCGCGAAAGCCGCGTGCACGGGAATTGTCCTGAACATTCCAGAGTCAGAGGACTCAGAAGCGGTGAAGCCCCTCTCGCGTTTACGGTCAACCTACCCAAAACTGCGATTCCTAAGACTGAACTCCAATGGCAAGCAGCCGGAGATGCGAGGCAGCGTTGTCATCAAACGCGACGCGGTTCTGGAGGTATCGAGTCCTACTGCCCAGCCGTGGATTGATACAAATCTGGCATTGATGAGAGTTGATCAGCGAGCTCACACTTCAGAAGTTCCGCTGTATACGTTTTCGTGGGCCGATCAAGCGCAACAAGGAACGCTTACGGCTGATGACTACTCTCTCGCAGTGGCCGAGGCAGATGCGTTTCATGCTGACCTCGTTCTAAGGGTGGACGAACATCTGCAGCAGCGACTCAACGCTCAGGATCGCGACGCCTGGGCTCTTTGGAACCAAGTCCGCTTGATGCTGAAGTTTTCTCCCGATGCGAATGCAGCAGCGCTGCAACCCGCCGCGAACGTAGCGGTAGTCTTCGATCAACTTGATGCTGGTGACGAGGTTCTGAACCTGCTGGGCCGCCACAATATTCCGTATAAGGTGTTTCTCGCAGCGGATTTGAAGTCACAAGACCTCAAACCATTCGACATTGTGATCGTGCTTGCAAAACCGGATGCTGAAAGCGCGGAGAGAATCCGCAGTTTGGCAGCCGGAGGCGACACTGTCGTGGTGGTGGATGCGCATGGAAAGTATCCATGGCAAAGCAGCGAACCAGAGCACGTAAACGAACACACCACCTCCTACACAGTCGGGAGTGGAAAGGTGCTCGAACTTTCAGAGCCGGTCACCGACCCCGAGACATTTGCTCAGGACATTCGTCGACTTCTGGGAAAGAGCAATACGATGCTAAGTCTTTGGAATGGACTGACGACCATCGCCGTGCCTTACAAAGATAGAACTGGAACGATGCGTCTGCTGGAACTGGTGAACTATGCTGGCGAGCCAGTTCGTATACAGGTCCAGGTGAAGGGATCGTTCTCCAAGGTGCGCTACGAGACTCCCGAAGGCGGATGCTGCCAGTCTCTCGAGCCGGTGAAACATGACGGATTCACGGAATTCGTGATTCCGGAACTACGCATTTCCGGGCGCCTGCATCTGGATGCGCAATAGTATTTTCTTAAGAGCCTGTCGGAGTCTGATTACCGGAATCGGCGGATAAAAAGCGTGTGGCGATCTGAGCGGTAGAGCCCTAAGACATAGATCGAGGGCTTTGCTTTCGTGGAATAAATCTGCTGGCGAATTCGAAGTACGGATGCTCCGATAGGAATGGCGAGCAGTCGTGCAGTGTGTGCGTCAGCGGTGGTAGCGTCAATTTCTTCGTCTGCATGGGCGATCTGAAGTCCATGGTCGTGCTCCAGGACCGAAAACAACGATGCGCGATCGAGCCTTGCCTTAGTCAGATCCCCGAACTCCTCAGCGGACAAATAACAGGTTTCAATCGCGAATGGTTCATCTCCGCCGAGCCTCAGTCGTTCGACCTTGACGAGCCGGCTTGTGGGGGGTAGGGAAAGACGGGCGGCAATCTCGTGTTCGGTCTCGATCACCGCAAGCGAGAGCAGCTTTGAGGAAACAGCCAAGCCGCGGCGTGCCATTTCCTCCGTGTAACTCATCAGCTTATTGAAATGGATTTTTGGGGGTGCGACAAAGGTGCCTGCGCCGCGACGGCGTACCACCAAGCCCTCACGTTCGAGAGCGGTCAAGGCGTGGCGAGCGGTCATGAGACTCACGCCGTGAATACGCGCGAGCTCACGCTCGGAGTCCACAAGATCGCCGGGCCTGAGAAGACCCATCTCCAGCCGTTTGACAATGGTTCCCTGGATTCGCTGGTACGCGGGCAATCCATTAGTACGGACTTGAGGCATCCAGACGTTCTCCTACGAGCTGCACCATACTACAAAGTGCTCTAGAGCTCCAATACAAAATCGTATTGCACTTGGTGTAAGGGCTAGTTCGTTTCAAAGCGGAGCAAAAAAGTTCACTAAGGAGCGGCGACCCTACCTCACGACCAGCTCAGGAATGTTCGACGTTCGTAAATTGTTGTTATTAAACTGGTTTAGTGGCCGGAATATCTGCAGGAGACGATTTGATCTCGGAATTCCCGAAATGGGAGCGTCTCTCTCGGAATTCTGTGTTCTTCCCGGTTCCCATAATGCAATCACACTAAAATTCTTGATTTTTCCTGCATTTTTTTCTTGACGACGTTCATTCGTCCGCTATATAGCATGTGGTCGTCCCTTTTTTGTTGGTTCCATGAGTCTCTATAGAGACAAGCAAGTTTGCTTTTCTGTTCGAGGTTGGCGTGCCTGCGCCCGATGCTGCGGGTGGGGTTCAAGGAGGGTTCTATCATGAAGCAGATCTCAACCTGCTTTTGCTGCCTACTACTGCTGTTCGCTGTGTTTGTCCCCATCATGGGGACCTTGCAACAAGCTTCGGCTCAAGAAGTCACTGCTTCGATCACCGGGACGATTTCCGATCCCAGTGGTGCGGCTATCGCAGGCGCCACTGTGACGGCCACGTCACAGGAGCGCGGCGTTGCGTATACGGGTACAACGAACGATTCCGGCTTATACCGGATTTCGCAGTTGCCGGTTGGCACCTATGACCTGAAAGTCGAGAAATCCGGCTTCGCTCTGGCGAGCCATCCGGCGTTTGTCCTGACGTTGAATCAGGTCGCACGCGTCGACGTCACCCTGAAGGTGGGCCAGACGAGTGAGACCGTGGAAGTCACCGGAGCGGCTCCAGTGATGGAAACCGACACCACGCAGGTGGATACCATCATCAACGCTGCCACCAATGACAACCTTCCACTCGCGTCGCGCAATTACGTCCAGCTGACGCTGTTGGCACCGGGAGCCGTTTCAACCGATCCAAGCAGCTTCAACAGCGGCAACAACACCGGTGGTTACGGCGGCCGTCCGCTGATCAATGGTAACCGTGAGCAGGCCAACAATTTCCTGCTCGACGGCATGGACAACAACCAGGTGTCGGATAACCTGCTGGGCTATACGCCTGCTCCGGACGCGATCCAGGAATTCAACCTGATCACCAACAATGCGCCCGCAGAGTTCGGTAACTTCGAAGGCGGCATCGTCAACGCGACCATCAAGTCGGGGACGAACGGATTTCATGGCGATATCTGGGAGTTCTTCCGCAATGACAAGCTGAACGCGAATAGCTGGTCGAACAACCTGCACGAGGACACCCCGGGTCACTGGGATCCTCTTCCGAAGGCGAAAATTCGCTGGAACATGTTCGGCGGAACAGTTGGCGGCCCAATCATCAAGAACAAACTCTTCTTCTTCGCGGACTACCAAGCGCAGCGATTCGATGTCCCTAGCTCCTTCGGATCCAACACCGTGTTTACGGGTGCTGAGCGCCTGGGCGATTTCTCGGCGCTTTGCACGGATGCGACTAAGGGGGGAAGCTTCACAGGGCCAGGTGGGATCTGCACGGGGGGAACTGGAGTGCAACTCTATAACCCCTGCGCGTCATTCACGGCACCGTGTACTCCAACGTCGACTCCTGCGACGACGCGAAACCCCTTTCCGAATAATCAGATCCCGGCTGTGATGATCAGCCCGGTAGCGAGCGCTCTATTTGCTTCGTCACTGTATCCTTCTGCGACCGGTACAGGACTTCAAAACAATGCGGTTAATATTACTAATTCCGCCCAGAACGTCGATCAGGGTGACCTGAAGATCGATTTCAAAGCGACGCAGAAAGACAATATTTCGTATCGTTTCACCCGGGCTTATCAGAACAATCCTTCGAACAATTCACAGGCACTGCTGTCCAACTCCTATTCCACCACCCCGATTTACAACACGGTGGGCGACTGGAGCCGCACAATCGGAAATAACCTGGTGAATGACGCCCGCTTTGGCTGGAGCCATGTCACGCTGAACAGCGGCAACAGTTGGGCATCTGGCGTCGGGCAGTTTGGCAACACACTGGGCATCGGCAACGGCAACCCGGGAAGCCTCGATGGCTTGCTGGGTCTTAACCTGTCCAACACTCTGGTCAATAACATCGGCCAGTCCGAATCGACCCAGAGCTTCGACGATCACGTTTGGCAAGCCGAAGATGCGGTGAGTTGGAGCCACGGTCGGCATAACTTCAAATTCGGAGGCCAATACTGGCGCCAAATCATCAAGACCTTCTATGCCGGAAATAACGGTGAGTTGGGCCTGATGGACTTCGACGGCAGGTTTACCAGCTCTGGTGTAGGGGCCTCGGGCGGCGACGGCGGCGCGGATTTCGTTCTTGGTTTGGATTACCAATACGGTCGCGGCGTAAGCACCGGGAAGACCTGGGAGCAATCCAGCAACGTGTTTGGGTTCTACGCGCAGGATACATGGCGCGCCACCGATCGCTTGACGTTGAACCTGGGTCTGCGCTACGACGCCCACTCGCCGTGGGTTGAGACTAACAATGAACAGGCCAATTACAACATTGCGACTGGGAATATCGATCTCGCCGGGAAGAACGGAGCGAGCCGGGCCCTTTACGACGGCTTCTACGGTGGCAGAGATTTCCAGCCGCGCATCGGTTTCGCGTGGACTCCTTCAATGCTGGGAGATCACACCGTGATCCGCGGGGCCTTCACCATCTCGTCCTATATGGAGGGGACGGGCACGAACCTCCGGCTGACCCTGAATGCGCCATTTACGCCGGCAGAAATCAACCAGATTTACAACGGCGTGGCACTTCCCAAGACGAACTCGACGGATGGAATTGTAGGCACGGCAACGTCTACTTCGTGTGCTGCGCCGACTTATGACTGCTACGCGGGCGCTTTTCTACGAGTCTGGGATCCAAAGGTTCAGCCTGCGATCGCGGACCAGTGGAACGTGACCGTGCAGCATCAATTTAACAACAGCACCACCCTTCAAGTCGGGTACGTCGGACAGAGGGGAACGCACTTGATGGTGCCGTTTGACTATGCGCAGCGCCTGCTGCTTCCCGGCGGAGCGACGGAGAACAGCCCGTATTTCGCCGCTAACCCAGCGCTTTACAGCGTCCTCGGCGGCGGCACTGCGACATCGAACACTCAGGGCGCTACCGTTTCAGGCACCAAGTCCAATGGGACGATGCGGTACAACGCCATGCAGGCCGTGTTCCAGAAGCAGATGAGCCATGGTCTGCAGTATCAAGTCGCATACACCCTCTCCCGGTGCATGTCCGATAGCACCGGTTACTACGGCGCGTGGAACAATGCTCTGAGTGCCTCGGCTTACTGGCAGAACGTCTACGACCAGAAAGCGGAGTACGCTCCCTGCTATTACGATGCCACTCACGTGGTTTCCGCGTATGCGATTTACGACCTTCCCTTCGGCCGCGGCAAGCTGTTGGGCAAGAACGCCGGTGCCGTACTTAACCAGGTGATTGGCGGCTGGGCGGTTAGTCCCATCGTTTCCTTCCGTACGGGTTGGCCAATGCCGGTGTATGGCGCCCAGGATAATTCTGGTACCTTTGGCCGTGGCGCGCGTGCAGACTGCAACGGCGTCCCGTCCATTACAAACACGTTTATTGAGGGAGTTGGCCGCCAGTGGTTCACGAACAGCGGGCAATTCACCGAACCGGCAGACGGAACCTTCGGCAATTGCCCGGCGCAACTTTCAGATCTTCGTTCACCGCATTACAGTGATGTTGACCTGAGCTTGCATAAGGACTTTCCAATTACGGAGCGGTTCAAGTTGCAGTTCCGGACCGACTTCATCAACGCCTTCAACCATGTCCAGTACAACGCTCCGAATATGGGCTTGGGGAACGGTATGGGCCAGATCACCAGCGCCCAGCCCCCGCGAAACATTCAGCTGGCTCTGAAACTCTACTACTGAGGTTACGAGCCGTATAATCATGATGCAGGCGTTCAAAGCGCCTGCATCATTTGTTTTTGCGCGAGCTTTGAAAGGGCACGCCTTTAGGCGTGCCGTGGCGATTCCTAAACAAATCGCCTTTAGGCGCTGAGGTCATATCCCTCAGGCCGATTGGTTCAGACTACGTTTCAAGATGCCTTCACTCCACGGAAAAGCAATCGCTATCGCCGTAGTAATCCTCTGGTCTGCCTCGCTAGCATCAGGGCAAACCAAATCGGCCAGTCCAGCTCAACCTGCTCTAACTCCCGAGAAGGCTCTCAGCCTCGCTGAGCAGGGGCACTGCCGCGAAAGCATTCCTGCGCTCAAGCGGGCTCTGACGGGCCAGATCGCGTCCGCCACCAAGAAAGAAATTGGCGTGGCAGGCGTGCGCTGTTCTTTGGCAATAGATGATCGGGACTCGACACTGGACTTCGTTCGCTTCCTGCATAAACAGTTCCCGCTGGATCCTGATGTTCTTTTTGTGGTCACGCATGCCTACTCCGATCTCTCGACGAGAAGCGCGCAAGATCTGGGCCGCACCGCCCCGGACTCTTTCGCTGCGCACAAGCTCAATGCCGAAGCTCTCGAGATGCAAGGGAAGTGGGAGCCGGCGCAGGCCGAATATGAGTGGATGATCAAAAAAGACCCGAACGCTCCAGGAATCCACTTCCTATACGCGAGACTCCTTCTTTCCCGCCCGGACGCGGGGGCTGACGCGACAGAACGTGCCAAGCAGGAGCTCCTGAAGGAAGTCCAACTCGATCCTAACAACGCCGGAGCCATCTACATCTTGGGAGAGCTGGATCGGCGCGATCAAAAGTGGGATGACGCCGTCTCTCGCTACAAGCAGGCACTTAAAGTGGATCCCAACCTTGGAGAGGCATACTTGGGGCTGGGATACTGTCTTGTGAATCAGAAGAAATACGAGGACGCAATCTCACCGTTGCGGACGGCGGAACGCTTCATGCCTCAAAACCCCGAGGTCCACAACTCCCTGGGTACAGCCCTCCAAAGATCCGGCCATAAAGAAGAAGCGCAGAAGGAATTCGCCATTCACGAAAAGCTCATCTCCGCCGAGGGCACCGCAAAACCGGACTAGTGAAACATTTTCATAGTGCGCATATGATTTTTTGTCATGCTGAGCGGAGCCGTGACCGAGCGAAGCGAAAGTCGCGGCGCAGTCGAAGCATCCCTACCAGCTCAACTAGCCTCCGGCGCGAATAGGCATTCTTTGAACGAAGTGTCGGCGGAAATCCGAGAAAATATCCGAGTTGGACTCGCAAACCTAAGACTTTGAAACTGCGCGCGTTCGAGTCGGGCCAACCAGTTTTCCACAGCTCCCTACTCCAACCTTGTGACATCTGACCTTGCGCTCCGCAGCCAAAGTATCTCATCATGCCGAATGCCGAGCCGCGAAGCCGACTTCGCAGAGCCGCAGCTAAGTGCTTATTTCGCAAGATTTTGCGTGTAAGCCTAAGCGTCTCAATATTTTGCAAAGGGCTAATGGGACACCTCACTAGCTAAGTTATTTGAAAACAATATTTTACGAGGATCGCGAATAAAAAAAACTACTCGCACCGGTAGTCACCCGAAATGGTTCAGTTCGCGGACGTGTTAAGTTAACTCCTTGCAACGAGGCGACTTACATAGCAAGCCGACGCTGAAGAAGTCGGCCTGGGGAGTGCCCCCTGGGCAGCGGTAAGTGCTTTGGAACCAAGATTTTACCCGTAACTGATTGAGCGCCATAGATCATTTCGCAATTTTCCGCTAACTCTCTGATTCCAGAGATTCAGGGGGAGGGGGGGTACCAATTAGTAAATTATGGTTCAATGGAACTGCTTCCTGAAAGTCACTGGCGGTTTGTCATCTTGAGCGGAGCGTGAGGAGCGAAGCGAGTCACGCGCAGTCGAAACATCCCTACGAGCAATTCAATTCTTGGGCTCTTCCAAGGTGAGAATCTGATCCGCAGCGACGTCGTGCAAAACTTGTTTGATACCACTCGGCCAGCGAATCTCTACATCCTTAATCGATCGATTCTTTCCAAGGCCAAAGTGCACACGACTATCGCTCGAGGAAGCGTAACCAACTGCAGTCGTCGCCTCGTTCCACTGCGAAGCACCATCCGCCGTCGCAAGGTGAATTTGAGCCCCGATGCCCATCCGGTTGCTCTTCGTTCCGACAAGCTTCAGCGAGATCCAGTGATTGCCGGTTTCAGAGACGTTGCGAAGGACCTCAACCGGACCACCAAGAACGCTCACTACAGCGTCGATACGACCGTCATTAAATAGGTCACCAAATGCTGCCCCGCGATGTGCGGCTTCCTGCTGAAAATCTGCTCCTGCCGACGGACCCACTTCCTCAAACTTGCCGCTGCCTAAATTGCGAAACAGAGAATTTGGCTCGGGATACTTGCGCCTACCCAACTCGCTGATGTTATCGAGCACGTTGGCCCGCGCCACGAAAAGGTCTTTCCAGCCGTCATTGTCAAAGTCGAAGATGCCATTGCCCCATCCAGACATTTCACTGGTGGCTCGCAGCCCGCTGGCCTGCGTCAGGTCGTCGAATTCGCCATTTCCCTGGTTGATCAGCAGTGGGAACGACTCGTGCTCAACGGCCGTGTACCAGATATCAGGCCGACCGTCGTTGTTGACGTCCTTGAAATCGGAACCCATGCCTGACAAAGCCACGCCGTCGGGAGCATAAGCCACTCCAGCCTGCGTACCAACATCCTCAAATTTCTTTCCGCCCAAGTTGTGAAAGAGCAGACCTGGAGTTGTATCGTTCGCTACGAACGCATCGAGGAATCCATCACCATCGTAGTCGGCAAAGGAGACGCTCATTCCTTTTCCCATACGCGATGAGATTCCTGTTTCCTGGGACACATCGGTAAACGTGCCATCTCCGTTATTACGGTAGAGAGTGTTGTGCAGTGACGCGTAAACTTTCGGATGGCAGTAGCCGCGAACGCCGCTCTTCACGTGACAGAAGGGATCTTTATTGACTTCCCAAACGCAGTAGTTGACTACGAATAAATCCTGCTTGCCGTCATTGTTGTAATCGAACCAGCCACCGCCCACAGACCACATCTTCTTGCCATTCATCTCAGCGCCAGCCAGACCTGCCTTTGCTGTCACATCTGTAAAAGTACCGTCCCCGTTGTTATGGAACAGCTGATTACCGGTTACGTTCGCAAGAAAAATGTCCGGTCGCCCATCATTGTCATAGTCCCCGACTGCTACGCCCATACCATAGCCGACTCCCGCGACTCCG
>Ga0335085_10016201_pt1 | contig 10783 bp, 8 predicted proteins | sample Lox_Sample_45_FD_206712 | JGI IMG/M metagenome (GOLD analysis project Ga0335085, IMG submission 206712) | Soil microbial communities from Loxahatchee National Wildlife Refuge, Florida, United States - Lox_Sample_4.5 | ecosystem: Environmental > Terrestrial > Soil > Wetlands | place: USA: Florida... | reverse complement strand
CCCGCTAGGCGCCTGCGCAGCGCCGGAGCCCGGCTGCGATTCGTCACCCTTTGCGGTGAACACGCCGAGGCCGCTCGCTAGCGCAACACCCACGAGAATTCCGGCGATCGTTCGAATCGTCATGATCGCTCCCCCTCATGCGTTGTCTGGAAATCTGCCTTGGAAATTGCGCGGATGCGTACAGCGTTCCCGTTGAGACTTGGCGGCTTCGCACGCCGCGCGACTACGACGCGGGATGGTGCATTAGAAATCAAGGGTCAGAGTGCCGCTGGATCGTTGCTGCTCAAAATGAGAACTCAACCGCGATCAGCGAGATCGAAGCCTTCCCGAGGGATTCGAGCCCGAGGGACAGAGTGCTGTACTCGGGATCCAGATCCGCGCCTGTGACAGGGAATGTTCGCTCGTAGGGATAGGACCCGTCCGGAAGGCGCTCACCGGGCGGAATGGTCTGTTCAAGGACACTCCTTCTTTCGTGCCTCCGGTTGCTCTTGTCCCACCCTCCAACCATGAGCACCAGCTTTATCCCTCTCTCGTTCGTCGCACCCGCAATCCGCAATCGTGTTGCTTTGGTAGCGCCCAGCGGTGCCGCGATCGCCATCGACCCGCCCGCCCTCTGGTCGGCGCGCGCTTCGGTGACTCCGACGAGGAACGGCGGTAGCGTCTCCGCGCTGATGTCCTTATCGGGGACGAGTGGGAGCGGCCGGAATGGGAGCCTTACCCACCCCGTGCGCAGCCTTTCTTCCAGCATACCGGCGGTGATCGATCCCGGCGCGATGACGGCTGTCGCGTATCTTCTCACCAGTGGATTGATCGCGTCGCGATCGAGCCTTCCCTGCCTGTCGAACTGGATTTCCGCCAGCGTTACTCCGGCAGTCCTATCTCCCTGCTTCGTGGCCGACACGACAGCATAGGTCGTCCATCTGTTGGCCCTCTCGTCAGGCTTTTCCTCTTCATACGAGATGGTGATTTGCAGTCTGTCATTCGCCCCAAAGTGCGAAAGATTGAGAGCGACCGCTTCACGCAACATCACTTCCCGTCCACGCTCGTCCAATGCGAGCCCCGTGCCGACCGTGACAGCCTTGTCTCCGGACTTCTCTACCTCCAGGCCCCACACCACGCCGGTGCCATGCAGTTGAAGGTTGTGCAGATGGCGTGCCGTCACGTGATAGTGCTGCTCTCTAAGGAAATCCTCCTCCAGCAATAGCTGCCCATGAAAATAGTTTGGGCGGTCGTCCATGTGCTGTTTAACCATCGCAGTCTCTCTTTAAGAAAGGCCTCTCTCAGGTGTGGCTCAGCAAGCCCCACTCCTGCCGATCAGGCTAGATGCTGGGAGACCCGCTCGCGCCACCTTCCCAGCGGAGATCATAGGTTGTGTGCGCCGGCTTAGCGAGATCCACAACTGCACGGATCGTGCGCTCATCGCGCACGTTTCCTCCGTTTCTCTGTTCACGCTCGTCGATCCCGGCGCGCGCGCGCGCCGTAACGCGGAACCGAAAGGGCTGACCCCCAAGCAGCGTGTCGCTGCCGACTCGCGATGCTCCGACCATAAGGCCTTCCGCGTCCTGGTCGTGAACCGTGACGCTAAGGTCCTCGGGAAGGAAGTACTCGAGCATCTTTTCGAGATAGCTCTTAGTGCCGCGCATCCCATAAAGCGGCACAATCTCTGCGATCAGCTCTCTCAACCGCGCTTCCGGGATCCCCTCATGCCGACTCAGGCCGACCCATTGCGCAAGCCACGGCAAGAAGGGCGTCGGAGCTCCATCACCGACGGCGTATGCGTTCTCGCCTCGATGAATCGGGGTAAGCAAGCCGGGTGTGCTGGCGATCAAGTCCTCGAGACCCCGGAGCTCACTTCTGCCCGTGCCGAAGAGCACATCCTCGAACAAAGCCAGAAGATGGTGCAGCCATACGTTGGCCGGATCATGGTAGATGGCGGGAAGATGCTGCAACAGCGGTCCGGGTTGAATCTGCATCGGACGCTTTCACCAAGTTGACGGCATGTTGAGATGATCGGTTACCCGAGCGTTGCGCTCTTGGTTGGTAGCCCAGTCAGGCTTCGTCCGAGCGGGGGAACGCACTCGACCCGATCACGACTTGAACCCCGACTTTCACGAGCTCATACGGCCGGAGCGCAATCGCATAGAGTTCCCCGTTCTCTCGTCGGGCTAGGCGATGCGCCTGACCCGATGACCTGGTCCCCAAGTGAGAATCCAGCCCCACGGTCGACCGAATCCCGACCTGGATCCCCAGCGCGGAGCGTGCAGCGTGCAGGGCCTCGTCGCTCGAGGAGAGCTGGAGTAGACGCAGCTCCTTCGCCGCCTCCCCGTGGGGCAGCCGGTGCAGCACGTCGAAAGCTTGTGGAAGGTTCACCATGCGACCAAATGGCCACCCTTGCTCGGCCGGACCACCCCCAGGATAGGGGCTGAAATACTGCTCGAGCGCGGCCGTGAGCTCGTGCTGGATCGCTTCGAGGGAATCAGACCGGTGAACCGCGTCAGGATCGATGGCTAGACCGAACATCAGATGTAGATAGCGCGGCTCGACAATGTGCAGCCGGGTGGTTAGGAGGCATCTAGGTTCGAGAAAATCGCGTACCAGACCTGTCAGCGTCGATTCGTTGGTGCCAGTGCGATCGGGCAGGATCACGACGGAGATATGGCCCGGCGTATCGTTGTCCCAATATGCGGGGTCGGTGGCGAGATTCTTTCCGATTTCGGCATGCGCTCTAAGGACCGTTCCGGGTACGGTCCCCTCGGCGGTGGCGCGGATCGCCAGGTCTTCGAAGTCCTCGACGGTCACTGCCCGCTGTGGGGTCCGCAGCGCCGCCACGGCCCTCTTGATTCTGCTCTCGATCTCATCGGCTGTCGCGTCGTCCAGGCCATCCTCCGAGTCCCAATCAGCGCCGCGGAGCAGATAAAGGAACTGGATCTTCGCGTCACGGCTGATTTGGTCGAGGCGGTAGATGAGCATCTCCGTGAAATATGCCAGCAACTCGATCAGTGTGATCCCCGGGTCGGTTGGATTGTGATTCGTCCATCGCGGCGCATGTTGTTGGATCAATGCGACTCCCTCTTGCACCAGATCGGTGTAAGTCCGATCATCGAGATTGGGAAGCTCGACTGGCATGATCCGTCAGCGAAGAGGTTCAGTTGAGGCAGACGGAGAGCGCACCCGTACTCGGTGTTCTCCAGAGCACACGAGGAACGTGCGAGCCGTGATCAATCCAGGTCGGTCCTCAACGACGCGAACATGCATAGAGCTCACGTAATCAACTCCTGACACTGTTGCAAGCATGGTGTGAAGCGCGGCCTCAGACGGCGTCTCTCCGAACAGCCATCCTTGCCCATGCTCTCCTCCAGTCAGCGGATGGAGGTACCTGTTCAATGCGTTCTGGCATGCCGAGCCGAGCTCGGAAGCGTCGAGTCCCGGCTCCGGAACGATCTCGGCCTGAACGCACACGTGCAGAAATTCAGGCGCCAGGACCACCAGGTCCGCAGGCGCCGCTTTGCATCCATCGAGAAACTCTCGGACTCGACGGAGCAGCTGCAAACCTGGCTGAGGCTTCGGGTCGCCAGTGTAGGGAACGACAATCAGGCTGACGACCCCTGGGGCCAGGCCTTGCGCACTCGCGTCGCGCGCCAAGTCACAAGCGCCATAGCATTTCGCGCGTGCGACATCCGCAGAAGCCTCCCTAGCCAGGTCTTCGTAGTCTTCTGGCGTGACAGCTCGGGAGCGATGCCGCAGCCAGCGTGGCCCTCGCATGCTTACCGAAGACCAGGTCTCTACGTCCTGGCCGCCAATCGACGGTTCGAGGTTGCTCACACCCGCAACGGAGGGGGCTGCGGTACGAAGCTGCGTGATTGCGTTGGGCGGCCGATTACCAGGCATCCCTCCGCCCGTCTGGTACATCCGAAGCCAGATGTTGTTGCCTCCCGCTGGCGGAATGAGCCCGTTGACGCCATCTCCGAACCCGATCTCGCCCGTGATGCGGTCCAAGCGATAATGCCTGGCGCTCGGGCCCGATGACCCGAGATCTGCAACCGCATGCCAGCGCACCCAGACTTCCTGGGCCTGCGCTCCTGCGCTGCGACCGACTCGGATTGCGGTTTCACCTTCCTCCCGGTGAACCGAGGCGAGATCTGCCCCAGTAGGCATGTCCGGCTCCCGAACCTCCAAGTGAACGAGACCGACGATGGGGGCGCGCGCAGACTTGAACCTCTGGCTCGGGGTCCCGTTGCTTGCTCCCAGCAACTCATTCTGCAGCGTGGTGACCTGCGCCGCCGGTACCGTATTCAGGGCGACCCGTTGTATTCGTTCCAGCCCAGTGGACTCAAGCTCTTGCGACAGCGCGCGAACCCAATAAAGACCGGTTTTGGGTCCGACCGATGAGTCACGCCAACGGAACAACGCGGCCTCGAACCGCAACCTCACGCTGCCCGATGCGCTCAAACCGCCTGTTTCGTCCGACACCAGCGTGCAACCGGTCCAAGAGTGCCCATCCCAGTGCTGCCAGACCCATCCGCGAGCCTGTCGGTCGCTTTCATCTCGACTGAAGACTCTACCGGGTCCTTCGCTTAGCCGAATGTAGAAGTCGACCCCCTCTGGAGCGATCCCATCCCGATCCGGAGCGTCGAGTCCCAGGTAGAGCATGTCTCCAGCATGCTCAGGGGGCTGGAAGCACTGAAACGAGTTCGCGTCGCGTAGATCGATCTTCTCATAGGCTAGGCTGTTGCGCGTGACGATCGCGTCGAACGCGCGTCGACCGCTCTCAACGGTGTACGAAATAGATAGCGTGTGAATGCACGGCGGCGCGAGCGTGGATTGCAAAGGCTCCGCAGCACGCCCTGTCTCCTTGTGAGTCGTGATGTGAAAGCGCGCGTCTTCCCCATAGTTTCCAGACGCCAGTCGTGCGCGGATCCAGGATCCCTCCTGCCCATTTATCGACGTGACTGCCGCAGACGCCGGTAGTCGGAAAGATACCGTTCCATCATCGGTGAATCCTTGCGTGTCGTCGTCACAATCCAGCGCCATCCACTGACCTGCGCTCCAGCATTCCCACTGCACCTTTGGGCTGCCTTCTCGATGCACCCGCTTGATCGGTGGTTCTTCAGCCGCCGACACCGGATTGGTCAACTTCACTCGTAACGACACGCGCGCTTCTCGTTGACTGAATGCATCACAGCTCAGATAGAGCACATCTCCGAAGCGCGGCCTCTCCCCGAAGGGGTAGAAATCTTTGCTCAGATCGAGTGGCACATGGTTGAAAAGCGCACGCTTCGCCGTGGTGCCGGCGACCTCCCACCGGGCCGATACGCGCACCCCGCGGATGTTGGGATGAACCGATAAACGCCCCGGCCCGGTCGATTCTCCCCATGCATCGCTTTGCGAGACCGCTTGCCGGCACATAAGCCAGTGGCTTTGGCGGCCCCGTAGTGTGCTCAATGGCCACTCGGGCAGGCCCTTGAAAACCACTTCCCCGCTCTGGCCCAGTAAACCTGTCGTGTCCTCTGCCGGCGTCAACATGATGGGCGCGTCGTTGCCAGGGATCATCCATTCCAAGGTCGGTCTGCCACCGGCGGACGCGCGACCTTCAAGTTCAAAACAAAGCCGCAGTTCGGATATGGCGGATGCGTTGGAGAGCGTGTCTAGGCCGAGATAGAGCTCACGCTCAATCAGGGACTCGGCGGGTTGCGAACTCGTTGCCTGCGCCCGTTCCGAAGTTGCGAGCTGGCTGCAATCGCGGTAGCTGTCCCTGCGAGGATCCACTGTAAGGACCTTGCAGATCGTAAGGCTCGTAAGCTCGATGCCTCGCGCCGTTTCGAAAACCACAGGCTCCGGCTGGCCATCGCCAGGCGCGGCCGCGACCTGGGTCCGAGCAGGTACGCGAATGGGGGTGAGCTCGCCAGGTGGCCGGCTGGCTGGAGAAAATGTCAGGAATGTTCGAGCCGGCATAGGCGGATGTCTCGACAGCTCCAGATAGTTGAGAAACGCGAGGTAGTGCTTCTCAGGGACCCGGTTCAGCCGTTGGATCACCAATTCACAGTAGCGGCTGAAGATACGGAGCAACGCCGCTGCCATCGGATCTCCCTTCGCGACTGCCAAATCGGGGGACTCTGCCATCCTCCGCACGAGATATTCAAAGATGTCCTCCGCGGAACGGGTGTCGACCTTTGGCGCGACCCAGGGTTTCACCGTAGACCTCTATCCAGGTAGAACGGGTACACCAGGTTGAATCTGTTATCCGTTGTGCGCACCCGATAGTCGATGCTGATGACGAGGTGCTCACCACTCCTACCGCCATCGGTCACCTGGACTTGCAGCACCTCAATCCGAGGTTCCCATCGAAGCAACGCCTCCCGGACTTCGAATGCAACGAGGGCTTGCGTGCCGCTGTCATTTACCGCAAAGACCAGCTCGTGAATGCCGCACCCGAAGTCGGGGCGCATCATCCGCTCGCCTTTCGCCGTGCCGAGGATGATTCTGATGGCGTCCCGAATGCTGTCCTCATATTCCGAGACAGCCACGCTCGTCCGGCGCTCGTCCACGACCACACCCATCGGAAATCGCCAGCCGATTCCGAGAAAGCTTGCGGCCAATTTAGCTGCTCCCAGTGTTAGCAGCTTTGCCGACTGCCTTGCACATAAACAACACTTGCGATCTCCACCCTTAGCACACCAAGCGACTGCCCAACGGTACCCTGGACTGGCGGTCCCGGCCCGCGCGAGGGGTGCGTCGCGTCTTGCCTTTCCGCCGGATCACGCAGCTGACGTCTCAGTTGAGGTTGATCACGGCGCCTTTCACGCTCACTGGACCAGTTGCCTTCAGATCAAGCGATGCCATCGCTGTGAACTCGGCACTCGCCTGTGATTTGATCTCGACTCCTGTGGTGCCGGCGATGCTGACCTTTCCCGCCGTGGACCGGATCGTGAGATCGCCTTTGGCTTCGATGCTAAGACTGCCATCGGTGCTGTGGATCGTGATCTTGTTGTCGCCCGTGTAGTCGATGATTTCGATGCATTCGCTGCCATGCTCATCATTCAGTCTGACCACATGACCGCTACGAGAGCGGATGGTTCGACAGTTGTTGTTGCCGTCGTCATTAGACTCCGGCGGAGCGTCGCGCCCGTTCCATAATGAGCCGATCACATAGGGATGGTCGATCGCTCCGTGTTCGAAGGCCACCAGCACCTCGTCGCCGACCTCGGGAAGGAAGTAGGTGCCCATGCGGTTCCCTGCCATTGGACAGACGACTCGCGCCCAGTTACTCTCATCGTCTGTGCTGAGCCAAGGGAACCGCACTTTGACCCGGTGCATCTTGTCCGGGTCCTGATTGTTGGTGACCACACCAGCTACAACTCCATAGAAATGCGTATCTGTGTCGGGCCGTGACAACAGGCCGTGCAGGATCTCTCCGTCCATTACGTGGCATTCCTTCTGACGCTAAATGCGGTGCGATATCCGGTTCGCGGTTTGTAGGTGTGCTCGGACGCGGTCACGTAGTACAAGCCGCTGAAACGCTGTCCAAGCCCTTCGATCTTGACTATGCTGCCGGCCCTCAAGTCGGGCTGGCCGATACATAAGCCGCTTCCGGTTATGTAGGACAGCGCCATCTCTCCGAACCAGCCGCGGGCGATCTGGTCCGCCTCAGCCTGGCTGTGGACGGGCAGGTGTACCGATACGCCCCCGGTTTCCTGAAAGGCATGATTGGTCGCGGAAGGCCCCGATACGCTGCCACCCATCAGGGTAGATTCCTGGCCTGCGGCGGACTGCGCGACCAGCTCTTTCTTGTCCTTGGGGTTCCATCCTTGCACCCGCACCTCTCCGACCTGGCCCACCGTAGTCAAGCGCGGCCGAAACTCAAGCAGTTCGACCTCCCGAGCCAATGTCAGGCTGGCGCTCTGGCTGATCTGGCGCGGACGAAAGTGCAGTGCCCGATCCATCGCGAGTACCTCGTATCCGATCCGGCGCGCACGTTCGCGGAGGAAATCGAAATCGGTTTGGTTGTGCTGCAAAACGTAATCGAGCGTTACGTTAGTGTCTTCTGTCTGTGGCGTGAGACCTGCGTCTGCGGCGATTTGCGTCGCAATGTCGCTGTCCTTCATATTCCTGAAGGAGCGCGTCTTTCGCTTTCTCATCAATCGGTGGCAGCGGTCGTAGCCGCGAGCGGTCAGCGTCGGGGGAGCGCGATGGGTGAACTCCGGCTCGAGCCCGGTGATCTCGCCTTTGAAAAGCGTCCTTAGCGTGTCTTTGTATCCCATCTTCACTTCGACGCTGTTACCCTCCTTGAACGGCCCATCGTCGAGCCACTTCGGCTCCGACTTGATCTGATCCCAGTTGACTAGGGTACAGGAGAACATACTGCTCGCATCGACGTCATCGAGAACGTTGACAGCGACGAGGTTTGCCATGGCGTCGTCTGAGATCTCGCTGCCGTTGATGAGGAGGCGGAAATCCGGCGCCAGCGTATCGAACCGGGTCCGGTTGCTCGGGTCCATCTATGGCCGCCTCAAGTATCGATCGGGAAGAGCCGGTATTGCCAGCGCCGTCCCAGGGATTAAGCTTCTCGGATCATCGATTCCGTTTGCGACGGCTATGGGGCGCCACAGCGTCGGATCCTGATACGCTTCAGCGGCAATGCTCGCCAGCGAGTCCCCGCGCTTGGCGGTATGGCGCTTGGCCACATCGGACGACTGAAGCGCTTGCTTTTGCAGATCGTCGTTGTTCGTCCACCACTCCCGAAATGTGCAACTCAAAGTGGCTCGTACCGGTGTCCCGTCTTCCATGAACATGGTGAAACGCTGCGTCAGGTCTTGGAGAACTCCCTGGAAGAAATAGCTCGCGGAGCCCCATATTAGCCGACAGACCGGTGGCCGATGCTTCTTCTCGTCCACCAGCATCAGCTTCAATATCGAATCCGTGTACTTCGTGCGCACGTCGTCCTTGTCGCTACGAGCTGTGTCGTAGGTGTCGAACAGTAAGTCCAACGTCAGTGTGCGAGGATTAGAGTTCGTAAATTGGAGTTCGGGTGTGTCGCGGCCCTTGGCGTCTTGCTGAGACCAGTTTACCGACTTGCTAAATTGAAGCTGATTCGGATTGAACAATGCGGTGATCTCAGGGGTCGAGCCCGGTTTGAACACGGGCGTGTTGCCTCCTGCTCCTGACGCCTCAACCTGGATCTGAAGCTTCTTCAGGGCCATCTCGTCAACCCTCTGCGCTCCTGTTCAACGGCCACTTTATGGAGCAGCTTGCGCCAGACCGTATCGATCAGTTCGTCGAAGTCCAACGAATCGCCTGCAGACCCCCGAGGAAGATCAATCTGAGCTGCTCCCGTAGCAGCGGGTGTGGATGGTGGGGATGCAAGCGGCGGATACTCGAGCAGTGTCCGGCTAGACTGAGTTTGAACCAGGCCGGCGTGAGGTGGAGCAGCGCTCCGCGACCTCTCACCAGCCGGAGGATATGCAGCAGACTCCCGCCTCGCGTGCAGCACCAATGGCATCTTAGGCTGCGGACTCCTCGCATTCGGGGACGAGAAATCCACCGTGCCGAGGTCGCTCCTGCCATCGGGTCGCGACAGACTTAGGCCGAAGCCTCGTCGTACCATCGGTGCGACACGGAGTCGCTGTGTAATCGTTTGCCGATTTGCCCAGGGATGGCGAAGGCCCGTGGGAGCGCGCCACTCGCCTTCTCCGCACCAGAGTGATCGGCTAACTGCTGTGATGCCCATGCCGCCGGTCGTCCAGGCCTCGCGGGGAACGACGATCACGTCCTGGGTTCGCTGCAGTATTGTCAATGCACGGGCACGTGCATCACTCGTCCGCCTTAGTGATTGCGGGACTGCTCCCGGCTTTGGCGTGTTGCTCGAATCCAAACTCACGGCCTCCAGAGGCAAACGGGCAGCGGTGCCTCGTTGGTGGGCGAGCGTCGTCTGCACCGGCACTCCCCACGGCAGCGAATCCGCGGCCGGATGTACTCCGTCTCGTCGCATTGCCTCAGGAGGACTCGACTCATGCCTGAGCTGCGGCGATACCTCCTGCATTGCCTGTTGGCTGTCCTGTGTGCCTGTGCTCTCCGTGCGCATCGGGATATCGATCGCTGCCTGCTGGGCGAGTTCCGGCTGCGTTGCCGCTGTAAACGGCAATGAGCCCGCCACGTGATGCTCGCGGGCTGTTCGCATTGCCTGAGCAGGGCCCAGATCAACCTCTGCGTCAGCGGCAAGCTCAGATCGCTGCAGCGCGGGCGGTCTTGTTTCTGGATTGTGCGATCCGGCGGCGCCGTCTTGGAGCTCCTGTCTCCTCGAGGTCTCGGATGCATCCGGGGTGGGGTCAACCTGGTCTGCCCAGACCGAGCCGCTCTCCACCGTGGATTTGCGCAGAGCCCAGGGTTGTGCTGCGCCTTCACGGTCGCCGGGGTATTCCCAGTGTTGCTGCAAGCCAATCAGCGGTTCGCTCAAGGCCAGCGTATGGTGAGACAACGCTGCGCGGGGCAGGAGAGTCCCGCTTCTCGCCGCAACGAACTCGTGCGCACCGTGAGCACGTCCGCCCCCGATCGGAGCAGTCCTTGACAGGAGCGCGTCCCGGGCTCTGGTGACTGGTTTCACCAGCTGTGGTCGGAGTGCCGCCGTCCTGGCTACCGGGGAGAAGATACTTCGACCGGCGACAGGCTGTGTCGGAGGGCGATCGAGATCATCGGTCTCGGCGGCGGCGCCCTGACGGGCTGTGGGAGCGACACCCAGATCGTGCTTCTCGATAGTGTTGACCACTGACCCATGCGGCTCTTCCCTCTG
>Ga0335085_10016200_pt1 | contig 10783 bp, 7 predicted proteins | sample Lox_Sample_45_FD_206712 | JGI IMG/M metagenome (GOLD analysis project Ga0335085, IMG submission 206712) | Soil microbial communities from Loxahatchee National Wildlife Refuge, Florida, United States - Lox_Sample_4.5 | ecosystem: Environmental > Terrestrial > Soil > Wetlands | place: USA: Florida... | reverse complement strand
CCCGGGCCAGCGAGATCGCCTCGCCCTCAAAGCGCCCGGTTGGGATTATGTACGGCTGGGGTTGTCGATGCATACTGACAGCCCGGCGCGGCCGTTCGTGGTGAGGGCCGTTTGCGGCCGGTGACACGTTTCTTACCGGCACCCCTAGACGAGCCGCTGTCGCCGTCGTTCGGCCAGTACCAGCACGACCACGCCCGGGAATGGGCGGCGAAGATCGCCTCGTTCGACGGGTTCGTCATGGTCACCCCCGAGTACAACCACTCCACCTCCGGGGTGCTGAAGAACGCGATCGACTACCTGTACGCCGAGTGGCACAACAAGGCCGTCGGGTTCGTCTCCTACGGCGGCGTGGGCGGCGCCCGGGCGGCCGAGCACCTGCGGCTGATCGCCGGGGAACTCCAGATGGCCGACGTGCGGCAGCAGGTCGCGCTGTCACTGATGACCGAGTTCGAGAACTTCACCGTCTTCAAGCCCAGCGATTTCAACCTGGCCGCGCTGAGCACCATGCTCGACCAGGTCGTCGCCTGGAGCACCGCGCTCGCCCCGCTGCGGGCGGCCACCGCCGCGGCCTGAAAGGCCGCCGGCCCGATCGGGAAGGAACCTGCGATGCAGATCGCGATGTACTCACATCACCCGGATCTCGCCCTCGAGAAGTCGGCCCCGGGGATACCTTCGCCGCCGACGCGGTCGCGGCGCCCAGCGCACCCCGGCGCAGGCGGTGACGGCGCTCGGCGAGGCGATCGACATCATCCGCGGGATCTGGGACGCCTCCGCCCCGGGCCTGTTCCGCCTGGACGGCGAGCACTACCGCATCAGCGGCACTCAGCGCGGCCCGCGGCCCGCCCACGACATCTCGATCTGGGTGCCCGCCGCCGGACCCGCATGCGGCACCTGGCCGGGCGCAAGGCCGACGGCTAGATCAGCGGCGGGCTGTGGATGACCGACGTGCCCCGCGAACTGGCGCACGGCAACCGCGTCATCGACGAGGCCGCAGCCGAGAACGGGCGCGACCCAAGCCAGATCCGGCGCGTGTTCGACTTCGCCGGCCCGCGGGCTCTCCAGCCCCACTTCGGCACGCGCGGCGCTCGGCGACGCCTTCCAGCTGGCGCAGGGCGTGCGCGGTGGCCTTACCTGCCGGGCCGGCGCGGTCGCGGCCGGACCGCAGGACCTTGCCGCAGAGGTTGCTGGCAAGTTCCCCGACCTGATCGTTAACTACTTCGACGTCATGCTGGCCTGGTACTCCGAGATCCGCGTCGGGTTAACCGCCGGCGCCGTGTTCAAGGCGTGCGACGACGTGCGGGACGGCGACGTGTTCAGGTTCGCGCTCAACCCCGGGCACTTTCTCAACCTCGAGGAGTGGAGCGTGTCGGCCTTTGCGGCCGGTGACGACACTCCCCTGGGCTCAGGCATGCTCGTGCGGGGCGACATCATCGCCGTGGTCGACGGCGCGTTCTGCACCGTCAATATCGAGGACGGCATCGTGCTCGCCGATGAGGCGCTCCGTAGCGAGATCGAAGCACTGGACCCCGGCTTCGCCGAGCGCGTGGCGGCACGCCGCGAGTTCCTGCGTGACCAGATCGGCATCGACTTCGACCCCAGCGTCCTGCCCCTGTCCAACACCCCGCTGTGGCACACCCCGTACGTGCTCTCTCCGCAGCTCGCTCTCGCCGCCAGCTGACCACCTCGGCCAGCGCGGACCCGGTGCGCGCGGCGGCCAGCAGCAGCGCCGCCAGGCTGGCTGCGACGGGCAGCCGCCAGGCGGCGCTGCAGCGGTTTCGTTATGGCCGGTTCCGGTGGGTCTTCCAGTCACCGATCGCGGCCAGGCGCCGCCGCTGCTGCGCTGCGGCTCCGGCGTCGAGCCCGTGGTCTCGCTGCTTGAGGTGGCCGATGACGCGTTGCCGGTGCTCGACGGGGTTGGCGTCGTCGTACTTGAACTTGGCGTCCACCCGGGGTACCGTCGCCGGACGCCGCGGATGCCGGGCAGCAACCGCCCGTACGGCGCCGTGCCGGCGGCCACAGCGGCGTGGCCGCCTTCCGGCTGGAAGTCGGCGAGCTGGGCGGTGAGGATCTCCGCCTTGCCCTGGGGGTCGTCGACCACGGCGGGCCGGCACACGAACTGCACGGCGGCGTAGTAGCTGGTCGGCACGTACGTGCTGCTGCTGACCGGGTTCGGCTCCGGACCCGAGCACGCCCGGCTCGTCACTCGATCCGCGAGAGCCTCCCGCCGCTGTTCGACCTGGTCACCCCGATGCCCTACGTCGAACTGCAGAAGCTGCTGGATGAGGCCAACGCGTGGGGCATTCACGGCTACGAGAAGGGCACCTACCTCCAGGAGCTGTCCGACCCGGTCATCGACGTGATCACCGAGCAGATCCCGCGCAAGAACTCACCCATGTCGGCGCTGCTGTTCTACCGGCTCGACGGCGCGTACTGCCAGGCCGGCGACGACGAGACGGCGTTCAGCGGCGGGCGCTCACCCCGGTACGGCGTCTTCATCCTGGGCCTGGCCCCCGACGCCGGGCTGCTGGACGCCGACCGCGGCTGGGTCCGCGGCCTGTGGGAGGCGCTGCGCCCGCACGCCATCGGCAGCGGGGACGGCTACATCAACGGCATCACCGATTTTTCCGACGACCGGCTGCGGCACAGCTACGGCCCGGCCAAGTACGAACGGCTGGCCCAGATCAAGGCCCAGTACGACCCGGGCAACCTGTTCCACCTCAACGCCAACATCCGGCCCGCCTGACGGCGCCCGGCACCTCCGTCCGGGTCAGGGAACCGGCCTGACCCAGACGGAGGCCTGAGGCGGGTTCCAGCCACTGCCCACGCGCTGTGCGGCGCGAACTGGGGCTGGCGGCCATCACCGGGCCGAACACGGGCCCGGCGGGCGAGACCTCCGCCGGGCCACGCATGCTGTCTTGCGGCGGTCGTGGCGCGGCGGCGGTCAGGGTGCTTCGGCGAGGGCCGCGAGCCGGTCAAGCGACGCCCGGAGCTTGCCGGCCGTGGTCGCCCGGGCTCGCCGGAACCGGTTCTGGTCGGTCAGCTGTGTCCAGTCGTAGGTGCAGGTGACCCGGGTGGATGATGGGCCGGCCGGCTCAAGTTCCCATCGCCACAGGTGCCCAGGCGGCGGCTTGCCTGGTTCGGCGGGTCTCCAGGCAATCCGGCGGCCTTCTTCGAACTCGACCACGTGGTTCTCCCGGATCGCGCCGTCGTGGGTCAGCGTCATCGTGAACACCTCACCCGCGCGGCGCACGCGCTGCCCAGCGGGCGCGCCGGCCAGATTGTCGTTGCCGTCCCACCGGGGCTGCTGAGCCGGATCCGCGATCAGCTCGAAGATTCGCCCAGGCCCGGCCGCGATCTCGCGGCTCGCACTGACCACGCGCGGCTGCTCTTGACCAGTTGTCATGCGCCCATTCAAACAGCCGTCTACCCCGGCCCGGCAGCCATAGTGGACCTGCTCAGCGACAGCGACCCGGAGAGGGACGGCAGTCTCAACGCCGAGCCGGTGCTCCCGACCTCCGGGCCGGCGTGTCACCCTTACGAAGGGTGATCAACCCAGGAATGCAAAAGCGTGCGCATCGCCGCCGATCTGGGCGCCAGCTCCCGTTCCCGGCATCGCGTTCGCGCCGCGCCGCGCCGACGGTTCTGTGCTGCAGTGCTGCGGCAGGCGGGTGTCCCGAATAAGGCACCTTAGGGGCGGTCGGACGACCGCGACGATCACCGTTGCCGCTCCCACGATGTACCCGGTCGAAGCGTTGCCCGGCGACGTCTACGTGCGGGACAGCGAAAAGGTAGCCGAGGTCGCGTGCGAGGTTCCCGTGGCCGCGCGGACGATCGAGGAGGGCGCTTCAGCCCCCAATGACGGCCGTCCGTCTGTTCTCTCGCCGACGAGGAGCTCCAGGTGCTGGAGGGCTTCGTCGGCCGCTAGTACATACAGCTGCACTCGTACATACAGCTGCACTCGCTCGGGCGCGCATCCCTGGCCGATTTCTTGATCCCGGGGGCCCGGAGAGGCAATTTCGCTGAGATCATCGAGAGCAGGACCACATGGTCGGAAGGTGGCTGATGGGCGAGGCCATGCCGCAAGAGAGCTACCGGATCACGCTCAAGCGCGAAGTGCGCGACCGGTTCGGCCTGCGGGTTCCGAACGTGCATTTCAACGACCACCGGAACTACTTGGCGATGCGCGAACACCCCTGCGCCGCGGGCGGGTCGGTCTACGACGCCGCGATGCGACGCGCACGTTCCGGGTCCGGGCCATATCCCGCTGGTCACAACCTCGATACAGCTCGCATGCGCGCGCAGCCGGAGGACGGGCATCGGAAACGAGTTCGGCCGCGCGCCGGATGTGCCGAACCTGTTCGTGTCCGATGGCAGCGTGATGAATACCGAGGCGGCAGCGAACGCGGCGCTGACGGTAGTCGCGCGGCGCCGGCCTCACCGAGGCGCTGCTGATGGAGAGCGGTCTTCACGTACCGGGTCCGCCGGGTGGTTTGCGCGGGCGGGCGAGTGAGTGCGCGTTGCTGGATGACTTGGTCTCGGCGATCCGCCGTGGCGAGAGCCGATCGGTGGTGCTACGGGGCGAGGCCGGGATTGGGAAGACGGCGCTGTTGGAGTATCTCGTCAGGTCGGCGTCAGATCTGAGGGTCGTACGGGCGGTGGGGGTGGAGTCGGAGATGGAGCTCGCGTTCGCCAGCTTGCATCAGTTGTGCGGACCGTTGCTCGATCGCATCGAGGAGCTGCCGGCTCCGCAGCGTCGCGCGCTGGAGACCGTGTTCGGGCTGAGCGACGGGACCGCGCCGGACCGGTTTCTCGTCGGGTTGGCGGTGCTGAGTTTGTTCGCGGCGGAGGCGGAGCAGCGTCCGCTGCTATGTGTCGTCGATGATGCACAGTGGCTGGATCGGGCTTCGGCGTTGACGCTGGCCTTTGTCGCTCGCCGCCTGCTCGCTGAGCGGGTGGGGCTCGTGTTCGCAGCGCGTGAACCGGGCTTGGAGCTCCAGCACGTGGACGGGCTGGATGTGCGCGGCTTGCGCAACGGTGATGCCCGTGCACTGCTGCGCTCGACGCTGCGGTTCAAGCTGGATGAGCGCGTCCTTGACCGGATCATCGCGGAGATGCGCGGGAATCCGTTGGCGTTGCTCGAGTTGCCACGCGGATTGACGGCGGCGCAGCTGGCTGGAGGCTTCGGGCTGCCGGAGGCGCAAGCAATGTCGGGGCGGATCCAGGAGAGCTTCGTACGACGCGTCAGCGCGGTCTCCGACGATGCGCGGCGTCTGTTGCTGCTTGCGGCGGCAGAGCCCATCGGTGATCCGCTGCTTCTGCTGCGCGCTTCGGAGCAACTCGGCATCGCGGTCTCGGCGGTTGATGCGGAAACCGATGGGCTCCTGGCCCTGAGCCAGCGCGTGACCTTCCGCCATCCGCTGGTGCGCTCCGCCGTATACCGAACAGCGACCAGAGAGCAACGCCGGGAGATCCATCTGGCCCTGGCAGAGGCGACCGACCGCAGCGTCGACCCCGACCGTCGCGCGTGGCATCTGGCCGCAGCCGCAGCGGGGCCCAACGAGCCGGTCGCCGTGGCGCTCGAGCAGTCCGCCAGCCGTGCGCAGGCGCGCGGCGGCCTGGCCGCGGCAGCCGCGTTCCTGCATCGCTCTGTCGTTTTGTCGGGCGATCCCGAGCAGCGGGTGCGGCGTGGGCTTGCCGCTGCCCGAGCAAGCTTGCATGCCGGCATCATTGAGGGCGCGCTGGAGCTTCTGGCGTTGGCCGAGGCCTCGACGCCAGACGAGCTGCAGATGGCGCATGTGGAGTTGCTCAGGGGTCAGATCGCGTTTGCGTCGAGCATGGGGACCACTGCGCCGGCACTGCTGTTGAAAGCTGCCCAACGCCTTGAGCGGCTCGACCCCGAGCTCGCGCGCGAGACCTACCTCGACGCGTGGGGAGCTGCGCTGTTCGCCGGTCGCCTGGCCTCCGCCGGCAGCATGGTTGAGGTATCCCGAGCCGCCACATCGGCTCCGCGGCCGACCCGCCCGCTCCGTCCATCCGATCTGCTGCTCGATGGGCTCACCACCTTCGTCACGGAAGGACATGCCGCGGCGGCGCCAGTGCTGAGGCGGGCAACGGCCGCGTTTGCGGACGAAGCGTCACCGGGCCAGGAGAACTTCCGCTGGGGCTGGATGACGACAATCCCGCCCAATATCCTCTGGGATGAGGACAGCTGGCATGCCATCAGCGCGCGCAATCTCAAGGAGGCCCGCGACGCGGGCGCGCTGGCCCGGCTGCCGATCGACCTGGCCGACTGGGGAATCTTCGTCGCGTGGTGCGGCGACTTTGGCGCTGCTGCCGTCGCGATCGCCGAGGCCGAAGCGATCACAAAGGCGACTGGGACCCACATTGCACCCTATGCCCAGCTGTTGCTCGCCGCGCTCCGAGGCCAAAGGGACGCCTTGCCATTGATCGAGTCCACGATCCGTGACGCCGGAACAGGCGGTCAGGGGCTTAGCGTCCAGTGGGCAGAGTGGGTGAGCGCAATCCTTTTCAACGGGCTTGGCCGCTACGACCGGGGGCTCGCCTCGGCCCAGCGAGCGGCCGAGGAGACGCCGCACCTCCACGTCACCCCCTGGGCACTGACTGAGCTGATCGAAGCGGCGGTCCGCACCGCGAGGGCCGACCTCGCGGCCGGTGCGCTCGAGCGCGTGATGGCGGCCACCGCGCCCTCCAGCACCGACTGGGGCAGGGGAATGGAAGCGCGCTGCCGGGCACTGTTGAGCGAGGGTGAGAGCGCCGAGCGCCTGTATCGCGAGGCGATCGAGAGGCTGGCAAGGACCCGGCGGCGTCCCGAGCTCGCCCGGGCTCATCTGCTCTACGGGGAGTGGTTGCGCCGCGAGAACCGCCGGGTCGACGCACGCGTCCAGCTTCGTGCCGCCCACGACCAGTTCGCATCGATCGGGATGGAGGCATTCGCCGAGCGGGCCAGGGGTGAGCTGCTTGCGACGGGGGAGAAAGTGCGCAAGCGGACCGTCGCGACGCGCGACGTTCTCACCGCCCAGGAGCGGCAGATCGCGCGCCTGGCCCGCGAGGGCCTATCGAATCCGGACATCGGTACCCGGCTCTTCCTCAGCCCGCGGACCGTGGAGTGGCATCTGCGCAACGCGTTCACCAAGCTCGGGATCCACTCGCGCCAGGAGCTGACGCACGCGCTGTCGAGCTCCGGGTGATCACCGCCTGAACTCAGCCCTCGGGGAAGCCCCTGTACACGCGCAGTTGCGTGAGAGCGCGGGAGGTTCTGTCGCGTCAGCCGCGTTCGGCCCGGGCAGAAGGCACCGACGCGGCAGCGTTATTGAACGGCAACGGCGCGAATGCCTCGCGGATCCGGGCGGGCGCGGCCGGCAGCCGGTCGAGTGCGGTGCGTTCGGTCACGGACGCGTAGCAAGACAGCACGAACGATGGGGCGTATCTCCCTGCGGATGGAACTTCGTGCTCTCCGGGAACTCGGTGATCGGAAATGCCGCGGAGCACCCAGGGAACAGCCCAGGGAGCACCCAGGGTGCGGCCCCGGGGACCAATCCCAGGGTCTCGACGGAGGCGAGTTTCTCACCCGGCGCTCACGCTTGCAGTCATCCACCACGTCACCAAGGAGGACCCACATGGCTACCACCGAGAACCCAGCGGGCGCGACGGCGATCCGGCCGTTCACGGTCGAGATCCCTGATGCGGAAGTCGAGGATCTGCGTGCGCGCATCGTGGCGACGCGTTTGCCCGAGAAGGAGCCCGTCAAAGATGCTTCGCAGGGCGTGCAGCTGGAGACGATGCAGGCACTCGTGCGGTACTGGGGCACCGAGTACGACCTTCGGAGGGTCGAGACGCGGCTGAACGCCCTGCCGCAGTTCCTGACGGAGATCGACGATCTCGATATTCACTTCATCCACGTCAAGTCGCGTCATGAGAACGCGTTGCCGGTGATCCTCATCCACGGCTGGCCTGGCTCGATCGTCGAGATGCTGAACGTCGTCGGCCCGCTCACCGACCCGACCGCATACGGCGGTAGCGTCGAGGACGCGTTCGATGTGGTGATTCCGTCGATTCCGGGCTACGGGTTCTCCGGCAAGCCGACAACAAGCGGCTGGGGTCCCGACCGTGTCGCCAGTGCCTCGCTTGAGCTGATGAAGCGCCTCGGCTACACGCGCTTTGTGGCGCAAGGCGGCGACTGGGGCGCGGTCATCGCAGATCTGATGGGCGTGCAGGCACCTCCGGAGCTGCTCGGCATCCACGTCAACATGCCGGGCATTCTTCCGCCCGAGATCGCGCAGCGGTTCGCGCCGGTCAATGTCGCACCGGCACCGGCCGGGCTCTCGGCCGACGAGCAACGTTGCTATGAAGATCTGAGCGACGTGTACACGAAGGGCATCGGCTACGCCATCCAGATGCTCCTGCGTCCGCAGACGCTCTACGGAATCGCCGACTCGCCCGTCGGGCTGGCCGCCTGGATGGTCGACCACGACGCCCGCAGCTACGAGGACATCACCCACGCGTTCGTCGACGGACGCCCTGTCGGCAACCTCACGCGGGACGAGGTCCTGGACAACATCACCCTCACCTGGCTCACGAACACGGGCGTCTCCTCGGCTCGCCTCTATCACGAGAACGCGTATGGGTTCTTCGACGCCAAGGGCGTCTCGTCGGTGCCGGTCGCAGTGAGCGTTTTCCCCAGGGAGCTCTACCAGGCACCACGGAGCTGGACAGAGCAGGCCTACCCCAACCTGATCTACTACAACGTGGTCGACCGCGGCGACCACTTCGCGGCCTGGCAGGAGCCTCAACTCTTCTCAGAGGAGGTTCGTGCGGGGTTCCGGTCCCTTCGGTAGATGACCATGTTCGAGGATCTGCAGATGCCCTCGCTTGACGGGGCGGCCGAGTGGCTCAACTCCGAGCCACTCGGCCCCGCCGAGCTGCGCGGACACGTCGTTCTGGTGGACTTCTGGACACTGACGTGCATCAACTGGCTGCGCACCGAGCCGTACATCCGCGCGTGGTCTCAGGCTTACCGAAACGACGGACTCGTCATCATCGGGGTCCACACACCAGAGTTCTCCTTCGAACACGAGATCGACAGCGTCCGCCACGCGATCAGGGAGCGAGAGATCGACTACCCGGTCGCGGTCGACAACCACTACGGTGTCTGGAGCGCGTTCGACAACCACTACTGGCCGGCGCTCTATTTCATCGACGCCGAAGGCATCATCCGCGACCACCACTTCGGCGAAGGACGCTACGAGCAATCCGAGCGCATCATCCAGCGCTTGCTCGGCGTGCAGCGCGAACTCGTCTCCGTCGAAGGGCGCGGCGTCGAGGCAGCAGCCGACTGGAACCGCCTCCAGACGCCAGAGACATATCTCGGCTACGGGCGCAGCGAGCGCTTCACGCCAGCCGACGGTGCCACACTCGAGCCGCGCGCCTACGAGCTACCAAAGCAGCTGCAGGTCAACCACTGGGCGCTCGCCGGCCACTGGACGATCGGGCGCGAGAATGTCGCCCTTGACCACGCTGGCGGCAGCATCGCCCTCCGGTTCCACGCGCGCGACGGACATCTCGTGCTATCTGCAGGAGCGCGACGGCAGATCCCCTTCCGCGTACTCCTTGATGGCGAGGCCCCGGGCCCGTCAGCAGGTGTCGACGTCGACGAGGACGGAAACGGCGTGGTTCGGGACGGCCGTCTGTATCAGCTTGTACGCCAGCGTGACGGGGTCCGCGAGCGAACGCTCGAGATCACCTTCCACGAGTCCGGCGCCGAGGCGTACGCATTCACCTTCGGGTAAGGCGCCCGCCTCCAGACAAGGCGAGGCTAGCGGGTATCGCCCCGGAGTCGTCAGCCCGACCGCTTTTGCCCGCGACGAGTATCTCGGCCGGCAGAAGCCCAGCCTCGCTTCGCGCGGAAAGCGTGCATCGCCTGCCGAAGAGTTCGGCTGTGCCACTGAGGGATCGTCTACCGAGACGGCTGAGTAACCAAGACCGTTCCCGTGCCGGGCACCCGGAGGCCACCAGGGCGTTCGTGATTACGAGCGAGCCTTGAGCTGGAACCAGCCGGGTACGTACCCCACGGCTCCGCGTAGCGAGGCTGAGAGCCGCCCGAACGTGCTGATCTGTACTCCAGGCGGCGATGGCATCCGCCCGCCCAGACCGCCACATAATCGGCGTGGATTCGGTGACACTGAGCCGACGGCGTCAATCACGCTCGGTGATAGCTCTCATCGAGGGCACGGGGCCGCCTGCACCCGCTCGCTAGCGTCGTCGTGCGACGCCGACGGAGCCCGCATATCTCCGCGGTCCCGAGACCCGGCAGCCACCTCAGGTAGCCCGTCAGGCGAAGGGCGTAACGCGGTCACCGGTCCCGTTCCGGCCGGCACTTGTCCTGGGAAGGGGCGCGGACCGCCGACGGCCGCAGGGGCAGGCACGCCCCGGCTCCGCCGTTCACCTCAAGCCCGGAAACGGCATCAGCGCGGCTCGTCCGTGGCCGTCCGTGAAACAGCCGACGGTGTCACCCGACCGTGGTAACTGTGCACATCGACCGTCGCAACTGTGCGCACTGACCGTCCTACAGCACAGACGCCGGTCCGCTATGCGTCCGTGGACAGCGCAATATGGCGATCTACAGCGCGACAAGGTGACACGCGCCGGGACCGAGAAGAAACGGCCCGCCAGCGCGAGAATTCGCAGCAAGCGGGCCGTTTCCGCAGGTGGTGGCAGGTGTTGGGTTCGAACCAACGTAGGCTGAGCCGACGGTTTTACAGACCGC
>Ga0335085_10016198_pt1 | contig 10784 bp, 8 predicted proteins | sample Lox_Sample_45_FD_206712 | JGI IMG/M metagenome (GOLD analysis project Ga0335085, IMG submission 206712) | Soil microbial communities from Loxahatchee National Wildlife Refuge, Florida, United States - Lox_Sample_4.5 | ecosystem: Environmental > Terrestrial > Soil > Wetlands | place: USA: Florida... | reverse complement strand
CGACCCTCCACCATGCGCCATATCGTAACAGCCGGGTGGAACTTTCGGCCGTTCGTGGGGTCTAAAGTTGTATAGTGGAACTCTCGGTGAAACAGGCCAGAGTCGCGAGCTGGGCGGAGGTCGGCGGCCGAGAGGCGACGCTCGTGCAGCGCTGTGCAGCCGCGGACGAACTGGCCTATGCCGAGCTGGTCTCCGAGCACGAGCGCATGGTGCTCCAGCTGGCCATGAACCTGCTGGGCGACCGCGACGAAGCCCTCGACGTTTCGCAGGAAGTCTTCCTGAAGGTCTTCCGGACCATTCACCGGTTCCGCGGCCAATCGACCCTCCGGACCTGGATTTATCGAATCGCGGTCAATCAGGCGCGTAATCGCCACCGGTTCTGGCGGCGCCGCCACCGCGCGGATCAGGTGTCGCTCGATCAGCACATCAAAGCCCACGGCGATTTTCGATCCACGGCTGACGAGGATCCGGACCGCCTGCTCGCTCAGAAGCAACTCGGCGAGCGCCTCCAGCAGGCACTCGACGAGCTGCCATTCGATCAACGCAGCGTCATCATCCTGCGCGAGGTCGACGGCCTCAGCTACGAAGAAATCGCATTCTCGCTCGACGTCGCCGTCGGCACGGTGAAGTCGCGACTGATGCGCGCCCGCCAGGTGCTGCGCCGCCGGTTGAGCGACGCGAGGATCGCATGAAGGCGCTCACATGCGCGGCGACGAAACGCCGCTTGCAGGCGTTTTACGACCGCGAGCTGGCCATCGCCGAGCAGATTGCCGTCGGGTCGCACCTCGAATGGTGCGATCACTGCGCTGCGGCACTTGCGGAACTCCGCGACGTCGGTGCGGTACTGCAGGCGTTTGCGCCCGGCCGCGTTGCCGAGTCGACCGACGAGTCCGACGCGTTTCGACGTGCCGTGCTGAATCGTGCGAAGGCCGAGCGCGAAGCGTCGTTCTTCGTCCGCGTGCGCGGCATGTTCGACGACATGCACCTGGTCTACGCCGCGCTCGGCGCGACGGCGGCGACCGTTGTCTGCGTCGTCATCATGCTCAGCATGATGCGCTTCGCCTCGTCGGAGCGGCCCGACTCGCTGGCCGCCATCCTCAGCGTGATGTCGACACCGGTCGATTGCGAATCGGGCAGCGATTTCATGGACGACTTCGGTTGCCGCGCCCGGTTTACCGGCCGCTTTCAGCGGGCCAACGAGGCGGCGGAAGAGGACGTCGTGTTCGCGCTGGATTCGATCGTGACCTCGAAGGGACGCCTGCCCAATATCGACCAGATGCGTGCGCGCAAACATCGCCGAAGCGTCGCGAGCCAGGTCGAGATGATCGACCGGTTACTCGATTCGGTCTGGAACGCCCATATCGACAACCCGAACCTGTGGGCGCCTTCGAACGGCAATATGCTTCGCTTGATCGAGCGCGCCACGGTCCGCGCGAACAAGCCGCTCGACTTGCAGCTTCCTCCGGTCAAGAAGCGCGCTCAGGCAGGCGCGCCCTCCGCAGTCGTCGCTCTCGCTATCTTTTAGGCGCGTCGACGTGGGCCGTCGCGATGTTGTTCATGGTATCGCTGGCGCGCAGCGTCAGACCCTTGTCGCCGAGTTCTCCGGCGATCGGCAGCTCAAAATGCTCCTCGCGCGAGTCGGCGATCCCATCGACGGGGAAGATGCCGCGCCAGCGCTGACCGTCTGACGAAAACTCCACGCGCTGTACCGGCGAGTGATCGTCCTTGACGTCGAAGCTGATGCGCGTCTGTCCGCGATCCACCCGAACGCTGGTGACGCTGATGACCGGCGGCGTGTTGTCGACCTCGAACGCCGAGCTCTCCAGCTCGCCGGCCAGCGCCGTCGCGAGCGGGTTGGACGGCGAGTCGGACGCGACGACTTTCACGAAATACGTCCCATTCGGCACCGTCGTCGTATCCCACACGAGGATCGACTCGGACATTCCTCTGCGCAGCGTCTTCCAGGTCGTCTCGCCCTCGCGGCGATAGAGGATGTCGTACGCCAACTCGTCGTCGTTGTCGTCGTCGGCCTTCCAGACGATCGTCTGCAGACCCTTCTGGTAGCTGCGACGTCCCAGTTGCGACGCGCCACCCGTGCCTTGCTGCGCGGCAGCCTGCGCCAGCCGGCGTTCCGGCGTCCATTGGTCCTCGAAACCGGCCAGATCAGGCTCACCAGTCGAGAACGGTTTCTGGAAGACGATGCCTGGCGGGTGAATCGTGATCGAGCGCACCGTGGGACGAAGATTGCGCTGCAGATAGGCGACCGTCACCGACGTCAGGATCGGCGATTCCGTCTTCGATCCGCTCAGCACGGCGCGCCATTGAATGTAGCGCGCCTTCGGATTTCCGATTGTCGTGCCTTCGGGTTTCTTCGTCGCAGGAGACCACGCGCTCCATGTGTCGTCCGGCGTTTCCGTATTACCCGAGCGTGTCGAAATCTCGATGGACGTGCCGGCCGGCGTCGTTCCGCGCCAGCTGAGCGCGCCCCACGTGGCGATCATCTGTGCGTCGCGCGCGTCGGATTCATATGTCCCGCGGGTCGCACGATCCGACGACAGGCGAAAGAGCTTTCCAGGGTTTGCCGTCGCGTAGTACAGCCGTCCGCGCGCGTCTTTGTAGAGCGCGGTCACCTGCTGCGCTGCGGCGCGCGCCAGCAGCGTCGCCTCCAGCGGCTCGCCGTCCAGACGGTAGATCTTGCCTTTGTTACCGGTGCCGATGACGAGCGCACCGCCCTGATCGAAAGCGAGGTCGTACGGCGAATCGTCTCGCGACTCCCATACTTCGTCCCAGATTCCGTCGGGCGTAATCCGGTAGACAGCGCCCTTCGGCGATCGGCGATCTTCTCGCGTCGATCCGGCGCCTGCCGTATTGCCGCCGACGTCGACGATCGAGATGGAGGTAATTTCCGCCGACACCGACGCTACCGGCGCCCGCACCGCCTCTGACGACGTGACGGTGGACGTGTTGTCGGCGCCCGAGCTCGAGGACGAACCACGGCCGCTGATCGCCGCGACGAAGAGCATGCCTTTCGAGTCGAACCGCAGCGAACGGATCTCCTGGAACGGGGAATCGAGCAGCATGAATGCCTTGCCCTCGGCATCCACGCGCAGAACCTTGCCGGGCGTTCCGGTACCGACGATCAGGTTACCGTTCGAATCGAACGTCAGCGCCATCGCATGGGACGCCGGCGCTTTGTAGAACACCGAACCCTTCCCGTCAGACGTGATCTTGTAGACGATGCCCTTGTCGCCGGTGCCGGCGTAGAGGTTGCCGCGCGCGTCGGTCGCGAGCGCCCAGATGTATTTGTCGTCAGACGAGAAAAACGTGGAACTCTTACCGTTGCGATCGAGCTTGTAGATTTTCCCGTCCGGCGACGTGCCGACATAAATCCCGCCGCCTAGCGCCGCGGCAAGCGCGTGGACTTCGAGCTCGGCGCTGTCGAAAAAGGTCGATCCCTTGCCCTGTGGATCGATCTTGAAGACTTTGCCATCGTTGCCGCTGCCGGCGAACAGCGTCCCGTCCGGCAGCGCGAGCAGCGACCAGAGAAACGGCGTCTCCGTTTCATAGACCAGATCGGTCGCGAGACCGAGCGTCAGGTCGCCGTGATTGTCGATCGACAGGTTCTCGACGTCGCCCTTCAGGAAATCGGCCTGCGTGGTGGCGGTGAAGAACTTGGGAGTCGAGGCGCGCAGCGGCACGATCGCCAGCGCCAGCAGGATCGCAAACGTGAGTTTCCGCACTTAATTCTGTGAAACCGTGATGGTAAGCGTGCGCGCGCCGGTGACCGCGTCATCCGTCGAAACGTCCCATTCGCCGAGCGTCGCACTGTGGATTGGATTGAAGCTCCCCCCATTGCGGTCGCCCTCGAGGACGCCCAGCACCGACGGCGGCAGCGAGGACAGCAGTTCGCCGTTGACGACCGCACCGGCCTCCGACCCGAGCAGCTTGACGTACAGCGTGTTGCTGCGGCGCGCCTTGTTCAACTGCTTGATCATCTGGTCGACGCCGCGCGGCTGCGGCAGCCGCGTTTCGCGCTGCTCGGCCTGGCCGAGCCGCGTGCCGTCGGAGACGAGAATGTTCAGCGTGCCGCTGGCGTTCGCAGGAATCTCGATCGGCACGGTGCGGACGACTTCGTCGCCACGATACGTGCGAAGCATCATCTTGACCGGCACGGTCTTGCCGGGACGAGGCCGCGGATCGTCGATCCAGACGCGCTCCAGCGTCGCGGTCTTCGGCTGTTCCGCCGTGCTAATCGAGACGTCGATGCTGTAGACGTCGACCTTCTCGTAGTCGTTGCTCATCAGGTACGTGATCGGGGCGACCAGATAGGCGGCCGCGTTGATTGGTGCCTGGTCGCCGGAGAACACGTTGTCGTAGGTGATCGGATCGTGCTTCGCGATGCTCGTCTGCCCCTTGACGGCGAACGTCATCGCACCGTATTGCCGCTCGTACGACCCGAGCGCGTTCAGCACGCTGGCGTACGTCATCAGCGGGCCGAACAGCTGATCGTTGACCACGCCGAAGTGGAAGGTGCGCTTGGCGGCGCGATCAGACTCGAGCGTCAGGGTGACCGGCAGCATGCGAGGACCGGGACCAAGCTTGCCGGCAATCGCCGTCGCGCGGTCCTGCGTCACCGTGCCGATGACTTCGCCGGTGCTCGAGAGCTTCATCGACGAGAAGAGACTCGGCAGGACGGTATAGACGTACGCGCGCGTCATTGGATAATCGGTCGGCCCGAGGTTGTACATCGGGTGACCGAACGCGTAGACGCGGTCGCCGTCGACATGCGTCACGGTGCCTGTGGCGCCGAGCTCGAGATCGCCGCTGACCAGCATGACGCCGACCGCATCACCTGGCTTCAGCGGACCTTCGAAGGGCTTCTCGCCGTCACGCATGACGGCGTTCATGCCTCCGGCCGGACCGCCGGTCGGAATGAATCCCTGATCGCGGAACGCGGATCCGAAGAGATCCGCGACATCTGGTTCCCATCCCGACATCGTCAGCGGCGTCGCGATGGGTCGGAGCAGCGTCGCGATCTGCCCGCCGCCGAGACCGTCCACCGCCGTCACGCCGTTCATCTGCGCTTCGTCCTGGCGCTCGGCGAAGGGACGATTCCAGTTCAGCGCTTTGCGGAACGCAGCCGTCAGGCTCTCGCGCGTGATCGGCAAATCCAGCCGCGCACGCGCGCTCGCGGGGCGAAATGTCGAAGCGCTCGCGGTCGCGTCGGTCATTTCGGCGATCGGCGTGATGCCCGCGATCGGCTCCTTCGAGAAGCTGCCGAGCGCATACGACACGGCGCCGACAAGGCGTCCATCGATGTAGACGGGGCTGCCACTCATGCCCGCGATCACACCGGTGTTGGCCAGCGGTCCGCCTTCGAGCTTGGCCAGAATGAGATTGCGGTGGGGCCCGATCACGTTCTCGAGCACGCCGAGGATATGCGCGCGGAATTCCTCGACGTGTGTGCCGTCGAACACGGTGCGGCCGACGCCGACCATGCCGGGACGGAGCTCCTCGACGCCCATCTGGGGCGACGCGGCGTCCAGACCGGCCGACACGAGCCACGCGGTGCAGCCGAGCACGACTGCGAGCATCGGGATAAACCGCCGGAACATCATGGTTTGTCTCATTATACGTTGACACCGTGCGAGGCGGTCTGCTATCGTCGTCGTCTCAATGGGTCAGACGTCGTTTCGCCTCGTGTCGGTCTGGTGGCGGTATTGGGGCCCGACTGAAGAGGCGTCCGTCTTGGCCTAAGCGACGAAATACCAAGCGACGGGAATCCCAAGCCTCTTCAGCCTCAGGACTGAAGAGGCTTTTTTTATGTCTCAAGCGCTCTTGTGCGTGACGGTGACCGGCCGGACGTCGGCCGAATTGCGCGAGCGACGCGATGCCGTCGAGGGTGCCGACCTGGTCGAGCTCCGCCTCGACACCGTCAACGATCCAAGCGTCCCGGCCGCGCTGGCCGGTCGGAAGACGCCGGTGCTTGTGACCTGCCGGCCCGCCTGGGAGGGCGGCTCGTTCAAAGGCTCGGAGGAAGCGCGCAAACGCATCCTCGACGAGGCGCTGACGCTCGGGGCCGACTATGTGGACGTCGAGTGGCGCGCGGGTTTCGACGACCTGCTGCAGCGTTCCGGCGGACGGAACGTCGTCTTGTCGATGCACGACTATGGAGGCATGCCAGCGGACCTCGCGTCGCGGGTGCAGGCGATGCGGTCCACCGGCGCCGCCATCGTGAAGGTGGCGGTGACGCCGAGATGTCTCGCCGACACGGCGGCACTGCTCGATCTCGGCGCGCACGCGTCGAGCGACGGTCGCCTGGTCGTCATCGGCATGGGCGAGTACGGATTCGTGACGCGCGTCTTCGCCGCCCGGTTCCGCTCGGCGTGGACCTACGCCGGCTCTATTCGCGACGTCGGGCAGGTGGACGCGGCAGTGTTGACCACCAGTTACCGCTTCGGGTCGATTACCGACAGGACGGCGATGTACGGGGTCGTCGGCGGATCCGTGGCGCACTCGGTGTCGCCCGCGATGCACAACGCGGCGTTCGGCGCGCTGCATATGGACGCGGCCTACGTGCCGCTGCCCGCGGTGAGCGCCCCCGACTTCGTCACCTTCGGCCGGGCGATCGGCATCAAGGGCGCGAGCGTCACGATCCCGCACAAGGTGACGCTGTTCGATTTCGTCGACGAAGCCTATGCGGTCGCGCGCCGCATCGGAGCGATCAACACGATACGCGTCGAGGGCACGCGGTGGATCGGCGGCAACACCGACGCGCAGGGATTCCTCGAGCCGCTGCAGTCGCGCGCGCGGATCAACGGTCTGCGAGCTGCGGTACTGGGCGCAGGCGGCGCTGCGCGTGCGGTGACGGTCGGGCTTCAGTCGACCGGCACGAGCGTTCGCGTGCACGCGCGCGACCGCGCCAAGGCGGAGGCCGTCGCGGCGTTGACCTCGGCGGACGTCGGCGACTGGCCGCCGAAGCCGGGAACGTGGGATCTGCTCGTCAACACCACTCCTGTGGGCATGGTGCCGCGCGTCGACGAGACACCGATCGAAAAGGCATTGCTGACCGGGCGGTATGTGTACGACCTGGTCTACAACCCGCCGGTCACGCGCCTGCTGCGCGAGGCGGAGGAAATGGGCTGCCAAACGTTTGGCGGCCTCGACATGCTCGTCGCGCAGGCGCACGAGCAGTTCCAGTGGTGGACCGGCACGCGCGCGCCCGCCGGCGTGATGCGTGAAGCGGCACTGAAGCGATTGGCGGAGTTCGCACGCAATGAAGATTACGTCGTTTGACGAATTCAAGGAGCTTGCGCGGCGCGGCACCTTCGTGCCCGTCTGCAAAGAGATCGTCGCGGATCTCCTGACTCCGGTGTCGGCGTTCCTGAAGATCGCCGAGCACGCGGACTACGCCTTCCTGCTGGAGAGCGTCGAAGGCGGCGAGCACGTCGGCCGCTATTCGTTCCTCGGCAAGGATCCGTTCCTGATCCTGCGGGCGCGCGACGGCAAGACGACCATCGACCGGGGCGGCGCGATCAGCGAGAGCGATCAGCCGTTCGTCGACACGCTCCGCCGCCTGATGGCCGACTTCCGCTCGCCATTCGTGCCGGACCTGCCGCGCTTTACGGGCGGCGCGGTCGGCTATCTCGGCTACGGCGCCTCGTCGTGGTTCGAACCGGTGCTCGGCGATCTGAGCGGCGCCTCGGACGGAGCGGACCAGGCCGGCTTCATGCTCTTCGACACGGTTCTGGCGTTCGATCACGTGCAGCATCGAATCCTGATCGTCGCCAACGCGCGGATCACGGCCGACGAGGATCTCGAGTCGCTGTACCAATTCGCGTGCGCGAAGATTCAGTTTCTCGAACGCGAGCTCGAGCGGAACCTGTCGAAGGCCGACCGCGCCGCGCGAAACGGCCTCGAACTGCGATCAAATCACACGCGCGAAGAATTCGAAGGACACGTGCGGACGGCGAAGGAGTACATCGCCGCCGGCGATATCTATCAGGTCGTGCTGTCCCAGCGTTTCGAGGCGGACGTCGCGGCCGATCCGTTCACGGTGTATCGCGCGCTGCGCCATGTGAATCCGTCGCCGTACATGTATTTCATTCGCATGGGTGACGTCTCTATCGTCGGATCGTCTCCGGAAATGCTCGTGCGCGTGGAGGGATCGCACGTGGAGACCCATCCGATCGCAGGCACCCGGCCTCGCGGCCGCTCGGATGAAGAAGACATGCGCCTCGCCGAGGAATTGAAGCGGAACGACAAGGAGCGCGCCGAGCATGTCATGCTCGTCGATCTCGGCCGCAACGACGTCGGCCGCGTCTGCGAGTACGGTTCGGTGCGAGTCCCGCAGTTCATGGGCCTCGAGAAGTTCTCGCACGTCATGCACCTGACGTCGATCGTGGAGGGCAAGCTCGCCGACGATCGCGACCGGCTCGACGCGCTCGTGTCGTGCTTTCCGGCCGGAACCGTGTCGGGCGCGCCTAAAGTGCGTGCGATGCAGATCATCAAGGAGCTCGAGCCTGCGCCGCGCGGCTTATATGCCGGCGCCGTTGGGTACCTCGACTTCGCCGGCAATCTCGATTTCTGCATCGCGATTCGCACGGTGATCATGTCGAAAGGGAAGGCCTACGTGCAGGCGGGCGCCGGAATCGTCATCGATTCGAATCCAACCGCCGAGTACGAAGAAACGCGCGACAAGGCGCGCGCGCTGGTACGCGCGCTCGAGCTCGCGCAGGAAGGGCTGTAGCGAGGCGCGGCCGAGCATCCCATGGTTCTCGTCATCGACAACTACGACTCGTTCACCTACAACCTGGTCCAGTATCTGGGCGAGCTCGGAGCAGACGTGTCCGTATTGCGCAACGACGCCGGCACGATTGACGACGTGCGCGCCTCGAAGCCGGATCGCATCGTCATCTCGCCCGGACCGGGACGCCCCGAACAGGCCGGCGTCACGATGCGCGTCATCGAAGAACTCGGCGAGACGACGCCGATTCTCGGAGTGTGCCTCGGTCATCAGGCCATCGGCGCGGTGTTCGGTGGAGACGTTGTCCGCGCCGGCGTTCCGATGCACGGCAAAACGTCGACGATCGAGCACAACGGCCGCGGCGTGTTCCACGGCATCACCGGCCCTTTTCAGGCGTCCCGCTACCACTCGCTTGTCGTCGCCGAAAAGGACTTTCCCGACGCGCTCGAGATCACGGCGCGGACACGCGAAGACGGAAGCGTCATGGGTCTCCGTCATCGGCGGTATCCGATCCACGGTGTCCAGTTCCATCCCGAGTCGATCCTGACCGGCGAAGGCAAGACAATCCTGCGCAATTTCCTGGAGGGCCGGCTGTCGTGACCTTTCAGCCGCTCGTCGAGAAGCTGACGCGTCACGAAGACCTGACCGCCGACGAAGCCGCCGCGGCGATGACCGAGATCATGGAAGGCCACGCCTCGCCGGCCCAGATTTCGGCGCTGCTCGTCGGTCTAGCGATGAAAGGCGAGCGTCCTTCGGAGATCGTCGGCCTGGCGCGCGCGATGCGGGCCCACGCCGTCCAGGTATCGCGGCGGTTCGACGATGTGTTCGACAACTGCGGAACGGGTGGAGACCGCGCCGGCACGTTCAACATCTCGTCGTGCGCGGCGCTCGTTGTCGCAGCCTGCGGCGTGCGCGTGGCGAAGCACGGCAACCGGTCGGCCTCGAGCAAGGCGGGGGGCGCTGACGTGTACGAGGTGCTCGGCATTCGCGTGACGGCGCCGCCGGTCGTCGTCGAACGGTGTCTCTCGGAAGTCGGCATCGGCTTCTTCTTTGCGCCGACGTTCCATCCGTCGATGCGACATGCCGCTGGCGTACGCAAGGAGCTTGGCGTCCGGACGGCGTTCAATCTGCTGGGACCGCTCACGAATCCGGCCGGCGCCACGCGGCAGATCGTCGGCGTGCCGAAACCGGAACTGACGGAATTGATCGCGCGATCGCTGTTGCTGCTCGGCGCAACGCGTGCCTGGGTGGTGCACGGCGCCGACGGTATCGACGAGATCACGACGACCGGCTACACAAAGATCTCCGAATGCCGCGACGGCGCGGTCAATACGTTTTACCTGCATCCGGCGGACGTCGGGCTGCCCAAGTCCCCGGCGGGCTCGCTGACCGGCGGCGACGCCTATCAGAACGCGCGCATCGTCGAAGGGATCCTGCGCGGCGATCGCGGGCCGGCGCGCGACGTGGTCCTGCTGAATGCCGGCGCCGCGCTGTTTGTCACCGGCGCAGCGAAATCGATCGAGGACGGCATCGTCCTGGCTTCGCGCGCGATCGACCGCGGCGAAGCACGGACCACACTCGATCGCCTCATCGCCGTCTCGACCGCCGAAGAGTCCGGAGCCGAAGCGTGAGCGATCTGCTGGCGACGATCCTGGCCGCGACCGAGCGCATTGTTGACGTGCGGGAGTCGCGCGAGCCGCGGGCAGCGCTCGAGAAGCGCGCCCTAGCGACGCCGGAAAAACGGGGGCGATTCGCGACCGCGCTCAGCCGGACGTCCGGATTCAACGTGATCGCCGAATGCAAACGCCGGTCGCCGTCGAGTGGCGTATTGCGCGAGGTCTACGATCCCGTCGCGATCGCGAAGCGCTACGCGGCGGCCGGCGCCGCTGCGATTTCTGTCCTGACCGAGCCCACGTTCTTCGACGGATCGCTCGACCATCTCGCCGCGGTTCGCGGGGCGGTGGACCTCCCGCTGCTTCGGAAGGACTTCACACTGTCCGACTATCAGCTGCTCGAAGCCCGCGCCGAAGGCGCGGAT
>Ga0335085_10016197_pt1 | contig 10784 bp, 7 predicted proteins | sample Lox_Sample_45_FD_206712 | JGI IMG/M metagenome (GOLD analysis project Ga0335085, IMG submission 206712) | Soil microbial communities from Loxahatchee National Wildlife Refuge, Florida, United States - Lox_Sample_4.5 | ecosystem: Environmental > Terrestrial > Soil > Wetlands | place: USA: Florida... | reverse complement strand
GCTGGCTTCGCGCACCTCTGGCGAGACTCCGTGGGCGCTGTAGATGACCCGCTCCCCCTCCGGAACCTCCTGCACGCTATCCACGAAGATCGCGCCTTTTTCCTGCAGCTCTTCCACCACGAAGCGGTTGTGGACGATTTCCTTGCGCACGTAGATGGGCGGACCGAAGGCCTCCAGCGCGATCCGGACAATATCGATCGCCCGCACCACGCCGGCGCAGAAGCCCCGGGGCTTCAGTAAGAGCAGCGTCTTGCCATCGCTGTTAGGCACAGTAAAAGTTCCTCTCAGGGTACACGTATCCACTATGGAGTTACCTACAAACCTACCCGAAAGGAACCCTTTTGGTCAATGTAAGCCACAGAAACAGTGAGGATTAGCAGCGAGCGGATGCTTTCTCGCAGCGAACGGGGAAGGGCTGTTTCAGCCGTCCGGCCGCCGCGGAGAGCCTCAAGCAAGTCTCGACCCTGCCGATGGTCCAAAGGTCATGATTCCTCCAGAAAGCCATCCCATCTGGAAGAGGCTCGTCACCGGCGAGAAGAATCTCCGGTCCTCCAATGTGGCGGTCAATATGTTCCTGTTCAATAGCAAGCTGCACTACGAAAGGGACCCTTCGCCCGCCAACGTAGATGAGCTCGGAATGCGCGCCCATGAGCTCTTCCTAAAGTTTGAGAAAACTCTGGTGCCCGAACTCCAGCAACTTCTTGATTAGGACCGCCTATGCTTCATTCCCTTGCCGATGCCCGCAAGAAAATCCTCTCAGGAAGGCCGCTGTTGCTGGCGGGGAGCGCGCCGCTTCTCGCCCAGCTTCCCCGGGGAAATTGGATTGCCGGCTCCATTCCCTATTTCATGGACGTCCGCGGCGGGGTGTGTTCGGAATCGCAGGTCTTCCTTACCGAACTGGCGCCCCACGCCAGCGAAGCCAGAATTTGCGAGTACAGCGCCGCGACCATACCTTCGATCTGCCGCGACGCACCGCGGAATGGCTTTTCCGTACTCATCATGGGATACGGCAGCGCCGTCCACGCCGCCTATGCCCGAGATGCCCCCACCTACCACGAAATATTTCTCAAGCCGGTGGTGGGATGGGTCGCCGGGGTCCATCTCGACCGCCTGGGCAAAGATCAGCCCCAAGTGTTCAACGGCCTCACCGGTGCCGGATCCTTCGATTCCGCCGTCGTCATGCATGCCACTCTGCCCAAGGGCAAGCTGGCAGAGTTGGATATTGTCAACGTCTTCAAGCCTGGCTCTGGACCCGTGTACACCTTTCCGGTCACTGGTCTCGACGCCCAGGGCTGCCGGGTCGATGGCAAGCCGGTGAATCTGGCACAGCACCTGGCTTCTGCCGGACTGGATACCCGGCTTCCCCTCACTGCCGACTACAACGGGAGCATTGTCAACGTGGGCATTCAGAGAATCGACCAAGCCACAGGCACAGTTTCGTTCTACGGGCCGGTGTTTGTGGGGGTGGAATACAGGTTCGCGCTGCCGGTTGCCGACTATGTTCGCGACTTTCAGGCGGCGGTGCGACATCCCGAAACGCCCACCCTATTTGCCTGCAATTGTCTGCTGAACTATCTCTATGCCGGCCTGGAAGGCAAGCGCACCGGCGTGATCACCGGGCCTATCAGTTTCGGCGAAATTGCCAACCAGCTTCTCACCCAGACCATGGTCCGCCTGCTGATCCGCGACGCCGACAGATGATGAGCCATCTGGAGATGCAATGTGTCCAGTCAGCCCATCTCGACACTCTGGGGGCGAATGCGAAACGCAATGCGGAATACGGTTGTGACGGGCATCACTCGCGGCGGTGACTTCCGCCATGGATTCCCTAGCTTCAAAAGCAGCAAGCTCTTGAGTGAGCGCATCGAGCCTAGGCTCCAATTAACCGCTCGACAAATAATCCCTCGGGTGTCGCAGTCTTACGGAGCGGCGCCTGCGCACAATTGGCACCGCCCTTGAACGACCGACCGGGATTCTCAAAGAGAGGATAGGCCGATGGAGAATGAAAGTCTGAAGCTCGTGGACAAGCGCACAGAGATGAGCTACGAGTTCCCGCTTTACAGGGGGACAGTTCGGGCCATGGATTTGCGGCAGATCAAGACCGGTCCCGGCGACTTCGGAGTCATGAGTTACGATCCCGCCTTCCTGAACACGGCGTCTTGTCACAGCGCCATCACTTTTATCGATGGGGACAAAGGAATACTGCGCTATCGTGGCTATCCCATAGAGCAACTGGCGGAGAATTGCACGTTTCTCGAAGTCGCCTACCTGATTCTGGTCGGGGAACTCCCAACCGCAGCTCAGTTGGCCGAATGGGTCAGCAGCGTCACTCACCATCGAATGCTGCACGAAACCACCAAGAAGTTCCTGGAGGGGTTCCGCTATGACGCGCACCCCATGGGGATGTTCATCAGCACCGTGGCTGCACTTTCCACCGTCTACCCGGAGTCGCGGGACGTGCATGATCCCGAGGTCCGGAAGCTTGAGGTCCGGCGACTGATCGGCAAAGTGCCCACCATCGCGGCCTACACCTATCGCCACGGACTCGGCTATCCCTACGTATATCCCGACGATGATCTCGGCTACGCCGAAAATTTCATGAACATGTTGTGGAAGATGGTCGAGCCGAAATATCAGGCCAATCCGGTTCTGGCCCGAGCGCTCGATATCCTGTTCATTCTGCATGCTGACCATGAGCAAAACTGCAGCGCCAACGTCATGCGTGCGGTTGGCAGCTCACTGGCGGACCCCTATGTTGCCACCGCTGCCGCTTCGGCAGCCCTTTCCGGTCCGCTCCATGGTGGCGCCAATGAAGAAGTGCTCAGGATGCTCGACGAGATAGGCACCAAGGACCGTGTGCCGGCTTATGTGGAAAGGGTCAAGAATGGGCACGGAAAATTGATGGGCTTCGGCCACCGCATCTACAAAAACTATGATCCCCGCGCCAGAATCATTAAGTGGGCGGCGGATCGCGTCTTCGAGGTCACGGGGCGAAATCCCAAACTTGAAATCGCCCTCGAACTTGAGCGCATCGCCCTGGAAGACGAATACTTCGTCAAACGCAAGCTCTATCCCAATGTGGATTTCTATTCGGGAATCATCTATCAGGCGGTGGGATTCAAGCCCGACATGTTCACCGTGCTCTTTGCAATCCCCCGCACTGTGGGCTGGCTGGCACAGTGGCAGGAAATGCTCGAAGACCCGGAGCAGAAGATTGCGCGCCCACGACAGATCTACGTCGGCCCCGAACAACGCGACGTCGTTCCCATCGAGAAACGTGGCACGGAAGTTTCTTCTCTGACCGGGTAACAATTCCTCCGTCGGCCCGGCCGACGGATGTCAACTGAAATGCTTCAGGCCCTGGCCGCCCTCGCCCGGACTTCACTGTCGGCTGGACTTCCGGCCCGCTTTCGCTTCAGCGCATCCAGGCAATCCCCGTCCAGGCAGGAGGGCGCCTCTTTCCCCATGATGCCGAACACTACCTCGGCCGGCTGGCCGTCGCGATACGGCCGCTTCTCCGTAAGCGCCTGGTATACGTCGGCAACGCAGATAATGCGCGCGGTCAGGGGTAACTGCCTGGCGGTAAGCCCATCCGGGTAGCCGCGGCCATCGAGCCGCTCATGGTGAGCGCCGGCCACGAACGCGAGATTCTCGAACCCGGCGATCATCCGCAGGATGATCCGGGTGTACACCGGATGGGTCTTCATGACCTCCCACTCCTGCTCCGTGAGCTTGCCCGGCTTCTCCAGGATGGCATTCGACACGCTGAGCTTGCCCAGGTCATGCAGCAGCGCTGCCCGGCGGATCATGGTGATCGTCTCGGGCGCCAGCGACAATCCCTCGGCGATATCCACCGCCACCGCCGCCACTCCCAGCGAGTGACTGTAGGTATAGGGAGACTTCGCGTCGATCACTTCCGCGAAGGCATGACACAGACGGTCAATCTGTTCCTCAGAAGCGGGAATCGCTGTCCCCGGCTCCATCTGCAACACATGCTCGCGCGCCTCCAGCGAGAATACTTTCTGCCACAGCGATTCGTCTCTCTCCAGAGACCGCACGGCACGCACCACTTCGGGATCGAACCAGCGCCCGCTGCGCTCGGAAATCACGGCCACCCCTTCTGCAATATTGCGTCCGGTGGCAAATACTTCCAGGGTCTGGGCGACGTTCATGATGCGGGCCAGCAAGGGTATTTCTTCGCCCTTTAGCCCTTGCGGATAGCCGCCCCCGTTCCAGTGCTCATCCAGCCTGCGAATCGCCTCGGCGGCAGCCTCCGTCATCCCCACTTTGCGCGCGATTTCCGCCCCGCGCTCACAACGCGCTCCAATCACCGCGGCGTTGTTGCGCTTCTGCTGGACGCCCAGATGCGCAGACTTGATCAGTCGCCGCAGCAGCGATTTGCCAGGCAGAACGTTGCGCAGCAGGAATCGCAGGCCGGAAACCGAAGGCCGGGTCCAGTCCTCGAATTTGACCTCCCGTTTGGTCTGGAGGTCGTCTCCTTCCATGATCTGATGCATGCGCGCGGAGTTGCTGCTGCAGCCGGAATCTTTCAACAGCGAAGCATAGTAGAGATCGGAACATTCCTGCTGCGAGAGTCGCATCTCCTCCGCGATCCGCATGCCCAGAACACAGCTGCGTATGGCGTGGCCCATCGGCTGCCCTTCGGTAAGGTCGAGCGCGGCCGAAAGGGCCGACACTACGTTGGACAATCGAATCGTGCCGGAAGTGCGGGAGGCTGGCATTGCCAAGAATGGAGCCTGTTCCAAGCTGGGATTTTCTCAGTCTGCAGGCCATTGCCGGACTCAACAAGTTACGGCAGTCATGCCTGGAATCGGTACTTCAGATTGTCGGCTGCTCTCCGGCTAGGCTCCGGCTCGCCGGTGCAGGTAGTTTCGCCAGGACTCGGGCAGGGCGTCCACGCGAATGGCTCGGCTGAGCAGGCCGGGATCGGGGCGCTCGCTCCGATACAGGCGGCCGATATCGGCTACCGTGACGCGGTTGGGATCTCGACTCAGGAAGGTTGCTTCCGATCCCGCGCTGACCTCGCCGGGCTCGATCACCGAAAAGTAAAATCCGTACCGGCCGCTGGCAAGGAATCGCTTGATCATATCGTCGCGCTCGAATTTGATGGCCAGTTTGTAACAGGGCAAACGCGGCTGGGTGACCATCAATGTTGCGGCGCCGACTCGCATGCGGTCTCCGATGCACACCATGTCTTCAGCCAGCCCATGTTTCTCCACACCTTCTGAGTTCAGTCCTTCGAGAGTCAGGTTCTCGCCGAATTTTCCCCAGGGGAGAGCCACGCTGGGCAGCTGTTGCCGCCAGTATTCGTAGTGTTCGGCGGGATAGGCATAGACTGCCTTCGCCGGTCCCCCATGCACGGTAAGGTCAGCCTGCTTGTCGCCCGCGAGGTTCAGTTTGCCGATGCGCACTGGGCCTTGGACTGGATCCTTGAAAATTCCAGTCAGGACGGTCTGGCCCTGCCAAAGAACGTCCCGTGGAAGCCCCACGTTTACGGAGGTAACCTTCATGGCAGTTCCGAATATAGCCGAGCCCGCCGCTTCCGCGAAGCAAGAGCCCTTCCCGGCCTAGGCCACGGCCACCCGATTGCGGCCTTCTTTTTTGGCGCGATAGAGCGCTTCATCCGCTGCTTTCAGCAGCGCTTCGGCACCGGAGGCATGTTCCGGAAACGCCGCCACGCCCATGGAGAGCGTGACAGTTCCCAGCAACTGACCGCCATGCTGCACCTGAAGTTGCGTCAGTTCGGCGCGCAGCATTTCAGCTCGTTTCTGGGCGGAACTGGCAGTGGCGCCGGCCAGGATAAAGGCGAACTCCTCGCCGCCATAGCGGCACGCCACATCCTGGCCTCGCGTCCGCTGCTTCAGAAAATCTCCCAGTCCGCGCAACAGGGCGTCGCCCGCCTGATGGCCGAAGGTGTCATTGAATTCTTTGAAGTGATCGATGTCGAGCATCATCAGAGCGACCGGTTGATTGCCCCGGATCGCTCGCCCCAGTTCCCGCTCCAGCGACTCTTCCATGAACCGGCGGTTGAACAGACCGGTCAGTGGATCGCGGACCGACTGGCGTTGCAGAGTTTCGCGCAGCCGCAAGTGTGCCAGGGTCAACGACAGGCGTTCGCCCACGTTGGCGGCCTGCCGCTCCAGCCGCGCCAATAGATCAATTTCCGGGCCAAACTCGGCGGCCGACACCGAGGGGCATTCCAGGTAGAGCATGCCCAGGGTCTCTCCTTGGGCCGCCAGGGGCAGACACAGGTAGCCGTTCTCGGGCCGCCCCTTGACGTGAGCGCAACGCAGCGGTGATGAGGAGTCCTTGACGCGGTGAATCCTGCCGCGACGCAACGCCCAGCAGTCATCCGGGGCGAAAGCCCTCTCGCTGCCGCATGCGTCGCCCCACACCGCCACCGCTTCCACGATGTTGCGGGACGCACTGGTGATACACAGCGCCCCCGAACGCGAGGTAAACGTCGCCGGTAGGACGTTGGCCGCGATGGCATAGGCTTCTTTCAGCGTCTGGCACGACAGCAGAATATCCACCAGTTCCGCCAGCCGCGCGCTGTCGTACGCTTCCCGCTCGGCCTCCTGCAGCGCCGCATTGAGTCTTGCGTGGGCTTCGCTCAAAGCCTGTTCTTTCTGGGTGCGCGCCGTGATATCTTCCGCAAAACCCACCACCCGGATCAGCTTGCCTGCCTCGTCGTGCACCGGAAAGGCGCGCGCGTCAATCCAGCGCACCGTTCCGTCCGGGCGCACTACCCGGTATTCCATCCCCGCCTGAGTTCCTTGCATGCAACGCACATAGAAGGCGCTTACTCTTTCCCGGTCGTTTGGATGTACCGACTCCATCCACGCCTCCGGCCGCCCGTACAGTTCGTGCCGCGGCCTTCCCCAGATTTCGTCGTACGCCGGGCTGATGTAGGTAATCCGCGGCGGCTCCGGCGTCAGGACAAAAAAGACTTCGCGGATGTTTTCCGCAATCTGGCGAAACTGTTCCTCGCTGGCCCGCAACTTCTCGGCCGCTTGCTTGGTTGCCGTGATATCGCGGAAGTACCACACCCGGCCGCGATATCGGCCGGCGGAGTCGATCAGCGGAGAAGAGTAGCGGTCGACGAAGCCTCCATCCTTGAGTCTCACTTCGTCCCGGCTCTTCTCTTCGCGGTGGCTGTAGAGATATTCCACCCGTTCGCGAAACAGCTCGGGCTTCTCCACCTGGTTGGTCACGTGCCGCAAGAGACGGGTGTCATCGCCGGCTTCAATCATTTCCTCCGGCACGTTCCAGATCACGGCGAACCGTCGGTTCGACAGGATAATTCGATTGTCTTCATCCACCGCCAGAATGCCGTCGATGGTGGCCTCGGCCTGCGCTTCGAGCAGTGCCGTCTTGAATAAGATCTCCTGATCCGCCTGCTTGCTCTTGGTGATGTCCTGCGAAATGCACACGGTTCCCAAGTTCTGCCCCGTGTGGTCTTTGAGCAGGCTCACACTCAGGAAAAGGGAGCGTTCGGCTCCGCTCTTATCCCGGCCCAGGCATTCTCCGCGCCATCCACCCTGGGAGGATTGCTCTGCGATTTCCCGAAAAAATTCCGGAGGATTCGCGGGCGAGAGCAAAATGTCGAAACTCTGCCCTAGAAGTTCCTTCTCCGCATAGCCGGTGGCGGCCAGCAACGCCGGATTGGCGTAGGTGATCCGGTACTCTCGGTCGCCCAGCGCGATATATTCCGAACTGCTTTCGACGGCGCGCGCCAGCACGTAGCGCTGTTCTTCGGCCCGCCGCCGCTCGGTGATGTTTTGCTTGATGGCGACAAAGTAAGCGATCTCTCCCGTTTTATCTGGTAACGGGGTGATGGTCATCTCTTCCCAGTAGAGAGACCCGTCCTTCCGCCGGTTGATGAGGTTCCCCCTCCACTTTTTTCCGGAAAGGATGGTGTCCCACAGGGTTTTATAGAAGGCGGGCGGATGCTGGCCAGATTTGAGCTTGGATGTGTTCTGTCCGGTGATTTCCTGGACAGAATAGCCGGTTAATTCCTCGAACGCAGGATTGGCCCAGACCACATTGGCTTGCCGGTCAGTGATGACGATCGCGTTGGCGGATTCCCTCAGCGCTGTGGCTTGCAGGTCCAGCAATCGCTTCGATGGCTCGCGCCCCCGGTCCTTCTTGCCGACTGCCATTGCCACTGCTCTCCAGACACCAGATCGTCAGGGGTCGATCATCAGAGTCAATCATCTCCGTCAGGCCGGCCCCAGGGGACCCTCGCACGGACTCCAATCAGAACCTCTATATCATAGGTGCGCCGCCCATTGGCCGACTTTCCCTTGCCTTCAGGAACGATGGTACCCGGCCCCTTTCCGCATAAAGAGCCTGGCGAATGATCCCCAGAGTCTAGCGGTTGATCTGCCTCACGATGTATTGATTCAGCTTGACTCCATTTACGCGTTTCACCACCAGGATGTTCGACTCCGGCACGAACTTCACGGAGTTGATCATCCCGTCGTTGTCGAACTCAACCTTCGCGGGCGCGGTGTCGAACATCTCCGAAGCATGAGGATCGTTGGCCGCGAGGACGAAGGCCGGTGTCGACCACAGCCGCAGGCCGAGGTCGTAGTATTCGTAGCGGTCTTTGTGAAGACTGCCTTTCGCATCCAGGTTCAGGTAGTAATACAGCGATTCATTGAGCAGAAAATGCGCCAGCTGGTTCTTCTCCGGCACTAGCATCTGCGGCGCCGGAAAATACCACATCGAGGTATCCACAGGGACCCAGACAATGGGCAGGTCCGAACGCATCAGCTTGACGAAGGCGATGGGGTCGAGCTTGACATTCCAGTCCTGGACGCGGCTTTCCATAGTGCCCGCCACCACATAGATCTTGGCAACGTTCTGGTGAAACAACTGCGGCTCGCGAACGTAGGCAACCGCGAAGTCCGTCATGCTGCCCACACCAATCAGCGTTACTTTCTCTTTCGATTGCCGCAGGGTATGGAGGATCATATCGACGCCTCCCTGGTCGGCGGCGTCGAGACCAGGGTCATCGAACGACCGCATCGCAAACTCGCCCAGGCCTTTGACGTAGGGAACGCGATGGCCGGAGAGCTCCATGATCTTCTCCAGCACTTTTTCGCCGTCGGAGGGGAAGGTGTGATTGTCGAGGATGACGCCATGTACGTTAAGATCGGGACACTTCAGCAGCACGGCAGCGTCGAAAGGATCGTCGTTATCCATGAGGAAGGTGTAGTAGAGGTCGGTGGAATAAATGACGGGCGAGTGCGTTTCGACTGGCTGCGCCGGCGCGCAGACGGCGGCGCCTGAGACGAAGCACAGCAGCAGCAGGCATGTGGCCGGAAGGCGAACCTTCATGATCGATCTCCAGATGGATGGACTTATTTCGGACCGGAAGTATAACTCGGGCGGGTCCAGCTTTCTGCAATCTTCGTCGTCTCTCGGTTTGCGGCTGGAAATAAGCTTGAAGGCAGCGGAAACCGCAATTCCATACCCGGTTGTATGTACACTTCGGTTATAACAGAATGTTCCGCGACCGCCCGCGGGACGCATCCGGCAACCCCAACCCCATCAAACACTTACAGCTCCAACCTCACATTTGCAAAATCGCCCTAGTGTTCCGCGCGGAACATTTGTCCTGTTTCTGGACACTGCCTAGGCGTTGGCTTTGATCATCTGCTCGGCATGCTTGCGCGAGGTTTCGGTGAGGGTGGCGCCGCTGAGCATGCGCGCCACCTCTTCGGTGCGTTCGTCGCCGGTGATCGGGCGTACCGAGGTGCGGGTGCGTCCGCCGGACGCTTTCTTTTCGATGAGGTAGTGATGGTCGGCGAAGGTGGCGATCTGTGGCAGGTGGGTGACGCACAGCACCTGGTTGGCGCGCGCCAGCGTCTTGAGCTTCCTGCCTACGGCTTCGGCGGCGCGCCCGCCGATGCCGATATCGATTTCGTCAAAAATGAGGGTGCGTTGCGCCCCGGGCGCGCGCGTCACGCTTTTCTTTTTCGCGCCCGCCTCCACGCTGGCCTTCAGCGCCAGCATCACCCGCGAAAGCTCTCCGCCCGAGGCGATCTGTTCCAGCGGCCGCATCGGCTCGCCCGGGTTCGTGGCGATGAGATAGAGCACCTGGTCGAAGCCGGCGGCGGTCCAGTTCCCTTCCTCGTCGTCGCTGCCGCTGATCTCGATGTGAAATTTTGACTTCATGGCCAGGTCGTTGATCTCTGTCTCCACCAGCTTCTCCAGCTTGCGCGCCGCCTCGTAGCGCTTTTTCGAAAGGGTGCGCGCCGCTCGAAGATATTCCTCGCCGGCCGCGGCGAGTTCGTTTTGCAGCCGGCGCAACACTTCATCTTTATTTTCCATCTCGGCGAGCTTGCGGCTCACCTCTTCCCCGAGGCGGATCACGTCGTCCAGTGCCGGACCATACTTGCGCTTCAGGCGATCGAGCGCTGCCAGGCGATCTTCGACCTCCGCCAGGTGTTCGGGCGAGGCTTCAATGCCGCCAGCATAATCGCGCAGACTGGCGCCGACGTCTTCGACGCTGATGCGGGCGGTCTCGAGAGCCGCTAGGGCCTCCTGAAAGCGCGGTTCATAGCGGACCAGCTCTTCCACCTGTTTCTGCGCCGTCCGCAGCGACGACGACGTGGAGGCGTTGCCCTCGTACAGCAGATCGAAAGCGTTCATGGCCGAGGTGTAAATCTTTTCCGCATTGGCCAGCACCCGCTTCTCGGATTCCAGACGTTCGTCTTCGCCGGGTTGCAGCCGGGCTTCTTCAATTTCTTTCT
>Ga0335085_10016196_pt1 | contig 10784 bp, 9 predicted proteins | sample Lox_Sample_45_FD_206712 | JGI IMG/M metagenome (GOLD analysis project Ga0335085, IMG submission 206712) | Soil microbial communities from Loxahatchee National Wildlife Refuge, Florida, United States - Lox_Sample_4.5 | ecosystem: Environmental > Terrestrial > Soil > Wetlands | place: USA: Florida... | reverse complement strand
CGCGCCAACATCATCGCGAAGAGCGGGAAGGCGGTCGAGCTGGCCGGGGACATCGACGTCGTCATGCTGGACAAGACCGGCACCATCACGATCGGCAACAGGCACGCCACCCAATTCCTGCCGGTCGGCGGGTACGAGGTAACGGAGCTCGGTCGCCTCGCCGCGCTCGCCTCGGCTGCCGATGCAACGCCCGAGGGGAAGAGCATCCTGCGCACGTACGAAGCGCAGTTCAAGAAGACGATCGCCGTGCCGCCGGGGGCCCAGTTCGTGCCCTTCAGCGCGCAGACCCGGATGAGCGGCGTGGACCTGGCGGATGGGAGGCATATTCGCAAGGGCGCGGCGGACGCGATCACCGCGTTGGTGGCGGCCAGAGGCGGCACGGAGCCGCGTGAGCTCGGAGCGTTGGTCGATTCAGTCGCCTCGAAGGGGGCGACTCCGCTCGTCGTCGCGGAAGACGGCCGCGTCGCGGGGGTCATCGTGCTGGAAGACGTCCTGAAGCCGGGGCTCCGTCCGCGGCTGGAGCGCCTCAAGAAGATGGGGCTGCGCACCGTGATGATCACGGGGGACAACGCGCTGACGGCGGCTACGATCGCCGACCAGGCTGGAGTGGACGACTTCGAGGCCCAGGCGACGCCCGAGACGAAGCTCGCCATCATCCGCCGGGAGCAGGCGGCCGGGAAGCTCGTCGCGGTGCTGGGCGACGGCACGAACGACGCGCCCGCACTGGCGCAGGCGGACGTCGCCCTCGCCATGAACGCGGGCACGCAAGCGGCCAAAGAGGCCGCCAACATGGTCGACTTGGACAGCGACCCCACCAAGCTGATCGAGGTGATCGAGATCGGCAAACAGCTGCTGATGACGCGGGGCGCCCTGACGACGTTCTCGATCACCAACGACGTCGCCAAGTACTTCGCCATCATTCCCGCGCTGTTCGCGGGCACGCTGCCGTGGCTCAAGGCGGTCGACATCATGCACCTGCACTCCCCCACGTCGGCGATTCTGTCCGCGGTCATCTTCAACGCGCTGATCATTCCGCTGCTGATTCCTGTCGCGCTGAAGGGGGTCCGCTATCAACCGCTCGGCGCTGATGCGCTGTTGCGGAAAAACCTCGTGATCTGGGGGCTCGGAGGCGTCATCGTCCCCTTCATCGGGATCAAGCTGATCGATCTGGTGATGGTTGGATTGCACCTGGCCGCGTGATCGCCCTCACGCCTTGACGGAAGGAACGACCCGTGCTGCGCAACATTTCAAAGAGCTTGTGGCTGCTGGCCCTCACCCTGGTGATCTGCTGCGGCCTCTACCCGGCGGCGCTCTGGGTGATCGGCCAGACCGTCTTCCCCTTCCAGGCGAATGGCAGCCTGCTGCACGCGGCCGACGGCACGATCGTCGGATCGCGGCTCATCGCCCAGCCGTTCACGAAGGACGAGTACTTCCAACCGCGGCCCTCAGCCGCTTCGTACGACGCGTCGGCGTCGGTGTCGTCAGCGCTCGCGCCCTCGAACTACGTGCTGCGCGACCGGGTGGCCCGCATGCTTGGCCCGATCGTCCGGTACCGCGACGGTGCGAAAGCGGGCCAGCTGGCCGCCCCCGACGTGGAGCACTGGTTCCAGCAGGACGTCTACCAGGGCGGTCCCCACTTGGTCGCCCAGTGGGCGGACGCGCACAACGGCCTCGCCCAAGCATGGGTCACCGGAGATTCGGCGCACCGCGCATATGTGGACGCGTGGGCGAAGGCCCATCCCGCCGTGGTGGGTCAGTGGATAAAGGACAACTCCGGCACTCCGCAGCCCCAAGCCGTGGACATGGCCGTCGTGTTCTTCGAGAACTTCTCGCAGGAGCATCCCGGACGATTCCCGTCCGCAGTGACCCGCACTGGGCGCGATGGCAAGGCGCAAACCACGATCGAGCCAGTGCCGGACGGCGCAGACATCCAGTCGATCTTCTTCGACATGTGGCGCCAGGATCACCCGGACGTCGCCCTGCAAGACGTTCCGGGCGACATGGTGACGACCTCCGCCTCCGGCCTCGACCCCGACATCACACTGCAGAATGCGGAGCTACAGCTCAACCGGGTGGCCGGGAAGTGGGCGGCGGACCTGAAGCGGGACCCGACGGCCGTCCGCAGCGAGATCGAACAGATCCTCCTGGCGAACGCCACGGCGCCTTTCGGCGGCCTGGCGGGCGAGAAGCTGGTGAACGTGCTCGTCGTCAATCTCGCGCTCCGCAACCGCTACGGGTCACCCCAATAGGGCTCGGTCGAGCGGGAGCGCGTTCTCAGGACCTCGTACTACGGTTGTGGGGTCGAGCGAGCAGCGAGCCACCAGCGGCGGACCGCGACGATCGCCCAGATGCCCTCCACCAGCCCGAACGGCCAGGCCCCTTGGAGGAAGCCGTAGATCGATCCCAACACGCACGCTCCCGCGAACCCGAGGATGAACCGCGCGCCGCGGTGTTCGAGCGCATAGCAGACGAGCATGGCCGTCACGGCGAAGAGACCAAACAGGTTGAGCGCGCTCATGCAGCCGGGGGGTATGGGGGGGTGGGGCGAAAGCGCGGGGTGTCGCTGGGGAAGGGGATCTCGCCCGTGAGCATCGCCTAAGGTATTATGCCTGCCGCGTAGATGTCGCTGTGCTCATCCCCCTGCGTTCCCTTCGCCTGTTCCGGCCCCCATGCTATCGACATTTGCCATCCCTGACCCTGCCGGTCTCCACCGAGGCAGGCGATCAGGAACGGGACGGCGACGGGCGCTCCCATGCGCCCGCCGCCTCCCGAATCGTCCCAGGCCAACTAGTGGATGCTGACATCGATGCGGAACATGTCCCGTACGACGTAGTCGGGGTCGAGCAGGACGACGTTGCCGCCGATGATCGCGTAGCGGTAGCCGCGCGGGGCGGGCCCGTAGTAGCGCGTCAGATCGCCGGGCAGCCAGTATATCCGCGCGCGGAGGTCACGGTCGAGCCGCGCGCCGCGACGCAGGCGACGCTCCATGTCGGGGGGCAGCCGATCCCGGTCTGTCCAGCCCCTGCCGGCGCGACCGCGATTGCGGAAGTACCAGTCGTGCGTGACCTGGCGGTCGTGATCATTGAACGTCGGGTTGTGCGAACGATTTCGATCGTCGTCATGCTGCGAGCCGCGGTGTTCGTCGTTCCAGTCGCGCCCACGCTCCTGCGCGATCGCCGTACCGCTGGACAACGCCAGCAGGGCGAACGCCAGTGCGGCGGTGGTGACGAGTCGTCGGTGCATATGCCCTCCTGGTTTTCGGGTTCGGCGGTGCGTAAAGCGAGAACCGTGCCTCGTCCTGGAACGAGGCTGGAAGGTGATGTAGCCCACATCTCGCGAGCGTTTCTGGCAGCCGACGAGGACGTTCGGGTGACATCTCTAGAGGACGGGTGCAGTACCGAGGCGCGGAACCGGCCGCTAACTTAGGTGGCCTGGTGTCGGGTACAGAAGGGCCTGTAGCTCAGGTGGTTAGAGCGCACGCCTGATAAGCGTGAGGTCGGAGGTTCAACTCCTCCCGGGCCCATTCATGCAAATTGCTGCCCCGCCTGATATTCGTCATCAGGCGGGGTTTCCTTCTTCAGCCAGACGGTGCGGGTCTGTCCATACGTGGTCCTCCTCGGCAATAACCTCATGAAGTTTGTGGAAACAGTGCGAATCGCGCCGGCAGATAGCGACGTTGGTCTCGCACGCGCAACCCAACTAGCAAGACAGCCGTCAGTGTCCGTGGCGGGCGTCTCATTGAGGGGATAAGATAGTCCGGTTTCTGGCAAGGCACATCGAGGCAACGTGCGCTCCGCAAGGATTCTTCAGCGAGCCTTCGTCTGTACTTCCTGTTTCGAGCGTACCCTGGGTAGGGGGTCAATCGCGACGGGAGCCTTCGTCCGATGAAGATCGAGCGGTTGACAGGCGGGGCGTGTCGTCCCCCATTCCCGGTCCACGAAAGTCTTGTCGCGCGACTCCTCGCGGCCCACAGTCCTGACGCTGTAACTCGGCCCGATCCGCGTGACCCGGCGGTTGCGCACGTGCTCGCGACCTGCGCTGGTTACGCCTACGCGGACGCGGAGACCGTCGCGCTGATGATGACGAGACTCGGATTCGAGCATAGCGGTTGCGTGTCCATCCGCCAAACGGTTGACGCCATGTTCGTCTTCTCGACTGCTTTCTTGGCGCAGAGCCGCTGCGGACGCGTCGTGATTCTCTGCTACCGCGGGACGGAGCCCGGAACGTTCGGCAGCTGGTTGGGCGATGCCGATGTGGGGCCGGATTCGATCGCACTTGGAGGCGAGCGACTGGTCGTGCACGCGGGCTTCTACCGGAACGTCCGCGCTACGCGCTGGGCCGTGACGGAGGAGTTGGCCCGTGCCCTGGCAGGAGTGTCCTTGCTGGACCCCTCCCGAACCGTCGAGCATCCTCTCGAAGCGCTCTATGTCACCGGACATAGCCTGGGCGGAGCGATGGCGCTGCTCTTCGCGTTGTCCCTCGTCGGCTCGGAGGAGCACGGCCCGCTCGCCGAGCGGCTCCGGGCCGTGTACACCTTCGGTCAACCCATGGCGCTCGTCGAGCCGATCCCGGAGATCACCGCGCAAATCGGCAAGCAGGTATTGCGCCACATCCTGTCGCGGGACGTCGTCCCGGCCCTTCCGCCGGCTCAGTGGGGGCGCTTCGCGCACATCGGACACGAGTATCGGTACGCGCACGGGAGCTGGCGCCGGGCGGAAACGCCGGTGGCCGCGCTGCAGCACGCGCGCGAGATCCCGCGCTCGCTCTTGGGATTCTTCGCAACCGGCAACCCCCCGGAGCGGGCCCGCTGGGCGGCGCGCGACCACGGCCCGCATCATTACATCGCTGCGCTCCGCCCGGCGGGACGGGTGACCGAATTCGGGGACTGGGAGTGATGCGGATCGCGCACGTCTCGGATCTCCACGTGCTGTCGCGAACGGCGGCCGAATGGCGTTCGATTCTGTTCACCAAGCGGATTACGGGATATACCAATCTTCTTGTCCAGCGCGGCAGGGTGCATCGCCGGGCCTTCCTCGAGGCCGTACTGGACGCTGTCTCGAAGGACGTCGATCACTGCGTGGTCACGGGCGACATCACGAATCTCGCGCTCGAGAGCGAGTACGCTGAGGCGAAGGCGCTACTCGACACGCTCGCCCGGGTGGTCGAGGTCACCGTCGTGCCGGGGAATCATGACATCTACCTCCCACGCATTCTTTATGAGCGACGCTTCCCGCGGTACTTCGGCCAGTACCTGCACAGCGACATGCCGGCGCTCGCGCGTGATCTGCCGGCCGGGCCATATCCGTGCGTCAAACTGCGCGGCCCGGTCGCCATCATCGCCGTGTCGAGCGGCGTACCGCGGCCGCCGTTCGTGGCGTCGGGCTCCGTGGGGGCCGAGCAGCTCGCGGCCTGCGCCACGCTGCTGGCGCATCCCGAAGTCATGCGCCGCACGCCCGTGATCTTGATTCACCACCCACCGGTGGACGGGCGAAGCCGGCTGGCACAGTTGCGCGACGGGCTGGTGGACGGCGCCGCATTCCGGCGGCTCGTCGCGCCGTTGACGCATGGCCTCGTCCTCTTCGGTCATCTCCACGTCCGGGTGCGCTGCCGCCTGCCGACGCTTGCAGGATCGCTCGCCGTCATCGGGGCGAGTGGTGCCGCACTGGACCATGCCGATCCCCGTGTCCGGGCTGGCTTCAATCGGTATGAGATCGATGATGAGGGCCGACTTGCCGCCATCGAGGCGCACGTACTCGACCCGGAGGGCCGCGCGTTCGAACGAACGACCATCCCGGAAAGACCGGAGTGCACGTGAAGTACCGCCGCGTGCTGCTGCTCCTGGACCTCGACACCGACGCCACGGAAGCCATCGCGGTGATCCGCCGAGTCGCGCCGACTGCGGAGGAATTGCTCATCCTCGCCCACGTGCCCGAACATCACCTGGCCTGGCTCACAGGCGTCGGGGATGAGACGACCGGCCAGCTCCAACGACTCCGGCAGGCGGCCGCCGGTGCCGCCGCCAAGGTGGAGTCGAAGATGCTCCTGAGGATGGACGCTGACACCATCGCTGCTGTCGCGCGCGACTCGGCGATCGATCTCTTGGCCCTCGGCCAGCCCACCCGCACGGCGGTCTCGGTCGCAGCCGAGGCACGGAAGCGTCTGACGCTGCCGATCCTGTACGCCCGGTCGAAAAGATGGGCGGATCATCCAATCGCCGAGGTTCTGTGCGTGTCTGTCGGATCGCGGGCTCGCCGCGCGGTGGGCGCATTCCTGCGTGACCACGGCAGTTCCGAACTCCACGCCACTGTGGTTGTGCCGCGGACGCAGGCGCCCGGCAATATCGCCGCTGAGCTCGATGTGGCGGGGATCGAGGCCCGTGTGACCGTCACGCGCCAGGGGACATCGCCGTATCCGCCCACCGACCTGATGGTTCTGGCGCGATTTCCGGGTGCGCTGCTGAACCTGGCCGTGTGGCCCGCTCCTGTCCTCGTTCTCCCGCCTCTGCCCCCGCTCCGAGCACTCACCGCCCCCGCACTGGGCCGCGCCATCGACGTGCCCGATCTCATCACGGTCGCTGGCCGGATCTGCGCGCGATTCCTGTACGCGGGGGGACCGGGACGCCACGAGCCCATTCCCGATCAGGAGATCGCCGTCGTGGTGGCGGGTCGCGTGCACACAGTGGTGCGGACGCGGGACGGCGATGCCGAGGTCCCCACCGCGTCTGGCGCCCACGCTCTGGGCCTGTTCCGGACCTTGGAGCAAGCGGGGCGCGATCCGCTGGAGGCCGTCGAGCAAGAAGTGCAGCTGATCCAGCCGGGGGCCCGGCCGCTGGTGCTGTTCGATGCCGAGCTCAGCGACGCTGAGCTGTCACGCCTCGCGTCGGTGAGCGGTGCGGATGGTCCCGAGCTGCTCGCCGTGCGGATGCGGGCGATTCGCAGCTGTCGGGGTATTCGGTCGCGGTTGCGAGCGGCGGGACTCATGCCGCGGGTAGTGGACGGGAGCGCGATTCTCGACGAGGGAGCGGCGTTGGACGTCGGCGAAGACCTCGATGCCGTGCGCCTCGCCCGCGTGGCGGCGCGCCTCCGCGGCGCGGCGGGGTGCCCCGTCGCCGCGATCGTGTATCGCGGACCGCATCCGCCCGACGCCATCGGCTTCGCGGCACTCACAGTGGCGCAGATCACGGCGGCCAGCCGGTGGCCAGCCCTGGGCGCGGGGATTCCTCGCGGAACCCCAGACCGTCTCGAAGCGACGACCGGCGCCCCATTGATTCCGGGCAACCGCATCGAGATCGAGCTCGACAATGCCCGAGCTCGGCACTGGCTGCTCGACGCGATTGCGGGCGCGCAGGAGCGGATCCACTATCAAGTGTACATGGCGCTCGACGACGACGTCGGCGTCGAGGTCGAAGCGGCGCTGGCCGCGGCCGCGGCGCGCGGCGTGATGGTGCGCGTCGTGGTCGATTCTCTGCACGGATTGCAGGGCTCCTTTGGCGCGCACAACCAATTGCTGGAGCGGCTCAAGCGCCGGCCCGGCGTCGAGCTGCGTGTGTTGCGACCGATCACGGGGCCGCCTACCCTCGAGGAGCTGAAGCAGCGGGACCATCGCAAGGTGGCCGTAGTCGACGGCGCGCTCGCGCTGCTTGGCGGGCGGAATCTGTCGCACGAGTACTACACCGGGTTCGACGAGGTGCGGCTCACCCCCAAATCCCAGTGGCGGCAGGTGCCCTGGCTCGATGCCGGGGCGCGCGTCGTGGGACCGGCGGTGGCCCACGTAGAGCGATCTTTTTTCGACGCCTGGACGGCGGCGGGCGGGGTCCCCTTCGATATCGTCACGCCGCCTGAGGCTGGCCCCACCTCGGCTCGCGTCGTCGTGCATCACGGCCTGCGCGATGCGCGCACGCTCGAAGCCTACCTGGCCCTCATTGAGGGCGCGGAATCGCACGTCGAGACGGTCAACGGGTTCCCATTGATGCTGGAAATCCAGCATGCGCTGGTGCGCGCCATCGGGCGCGGCGTCCGTGTGCGGTCGTTGATCGGCAATCTCACGCCGACGCACGATGGCATTCGCTTCAAGGGACCGTGGAGCGCCGCGCGCGCCGCGACGACGAACTTCGTCCATTCGCGCTTCGATGGAATCGTGGCCGCGGGGGGTGAGGGTTACGTGTTTGCAGTTGGGGAGCAACCCCGGTGGACAGCGGGATTGGGCGTGATCCATCCTCACGTGCACGCCAAGGTCATCAGCGTGGATGGCCGGGTCTGCACGGTCGGCAGCGCCAATCTGGACCTCACGGCGGGCTACTGGGAGGATGAGTTGATCCTCGTGGTGGAGGATGCGGCGATCACGCGAGCGCTCGAGGCGCGCATCGATGAATTGATGGCCGGTTCGCGGCCCGTCGATCGCGACGATCCGGCATGGCAAGAGACCGCCCGGCGCCGCGACTGGATGCAACACTGGCCCGGTGTGTTGTCGATCTAGAACGAGGGCGCTATGGCCGGGATAATTCCGCTCAAGGATGCTTCTAGAGAGCCCAGTCGTGTTCCCGTGGTCACCACGTTGCTGATCGTCGCCAATTGCCTAGTGTTCACGTTGGAGTTGCTGGGCGGCGACGCTTTCGTCACCCGGTGGGCCGTCGTTCCTGCCGACATCACCGCGGGCCGGCATCTCATCACGATCGTGACGGCGATGTTTCTGCACGGCGGCTGGATGCACATCGTCGGTAACATGATCTTTCTCTGGACATTCGGCCCGCAGATCGAAGATGCCATGGGCCCACGGCCGTACGTCACCTTCTACCTCCTCAGCGGTTGTGTTGCTTTTGTCGCGCAGATCGCCGCCACGCCTGACTCTACGATTCCGACTCTCGGCGCCAGCGGCGCGATTGCCGGCGTGATGGGCGCATTTCTTGTGACCTACCCCGCTGACCGGATCAAGACGGTGGTCCTGCTTGGGTGGTTCGTGCGCGTCACGTTTGTACCTGCGGTGCTCCTGATTGGATTGTGGTTCATTATTCAATTGTTGAGTCAGGTGGGCTCGGTCGCACAAGCGCAAACCGGCGGCGTGGCGTATGTCGCCCACGTGGGTGGCTTTCTCTTCGGTGCGGCGACGGCGCGACCGTTCGAGCGTTTTCGACGCGTCGCGCGCCGGGGGACATGAGCGGGGGGCTGGCCGGCGCTAAAGGAGCGGCCCCAGGAGCCGGACGGCGCTTTCTAGGAAACGCCGCGCGGGCGGGCGGCGGCGCCACTGCCTGCCGTCGAGCATGACGGAACGGGCTAGGTACGCCCTTTGCAACGCCCCGAGCTGCGCGGCGAACTCTGCCCCGTACACGATGATCGAGTCCTCGAAATTGAGCCGCAGGCTCCGAGCGTCGACGTTCACCGAGCCGAACGCCGCCACGGCGTCGTCCACGACCAGGCTCTTGGTGTGCAGCAACCCATCCTGAAACAGCGCGATGCGGACTCCGGCACTCAGAAGCTCGTCGAAATTAGCCGCACTTGCGTAGCGTACCAGGCGTGAATCAACGCGCGCTGGGAGGATGAGGGTGACGACGACGCCCGCAACGGCGATCGAGGTGAGCGCGGTCAGGATGGCATCGTCCGGAACGAAGTACGGCGTCGTGAGTGTGAGTCTGTGGCGGGCGGAGTAGAGCGCGGTCAGGAAGAGTGCCCGGAGGGCGTCTGGCGGCTCACCCGGACCGGACGGAATGACCTGGACCAGCGCGCCATCGCCGCTCGGGGAGATCGCCTCGGTCCAGCTTCGTGGGGCCGCAAACGAGGTCCCCGCTTCCATCGCCCAGTCCATTTCGAACATCGCCGCCAACTGTGAGACCGCGGGGCCCTCGATGCGGAGCACCGCATCCACCCATTGGCCCACCCCGGCCGATTGCTTGAAGAAGCGGGGGTCCGCCAGGTTCTGGCTGCCGGTGTAGGCTACTCGATCGTCGAGCACGAGAATCTTGCGGTGGTAGCGGAGGTCGGCCCGCAGGAGCAGGGACGGCGGCAGCGCCCCAACGACCTCGACGCCGGCCGCCCGCAGCGCTCGCACCCGCCGGCCGCGGAGCAGGTCGCCGCTGCCGTAGGCGTCCAGCAGCACCCGGCAGCGGACGCCCCGGGCCCGGGCGCGCTCCAGCGCCGCTGCGATCTCGTCGGCCCGGCCGCCTTCGTGCCAGATGTAGAATGCCAGACGGCAATTCTCCGTCGCCCCCTCGATGCCGTCCAGCCATTGAGCGAACACTGCCGGCCAGTCGTCCAGAAGCTCGAGCCGGTTGTGCCGCAACGCCGGGGCATCGAACGCGCGGCGCGCCTGGCGGTGCAGCAGTGAAGCCGCGGTACCAGGCGGTGGCGCGCCAACGTTCGGACCGTCGAGGACGGCGCACTGGGCGGGCTCCGCTGCCCGCTGCGCCGCCGCCAGTCTCGACAGGCGGTCGCCGCCGAGCTGGAGACCCCCTAGTGTGAGATAGGCCAGGGCTCCGACGAACGGCACCGCGAACACAACGGCCAGCCAGGCCAATGACAAGGGAACTGGGAGTCGGCGCGCGATGATGCGGAGCGACAAGGCGACGACGATCGTCCAGTGAGCCAGGAGGACGGTCGTCGAGATGAGCTTCACGCTCGCGAGCGGGCCACAGGCCCGCCCCGATGAGCGCAATCAGCATGCCGATGGAGACTTCGACGAAGGGAGGGAGGGATACCAGCGCGGCAATCGCAAACGTGATGCCGGCGACGCGATACGCCGGAGACGCCCGGGACGAGCACTAGCCACCCACCCCCCAGGATGCTCACCACGAG
>Ga0335085_10016194_pt1 | contig 10786 bp, 11 predicted proteins | sample Lox_Sample_45_FD_206712 | JGI IMG/M metagenome (GOLD analysis project Ga0335085, IMG submission 206712) | Soil microbial communities from Loxahatchee National Wildlife Refuge, Florida, United States - Lox_Sample_4.5 | ecosystem: Environmental > Terrestrial > Soil > Wetlands | place: USA... | reverse complement strand
AGCTCCTCCTGCCGCCCCTCGCTTTCACCATGGCCGCGCAGATCAAACCGCAAGCTCGCCAGCCTCCCCGAGCCCGGCGGCCAGGCGCGTGAAGAAGCCACCCTCCTCACGGGTGACGCCACCCCCGTGCACCAGGACCACGGCACGGTCGGCCGACACGTCGGGCGTGACCAGGGTGGCAGCCAGCCGGAGACCGTCAAGCGTCGCCAGGTTCACAACGGCGTTCTGAACGTGCATAGCTCTCCTGTCGGCAATGGCCCGTGTTGCTCCTATCCTCCAGAGCAGCTCACGCAGCTGCCCAGGCGGGGCCGAAGACGGGAACAGCCTTCCATCCGAGCCAGCTACCCCTCGTCCCGGTCGGCGTGGTCGGCTAGTTTTGCGATCAGGTTATCGACGCCAGGCTGCTGCCTGCCGCTCGGCACCAGTTGCTCGCAGCCGGAAGTTGGCCATCTGGAGGCTTACGGCGTCCGCCTCGGCGACCGCGGCGTCTAGGCCGTGTTTGAGCGAGCCTAGGTTGCTTCGGTGTCGAACGGGGGTTCTTCGCCGGGGAGCAGGGCCGGCACGGTGGCGCCGGCCCGGGGGGGGGGGGAGGCCGGGGCCGCGCCGCCGTCGTGCCCGTTCATCTCGTTCAGGTCGCTGAGCAGATGCTTCTGGACGAAGTGGCGCGGGTTCAGATCGTCGATGTCGAACTGGGCGAACTCCGGGCCGAGGCCCTCCCGCAGGTCAGCCTTGGCGCCCTCCGCGATCCGCCGCAGTTCGCGCAGTGCCTTGCCGGCCTTGGCGGCCATCTTGGGCAGCTCGTTCGGACCGAACACCACCAGTGCGATCACGGCAAGCACCAGCAGCTTGGGCAGCGACAGGTCGAACACCGGTTCTCCAACGGCCTCATCCGCCAGCGGCGGTTGCCGCCTCCGGTCCACTGTAATCCGTCCGGCCGCCGGGCGGGCCGGGCGGCCGGACGGGCCCGCTGGCGGAGCGGATCAGCGGAACGGATTGACCCACGAGGCCAGCCGCCCGAATCCCCGGGACAGCCGTCCCCAGAAGCCCGGCGGCGGCGCGGTGTACGGCAGCGTGCCCACGGCCTTGTCGAGGGTGGCCGCCGGCGCGTCGGCCATTACCGTGAAGACGAACCCACGGCCCGCCCAGGTGATGCTGCGCTGGTCGGGCTGGCCGCTGTACACGTCGCGGCCGTCCAGGGTGATCTTCTGCCAGCCCGCCAGCTTGGCCGGCAGGCCGCCGCGCTGCATGAACACCGACACCACGAACAGGCCGTCGGAATACGCCAGGTCGAGGACCTGGCCCGAGCGGGTGGCGGCCTGGCCGGCCTCGAACAGCGACAGGTCGTCCGGCAGGGCGCCGGGAACCGGCCAGCCGCGGGCGCGCAGCTGCGCCACATCCACGGCCGCGAGCCGCGTCCCGGGCGTCGCGTCCTTCGCGGGCGCGGCGGGCCCCGCGGCCACGGCGCCCGCGCCGACCTTGAGGTCGATGAAGACGTCTTCGCTGACCAGGTGCGCGCCGGAGTCGAACACCTCGCGGCGCAGCGGCAGCTTGGTCGCTTGGTCCAGCCAGAACCGGGCCGCCAGCGAGCCGTCCTCACGCCATGCCTCGACCACCTGCGCGGGCCGGCTGTCCGCCGAACCCGGGCCCAGGTAGGCCAGGTCGTAGTTGGCCCCCAGCAGCGAGACCAGCTGCCCGGTGACCCCGAGCACGCCCTCGGGAGCCTGGATGTCGGTGTCGTCGGACACACTCCCCTGCTGGCCCTGGCCGACCGCCCCGGCCGCGGACGCCTGGACCAGCGTGTCTCCGCCACTGCGGTGCCAGACGTTCGCGATCACCGTGGTGTCACCGGCCGCGCCCCACGCGGAGACCATCTCCACCCCCCGGTAGGAGACGCCGGAACCGGCCTGCGCCGCCTGCCGCAGCAACTGCAGGCCGGGCCCGCCGTCCCGCGGCGGGCCGGGCTGGAGAGCCGGGGACCGGGGGGAGCCGGACGGTGCTGACCCGCGGGCCCCCGCGGCCGGGACCGCCGCGCGGCTGCAGGCGGTCACCAGCAGGCACGGCGCCAGCAGCGCCAGCAGCACCGCGATCGCCGCCAGCGAGCCGGCCCGCCGGGTCATCGGCGGGTTCACGGTTCCGGCGACGAGCCGGTGAGCGCCGGCATGGGGACGACGGACGACCTGCCGACGGGGATCTGGCCGGTCGTGATGGCATGCTCGACGCTGTACATCTGGATGGGCGGGGTGATCCGCGGCCCGGGCGCCGGCTGGTCGCCGCCCATGCCGAACGCCGTCGCGCCCAGGCCCGCCACGACACAGGACGCGAGGCCGAGCGCCACGTAACGGCCGCGCCGCCGGCTGGGCCGGCCGGGCAGCGGAACGGGGTCGCCCGGCCCGGCGATGGCGATCAGCCGCGCGGCCAGCGCGTCGCCGGCGGCCAGGTCCGGGAGCCCCCGTATCCTCTTCTTCAGCTCGCGCAGTTCCTTGGCCTCGGCGCGGCACGCTGCGCATCCGGCCAGGTGCGCGTGCACCCGGTCCCGTTCGGCGGCAGTGAGCTCACCGTCGGTGAGGGCCGTGAGGCGGCGTCCCAGGTGACTCACGGGCGCTCCCCCCGGCCCGCCTCGGCCTGGCGGGGGCGGCGGTGCTCAAGAGCCATCCGGAGCTGCGCGCGGCCACGGTGGATCCGGCTCCGCACCGTCCCGAGCTTCACGCCGAGGGTGTCCGCGATCTCCTCATACGTCAGGCCCTCAATGTCGCACAGGACGACCGCCGCGCGGTACTCCGGCGCCAGATCCTTCAGCGCGGCCTGGATGTCGCCGTCCAGATGGCGCTCGTCGAACACCTGGGCCGGGGTCGGGTCGCCGCCGGCCAGGCGTCCCGTGACGTCCTGGCCGAGGCCCTCGAACCGGATACGCTGCCGGCGGCGAGCGGCGTCCAGGAAGAGGTTGGTGGTGATCCGGTGCAGCCAGCCTTCGAACGTCCCGGGGGTGTAGGTCGCCAGGGAGCGGAACACGCGCACGAAAACCTCCTGGGTGAGGTCCTCGGCGTCGTGCTGGTTGCCGGTCAGCCGGTAGGCGAGGCGGTACACGCGGGCCGAATGCGCGCGGACGACGTCATCCCAGGTCGGGGCGGTCCACGGGGATCCTGGGATGGCCCGCGGGCCGGCCTCCTCCACGGCGTACCCCCTCGCCTCGTCCCGCGCCTCAGCCACAACCATCGTGCCCGCGATTCCCTGCTCGTGCCAGCCGCCTGCCGACATACCTAACGGCTCAACAGGGCGAATTGGTTCCCGCGCCGGTCAGCGGGCACTAGGCTCCGTTGCGGAGTCATTTTCTTCCCGGGGGAGGAAGTCATCGCGAACCTACGCACGGCACTCGGCTACGCGGACGGCTACCTTGCCGAGGATGAGCCGCTGCTGGAGGCGCGCGCCAGCGCCGAGGACCTGGGCGGGTGCGAGCCGATCAGGCCGGCCGGGGGGGCCGTGCTCCGTTTCCTCGCGGCCGCGATCGGCGCGCGCACAGTGGTGGAAATCGGCACCGGCTGCGGGTTGTCGGGCATCTGGCTGCTGCGCGGCATGCGCCCGGACGCCGTGCTGACGAGCGTCGACGTGGAACCCGAGTACCAGCGGATGGCCCGGAAGGCGTTCGCCCGGGCGGGGTTTACCGCGAACCGGTACCGGCTGATCCTGGGCCGCGCGCTGGACGTGCTGCCCCGGCTGTCCGACGGCGTCTACGACATGGTGTGCTGCGACGCGGACAGCCGCGAGTACCCCGACTACCTGGAGGCCGCGCTGCGGCTGCTGCGGGTCGGCGGCATCGTGACGTTCGACGACGTGGTCCTGCCGCCGGATCTGGCCGGCTCATCCGACACCGAAACCGACACCGACACCGACGGCGGCGACGCGGCCGTGGGCTGGGCGGGCCCCGGCGCTGCGCAGGTGCGTGAACTCGCCGAGGTGATGCGCGGCGACGACCGGCTCATCCCGCTGTTCCTGCCGGCCGGTGAGGGCATCCTGGCGGCCGTGAAGCGCTCCTGAGCCTGCGCTGGCCGGCGCCGGCCCCGCGCTAGCCTTCGCCGGGCGCGGTGAGCCAGTGCAGCAGCAGGCGGGTGCCGAAGCCGGTCCCGCCCTTGGTGATCTCGCCGTCGTCGCCGCCGGCCCGGGCGGGACCCGCGATGTCCAGGTGCGCCCACCGGCGGCCGCCGGTGAACTCGCGCAGGAACATCGCCGCCACGATGGACCCGGCCTGCCCGTTCCGCGCGCCGTTCAGCACGCTCGGGACGTGCGCAAGGTCGGCGGTCGCCGAGGTGAGGGCGCTGGCGTAGTCGGCGGGCATCGGCATCCGCCACAGCGGCTCCCCCGCGGCGGTCCCGGCCGTGGCCAGCGCCTCGGCCAGCACGTCCTCGCTGGCGTACAGGGCGCCGGTGGAGGCCCCCAGCGCGATCCGGGCCGCCCCGGTCAGGGTGGCGAGATCGACGGTGACGTCGGGGTCGAGCGTGGCGCGGGCGTAAGCGAGGAGGTCGGCCAGCACCAGACGGCCCTCGGCGTCGGTGTTGAGCACCTCCACCGTCCGGCCGCCGAAGGTGGTGATGATGTCGCCCGGGCGCATCGCGGACCCGGACGGCATGTTTTCCGCCGCGGCGACCAGCCCGGTCACCCGGGCGCGCACGCCCAGCGCCGCGAGCGCGGACATCACCGCGATCACCGCGGCGCCGCCGGCCATGTCGGTCTTCATCAGCCGCATGCCGTCGTTGGGTTTCAGGGACAGGCCGCCGCTGTCGAAGGTGATCCCCTTGCCGACGAGGACGACATGCGAACCGGCGCCCTCCGGCGCGTAGCTCAGCTCGATCATGCGCGGCGGGTGCACCGACCCCGCTCCGACAGCCACGATGCCGCCGAATCCGTCCCGGGCGAGTTCCGCCTCGTCCCGGACCCGCACGCCGAGGCCGTGCCGCCCGGCGGCAGCTACCGCGCGGGCGGCCAGCCAGCGGGGGCTCTTGATGTCCGACGGCATGTTGATCAGGTCGCGGGCCAGTGCCACGGCCGCCGCGATCACGGTGGCCCGGCCCGGCTCCCGGTCGCCGCCGCCGTCCCGGGCCGGCACCAGCAGCCGGACGGAGCGCCCGTCGCTGTGGGGGTTGCCGCCCGGCTCGCCGGGCCCGGCAGGCCCGCCGGGCCCGGCAGGCCCGCCGGGCCCGGCAGGCCCGCCGGGCCCGGCGGGCCTGCCGGATGGGGCTGGGCCGGGCGTCCCGGCCCGCATCGAGAACTTGTAGCCGCCCAGGAGCAGGCCCTCGGTGAACGCGTCCGTGCCGTCGCCGGCGGCGTCGGAGGGCAGCACCGCCACGGCCTGGCGGCCCCGCTCCAGCTGCCGGGCCAGCGCGGCGCCGGCCCGGCGCAACTCCGCCGGGGAGCCATCGCCCACGCCCAGCAGGATCAGCCGGACCACACCGTCGGATGTCCGGGCCGCCACCCGGGTCACCTCACCCGCCTGGCCGGACACGTCGTACGCGGAGATCGCCTCGGCCGCGCTCAGCCCGGCGGCCGAGGCCAGCGCCCCGGTGTCGACACCGGTGACGGCGGGCCAGCCGCCGCGATCGCCGTCACCGGCGGTGCCGGGGCCGGGGGCGACCTGGGGGCGCCGGATGGGTACCGCGAGAAGGGTTGCGCCACCGGTACCGCCCGGGACGGTGAGGAAGTCATCCAGCGGGAGCCGCCCCGCCGCGGCCACGGTCGTGACGTCGATATCGGCCGGCAAGACTCAGCCGACGACAGTCTTCAGGGCGTCACCGAGCTTGGCCGCCTCATCAGCGGACAGCTCGACAACCAGGCGGCCACCGCCTTCCAGGGGGACGCGCATCACGATGCCGCGTCCTTCTTTGGTGACCTCCAGCGGACCGTCGCCCGTCCGCGGCTTCATCGCCGCCATCCTGCACCCCTTCTTCCCTGGATCCGCGCCGGACTGCCTGGCTTCACGTATCCGCGGTCCCGGCGCCTGCGGCGGAACCGGCCAGCCTCAACCGTCTCTGTCAGTCGCCCTATTATCCCGTGTTCGGACGCAGAATGGTAATGATCGCGTTCGAGCGCCCGCGAGCTGAGGGGATGACGATGACGGACACTGTGCTGTACGAGACGGCCGGTACCGTCGCCGTCATCAGGCTGAACAGGCCCGGATCGATGAACGCGCTGACGGCCGAGATGAAGTCCGGCCTGTTGGCCGCGCTGCGGCGGGCCGCGGCCGATCCGGTCCGGGCGGTCGTCATCACCGGCAACGGCCGCGGCTTCTGCGCGGGCCAGGACCTGGTCGAACACGCGGAACTGCTCGAAGCGGGAGACACGAAACTCGACACGGTCCGGGAGCACTACAACCCGATCATCGCCGAGATCATGACGATGCCGAAGCCGGTCGTGGCCGCGGTGAACGGGGTGGCGGCCGGCGCGGGCGCGGCCCTGGCGCTGGCGTGCGACTTCCGGGTGGCGGCCCGCGCGGCCAGCTTCGTGATGTCCTTCTCCCTGGTCGGGCTGGGCGCCGACTCGGGCGTGTCGTGGACCCTGCCGCGCCTGGCCGGCCTGGCCAGGGCGACCGAGCTGCTGATGCTGGCCGAGCCGATCCCCGCCGACCGCGCGCTCAGCCTGGGCCTGGTGACGTCGGTGGTCCCGGACGACGAGTTCAGCGAGAACGCGCTCGACCTGGCCCGGCGGCTCGCGGCGGGCCCCACCGCGTCGTACGCGGCCATCAAGGAGGCGCTGCTGTATGCGGCCACCCACGGCCTGACCGACGCGCTGGACGAGGAGGCGGAACTGCAGGCCCGGCTCGGCCGGACGGCCGACCACCGCGCCGCCACGATGGCGTTCGTTCGCAAGGAGCGGCCCCGCTACCAGGGGCACTGACCGCTCTCGCTCGCCCGTGCGGGTTACGGACCGGCGATCGTTACCGGCCCAGCGATCCCGGGCCGGAGGCCCGGGTGAGTGGCCGGTGTACCGGCGGGCACGACAGCGGGGCGCGAAGCGCGGCGGGGGGCTCCGGGGGGGCGTGCCCCGCCAAATGGCAAACAGCCAACCCGAGCCGACGCCTAGTAATCGAGTGGACCACCGAACTGTGATTCGAGCCCGCAACGGGGGAACACCGGTGACACCGAGTTTTCCGGGTTTGCTCCCCCGAGCAGATCGACCGCCGCGGCCGCAATCGCCAGCCGATCCCGTTCCAGGCCCGGTTCACCTCCGGGAACGCATCCCAGGGCGGGACCCGCCCATCAGGGCCGCTGACTGGGGGACACGGCTACCCCTGCTGACACCGGAGCCCATCTCCCTCACCCCCACCTGCCTGCGCGTCCCGCCACCGCCGGACAGCCGTGACCAAGGCCAGCAGGCCCTCAACGCCAATAACCGGGGAATTCCCAATCCCCGGCTCATCTATGTGTGCAATCTGGCTTGCTCCTTGAACGCGGCTGGCGCGACCTCAAGCAGGTCATCGACCTGCGCCCCGTCTACCACCGCAAGGAGCAGCGTATCCGCGCCCACGTCACCTTGTGCTGGCTCGCCTGCTGCTCATCCGCATCGCCGAGACCACCACCGGCATCACCTGGGCCAAGATCGCCGACGAATTGGACCTGCTCACCCTCGGCACCTTCACCGGCCCGGCAGGCACGTTCCGGCAGACCGCCGAGCTCACCAAGACCCAGCGCGACCTGCTCGCCAAGCTCAAGATCCCGCGCCCGAAGAAGATCATCGAGCCCCCCCCCGTAACCGGCTGACCTACGGCAACACCATGACCTCGTGACACGCCCCGTCACCACCCACGCACGCATTCGCGCAGGTCAAACCCCAGATCCGGGCACCACGCCAGACTCACATCTGCGGAACGTAGGCATGACTTGGACGAGGTTTCCGGCACGCACACCCTGAACGACTCAGCTCAGCCGAGTTCGTAGGTCCACTTGTCGATCAGCGTGACGTACTCGGCCGAAGCCGCATCGGCGGGCGTGACCCGAGCTAGGTCCAGTCCGCCGAGTTCTTTGTCCCGGGCGCGTATCGCCTCCGGGTTCCCGGCCGCCGCGGTCAACGCGCTTGCCAGTATGGGTCGTGCCGCCTCGATCGGGACCCCGCTGGTGTCGCGGATCAGTGACCCCAGAGTCGGCAGCTGCCTGGCGAGCAGGACCGACTCGTCCGGGCTCAGCGGTTCGACCCGTTCCACCGCGAGGCCGCGGGGAAGGACCGCAGGCGGGTGACGGCCGGTCAGGACGAGACGCGAGAAGCCGCGATGGTTGAGCAACGCATCGACCAGCTTGTGCCAGAAAGTGTCACGCCAGTAACCCACCGTGGTCAGCAACTCGTCGATCCCGTCGATCACGATCAGGATCGCTTTAAGCTCCATGAGCTCGGTGAGCTGGGGGAGGAATGCTTCCAGCCGGGCGGCGGACGTGACCTTGTCGGCCATTTTCAGCCCGGGGAGCTGGAGTTCAAGTATGCTCGCGAGGTTCCTCAGCGAGCCGAAGATTCCTTCCTTCGTTATCTGGTCGTAGTAGGCGAGTGCCGAGAAGTCGTTCTCGTTCCGGTAAGCCAGCTCCACCGCGCATGCGGTCTTCCCCAGCCCGGCCGGGCCGGTGAACATGACCCCGACCTTGCCGTCGTCGGCGACATGGGCGTCGTCGCCGAGCAGCCGGGCCGCTCTGCCCATGACGGCGGTGCGGCCGATGAGATGCTCCGGCTCATCGGGAAAGCGCGCCATCTTCAGCCGGTCGGTAGCGAAGGAGCCAGGCTGCGCGGCCGGAGGACTGAGGCTCAGGTCAAGGCAGCGGCGGCCGAACAGTGCCGGTATCCCGACCGACAAAGGAGGCGTCCCCGGCCGGGGATGATCGCCCAGAGCTCTGGGCAAGGCAAGCTGCAACGCCCTTGCCAGCGGCTGATCGGAGCCAAGCATCGATGAATACAGAGATTCGGCCAGCGCGATCGAGAAGTCGTCGTCGACGGTGTAACGCATGGCGAGCACGCCGCAGTCAAGCCGACGTGCCGCCTCGTCTGCCAGCACTGGCAGCGCACGCTTCCGCCCCACCTCGGCGGCGCCCTCGACATCGATATCGTGCCCGAAACGAGCCGCGATCATCTCCCGGGGCGGTGCGGCAGCGGAGTTGCACGACGAAAGGACCAGGAGCTTCAGCCGTTCGCGGCCTGTCCTCAGCAGGCGGATAAGCTCCGCGACCGGTACGACATCCTGGGTGCCGTCAGGCCCTTCGAGAACCAGACCATCGACGAGCCCGTGCCCCGAAAAGTGGATGATGTCCCAGCCGGCCCCTTCTTCCAGCTTGCCTTGCAGCCGGTCACGGTTGACGTCGTACTGCATCACAGACAGGTCGATCGCCTTGCTGCGGCGGTTCCGGATCCGGTTCACCAGCCGCACCAGCGCCGCTCTTTGTTCCCGCAGAATGAGCGCTGGCGCCTCACCGGGCAGGCTGAACACGGCGAGCATCCGCAGCCGGTCGCTGACCGGGCTTTTCTCGCGAAGCTGCCCTGCGGCCTGGCGAGTCATCACCAGGCTGATGTCCTGGCGGGCCAGCAGCAGCCCCTCGACGATCGTGAGCTCCCATGGCCGGAACATCAGCACCTCGGCACCGGCCGGGAAGATCACCTCGACGGTCGCGGGCGCCCGCTCTGCCAGCGCCGGGCCGATCGGGCCGAAGAGGTTTTCCCCCATCCATCGCCCCAGCCAGTCAATGATCTCCGCCTCGTCGGAAAGCGGCCTGTCCTGCGTGACGTTCACCTGGAGATAGCGGCTCAGCCGGGCGAACGCGGTGAACTGCCGGGCGGCCGGATCGATGTCAACCTCGTGGTCTTCGATGAAGCCGCCGTCACGATCTGACAGGGACCAATACCACTGGTGTGGCGCGCTGTAGCGCTTGATCTCGAGCGTCAGCCGGTCCATCGCACCATCCCGTCACCAGGTAAGCGGACTCTCCGACTCGCTGCCCATTCCGAGCGATGCCCAGATGTCAAGCTGGTCGCCCTGCGGTGCTGCCAGGCGCGCCAACACCTGCCCGACAATGGCGGTGTCTATTTCGTCCAAGGCATCAAGGCCGACGGTGAGCTGGTCGGGATTGCGCTCACCGGCGAGGATCCTCCGCAGGACGGTAACCACCGTCCCCCAGTCGGAGGTATCGGCCAGCTGGTCGAGTAGCCGGTTGAGGTCTTCAGAAAGCTCCTGCTTGCCGACGGCGGCGACCGCCACGGCCGAGATGATGGGCTGCCACTGCTGGAGGATAGCAGAGGAAATCGTTAGCTGGATCCGCCCGGTGATGGCATCCAAAGCGCGCTCGACGATCGCGGTGCCGATGGCGTCCAAGCCCGCAGTGAGCTGCTCGCGGTCGCGATCACCGGCGAGGATCCGGCGGAGGACGTGGACGAGTGCCGACCAGTTCTTATCGTCGGCGATCTGGTCCAGCGACCGGTTGATGGCGGCGGCGGCGACCTCCTCGCCGCCCACCGCGGCTACCAGGGCCGCGATGCGTGGCTCCCATTCTTCGAGATGACTCCGCACTTCAGATGTCTCGTCGGGCAGCTCGCGAGCCTGCTGGATCACGTCAGCCAGGACCTGATCTGCGACATTGGGATTGGGGCACAGTGTCGCCACCAGGAGGCCGAGACGGACGCCGTCCACCTTCCCGACTTGGGCGGCCAGTTTACTGACCGTGCTGGCCTGCGGGGGCGTGCCAGTCGGCGGACGGATACCCGCCGCCAGCCGGGTGAGGGCCCGTTGCAGGGCGTCGGTCATGCCGATGAGCTGGTAAATGAGGGCTGCGGA
>Ga0335085_10016193_pt1 | contig 10786 bp, 7 predicted proteins | sample Lox_Sample_45_FD_206712 | JGI IMG/M metagenome (GOLD analysis project Ga0335085, IMG submission 206712) | Soil microbial communities from Loxahatchee National Wildlife Refuge, Florida, United States - Lox_Sample_4.5 | ecosystem: Environmental > Terrestrial > Soil > Wetlands | place: USA: Florida... | reverse complement strand
GCCCGGATATGCGTCCGCCACCACCCAGGCCCGGCCGCCCGGCTTCACCGCGCTCACCTCGGCGTTCGGCAGGTAGAAGGTCGCCTTCATCTCGGAGAGGTCCACGAGGCGCACCAGCGTCGACGACGGCGTGACGAGCTCGCCCACCTCGTGCGGCAGCTTCGCAACATCGGCGTCGCGGGGCGCCCGGATGTCGCACTCGTCGGCGAGCAACCGCGCGCGCGCGACCTGGGCCTCGCCCGCCTTGATCTGCGCCTCGGCCGCGCGCAGCGCCGCGTCGGCCGCCCGGGCCTGCTCGCCGCTCGCAGTCGCCTGGGCCCGCGCCGCCGTGACCTGTCGGGTCATCCCCGAGGCCGACGCCTCGGTCTGGTCGAGGCTGCTCGCCGCGACGTCCGCCTGCACCGCCGCGAGCCGCTTCGCCTGGCGAACGGCGGCGTCGGCCTGCGCCTGCAGCGCCTCGGCCTGGGCGTGAGCCGCATCCTGCGAGGCGTTCGCGGCGTGGCGCGTGCGCTCGGAGGCCTCGGCCTGGGCCCGCGACACGGCGAGGCGCGCCTCGGACTCGGCGAGCGCCGCCAGCGGATCGGCGCAGTCGAGGCGGACGAGCAGATCGCCCTTCTTCACCGCCTGTCCCTCCCGGACCGGCATCTCCACGATGCGGGCGCCCACCCGGGAGGAGAGGTCCACGGTGATGCCCTCCACCTCGCCCGATCCGCCGGACGGGGCGGAGAGGGCGCGCGACTGGGTCCACAGGCGGGCGGAGATGAGGACGGTGAGGACGGCGACGAGCACTGCCAGGACGACGAGGACGCGGCGCATGCGTGGAAGGCTCCATCCCGCCGGGAGCGGCGGATCGCGGCGAGTACTGGCAATCGGCGTGCCGGCCGCCTCCCCGGCGGGCTGCGCGGAATCCGGTGGGATCCCGCACCGCCGGCGGAGCCCGGCCGTCAGGAGATCCGACGGCTGTTCGGAAACCCGACGCTCTCCGCGGGGGACGCGGACTCCGCCACCCCCGGATCGCCGAGGATTCCCCGCCGGCATCGCGCTTGCTCGGGGGAGTCACCCATGGTCCTGGCCCCCGTCCTCGTGTCCCTCGCGCTGCACGCCGCACCGGCCCCGGCCGCACCCGACGAGCTCACGCTCGCCGACGCGCTCGCCGAGCTGGAGCGGGCCAACCCCACGCTCGAGCAGGCGCGCGCCCGCGCGGCCGAGGCGGGCGGCGTCGCCCGGCAGGCCTGGGCGCCGCTCCTCCCCACGCTCGCCGCCCAGGGCACCTACCTCGCGAACCGCGACCAGGTGATCTTCGCCGCGCCGGTGTCCCCGACGCAGGTCCGCAAGGTGGTCATCCAGCCCGCCGAGCAGATGTCGATCACCGGCACGGCCCACGTCCCCCTCATCGAGCCGCAGGGCTGGTTCGACGTCGCCGCCGCGCGGAACGCCGAGCACGCCTCCGACGCCTCGCTCGAGGCCTCCCGCCGGACGCTCCGCGCCGGCTTCACCCAGGCCGCCCACGCGTCTCGGGCCGGGGAGGAGCTCGTCACGGCCTCCGAGGCCGCGGTGGCGAGCGCCGAGGAGCTGGCCGCCTCGGCCAGGCGCATGCTCGCCGCCGGGACCGCGGCGCCGCTCGACCGCCTCCGCGCCGAGACCGAGGTGGTGAAGCGGACGAGCGACCTCACCCAGGCCCGGGCCAACCTCGCCCAGAGCCGGCTCGCGCTCGGCATCCTCCTCGGCCGGGAGCGGCCCGTGCGCGTCGTCGTGCCGGAGATCCCTCTGCTCGAGGTGCCTCCCGTGGAGGACCTCGCCCGCGCCGCGCTGGAGGCGCGCCCGGAGCTGGCCGTGCAGCGGGCCCAGGTCGATTCCGCCAAGGCGCAGGTGCGCTCCGCGTGGGCGCGGCTCGCCCCGAACCTCTCGGCGACGGGCGCCGTCTTCAGCGCCGACGTCCCCTACCCCACCGGCTTCAAGGACGGCTGGCGGGCGACGGTGGATCTCGTCTGGCCCATCTACGACGGCGGCTTCCGCTACGGGAAGAAGCGCGAGGCGGAGGCGCGGCTCGACTCGGCCCTCGCGGGCCAGGAGGCCCAGCGGCTGACGGTGATCCAGGAGGTCTCGGACGCCGCCCGCGACGTGGGGGTGACCCGCGAGCGCCTGCGCCTGGCGGAGTCGCAGCGGGGCCTCGCCGCCGAGGCGGCGGCCACCGCGCGGCGCGGGTTCGAGGCGGGCGTCGCCTCCTCGCTCGACGTCATCGACGCGAACGACCGGCTCTTCCAGGCCGACGTCGGGCTCGCCGACGCCCACGCGCACGTGGCCCAGGCGGCGGTGGCCCTCGACCGCGCCGTGGGAAGGTGACCCATGAGCGCCGGCCGGCACGCGCCGTTCGGGCGTATCCTCGAGGAGAGGAGCGAGGAGATTCCCCTGCCCCCCGGACACGAGCAGCTCGAGCGCGAGGAGCTGGCACGCCTGTTCGGCCACATGGTGCGGGCGCGCATCTACGCCATCCCGCTCGTGGTCGTGCTGGTCGCGTCCCTCGTCGCCGTCGACCCGACGCCCTGGAGGCGCGCGGTCCTCGCCTTCGCCGGGGCGGCCATCCCGATCTTCTTCCTCGTCGAGCGCGGGCGCTTCGCCCGGAGCGGCTTCACCGCGGGTGCCATCCCAGTCAACCTCGCCATCGCCGCCGTCGGCATCTCCACCCTGGTGTTCGCGACGGGCGGCCTCTCGAGCCCGCTCCTCGCCCTGATGGTCCCCATCGCCGTCCTCTCGGGACTGTTCGTGCAGTCGCCCTGGCACGGCATCGTGCCGGCGGTGAAGCTCGCCGCGCTCCTCGCCATGTGGGCGGTCGAGCGCTACGAGCTCCTGCCCGCCTACCAGCCCGCCGTGTTCGGCGGCGGCACGCCCATGCGCAGCACCGTGGCGGGCCTCCTCACCGCCGTGGCGATCCTGGCGGTCACCGGTTTGGGGCGGGTCACGCGGGCCACCCTGGCCCGCCGCATCGCTCGCACGCTCCACGCGCAGCAGGAGTCGCTCCGCGCCCACGCCGAACGGGCCGAGGAGCTGACGGCGCTCTCGGCGGAGATCGCCCACGAGCTCAAGAACCCCCTCGCGAGCGTGAAGGGCCTCGCCGCGCTCCTGGCGCGCGACACCGGCGAGCCGGGGGGCCTCGGGCCCGCGGTCACGCCCGTCCCCGGCGGAACCTCGTTGCCGGGCGGCAAGGCGACCGAGCGGCTGGCGGTGCTGCGGCGCGAGGTGGACCGGATGCAGTCGGTGCTGGACGGGTTCCTCAACTTCTCGCGGCCGCTCGTGCCGCTGGCGCTCGGCGAGTGCGACGTGTCGGCGCTCTGCCGCGAGGTGGCGGCGCTCCACGAGGGCATGGGCCGGGAGCGCGGCGTGGAGATCTCGGCCGCGGCCGGCCGCGTGCAGGCGCGCTGCGATCCGCGCAAGGTGAAGCAGGTGCTGCTCAACCTCGTGCAGAACGCCCTCGACGCCAGCCCGCGCGACACCGCCGTGACGCTCGAGGCCGAGTCCACGCCCGGCGGCGGCGCGCGCGTGCGCGTGCTCGATCGCGGCCGCGGAGTCGATCCCGATCTGGCGGATGCGGTCTGGCAGCCGGGCGTCACGACCAAGTCCACCGGCAGCGGGCTCGGCCTCACCATCGCGCGCGCCCTCGCCCGCCAGCACGGCGGCGACCTCGTGCTGCGCCCGCGCGAGGGCGGCGGCACCGTCGCGGAGATGTGGCTGCCGGGGGGTACCCCGGCGCCGACGCCGACCCTGGAGGGCCGCGCCGCGTGACCGCTCCCGCCGCGCCGCTCGCCCGGGTGCTGGTGGTGGACGACGATCCGGGCGTCCGCTACACGCTTCGCGAGATCCTGGAGGCCGAGGGTGTCGCGGTGGACGAGGCCTCCTCGGGCAGGGAGGCGATCGAGCGGCTCGACCGGGCCTTCGCGCCGCTCGTGGTGGCCGACCTGCGCATGCCCGGCATGGACGGCCTCGAGCTGCTCCGCGTGCTCCAGCAGCGCGCGCCGGCGCCCAGGGTGGTGCTCATCACTGCGCACGGCTCCGAGCGCACCGCGGTCGAGGCGATGAAGGCGGGCGCCTGGGACTACTTCCGGAAGCCGTTCGAGGTCGAGGAGCTGCTCGGGGTGGTGCGGCGCGCCCTCGAGGCGGTGCGGCTCGCCCACGAGAACGAGCGGCTGGCCGGGGAGCTGGCGCTGGGCCGTACCATGGTGTTCGCCTCGGAGCCCATGCGGCGGCTCGCCGTGCTGGTCGGCCGCGTGGCGCCGCGCGACGTGAACGTGCTCGTCACCGGCGAGAGCGGCACGGGCAAGGAGCGCGTGGCCGAGGCGCTCGTCCTCGCCTCGCCGCGGTCGGCGAGACCATGGGTGAAGTTCAACTGCGCGGCGCTCACGCCCGAGCTCGCCGAGGCCGAGCTGTTCGGCCACACCCGCGGCGCCTTCACCGGCGCGGTGCGGGCGCGCCCCGGCCTCTTCGGCGAGGCCGACGGCGGCACGCTCCTCCTCGACGAGATCGGCGAGCTCGTCCCCGGGCTCCAGGGGAAGCTGCTGCGCGTCCTGCAGGAGGGCGAGGTGCGGCCGGTGGGCGAGGAGAAGGTGCGCAAGGTGGACGTGCGGATCGTGGCCGCCACCCACCGCGACCTCGCCGCGGAGGTGAGGGCCGGCCGCTTCCGGGAGGACCTCTACTACCGCCTCAACGTCGTCAACCTCCGCGTGCCGGCGCTGCGCGAGCGCCCCGAGGACGTGCCGCTCCTCGCCCGCCACTTCCTCGCCCGCTACGCCGAGCGGTTCGGGCTGCCCGCCCTCGCGGCCACCGACACCGTCGTCGCTCGCCTCGTGTCGCGACCCTGGCCGGGCAACGTGCGCGAGCTCGAGAACGCCATCGAGCGCCTGGTGGCGCTCTCGCCGCCCGAGGGCCTCGACCTCTCGCTCCTGCCGGGCGCGGAGCCCGGCGCGACCGGCGGCGAGCGCGCGCCCAGCCTGCGGGAGCGGGTGGAGGCGTTCGAGCGCGGGCTCGTCATGGAGGCGCTGCGGTGGGCGCAGGGCAACCGCAGCGAGGCCGCACGGCGACTCGGTATCTCCCGCGTCACGCTCCACGACAAGCTCAGGAAGTGGGGCCTCGGCGGCGACGGCGAGTGACCGCCCGGCTGTGCCCCGACGGGGTTCTCCCCTCGGCATGGCCTGCGGTATCTTGCCGCCGCCATGGCCAACGCCCTCGTGCACGTCCCCGAGCCCCGCAACGAGCCCATCCTCTCCTACGCGCCCGGCACCCCGGAGCGCGCCGCCCTGAAGGCGAAGCTCGCGGAGATGTCCGCGCGGGAGATCGAGATCCCGCTCGTCATCGGAGGGCGCGAGGTGAAGACCGGGCGCCTGGCCGACGCTCGCGTGCCGCACCGCCACGCCCAGCGTCTTGCCCGATGGCACCAGGCCGGCACCGAGGAGGTGAACGCGGCCATCGACGCGGCCATGGCCGCGCGGAGGTCCTGGGCCGCGCTCGATCCCCACGACCGCGCCGCGGTGTTCCTCAAGGCGGCGGATCTCCTCGCCGGCCCGTGGCGCCAGGTGCTGAACGGCGCGACGATGCTGGGCCAGTCGAAGACGGCGTTCCAGGCGGAGATCGACAGCGCCTGCGAGATCATCGACTTCTTCCGCTGGAACGCGCACTACATGGAGCGCATCCTCGCGGACCAACCGTACTCCCCGCCGGGCCAGTGGAACCAGCTCGAGGCGCGGCCGCTCGAGGGCTTCGTCTTCGCGGTGACGCCGTTCAACTTCACCTCCATCGCCGCGAACCTGCCCACCGCGCCCGCGCTCATGGGCAACACGGTGGTGTGGAAGCCGGCCTCGTCGGCGACCTACTCGGCCTGGTTCATCCTGAAGCTGCTCGAGGCGGCCGGCCTCCCGCCCGGCGTGATCAACCTCGTGCCGGGGCCCGGGCGCGCGGTGGGCGACCCGGCGCTCGCCAGCCCGCACCTCGCCGGGCTCCACTTCACCGGCTCCACGAGCGTGTTCCAGGGCATGTGGCGCACCATCGGCGAGAACCTGCCGCGCTACCGGACCTATCCGCGCATCGTGGGCGAGACCGGCGGGAAGGACTTCGTGTTCGTGCACCCCTCGGCCGACGTGGACTCCGCGGCGGTGGCGCTGCTGCGCGGCGCGTTCGAGTTCCAGGGCCAGAAGTGCTCGGCCGCCTCGCGCGCCTACGTGCCCGAGAGCCTGTGGCCGGCGCTGCGCGAGCGCCTGCTCGGCATGGTGGCCGAGATCAGGATGGGCGAGGTCGAGGACTTCACGAACTTCATGGGCGCGGTCATCGACCGGGACGCCTTCGAGCGCATCGGGAAGTACATCGAGATCGCGAGGAGCTCCTCGCAGGCGAAGGTCCTCGCCGGCGGGAAGTGCGACGACTCGAAAGGCTTCTTCGTCGAGCCCACCGTGGTCGAGACCGTGAACCCGCGCTTCCAGCTCATGGAGGAGGAGATCTTCGGGCCGGTCCTGACGCTCCACGTCTACGCGGACGTCCGCCTCGACGAGGCGGTGGAGCTGTGCGCCACGACCTCGCCCTACGCCCTCACCGGCGCCGTGTTCGCGCGCGACCGCGCGGCGGTGGCCGATCTCAGGCGGCGCCTCGTGGACGCGGCGGGCAACTTCTACGTGAACGACAAGCCCACCGGGGCGGTCGTGGGCCAGCAGCCGTTCGGCGGCGCACGCGCCTCGGGCACCAACGACAAGGCCGGCTCGATCGCCAACCTCTACCGCTGGACCTCTCTGCGCGCGGTGAAGGAGAACTTCGACCCTCCCACACGTTACGAGTACCCGTACATGCGCGAGAAGTAGGACCGCGCCGCACACGCCTTTCGCCGCACCCCCTGCGCGGCCCTTGCGCGCGCGCCACCCGCCGAGAAGGATGCGGCGCCATGACGACGACACGGACGAAGATCCTGGTCGCGGCCGCGCTCTCGGCCGCTCTGTCCCTGCCCGCCCTCGCCGCGGAGCCGGCTCAGTCGAAGACGCGCTTCGGCCTCGGGGTGGCCCTGTTCCCGATCGACGCGGCCGCCACGATGCCCACGCTCGAGGTGTACGTGCCCATCGCGCTCTCGGACGGGCTGCGCCTCGAGCCGTCGCTCGGAATCTTCACGCGCAACCGCGGCGGCAACGGCACGGACACGAGCGACTTCACGCTCGGCGTCGGTCTCCTGGTCGTCTCGCACGTCGGCCCCTCCACGAACATGCTCTACGGCGGCCGCCTGAAGCTCAACTTCGCGAGCGCTTCCACGCCCGGAGCCGGCAGCGACTCCGGCACCGACGTGTCGCTCGCCGGGGCGTTCGGGGCCGAGCAGATCCTGGGCGAGCGGTTCGCCGTCGGCCTCGAGGCGCAGCTCGGCTACTACTCGCAGTCGACCGTGAGCGGCGACGCCTCGGGCCTGTTCACGACGGGTGTGGTGTTCGTGCGGGTGTGGTTCTAGGCGGGTCCGCCGGGATCCGGTGCCATGGAAGTCGCGCGGGCGGGCGCGGTTCTCCAGTCTCGCAGCCGGGCCCGCTCTCGGAGCTGGAGTCGATCCGGTTCCGTGGAGCCTGCGGCTGCGCGAGCCACGCCGCGGCAGGCTGCTTCCTCGTGGTTCACCGCCGACCGACAGGATCGCTATCGCCGGCGATAGCAGGAGTGACGGGACGGACATCGGCCCGCCCCGTCGCTCAGCGGATTCGCCGCCCGTTCCACGGCCGAAGGCGTAAGAAACGCCGACCCGAGCAGTCCTACCGCCCGGGCGCCCGATTCTCCCGCTCCTCGCGACGAAGGTTCTCTTCGATTGCCGCGTTCCGTGCCTTCGTTGCCACCACGGTCTGTCTGATGCGCTCGCAGAGTGCGCCTCTTCCTTCGGGACACATGCGCGTATTGGCCTCGACCTCGGTTAGGTAATCTCCTCCCACGCCGCCAAGATGACCTAGCGCTGCGTTCAGCCAGCCCGGCTCGCCTTCGACCAGACGGGCCAGGTCATCGAGGTGGTTCCAATGAAACGCCAGAAGATACGTCACGACACTGTCTATCTTCTCGTCGGCCGAGCCATGGAATTCCACCGGATCTGGATAGAGCGAATGGAGATCCTTCCAGGCTCCACGGCATCTCCGGCCCGGACCCGGTTCTCGAGGAGCATCAACTTCGACTCCCGATCCCGTTGCTTCGCCAACCGCGCGCGGTGGAGGCCGCTGAGTTCCTGCGCTGCATCGGACGAGCCCCGATCAGGCTGGGCGCCTGCTTCGACGCCAGACGGGGGCACTGAAAGGGACATCGACATCGATACAACCGCCGCAAACCAGAGCATCATCGCGATTTGAACCACGATACTCGCTCGTCGGGTCGTACTCCATCTCGTCGGTGAGCGTGCCGCCGCGCTTCACCCGGGACGCAGGTCGGTCACCTTGGCGCGACGGACCCGTCCCTCCCACTCACGCGCCAACTGAGGTGGACCGGATCGATACACCACGGGTCATCGCGCTGCACGTTCGAGCCGGAGGGTCGCGCCCTCACCCCTCCCCCGCGGCAGCCGCACCCGGAAGGTCGTCCCCTTCCCGACCTCGCTCTCGACGGTCACCGTGCCGCCGTGGGCCTCGGCGATGCGCTTCACGAGCGCGAGGCCGAGGCCGGTGCCTCCAGTCCCGCGGGCACGGCTGCGATCGCTCCGGAAGAAGGGCGTGAAGAGCCTCGGCAGGTCGAGGGGGTCGATGCCGATGCCGCGGTCGGCGACCTCGAGCAGCACCGCCTCCGCCTCCGGCCGGACGGCCACGCCGACCGGCGCGCCGGGCTCCGAGTACTTGCCGGCGTTGTCGAGGAGGTTGCCGGCGAGGCGCCTGAGCAGCGCTCCGTCGCCCTGCACCACCGCGTCGCCGCCCTCGACCGTCACCTCGACCGCGCGGCCGGGATGCGCCTCCCGGAAGCGCTCCGCCGCCTCGCGCGCCACCTCGCCGAGGTCCACCGGCGCGCGCTCCACTGGCCAGCGGGGGTCGCCTGCGCCGCCGGCGGCCATGTCGAGCCGCGCCGCCTCGAGGACGTCCTCCACCAGCCGGTCGAGCTCGTCGAGGTCGGTGCCGATGCCGGCGAGGTGACGGCGCGCCTTCTCGAGGTCGCCCTCGGCCGCGAGCTCGACCGCGACGCGCATGCGCGCCATCGGCGTTCGGAGCTCGTGCGAGACGTTGGCGAGGAGCTCCTGCTCCGAGCGCACGAGGCGCTCCAGCCGTCCAGCGGCCTCGTCGAACGCCTGGCCGAGCTGCCCCACCTCCCCGCGGCCGCGCACGTTGGCCCGGGCCGAGAGCTCGCCCTGGCCGAGCCGCCGCGCGGCGTCGGTGATGCGCTCGAGCGGCGCGGAGATGCTGCGCGCCAGCGGGATCGACCCGACGGCGAGCGCGAGCAGCACCGCGCCGATGATCGCGAGGCCGCGCAGCGGATCGGGCCCACCCCGGCCGCCGGCGAGCAGGACGCCGCCGCCCTCGAGCGGTATGGCCCAGCCCCACGACAGGCCCGGATGCGAGGAGAGCCGCGCCGTCGCGGCGGGCGGTGGCCAGCCGGCGAGGTCCCTCGGGAGCGGAGGCTCGGCGCTCGAGGCGAGCATCCGGCCGTCTCCGCTCCAGACGCTGGCGAGGATGCCGAAGGCCTCGTGGACCCGGGCGAGCTCGGTCGCGAGGCGGGGCGGGTCTCCCTGGAGCTCTGCGATGCGCACCGCGGCGTAGCGCGCGACCGCGCCCTCGGCGGGCCAGCTCCCTCCTCGCCGGAGGCCCCAGCCGACCACCGCCACGGCGAACGCGACCAGCAGCAGCAGCGCCACGCCGTGCAGGTAGACGCGCCAGAAGAGCGGCCCGCCGCGGCGGTGCCGTCCGTGGCGGTGACCGTGGTGCCACGGGCCGTGGCGATGCCCGCGCCAGCGGGGATCCCGTCGGGACGGATGGCCGTCGTCGGGGTGGACGGGCTCGGTCAGTCCGCCTCCCCGGCGAGCAGGTAGCCCGCGCCGCGGATGGTCTTGATGAGCCGGGGATGCTTCGGGTCGTCGCCCAGCTTCTGCCGGAGCCGGGACACGTGCACGTCGATGGAGCGGTCGAACGCCTCCTCGGCCGTGCCCCGCGCGAGCTCCATGAGCTGCTCGCGGGAGAGCACCCTGCCCGCCCGCCGGGCGAGCGCCTCGAGCAGGGCGAACTCGTAGCCGGTGAGCTCGATCTCGGCGCCGCCGAGCGTCACCCGGCGCGCGGCAGGATCGAGGAGGAGCGTGCCCACCTGCACGGACTCGCGCGATGGCCCGGTCCGCCCGCGCGCGCGGCGGGTGACCGCGCGGATGCGGGCGAGCAGCTCGCGCGGCGAGAACGGCTTCGCGAGGTAATCGTCGGCCCCCATCTCGAGGCCGAGCACCCGGTCAGCCTCCTCGCCGCGCGCGGTCAAGACCAGAATGGGAACGTCCGAGCGCGCCCGCAGCTCGCGACAGATCTCGAGCCCGTCCTTGCCCGGCAGCATGAGGTCGAGCAGCACCGCGTCGAAGCGCGCGCGCAGCGCCTCATCCAGCCCGCGGCGGCCGTCGGTCACGTGCACCACCGCGAGGCCGTGGCCCTCCAGGTACTCGCGGGTGAGGGCCGCGAGCCTCGTGTCGTCCTCCACGAGGAGGACGCTCAGGGCGGGGTTCGCGGCCGGTGACGTCATCGCAGTCATGGTACCGCACCGTTCCCCCCGCCGGCGGCGGGAGCATGGCGAGCCAGGGCCGGATCATCCGCGACCCCGTTGGCGGACGACGCGCGGGCTAGTGCTCCAG
>Ga0335085_10016192_pt1 | contig 10786 bp, 8 predicted proteins | sample Lox_Sample_45_FD_206712 | JGI IMG/M metagenome (GOLD analysis project Ga0335085, IMG submission 206712) | Soil microbial communities from Loxahatchee National Wildlife Refuge, Florida, United States - Lox_Sample_4.5 | ecosystem: Environmental > Terrestrial > Soil > Wetlands | place: USA: Florida... | reverse complement strand
GGCCACGTCGGTCAGCGTGCTGGCCGCCTCGGTGCCCAGGCCGCGGCCGGAAAACCGGGTGTCGATCCAGTAGCCGATCTCCATGCCGCCGGCCACCGGCCGCCCGTCCCCGGTCCGCCCGGCCCCGGCCCGCTCATCCCCGGCCTGCTCATCCCCGGCCCGCCAGTGCAGCCCGATCTCGCCGATCACGGTCAGCTCGGGCCGCAGCAGCACCGAGTAGATGAAGTCGGTGCCCGCCTCCCACAGCTCGTCCGCCTCGGCCACCCGGATCCGCTGGGTGCGCGGCTCGGCCGCCTCCAGCGTCGCCCAGGGCATCCACGGCCGCAGGTAGTCCAGGCTGGCGCCGACCGCGGTGGCGATGCCGTCGGCGTCGTCTACCTGCACCCGGCGGAGCACCAGGCGCTCCGAGCGCACCTCCTCCGCGGGCACCGCCCCGGCTGGGATCGTCTCACTGGCTGGGGACATGCTTCATAGTAAGCAGCCCCTCCGGCAGCGGCAGCGGATCGTCCCCGGCGATGACACCGCCGCCGTGGCCCCAGGTCAGGTAGCGCCAGGACAGGTTGAGCAGCGCGGACATCCGGTTCCGGTGGCCGAGCAGGGTGACCAGGTGCAGCCCGAGCCAGGCCAGCCAGGCCAGCGTGCCGCGGACCCGGATCCGGTGCGGCAGCTCGACCACGGCGCTGCGCCGCCCGATGGTGGCCATGATCCCCTTGTCGTGATAGCGGAACGGCACGGCTGGCTGCCCGGCGGCCAGCCGCCGGATCTGCCCGGCCGCGTGCCGCCCGGTCTGCAGCGCCGGCTGGGCCAGCTGCGGCAGCGGCTGGCCGTCGATCAGCGCGACGTCGCCGAGCGCGAAGATCCGGTCCTGGCCGTGGACCCGCAAGCCGGCATCGACCAGGATGCGGCCGCCCGGGCCCTGCGGCAGGCCCCAGCCGGCCAGCGCGGCGGGCGCGCTGACCCCGGCCGCCCACACGGTCACGTCGCTGGGCAGCTCCCTGCCGCCGGCCAGGATCACCCGGTCGCTGCGCACCTCCTGGATGGCGGTGCCGGTCAGCACCTCGACGCCGCGCTCGGCCAGCTGCCGGCGCGCGTACTCGCGCAGCCGGGGGTGGAACGGCAGCAGCAGCTCGGGGGCCCGCTCGACCAGCCGGATGTGCACCGCGGCCAGGTCCACCTCGGGGAAGGCCGCGTCCAGCGCGGTGCTGCGCAGCTCGGCCAGCGCCCCGGCCAGCTCCACCCCGGTCGCCCCGCCGCCGGCCACGGTGAAGTTCACCTCGGCGCCCGGCCCGGCGATGTCCAGCCGTTCCAGCCGGGCCATGATGTGGTTGCGCAGCTCGGCGCTGTCCCGCCGGGTGTACAGGCCCAGGCTGTGCTCGGCCGCGCCCGGCACCCCGTAGTAGGCGGCCGACACCCCGGTGGCCAGCACCAGGTAGTCGTACCCGAACTGCGCGCCGTCAGCCAGCGTGACCCGGCGGGACGCCGGGTCGACCGCGGTCACCTCGCCCAGCCGGAACCGCGCGCCGTGCCGCCGGGTGAACGCACGGGCCGGGTACGACACGTCACCCTGATTGAGCCCGCCGGTGGCCACCTGGTACAGCAGCGGCTGGAACGTGCTGTACGCGTTCCGGTCGATCAGCAGTACATCGGCGCCGTCGCGGGCCAGCTGGCCGGTCGCGGCCAGCCCGGCGAAGCCGGCCCCGGCCACGATCACCCGCGGCCGGCCCCCGGCCGCTGCCGCGCGCGTGTTGCGCCGCCACATCTTCCTCACCCCTTATCAACGCTCTTTTCTGGCATAACGCCAGCGCCGGGCAGATCATGCCGCCACCGTTCCCAGCCGTCCGGGCTGAGTGAACGGCGCATGTTTATCTCGGCCACGGCGGGCATCGAAGGGGGCGTGCCGGGTTCTCCCCGGTCCGGACGCAGACAAGGAGACAGCGATGAAGACGGGCGCTGGTCTGGGGCTTGTGGCCGTCGGGGCCATTCTCGCTTTTGCCGTTACCGCCCATCCGAGCGGCCTGAATTTGCAGGCGGCGGGCTGGGTACTGATCGTCGTCGGGCTGGCCGGGATGTTCGTGCCCCGGCGCGGTTACGGCTGGCTGCGCCGCCGGATGGTGATCCCCTCGCGCACCGTGGTGCGCCGGGGCAGCCGCTCGGCCGCCCTGCCGGGCACGGTGGTGGCCAGCGAGCCAGCCACGGTGGTGACTACCGAGGAGATGGACGAGGTGCCGATGGCGGGAATGGACCCGGCCGTGTACCCCGGCCGTCAGCTGAGCAAGGCGGAGGCCGAGGAGATGGGGCTGACCCCGGTCGAGACCGTCGAGGAGTTCCGCCAGGAGTAGGACCGGACCAGGTTCCGCCGGGACGGCCCCCTTGCCTGGTCCTACGGGACCGGGTCCCGGCGGGACTTCCGAGGCCGCCGGGCCGACCGCTGCGGGCCGGCCCGGCGGCCCATGCCTGCCCGGCGGTCCAGCGGCCCGGCTCACCAGTTCAGCGCGGTCAGTTCGGGCTTGAGGCAGACCTGGCCGGACCCGCCCGGCGCGGCCGGGCCGGTCTGCCCGCAGACGGCCAGCAGCACCGCGGTGGACCACGGCCCGGCACTGCCGCCGATGCCGGAGAGGTCGACGAAGAAGTGCGGCCAGGGCAGCGAGGGGTTGGTCCACAGCACCCGGCCGGCCGCCACGTCATAGCCCCAGGCGTCCCCGCTGGCGCCCTGGTCCAGGCCGAGCACGGTGCCGTCGCGGACCGCGTAGAACCCGGACACCCCCGGCACGGCCCCGCTGGGCACGTGCCTCTCGGCGCGGCCGGTCCGCGGGTCCACCCCGGCCAGCGCGCCGCCCGATGACAGGTAGAGCAGCCCGTCCACCGGGTCCACGTCGGCCGGCAGCGCCCCGGCCCGGCGCCACAGCCACGTCCCGGCCGAGCCGCTGTAGGCGATGGTGCCGCGCGGGCCTGTGAACACCACCACGCCGTGCACGGCGCGGCTGAGCACCCCCTGGAACGATTCGCCCGGCGGCCGGATCAGCCGCTGCGCCCCGGTGCTCAGGTTGATCTTGCGCAGCTCGCGTACCGGCGCCCCGCTCAGGTAGCCGCCGTCCGCCACCGTCAGGTAGACCTCGTTGCCGTCGGTCTTCCAGGCCTGCGCGGCCGGCCCGGTCGGCCGGCTCCACAGCACCCCGCCAGTCCGGTTGCTGTAGCAGGTCACCGCCGTGGTCCCGACGATCACGGTGCGGTCCGCGTCCGCGCTCACCGCGCCCCCGAACGGGGCCGCCGGGTAGGACCGGATCAGCCGGCCGCTGGCCGCGGACAGCACCACCTCGCGGCGGGTGCTGGCCGAACCGGCCCGCCGGCCGGGCACGGTCACCCCGGCCGTGATCACGGTGGGCCAGCTGCGTACCGACACGATCTGCGCCCCGGCGCCGAACCCGGCCAGCGAGCTGACCCACAGCGGCGTGCCGGTGCCGGCCCGGTAGGCCTGCACCGTGGTGCCGAGGCCGACGACGGCGAGCTGCCGGCCGATGGCGGCATACGCCTCGCCCTGGGCCGGTGTGGTGCCGGCCAGTCCCGGCTCGGCCAGCCACGAGCCGGGCAGTGGCTCGGTCCACCGGGCCTGCCCGGCCGCCTGGCAGAGCCGGGCCTGGCACGGCCGGGCCGCGGACGCCGGGCCCGGTGCGATGGCCAGGCCGAGGAGGATCGCGGCAAAGCAGCCACGGCGCAGCCATGTCAGCGAAGCCGGCCGCACTGCGGTGCCTCCGATCCGGGGGACGGTTAAGGTCTTCTGAGAATGCAGCTCATCGCTGAGCCCACTGAAGAAGGTAGGGAAAAGATGGCTGATCGCGCACCGCTTCCGTATGACTTCCTGCCCGAGGTGCCCGCCTTTACCGTGTCCAGCACCGACGTGACGGCGGGCGAGCACTTGAGCAACGCGCACGTCTATAACAGCTTCGGGATGTCGGGTGACAATATTTCGCCCGCGCTGAGCTGGTCCGGCTTTCCCGCGGAGACCAAGAGCTTCGCGGTCACGGTGTATGACCCGGACGCGCCGACCGGATCCGGGTTCTGGCATTGGCTGGTTCTGGACATCCCGGTATCGGTCACCGGGCTGCCGGCCGGCGCCGGTGCGGCCGGTGGCGCCGGGCTGCCCGCGGGCGCGTTCATGGTGCGCAACGACTACGGCACCAAGGACTTCGGCGGCGCCGCCCCGCCGCAGGGCGACCCGCCGCACCGGTACGTGATCGCGGTGCACGCGCTGGACGTCGAGAAGCTCGGGGTGGACTCCGATGTGTCGCCCGCGGTGGCCGGGTTCAACCTGCGCTTCCACACCATTGCCCGGGGCCTGCTCATCCCGGTCTACGGGCACTAGGTCTACCGGCACTGGTCTGCGGGCACTGGGGTCTACGGGCACTGGGGTCTACGGGCGCCGGGGCCGGTCACAGGCTGGCGACGTGCTCACCGCAGCGGGCCGGGTCGTAGCCGGGTAGCGTGCCCAGCTGGGTCAGCAGCCACGGCGAGGTGAGCACCTTGCGCAGCGCGTCGGCTTCCCGGCTGCCCGCCTGGCTGGCCGGGATGACCAGGTCGAAACGCTCCGCGGCCAGCGGCACGAAGGCCAGCCCGTAGGCCAGCGCGGCGGGCTCGCTGGCCACCCCCGCGTCGGCCAGCCCGCCCGCGGTGGCCGCGGCCACCTGCAGGTGGCCGCCGGCCCGGGTGCCGTAGCCGCGGAGCGCCGCGGGCTGCAGGCCGGCCGCGGCCAGCTCGCGGTCCAGCACGTGCCGGGCCTCAGCGCCTTCCTCCCGGTTGACCACGCGCAGCCCCTGCTCGGCCACGTCACGCACGCCGCGCACCTGCCCGGCCAGCGCGGGCCGCAGGACCAGGCCCTCCCGCCAGGACGCGAACCCGATCACCTCGGCCCCCTGCCGGGCCAGCTGCTCCCCGGCCGGGCCGGTGTTGTACTCCCCGGACCGGCCGAGCAGGTGCGCACCGGCCGCGTGCACCAGGCCGGCCGCGGCCAGCCGGAGCGCCTCCCCGCTGCCACACGGCCACCAGCTGAACCCCACCGGCGGGTCGAGCCGGGCCAGCGGCGTCTCCAGCAGCGGCAGCGCCGGGTCGCAGCCGGCCACCACCACGGTCGGCCGGGGCGGCCCGAGCGGGCGGACCGGGGTGGCCGGGGCGGCATCGGCGGGCAGCGCGACCAGGCCGCCGGCCGGGCGGAACCCGGTCCGGGTGGCCGCGTCGGCCAGCAGCGGCAGCGCCACGAACGACTCCCCCATCGGGGCCAGGCTGACCCGGGCGCCGGCCCCGCCCAGCGGCGCGACCGCGCGGGCGCCGACCACCGGGGTGGGCATCCGCGGGCCGAACAGCTCCTCCACGGTCACGCCCAGCGCGCTGGCCAGGGCCAGGGCCACCCGCAGCGACGGGTCGGAGTGCCCAGCCTCGACCGCGGACACCGCCTGCCTGGACACCCCGGCCATGCCGGCCAGCTGCTGCTGCGAGTAGCCGCGGGCCTGCCGGGCGGCCCGCAGCCGTACCCCGCCGTCGAGTGGAGCGCCCTGGTTGTTCACCCGGCCACCTGGGCGGTCAGCCGGGCCCCGTCCGGGCCGAAGTACGGCGGGTCGAGCACGGTGAGCACGATCCGCTCTGCTCTGCTGTCCGGGCCGTCGCCGTACCCGGCGCCGTCCGGCGGCTTGTCCGGCAGCCGCACGGCCAGCACGCCGCCCGCCACGTCGATGGTGGCCTCCCAGCCCGCCCCGGCCGGGCGGCAGGCCACCACCTGGCCGGTCAGCACCAGCCCGCGGTCCGGCTGGGCCCCGGCGATCACCCGGTCCGGGTGCACGCCGGCCACCGTGTCAGCAACCACCGTGTCAGCAACCACCGTGTTAGCAACCACCGGGCCGGCGCCGGACGGCACGGGCACGAACGACCGGTAGCCGACCAGTTCCGCGACCCGGCGGCTGGCCGGCCCAGTCACCACCTCGGACGGCGAGCCTTCCTGCAGGATCTGGCCGCGGTCCAGCACCGCCAGCCGGTCGGCGAACGCCTGCGCGGCGTCCAGCTCGTGCGCCACCAGGACGGCGGGCACCTGGCGCGCCGCGACCAGCTCGCGGACCAGGTCGGTGAGGTCACGGCGGAGCGAGGCGTCCAGGCCGGTGTACGGCTCGTCCAGCAGGAGCGCACCGCAGTGTGCCAGCAGCAGCCGGCCCAGGGCGACCCGGTGAGCCTGACCGCCGGACAGCCGGGCCGGCCGGTCGCCGAGCAGCCCGCCGATGCCGAGCCTGCTGGCGATCTGGCCGATCTCGTCGCCGCGGCTGGCCGCGCCCGGCGCGTAGGTCAGGTTCTGCCGGACCGACAGGTGCGGGAACAGGGCCGGGTCCTGGCGGAGCAGGCCGACCTGGCGGCGCCAGGGCGGCACCGCGCAGCGCGGCTGGCTGGTCCGGGTGAGCATGCGGCCGCCCAGCTCCACGGTCCCCCGGCGGGGCGGCACCAGCCCGGCGATGACCTCCAGGATCGTGGTCTTGCCCGCGCCGGACGGGCCGAACAGGGCGAGCCGCTCCCCGGGCGCGACGGCGAAGGCCACCCGGACCGTGAAGTCCCGGCGGTCAACCTCGACGTCGGCGTTGAGCACGCGCGCTCCAGATGTAGGCGGCCAGCGGCAGCGGCAGCGCCACCACGATCAGGACCAGGGCATACGGCAGCGCCGTGGGCAGGCCAGTCTCCTGCAAGGTGGTCCAGATCTGCAACGGTATCCCGTACGGGTGGTACGCGATGATCACCACGGCGCCGAACGCGCCCATGGCCCGGGCCCAGGCCACCGCGAGCGCGGTGGCCAGGCCGGGCGCGGCCAGCGGCAGCGTCACCCGGCGGGCCACCCGGGACGGCCGGTCGCCGAGCAGCGCGGCCTGTTCCAGGATGCTGGGCTCGACCGCGCTGAACGCCGCCTGCGCGCCCAGCACGTAGTACGGCGCCGACTCGTACACCTCGGCGATGACCAGGGCCAGGAACGTGTTGGTCGCGGACAGGCTGAAATGGCCGAGGATCTCACCGATCGGCGTGTACGGGCCGACCATGAAGATCAGCAGCAGGCCGATGACCAGCGGCGGCAGCAGCAGGCTGAGCAGCACGCCGGCCTCCCAGATGCGCGGGAACGGCAGCGTGCCCTGGGCCAGCTTCCAGGCCAGCGGGGTACCCAGCAGCAGGAGCACGGCCAGCGTGATCACCCCGGACTGCAGCGACACCACCAGCGGGTCGAGCGCGCCCGGGATGGTCAGTGCCGTCTTGACGCTGGACCAGGACAGGTGGGCGAGCAGCGCGATGACTGGGCCGAGCAGCGCCAGCCAGACCAGGCCCGCACCGGCCACCGAGGCGATGGCCGACGCGGAGCCCAGGGTCCGGCGGATGGACGACTCAGCGGGCCGGGCCGGCGGGCTAGCCGCCCAGCTCATTCCGGATGGCCGCCGGGACCGCGCTGCTGTCCCCCACGACGGTCGGTGTGATCAGCGTGAACCCACCTGCCTTGTACTGGGCCAGTCCGGCCTGGGACAGCGTGTACTTGACGAACGCGGTGCCGGCCGGGGTCGGCTTGCCGATGATGGTGATGTCGATCACCTGCGGCGAGCCGCTCTTGGTCGTCTTGGGCTTGCCCGGCGGCTTGATGGTCACCGTGGCCTTAGCGTACTGGCCGGCCATGCTCGCGTCGGCCAGGCTGATCTGCGGCGGCAGCTTGATGTAGTCCAGGTGCAGCTCCACCGCCTGGGTGATGAACGCGCTGGACGCGTCGAGCTGGCCGGACTGCAGCGTGGCGTCAAGCGAGGACTCGGCGAAGATCTGCGACGAGTTGGACGTGCCGTAGTCCGACGTGCCGAGGATCTTGCTGACCGTGTCCTTGGGCAGGTGGTAGTACATCTGCGCCAGCTCGAGCATGAAGATGAAGTCGCGGCCCTGCGGGTCGATGTTGGGGTCGGTCCGGCCCAGCTTGAGGCCCTTCGTCTGCAGCAGGGTGCTGAACAGGCCCTTGAGTGGCTTGGACCCGTCCGCGTACGCCTTGAACTGGCTGGCGTACTTGCTGTTCGGGTTGTAGGCCAGCACCATCTGGGTGCCCGCGTAGGGGATGTACCACTTGGTGAAGCTGGGCTCCAGCGGGGTGATGTTGTCACCGCCCACGCTCTCGAACACGTTCGGGGTGAGCTCCTTGGCCGCGATGTCGGCTTCCAGCGCGCCGGACGCGTCGCCATGCCCGGTGAACTGGTAGCCGGTGGCCTTGGTGAAGGCTGGGCTGGCCACCTTCTCGTTCAGGAACTGCAGCGACGAGGCATAGGCCACGCTGGCCGTGCCGTGGACGGCAGGGCCCGAGCTGGCCGAGGAACCCGGCGAGTTGCTGGACGAGGAACCGCAGCCGGCCGCAACGAGCGCCGCGCAGGTGAGCAACAGCAGCGTGACAGTACGGGTGTGCGCCATGACAGTGAAACTAGCTACCGTGACTTGCGCGGCGCAAGAAGATCTAACATCAAGATCCGGCAACACCTTCGCCTGGACACCGGCTCGCCGGGACACCGGTCGCACCTGATGCGAGACTGACCCTGGGCGGTAAATGACCTGGTTAATAAGTAGTTAAGACAAATGGAGCAGGCGGTACTTTCCACTTATCTGCCCATGGAGCCAAACCGCTTCATCGGGCGGGAACGTGAGCTGAGTGATCTGCGGCTGGCGCTGCGCCAGACGCGGCAGCTCACCTTGTGCGGGGCGGGCGGCATCGGCAAGACCCGGCTCGCCTTGCGGCTGCTCACCGCGGTCCGCCAGGAGTACCCGGACGGCGTGTTCGTGGTCGAACTGGGTGATCTGTGGGAGCCGGACCTGATCGTCTCCCGGATGGCCGCGCTGCTCGGCATCGACGGCGAACCCGGCCGGGACCTGCTGGACACGCTGGCCGGCGCGCTCGGCGCCCGGCAGGTGCTGGTGCTGCTGGACAACTGCGAGCACCTGGTGGACGCGTGCGCCACGCTGTGCCAGCGGCTGCTGGCCGGCTGCCCGGGGGTGCGGGTCGTGGCCACCAGCCAGGAGCCGCTGCGCATCCCGCAAGAGGCCGTCTGGCAGGTCGCGCCGCTCGCGGTGCCGCCACCCGGCGGCGGGCCGGCCGCCGCCGAGCTGGGCGGATACGAGGCGGTCGCGCTGTTCGCCGACCGGGCCGCGGCCGCCCGGCCGGGGTTCGCCGTCACCGAGCGCAACGCCGGCGCGGTGGCCACCATCTGCCGGGCCCTGGACGGCGTCCCGCTGGCCATCGAGCTGGCCGCGGCCCGGGTCACCGTGCTGTCGGCCGAGCAGATCGCGGCCCGGCTGGCCGACCGGTTCACCCTGCTCGGCCCGGGCGACCGGACCGCGCCGCCACGGCAGCGCACGCTGCGCGCGACCATCGACTGGAGCCACGACCTGCTGTCAGGCCCGGAGCAGGTGCTGCTGCGCCGGCTGTCGGTGTTCGCCGGCTGGTCGCTGGAGATGGCCGAGCAGGTCTGCGCGGACCGGCTGCTGCCCGCCGAGGAGATCATCGGCCTGACCGCCGGGCTGGTGGACAAGTCCCTGCTGGTGGTGGAGCCCGAGGTGCTCGGCCAGGCCCGGTACCGGATGCTGGACAGCATCCGCGCCTACGCCGCGCAGCGGCTGGCCGACGCGGGCGAGTCCACGGCCGTGCAGCTCCGGCTGCGTGACTACGCGCTGATCGTGTGCGAGCACGCCGAGGCGGTGGGCATGGCGGTGATCCCGGCCGGCTGGGCCGCCGCGGTCGACGTGTTCCGCCGGTACGACGTGGACAGCGGCAACGTCCGCCAGGTGCTCGGCCGCTGCCAGGCCACCGGGGACGTGCAGAGCGGGCTGCGGCTGTGCACCGCGGTCCGGCCCTGCTGGATCGTCCGCGGCCACTTCGCCGAGGGCGAGGAGTGGTTCGCCCGGTTCCTGGCCCTTGATCAGGCCGGTCAGCCGCCGGAGGTGCTCGGCGCGGCGCTCATCGGGCGGGCCCAGCTGGTCATGCCCAACCAGCCCGCCGCCGCGCAGGACTGGGCCCGGCGCGGGCTGGAGCTGTGCCGGTCGGCCGGTGACCTGATCTGGACCGCGACCGCGTACAACGTGCTGGCCGAGGCGGCGCTGCACGCGGGCCAGCTGGACGTGGCCGGGCGCTGCGCGGCCGACGCGCTGGCCACCGCGCGCACGGCAGGCAACGGATGGAACGAGGGCTACGCGCTGGGCACCCAGGCCACGCTGGCCGCGGCGCACGGCAAGCTGCGCGAAGCCGGGCAGCTGGGCGAGGCCGCGCTGGCCGTGATGCGCGGCATCGACCAGCAATGGGGTGTCGCCCGCACGCTGCTCGGCCTGGGCGCGCTGGCCCGGCTGCGCCGGGACCCGGCCGGCGCGATCGAGTGCTACCGGGAGGCGCTGCCGATCCTGCGTGAGATCGACTCCCGGCCGGACATCGCCCGCGCGCTGGCCGGTATCGGCCGGGTCGCGCTGGACCAGGGCGACCTGGCGGTGGCACGGGAGCACCTGACCGAGAGCCTGCGGCTGAGCTGGCACACCGGGGCCCGGATCGGGGTGGCCCGGGGGCTGGAGGCGGTGGCCACGCTGACCGCCCGTGAGGGCGACCCCGGGCTGGCCGTGCAGCTCACCGCGGCCGCCGCCGCGCTGCGCGCCGAGGCCGGCCTGCCCGCGCTGTCCGCGGAACGGACCCAGCAGCAGCTCGACCCGGCGCGCAGCCTGGACCCGGACGTGCTCACCCGGCAGTGGCAGCACGGCCTGGGGCTGACCGCCGACG
>Ga0335085_10016190_pt1 | contig 10787 bp, 10 predicted proteins | sample Lox_Sample_45_FD_206712 | JGI IMG/M metagenome (GOLD analysis project Ga0335085, IMG submission 206712) | Soil microbial communities from Loxahatchee National Wildlife Refuge, Florida, United States - Lox_Sample_4.5 | ecosystem: Environmental > Terrestrial > Soil > Wetlands | place: USA... | reverse complement strand
GAAGGGTGGGAGACCACAGGAGCTCTGGCCAGGTCATCCACTCTTCCCCATCCGCATTTGGCCGGCCCTTTCATCCCGGAGGGATGACCGACAATAGCCCAGGGTGAAACCCTGGGAAGGCAGACCAAAGGAGAGGACAGAGCCCCGGAGGGGCGGCGCGAACCAAACCGCTACTTCAGCATCAGCACCGACAGCGCCGACAAAACGCCCGCCACCGAGAACACCATTCCGAAGTACCAGTACAGCCGATTCCGCGTCAGCAGCGTCACCGAGGTGATCACCAACCCGATCTCCAGCAGGGCTTCGGCCAGATCGTAGCGGTCTGCGCGAACCTCGGCATCCTCCACCTTCTTCTGGAGGCCCTCCGCCTTGTCCTGCTCTTCCTTCAGCTCGTCGTTCCACTTCTTCTGGTGATCCGCGTACGTCGTTGAAATCTTCGCCGACGCGTCCTTGTCGGAGATCGTTACAACGCCCAGCAAGTCGCCCACGAGGGAAGTGTCGTAAGAGCGGATCTTCTTCGCCTGGTACTCGTTCCACTGATCGGTGGCCTTGTTCTGAAACAGCACCGCCTCTGTGTGGGTGCGATGGCCCAGCACCGTGGTAACGGCCACCAGCACGGCCAGCACGCTCATCGTAAAAGCCACCGGGCGCAGAGCATTCTCCTTCTCTCCATGCTCCGCGTGCTCCTGCAGCTCCTGCGCTTCAGTCACTTCCATAATCTAATCAAGACCTCCGGTATTTAATGCTAAGGAATAGAGCGTTCTGCGGCGCGAGAGGAAATTAAGAATAAGAACTCGCATAGTAACTATCGGAATAAGTTAACACCCGGTCCAACCAGGAATGAGCTGGCAGCTAAAAGCTGGAAGCCGCTTTCTCACTTTCTCTTCCAGCGGACGCCATCCTTCGAGTCTTCGAGGACAACGCCTTTCTCCGCCAGCTCGTTGCGAATCTCATCCGCCCGCGCAAAGTTGCGCTGCATCTTTGCCTGCGTGCGCTCGGCCACAAGCGCTTCAATCGCCTCGTTAGTTAAGCCCTGCCGTTCCAGCAGTTCAGGAGCGACATCCGCCATCTTCCCCTGCTGCTCGGCCCACTGTAGGGCTTTGCGCGTCGCTTCGGCATCGCCGTCTTCGAGCACGTCAAACACCGCATCGAACGTCGCCAGCACATCCATGATGATCTCGCGATCCGAGGCAAACAGCTGGCCCTGATCAATGGCGGTATTCACGGCGCGAATCAAGTCAAAGATCGGCGCGCGCGCTTCCGCCGTATTCAGATCATTGGCAAGCGCCGCCATGAATTCAGCCTTCGCTTTCACGGCCGCATCCCCGATCGCCGCGTTAGCCCCGTGTTCGAGCTTCGCATCCGTCAGCCGCTGCCTGAAGGTCCGCAGACGCTCGATCGCGCTCGTCGCGTCCACCAGCCCGTCAAACGTGAAGTTCAACTGGTGCCGGTAGGGAACCGAGATCAGCGCCATGCGAATCGCCGTTGCCTTGTAACCTTTCAGCAGCAGGTCGCGAAGCGTGTAGAAATTGCCTTCGCTCTTTGACATCTTGCGCCCGTCCACCAGCAGAAAGCGCACGTGCATCCAGTGCCGCGCAAATGTCTCGTGCGTTGCCGTCTCGCTCTGCGCAATCTCGTTCTCGTGGTGCGGAAACATCAGGTCTTCGCCGCCCGCATGCAGATCGAAGCTCGGCCCAAGGTACTCCATCGCCATCGCCGAGCACTCAAGGTGCCAGCCCGGCCTGCCTTTGCCGATCGCCGTATCCCACGATGTCTCGCCCGGCTTCACGGCCTTCCACAGCGCAAAATCGCGCGCCGAATCCTTCTCGTACTCGTCCACGTCCACGCGCGCGCCGTCTTCCATGCCGCTCAGGTCTTTCTTGCTCAGCTTGCCGTAGTCCTTGAAAGCCGACAACCTGAAGTACCAGCTCCCGTCCTCGGTCTGGTAGGCCGCGCCCTCTGCCGCAAGCTTCTGCACCAGCTCCACCATCACCGGAATGTGCTCGGTCGCGCGCGCCAGCAGCTCTGGCCGCCGCACGCGCAGCAAGTCCAGATCCTCAAGAAACGCAGCTTCAAAAGGAGCTGCATAGTCGCGAATCGAAACGCCCCGCGCGGCCGCGTTGCGGATGATCTTGTCGTCCACGTCCGTTATGTTCATCACGTGGCGAAGCTCGGTGCCCGTCAGCAGCAGAAACCGCCGCAGAATGTCCACCGCCAGAAACGTGCGGAAGTTGCCGATGTGGCCGTAGTCATAAACGGTGGGCCCGCACGCATACATGCGCAGGGTCTTGCCGTCTGCAGGAACAAGCGGTTCAACCTGTCCGCTGAGGGTATTGAAAAGGCGCAATGTCATCGATGGCTGGTCTTGCTGTGTCATGAAATGGCTGGAATCGCCGTAAAATCAGGCTTTTCTCGATTGTAACAAGCGGGAATCGCTCGCCAGTTCCGGCCCCATCAGCACTTGACCATGCCTCAAAACGGTGTAACCACCGCTTTGTCAGTTAACCCGTATTTAAACGGCCCACTGGATGCTCATCGATGCGGGCAGCCGGGCCAGCAGCACGGTCGCCGCATCCCTTCTTTGAGTTCTGAGCACACCCGTTCAACATGCTGCCGCCGCGTCTCGTCTCTCTTCACGGAAATGGTCCAGCAGATCCACTCGTTGCGCGCCAGCGGCGTTATGTCTTCCCATGCTTCCAGTGCTCTCGCGTCGGACGCGAGCGCCTTTCGAAGATCGGTCGGGAGGTTATGCACAACCCCACCTGAGACTCGAATAGTTGCCATACGGTTATCTCGCTGGTGTCAGTCTCTTGATACGAGAGTACAGCTGGAACTCCCGAAAACAGGCTTCGTTCGAAGTGACTGAATATCGCCAGCCAGACGAAATCTAGTCTTCGTCACTTCGTCACTCAAGTGCCCGCGAACGCGTTGCCCTTTCGTCCGCCAAACAGAAGCCTCTTGTTTGCAATGGTCTAACGAACAGTCCCGCTGTGCGCTGAGTTTGGCATCCGCCGTGCATTAGATAAAGGCATGGCGAGCAACAGAAAAAAGGAATCCCGGAAACGCACCCGGGATTTGAATGCTCGTCAATTGCACAACTTATAAATCCAAATAATAAGAACTAAATTTATAACCCTTAATTTATAAACCTATTTATCCCCCATATCCCGACAGTGGCGCATCTTCGCGATCGCTGTCGGGTTCTTTGCCCGATGATCCACGAGCAGACGTGCGCCTCAATGGGCCATCGGGACACAACATCTTTGCGAAGCGCGCGCCGGTGTTCTTCGGGACGCCTGCCGAGGAGGAGATTTGCATATTCGCCGGATCGTACAGACCAGCCTTGCGGCAATTGGAGTTGCACTGCTGGCAAGCGGAAGCGTGAACGCGCAGATCAGGAAAGCAGTCGACTCGCATTTGGCCACCAAAAGTCTGGCCAACACCGGCACCGAAAAGTCAGCAAAAGAAATAACGACCGCAACTGGCCCCGCTCCAAAGTTCAACATCAAGGCGCAAACCGCCTGCGAAACCGAGTTGCTGAATGATATCGGCGCACACGAAATCTTTTCGGGCAAGGCCTACGAAGCGTTAACCGAAATAGCGCCGGCGTACGGCCGTGAAATGCCTCACGTCTATGTCTTTCCCAAAAGTTGGAACATGGCCTATATCGCCGCCAGCGCTGCCGTAGACGGGCGCGGAAAGATCGTGGTCGGCCAGCAGGCGGACGAGTTGTTCAATCCCATCGCGCTCCGGGGATTTCTGGGACACGAGATGGCGCATCTCGTAAGCGACAATGCGGCGCAAGGATGCAACGATTACATCGTTCGCGATGCGCATGTTGAAGCCGGTGCCGATGCACTGGCGGCGCGAGTGCTCGGAACGCAGCCCGTGAAGGCCTTCCTGGAGAGGGTAATTGCCATCACAGAAGGCCAGAACCTCGACGCAAAAAGCCGGCTCAAGTTGCTGCAATGATCTCTGCCGCGATGCTCTCACCGTCCACTCAGCGAACTCAATCCCGGCAACCGCACAATCCCTGAATCTTTCCGCGTGGCTCAGACTCATAATTGAATGAAGGACGCTGCCGAATGCCTCTCGACTACTTCGTAGTAGACGTGTTTTCAGACGCACCGCTCAAAGGCAATCCGCTCGCAGTCGTTTTCGACACCGCGGGGCTCAGCACTGAAAAGATGCAGGCCATCGCGCGCGAATTCAATCTCTCTGAGACGACATTCGTCCAGCGCCGCCCACTTGAAGTGGAGCGCGCTGAAGGCGTGCGCGTGCGCATTTTTACCACGCGGGAAGAGTTGAACTTCGCCGGTCATCCCACGCTCGGCACTGCGAGCGTGCTCAAGATGCAGGCTCCCGAAACCATCAACGGCGACACCATAACGCTTGCATTGAATGTCGGTCCTGTTCCGGTGCGATTCAGCGGCTCAGGCCTTGACGGCGAAATGACGCAGCGCGATCCCGAGTTCGGCGCCCAGCTCGACCGCGCCGCCGTTGCGCAATTGATCGGCCTTTCTCTTGACGATCTGGATCCGGCACTTGCCCCGCAGATTGTTTCCACTGGAACAGCTTTTGCCATCGTTGCTTTGCGATCCGTTGAGGCCCTTGGCCGCCTTCGCGTCGATCAGGAAGCAGCAACCGGATGGCTGCGCGAGCGCGGCGCGCGCTGGTTTTACGTGCTTGCGCCGGTCATCGGCGCGCAGAGCGGCCAGCCCGGCTGGCGCGCGCGCATGCAATTCTATGGCGGCGAAGATCCCGCCACGGGTTCAGCCGCGGGCTGCGCCATCAGCTATCTCGTAGCGCACAAAGCAGTTGCCTCTGGCGAACAAATTCATGTCCGGCAGGGTGTCGAAATCGGCAGACCCAGCGATCTTTTTCTAAGTGCCAAAGCAATTTCCGCGAGGGTTACCGAAATTCTTGTAGGTGGCAGCACTGTTTCTGTAGCAACAGGACGCATTTTCCAGCCATGATGCAGAAGCTTTCAACAGGAATTCAACATGACAAGTGACTGCGATTGTTAACGCTAGCTGAATTCCACTTGTTACACGTTCATTTTCAAGCCGATTTTCGCTTCAGTTTCCCTCTTTTCACAAACTACCGACACTCGTATCTTCCCTTTCATAGCAAAGCCCAACCGAAGGTGCTGTCGGTTTGAAGCTCAGGCTCGAATTACGTTTTTAAATTGCGAAGGAAGACTGGCCTGGCACGGATCGCTTGCCGGTTGTGTATCCTCGTCGAGCGGCTGGCGCCGTTGTGCCCGGCTGTTTTGCGGGATCCAACGCCAAGTGACGATCCCTATACAAAATCCAGCTTCCAGCGCTGCTGATGGGTTCCGGCATCTCTAATCCCCTTGACAGCCGATGTGCTAAGGAGAGGATTCGTGTGGCCGGAACATGCTGAATTGAACCAGTGAACATACTAAGGAGCGGACTCCCTCGCCATGCGGCCTAAGAAAATTATTCTCTGCGTAAACCACAACGAACAGGAACTCTCGGTGATGAGCTTCATGTTGAACACAAACGGATACCGCGTGGTGCCTGCGGCAACCGGGCAGGAGGCGATTGAGCTCTTCGCTGGAATGCAGGTCGATCTGGTGCTGGTCGATTTCGCCGCGCCGCAGATGAACGGCAATCAACTGGTGACTCGTCTTAAGCAAATCGCGTCGCATGTTCCCATGATCCTGCTGGGCGACCCTCAGGCCATGGGCGGACAGATTCACGTGGCCGATGCTCTGCTGGCCAAAAAACAATGCTCGCCACAGGAGCTTCTGGAGCGCATCAAGATCATGAGCGCCCGCAAACGCGGCCCCCGAAAGGGCGCCCTGCGTCAGGCTCCCGTTACGGAACTGGCCGCCGCTTCTTAGTTGCTCAACATGGCCCGGGCAGATCGCAAATAAACTCTGAAAATACCTGATCTTCCCGGCCCCTCCCTCGTGCTATCCTCTCCGATGACATCGTGAAGCGGTCTTTCACGATCGCGTATTAACGCATTCCTCACTTCCCCGGTTAAGTTGCTTGACGATGGCGCGGGAGTGTGTTCATACTCGCGAATTGTGCCGAGTCTGGCGTACTCATTTCGCTGCCAGCGGCAGTAGGCATTTATGGATTTGATCGTTCTGCGCCTTCTTTTTGTTGCCCTCCTCGCCGGTGTTTGTTACTTCCTCCACCCTTTCGGAGTCGAAAACGGATGGATTTGCGCGGCTGCCGGAGCACTGGCGGCTTCGGCGGTTATCATCTTCGAACTGCGCGTGCGCGCGCTCAGCCTTCGCCGCCTTATCGGCGCGGTGGCCGGCTCGGTACTCGGTATCTTCGGCGCGGCCCTCTTCTGCCTCGTCCTGCGCTCAGCTCCCCTCAGCGGTTCTTCTTCGGCTGTGCTGCAGATCTTCGTGCTGCTGCTCATGACCTACGTGGGCCTGCTGGTTGGCGCCAGCAAGGGCGACCTGCTCAACCCGGCGGCGCTGGGCACCATCTTCGCCACTGACCGGCCTTCCCGACGCAGCGCCAAAGTCCTCGATACCTCCGTCATCATCGACGGCCGCATCGCCGACATCGCTGAAGCCGGCTTTATCGACGGCATGATCGTTGTGCCGGAGTTCGTCCTGCGCGAACTGCAGACCGTGGCCGACTCCACTGACTCATCCAAGCGCCAGCGCGGCCGCCGCGGCCTCGACATGCTGCAGCGCATGCAGTCCAACGCCGCCATCCAGGTGCAGATCGTGCCCGACGACTTTCCGTCGATCCGCGAAGTCGATCTAAAGCTGCTTGAGCTCGCCAAAAAGTGGGAAGCCAAGGTCGTCACCAACGACTTCAACCTGAACAAGGTGGCCCACCTGCACCACGTTGAGGTGCTCAACATCAACGACCTGGCCAACGCGCTCAAGCCCGTTGTGCTGCCAGGAGAGCGTATGTCGGTACTGGTGCTCAAGGAAGGCAAGGAATACAACCAGGGCGTAGGCTATCTCGATGACGGCACCATGGTCGTTGTCGATCACGCCCGCAAGCTCATCGGCAAAAGCGTCGATATCGCCGTGACCTCTGTGCTGCAGACCGCCAGCGGCAAAATGATCTTCGGCAAGCTCGACGAGAACGGCAGAGGCGAAGTGGCGTGAACACCGCTCAAGATGTCCTGAATGCGCGGTTCGGTTCGGCAGTGGAGTGCGCCTGCCCAAAGAATTGCCCTCGGCATGGCCGCTGCAGCGAGTGCCGGGCATACCACGCCGCCGCCAGGCGCCCTCGTCCGCCCTACTGCGAGCGCCAACACAAGCCAGGCCTGTTCAAGCGCCTCTTCGGCGGCTAAGCGCAGTCAGCTTCGCCAGTCATCCATTGTGAGTTCCAGCTGGAGAGTGGGTGCCCCACCTTCGCCGAGGCGCGTAACGCGCATCGGTTAAGGTGGGACAGCACGAACCTCAACCACCCGGCTGACAACTGACAACTGACAACTGAATCCTACGAATACAGCTTCCGCATCAGCCGCCGTTTGATGCGCGGCCACTCCGCCGCAACAATGGAATACCTTGCAGAATTGCGCGGGCCGAAATCCGCCGCCATGCGGTGGCTGCGCAGAATGCCTTCAAACTTCGCGCCTAGTCGAACAATCGCCGTTCGCGAGCGGCTGTTCCGCTCGTCTGTGTGCAGGCAGACGCGCAGCATTCCCCAGACTTCGAAGGCGTACATCAGCATCAGCAGCTTGGCCTCGGTGTTCGCCGCCGTTCTGATCGCAGATTTGGCAAGCCACGTGTAGCCAATCTCGCCCGCATCGACGAGCGCGCACCCGTATCGCGTGTGTCCGGCCGGCCATGCCCAGTACTCAAGATCAAAGAACCGCGTCGATCCTATCACCGCGCCGTCAATCGCCTGCACGGTAGCAAACGGAGCGCCCCTGTCCTCATCGCGCAGTTGCAGCGCCTTGTCAATGTAGCGGCTTACCTCGCCCGGTGTCTGCGGAACCTGCGTCCATCGGTAGATAGACGGATCCTCAGCCGCCGCGGCCAGAAGCCCGCCGGCATGTTCGTGCGAAAGTGGTTCGAGCCGGACGTACCGGCCTTGGAGGAGAGGTACAGAGAGCATCGGGTGCCAATCAGACCGTCTGCGCCGGTTAGCCGGCAAAAACAGTCAATTCGCTGAATTGAATAACGGGCTCGATGTCAGTGTACCTTGGAATGTCGTTCTGCAGTTGACCGGCCACCGGCAAGAAGGCCTGCATAAAAGCTTCAACCGACTCGCAGAGAAAACCTGCGATGGCTGCAAATGGAGCCATTTCCTTGGGATTCACAGCGGCGACGCCGATCTCCGCGGTCATACCTTTGATTGCCGGCCCCAACAGTCTGCCAGCCATCGGCATGTGGACGTTCAAATAGTAGTCCGCGTCAAAGTGGCTGCCGGCCTTGTTCGGGTACAGGACACTTACTCTTACCATTCATCCTCCGCTTGTTGCAGCTGATTTCTGGTGCAGCTGATTTTAGAGACTAGCAGCTTTCAGTACTTTTGCATCTTGGGGTCAATCTCATCGGCCCACGCAAGGATGCCGCCGGCGAGATTCTTCACATTTCCATAACCCTGCGGGTGCCCCATCCTTCGAGCGTTCTCTGCTCGAAGGGTGGGAGACCACAGAAGCCCATGAGAAATGAAAACACTTCAGCGGAGAATGCCCCAGCGCCCCCGCGCCTTCAGGTCAGTACTTTTGCATCTTCGGGTCAATCTCATCGGCCCAAGCAAGGATGCCGCCGGCCAGATTCTTCACATTTCCATAACCCTGCGTAGCCAGGTACTCCGCGATGCGCTGGCTCCGTTGGCCCGACCGGCACTGCACCACGATCTCGCGGTTACGGTCGATCTCATCGAGCCGCTTCGGCACGTCGTTCTGCGGAATCAGCTTTGCGCCGATATTCGCGATCTGGTATTCGTATGGCTCGCGCACGTCCAGCACGAACACATCTTCGCCCGCATCGAGACGCTGCTTCAATTCCTTCACCGTCATTTGCGGAATTCCGTTCTTCACCGCGCTCTCCTGTTTTGTCTCCGGCACAATGCCGCAAAATTGCTGATAGTCGATCAGCTTTGTTACCGTCGGATGCTCGCCGCACACCGGGCACTCGGGATTCTTGCGCAGCTTCAGCTCACGGAACTTCATGTTCAGCGCATCCACCAGCAGAAGACGCCCGGCAAGGCTCTCGCCCTTGCCCAGGATCAGCTTGATTGCTTCGGTGGCCTGGATCATGCCCACCAGTCCCGGCAGAATTCCCAACACGCCGCCCTCCGCGCAGCTTGGCACCAACCCGGGCGGCGGTGGCTCAGGATACAGGCAGCGGTAGCACGGACCATGCTCCGTCGCAAACACGCTGGCCTGCCCTTCAAACCGGAAGATTGAGCCATACACGTTGGGCTTGCCCAGCAGCACGCACGCATCGTTCACCAGATATCGCGTCGGAAAATTATCCGTGCCATCGGCAACAATGTCGTAGTCCTTCATGATGTCCAGCGCATTCGCGCTTGATAGCAGCGTCTCGTGCTTCACAACCTTCAGCGCCGGGTTCAGCGCCAGCAGCTTCTCCTCGGCCGAGTCGAGCTTCTTGCGCCCAATGTCTTTTGTCGAATGGATGATCTGCCGCTGCAGATTGCTGGCGTCCACAACGTCAAAGTCCACCAGTCCCAGCGTGCCCACGCCCGCCGCCGCCAGGTAAAACGCAAGCGGCGATCCCAGCCCGCCGGTCCCTACGCAAAGCACGCGCGCGGCTTTCAGGCGGCGCTGACCCTCCATGCCCACTTCAGGCAGAATCAGGTGGCGCGAATAGCGCGCAAGATCGTCAGTAGTCAGTTCCGGAAGCGCCGAGCTTTCAACCAAAGTCGCCATAACAACCTTTCCCTCGCACCCGACTGGGTGCCCCAGGTCTCGCTTCTGAGACCTGGGATAGCACGAACCTACGCCGTGACAGCCAGTCCACCCGCGATCGACGGAATAATCGAGAGCGTATCGCCGGCCTTCACCTCTGTGGCTTCCTTTGCCGGCAGGTAGCGCACATCCTCGTCGTTCAAGTACAGATTCACAAACGCCCGCAGTTTCCCTTCGTTGGTGAACAAGTGATTCTTGAGCTCGGGGTGCGAGCCGGTTAACGCGCTGAGGGCCTCGGCAATGGTCGAGGCCTGAATCTCTACCTGCGGTTGGCCACCTGCGTACGGGCGCAAAGGGGTAGGGATGAAGATGGTCATCAGGGGAAGTCTCCTTGAAAGCGCAGGCAATTTCGCCAAACCTGCCTTATCTATTTAGATGATATGTGCCATATCCCGGATGGAGGAAAATTCTCGCGTCCGGCACGGCCAACCCGCACTCTATGAAGCGATTACGCCCCCAATAAAGCCGGAAGCGGCCCAGGCAAAACCCAGACCGCCCCCAAGACAAGTTTGCTATTGCCGGCAGCGTCGAAAGGAGTTATCAGTTATCAGTTGTCAGTCCGTTCTCTGACCCCTGACCCCTGACCCCTGACAACTGACAACTGTTAACTGACAACTGTCGTTACTGCTTCTTCGCCACGTCCGTCTTGGCCGGCGCCGCCGCAGGCTTGGCTGCAACAGCGGGCTTCGGCCTCCAGAAATCCGGATCGCCCTTCACCCACTCGTCCTGCGGATAGCTTTGCTTCGGGTTGATTGAGAACAATTGCGAGTACGACATATCGACCGACGACGCAAACAGCGAGCGGAACTCCTTCACGCCGTCCGGTCCAAGGGCATCCATGAACTTCTTGTTCTCGGCATACCCGGTATCGATGTCGGCCATCGAGTTATCCG
>Ga0335085_10016188_pt1 | contig 10787 bp, 8 predicted proteins | sample Lox_Sample_45_FD_206712 | JGI IMG/M metagenome (GOLD analysis project Ga0335085, IMG submission 206712) | Soil microbial communities from Loxahatchee National Wildlife Refuge, Florida, United States - Lox_Sample_4.5 | ecosystem: Environmental > Terrestrial > Soil > Wetlands | place: USA: Florida... | reverse complement strand
AGGTGTTGACCAGGGAGATGGCGTCGGCGCCGGCATCCTCGGCGGCGCGCGCCATCAGCGGCACGCTGGTCACGTTGGGCGAGAGCTTGACGATCACCGGGCGCCGCGCCGCGTTCTTGGCCGCCGCCACCACCTCCTGCAGCAGCACCGGGTCGCTGCCGAACTGGATGCCGCCGCGCCGCGTGTTGGGGCAGGAGACGTTCAGCTCGTAGGCGGCCAGGCCCTCGCCCTCGTTCAGCACCCGGATCACCTCTTCGTACTCCTCCCAGGTGTGGCCGAAGACGTTGGCGATGGCCACGATGTTCTTCTTCTGGGCCAGCTTGGGAAGGGTCTCCTTGACGAAGGCGCGCACTCCCATGTTCTGCAGCCCGATGGCGTTGAGCATGCCGGCGGCGCTCTCGAAGATGCGCGGCGGCGGGTTGCCCGGCAGGGGCTCGCGCGAGAGCCCTTTCACCACGAAGCCGCCCAGCTTGTCCAGCGCCACGATGTCCTCGAACTCGATGCCGTAGCCGAAGGTGCCGCTGGCCGCGATCACCGGGTTCTTGAAGCGGATGCCGGCGAAGCTCACGCTCAGGTCGGGCGGCTGCGAGGAGGTGTGGGTGGCGGCGGGCGCGCTCACGGCCCGGCCTCCGTTCCCGGGGCGGGCACGAGCGCCTCGGTCAGCACCCGTCCCACCGCGTGCGTAGGCGCGTCGATGCCCAGCAGGGAAGCCAGCGTCACCGCCAGGTCCACCGGCTCGGCGTGGGTGCGATAGGTCCCGGCGCGGAAGGCCAGGCCGTAGAAGGCCAGCGGAACGTGGGTGTCGTAGCTGTAGGGAGTGGAGTGGTCGGTGCCCGCAGGGGTACCCAGGGTGAAGGGCGTGGGCTCGCCGAAGACGTACCAGCCGGCCTGCGCCGAGTAGCTGTGCGCGTACTTCCGGCCCCACTCGTCGCTACGCAGCTCGCCCTGCGCCTGCTGGGCGCGGGTGACGTAGCCGCGCCAGCCCGCCAGTTTCTCCAGCACCTCGCCGGCGGCGCGCTCGGCCTCGGCTTCCTTCACGCCAGCGGCGGCGAAAGCGTCCTCGGAGAGGAAGGCGATGGGCCACTCCATCAGCTTGACGTATTCGGTCGGGCGCCCCGGCGAGTACTTCGCGGAAAGTTCGGCGTTGGCCCGGGCCTGGATCTCCTTCTCGCTGTAGCCCGCCGCCGGCAGGCGGAAGTCCGCCGCCACCGCCGGCAGGGGCGCGATGCCGTGGTCGGCGCTGAGCGCGAGCCACACGTTGGCCAGCCCCACCTGCTGGCCCAGGAAGCTGAAGAACTCCGCCAACTGGCGGTCCAGCGCCAGCGCCATGGCCGCCACCTGGGGCGAGTCCGGGCCCACCTCGTGGCCCAGGAAGTCGGTGGCGGAGATGGAGATCACCAGCAGATCGGTGGCCGGGCCTTCGCCCAGCTTCTCGTTCTGGATGAGGGCGCGCGCGAAGTCGAGTTCGTAGTCGTTGGCAAAGGGCGTGGATTCGAGCGCGTTGAAGTCCTTGGAGGGCCCGCGCAGCAGCTTGCCCGCGGCGTCCTTCCATTCCATCTTCAAGTACTTGTCCGGCGGATTGGCGCGGTCGAACTCCACCACCCACTTGGGGAGATCGCTGCGGTAGAAAGAAGACGTGACCCAGGCGCCGCTCTTGCGGTCGGTCCAGTAGGCGGCGTCGGCGGCGTGCCCGGCGGAGAGGATGGCGGCGTAGTTCTTGAGCGAGAGCGCGAAGACGCGCGCCTGGCCCCCGGTGGCCAGCTTCAGTTCGTCGCCCAGGGTGCTGGCTTCGAGGTAATGGGGCGAAAAGCCCGCGCCCGCCTCGGCGCCGCCCGGGCCGACGGTATGGACCGTGTCGTCCGCCACCGCCAGCACGGCGCGCTTCTTCGCCGGGTCCCACCACACGTTGCCCAGGATGCCGTGGCCGTTCACGTAGCTTCCCGTCATCAGGGTCGAATGCCCGGGCGCGGTGCGGGTGGTGGCGTAGTCGTAGTTGCAGTCGGTGAAGACGGCGCCGCGGTCGAGGAAGAGGCGGAAGCCGCCGGGCCCGAAGCGCTCCTGGTAGCGCGGCAGGTAGTCGCCGCGGTACTGGTCGAGGATGATGATCACCACCAGCTTCGGGCGGGCGTTGTAGGCGGCGCCGAAACCCGTGGCCGCCAGCAACACCACCGCCGGCAGCACGGCGAGCCAGCGCTGGGGGCGGGTTTTCATTCCGGCCCTAGTGTACCAGCCTTCCCCCGCTGGCCACTGGCCACTGACCACTGTTACATTAGCTGCCATGCTCGACCTTGGCTTCGTCCGCGAGAACCTCTCCCTGGTGGAGGAGAAGCTCCGCCAGCGGGGGATGGACGCCTCCGTGCTCGCGGGCTTCCGTGAGGCCGACGCCCGCCGCCGCGCCCTCATCACCCAGGCCGAGACGCTGAAGGCGGAACGCAACCGCCTCTCCGAGCAGATCGCGCAGCTCAAGAAGAACCAGCAGGACGCCGCCGCGCCCATGGAGCAAGCCAAGGCGCTGCGCGAGCAGGGCGAGGCCCTGGAAAAGCAGGCCGCCGAGCAGGACGCCGAATTGCGCCGCCTGCTGGCCACCCTGCCCAACCTGCCGCACGCCAGCGTTCCCGTGGGCAAGAGCGAGGCCGACAACCTCGAGGTGCGCCGCTGGGGCGCGCCCCCCAAGTTCGACTTCGCTCCCAAGCCGCACTGGGAGTTGGGCGAGTCGCTGGGCGTGCTCGATCTGGAGCGCGCGGTCAAGCTCACCGGGGCGCGCTTCGCCGTCTACTGGGACCTGGGCGCGAAGCTGGAGCGCGCGCTGGCCAACTTCATGCTCGACCTGCACACCCGCGAGCACGGCTACACCGAGGTCCTTCCGCCCTACCTGGTGAACGCCGATTCCATGTACGGCACCGGGCAACTGCCCAAGTTCGAGGCCGACAGCTTCCAGGTGCCGCACGGCGACAAGAAGCTCTACCTGGTGCCCACCGCTGAGGTCCCGCTCACCAATCTTTACCGGGACGAGACCCTGGAGGGCGCGCGCCTGCCCATCTCGCTCACCGCCTTCACCCCTTGCTTTCGCAGCGAGGCCGGCTCCTACGGCAAGGACGTGCGCGGCATCATCCGCCAGCACCAGTTCCAGAAGGTCGAGCTGGTGAAGTTCGCGCGCCCCGAGCAGTCCTACGAAGAATTGGAGAAGCTCACCCGCAACGCCGAAACCGTGCTGCAGAAGCTCGGCCTGCACTACCGCGTGGTGGCGCTGTGTACCGCCGACCTCGGCCCCAGCTCGGCCAAGACTTACGATATCGAGGTCTGGCTGCCCGGCCAGCAGCTCTTCCGCGAGATCTCCTCCTGCTCCAACTGCGAGGCCTTCCAGGCGCGCCGCGCCAACATCCGCTTCAAGCCGGAAGGGAAGGGGAAGTCGGAGTTCGCGCACACCCTGAACGGCAGCGGGCTGGCCATCGGGCGCACCTGGGTGGCCATCGTTGAGAACTACCAGCAGGCCGACGGCAGCGTGCTCATCCCTGAGGCGCTGCGGCCCTACATGGGGACGGACCGCATCACGCCGAAGAAGTTCTAACGCTGGCGCGGCGCGGGGATCTCCTGCGTGCCCGCCGGCTCGGGCGGGTCGGAGGTGAGGAAGCGCGCCACCTCCGGGACCACGCGGTCGCTGCACTCCAGCGGGGTCATGTGGGCGCAGTCGTCGAAGACCTCCAGGCGCGACTGTGGCATCTCCCGCTGCATGGCCTCGCCCACCGAGAGCGGCGTGAGCACGTCCTGCTTGCCCCACACGATGAGCACCGGCACGGTCACCGGCCCCAGCTTGCCGTCGAGCAGCTCCTTGCCGGCGATGATGTCGTCCAGCGCCCGCTTCACGACCCAGTCCCCGGGCGTGATCTGCCGCAGGATGCCGCGCGCGTAGTAGTCCGGCAGGTGCGGGGGATGCGCGAACAGGACCTTCGTCAGGCCGTTCAGCTCGGCCGGCGTCTTGGGCCGCAGCAGTCCGAGATCGACGGTGGGCGTGAACTTCATGCCGGCGCTGTCGAAGACCATCACCCGCCGCACCCGCCCGGGATGCTCGAGGGCGAGCTGCAGCGCGATCCACCCGCCCATGGACCAGCCTCCCAGGTCGGGCTGCTGCAGCTTCTGGCTGTCCATGAACTGCTGGACGACGCGGACCTCGGTCTCGATGGAGTAGTCGACGTCGGGCTTGTCGGAGCGCCCGTAGCCCAGCAGGTCCGGGGCATAGACGCGGAAGCCCTGCTTGGCCAGTCCCGCCATCAGCGGCCCCCACTCCTCGGCGCGTCCGCCCAGCCCGTGCACCAGCACCAGCGGCCGCCCTTTGCCCGCCACCAGGTAGTGGATGCGGTAGGGGCCGAGTTGCACGTACTCGCTGTGGATGCCGGCGGCGCGCAGGCCGGCGCGCTCCAGCGCGGTCGAGACCCACTCCGGCCGCCAGTAAGCGAGCCCCGCCAGCCCCGCCAGCAGCAGCAGGACCACCAGCGCGGTCTTGCGCAGCCATCGCCGCGCCGTCTTCCCCTCTGCCATCCTCATATCTCCGGGCGGAAAGCATAGACCGTAGGCTCCCCGATTGCCAAACCGGGAGAGCAAATCTACACTTTCAGCAGGCGCATGAAGAAGATCTGGCAGACATTCTGCGGCTACATCTGGTGGACCCATCCGCGCGGCAGCCTGCACTACGACGTGATGGTCACCCTCATCCTGCTGTTCATCTTCGTGGCCCCCTTCTTCATCAGCTTCAACGACAAACCCGTGGAGCGGGCGCCGCATCCCATTGCCGGGGTGATCCTGGTCTCGCCCGACAAGGACGGCTTCATCTACCAGGTGGACGCCGCCGCCGTCCCCGGCAAGGACGTGAACGCGGAATTGCTGCGGGTGATCGAGCCCATCGCCGGCGAGGTGGAGATCTCCCGCTTCGAGAAGGTTTTCGACCACGGCAAGCTGGTGGCCTACAAGGTCTGGGTGCCGCGGCGCTAGCCGCGGCCCAAGGGGAGCCTGATCCGTGAGCAAGACTGATCTCATGAAGCGCGCGCTGCTGCTCCTGGCGGGCTGCCTGCTGTTGGGTTGGCCGGTCCCGCTGGCTGCCCAGGAGAGCCTGGAGTCGGTGCTCACCCGCATGGACAAGGCGGCCGCCGACTTCCGCTCGGCCCAGGCCGACTTCTCCTGGGACCAGTACCAGAAAGTCGTGGACGAGACCGACGTGCAGAAGGGCACCATCTACTTCCGCCGCCAGGGCGAGAAGCTGCAGATGGCCGCCGACATCACCGAGCCCGACCACAAGTCCCTGCTCTTCGCCGACAGCAGGCTGCAGCTCTACCAGCCCAAGATCGACCAGGTCACCGTCTACGACACCGGCAAGAACAAGGCCGACGTGGAGAGCTTCCTGGTGCTGGGCTTCGGGGGGCGCGGCCACGACCTGGCCCGCACCTTCGACCTCAAGCTGCTGGGCGCCGAGACCGTGCAGGGGGTCTCTACCCAGAAGCTCGAACTCGTCCCCAGGTCCGCCAGGCTGCGCGCCAACTTCGAGCGCATCCTGCTGTGGATCGACATGGCCCGCGGACTCTCCGTGCAGCAGCAGTTCTTCGAGCCCTCCGGCAACTTCCGCCTGGTCAAGTATTTCAACATCCAGCTCAACCAGAAGCTCAGTGACGACGTCTTCAAGCTCAAGACCACCAAGAAGACCAAGTACCTCAATCCCCAGGACTGAGCCCCCCGGCGACGGCTAGCAAAAATTGCAGATGCAGGCTTTTTCAGAACGGCGCTATACTCTCGGCAGTTGGCAGCGGTGGACTCCCAGCTCCCGTTCTGCCGGCAGGAGCAGGAACATGGCCAAGATCTTCTTCATTCCCGTCTCTCCCACCGGCCGCCGCGAGAATCCCAAGCGCAAGCTGGACCCGCGTTACCTGGAAGGCCAGCGCCTGCTGGTGGAGGCGCTCAAGTACCTGACTAAGTCCGACCCGCGCAACAACCGCTCCGCCATCACCCTGCTCTCCGAGCTGGTGCGCACCCAGTTCCGCATGAGCGACGAGCCTCCGCGCCTCCACTGAGCGCCGCCCGCCGCTCCCCACTTTTTCTTATCGCCTCCATAAAATCTTTGAATTTCCCTTCGCCGCCGAAGCGGGATAAGAAACGGGGAAACTGCAGGGCCGCGTGCGCCGCGCCCTGCCCGCCTCGGGGGTGATGCGTGGAGACCAACGTCTACTGGCTGTGGCTGCTGTCCATGGGGGCCCTGATCTTCCTCATGCAGGCTGGCTTCTTCCTGCTGGAGGGCGGGCAGGTGCGCTCCCGCGACGTGACCAACGTCATGATGAAGATGACCAGCCACATGGGCATCGGCATCCTCGTCTTCCTGCTCTTCGGCTTCGCCATCAAGGCCTACGCCTGGCCCCTGGCCGCGCTGCCCAACGGCTGGCGCTTCCCCTGGCAGTTCGTTTCTGACGGCGGACATTCCATCACCTTCTACGTCTCCCTGATGTTCGCTCTGGTCTCCTGCGCCATTCCCAGCGGCTGCTTCTCCGGGCGCATGAAGTTTTCCGCCTACCTGCTCTTCGCCGCCCTCTACGTGGGCGTCATCTATCCCGTCTTCGCCTACATCCTGTGGAACGGCCCGCTGGCGCGGCTGGGAGTGCAGGACTATGCCGGTTCGCTGGGCGTGCACGCCGTGGGCGGGATCGTGGGGCTGATGGGAGCGCGCTTCCTGGGCAAGCGCCGCGCCCCCGCCGTCGCCCACGACGTCCCCATGATGGGCCTGGGCGCCATGCTGCTCCTGTTCTGCTGGTTCGGCTTCAACCTGGGCTCGGTGCCCTCCTACGGCAACATCGCCGCCGACCTGCCCCTGGTGGCCATCAACACCCTGGCCGCCATCGCCGGCGGCATCCTGGGCTCGCTGGCCGCCACCTCGCTCGCCGGCAAGCCCGACCCGGTCATCACTCCCAACGGCGCGCTGGCGGGCGCGGTGGCCATCTGTTCGGGCGCGCACCTGGTGCACCCGCTCTATGCCGTGCTCATCGGGGTGGTGGCCGGGGCGCAGATCCCCTACACCGCCCGCTGGATCGCCAAAAAGCTCCAGCTCGACGATCCCTGCGGCGTGGGCCCCGTGCACGCCACCCCCGGCCTGCTGGGCGGATTGGCGGCCGGCCTATGGGCGCCCATGATCCCCAACGGATTCCACGGCTACACCGTCCACCTGTGGGCGCAGTTCATCGCCACCGCCACCGCCCTGGCCTATGCCCTGGTGGCCTCGGTCGTGCTCTTCACCGTCATCAAGTTCGTGACCGGGCTGCGCGTGAGTGAGGAAGAAGAACTCACCGGGCTCGACCTGGCCGAGCACGGCATGGAGGCCTATCCCGAACTTTCCGGGCTGAGCGTGGCCAAGCCCGCGCCCCTGCACGTGCTCTCCGGGGTGCGGGTGGGGGAGGTCATGGCCGAGGTGCCGGTGGTCTCGCCCCAGGACACACTGGAGTCGGTGCAGGAGATCATGTTCGCGCGCGAGGTCTTCGCCCTGCCCGTGCTCAACGAGGACGCCGAGCTGTGCGGCATCGTGAGCATGTCGGACCTCACCAAGATCGACCGCTCCGAGCGCGCCCACGTGCGCGTGGCCGCCGTCTACACCCGCGAGGTGCAGGCCGCCTTCCCCGACCAGACCGTGCACGAGGTAGTGGAGCGCATGCGCGAACGCCATCTCGCCAACTTCCCCGTGGTCTCGCGGCGGGAGGAGAAGAAACTGCTGGGCATGGTGAGCAAGACCGACATCGTGCTGGCCTACCGCCGCATCGCGCTGGCCGGCTCGGTCTAGGCGGCGCGCGCCAGCGCGGGCAGCTTGCGCCGCTCGTTCCCGCCGCCCGCCAGCGCCGCCGCCGCGAAAACGATGACCACCGGATAGCACTCCAGGGTGTAGCGCGGCTCCGGGTTCTCCATGGTGCCCAGGAAGAGGGAGCGCAGCAGCACGAAGGCCAGCAGCAGCCCGGCGTACTTCACCTTGCGCCGCCAGGCTCCCAGCGCCGCCGCCAGCACGTAGAAGAGGTTGAGCAGACCCAGGGCGATGCCCGCCGTCATGTCGTGGGCGTCGGCCGCCCACCAGCGGCTGTCGAGAGGGAGGATCTCGGTACGCGGGCGCAGCCACATGTCGGCGCTGCGCAGCGCCGGCAGCCACAGGTAGTAGCGCAAGGGATGGCGGCGGATGCGCTCCGCCGCCAGTTGCGCGAACTGCGCGTCCAGCGCCGGCTGAATGTCCCATCCCGCCTGGTTGTAGGCCTCGATCAGCTCCTCCGTGCGGTTATATTCCTCGGGCGAGTCGAAGGCGCGGGCCGGCAGGTCGCGGACGTCCGCCTTGCCCTCGTCCGTCCAGAAGAAGTCCTCCACCGAGACGTACTCCACCATCCAGGTCTTCACCCAGCGGTAGAAGCCCAGGGGGACGTATTCGCCGGGCTCGTTGGCGTAGCGCGGGGCCAGCGGCATGAATTCGTGGAAGACGCGCCAGTTGCGCAGCGTCCAGGGGGCCAGGGGCGCGAAGGCCACCAGCCCCAGCACCACGCCTGCGGCCAGCGCCCGCCGCCGCGGCGCCCGCAGGAGGAAGCGCAGCAGCACGGAGCCGCCGATCACCATCACCAGCATGCCGCCGTCCGGCCGCAGCAGGATGGCGGCGGCGATGGCGGCGCCACAGCCCGCCCACCAGCGCAAGCGTCCGTTGCCGTCCAGGTCGTCGCGCGCCCGCACCGCGCAGTAGAAGGCGGCGGCGGTGAGAAAGATCTCCAGGGTCTCGCTCATGGGGGCGGCCACGTAGTTGGCCAGGAAGGGACACAGCGCGGTCAGCAGGAAGGCGGCGCGCGCGGCTTTCTCCGAGACCAGCCGCCCCGCCATCGCCGCCAGCACCCCGGCCGTGGCGAGGTCCACCAGCATCTGCACCAGGCGCACCGCCGTGTAGTGCTCTCTGCCGAAGATGGCGAACACCCCCGCCAGGAACAGAGGATAGCCGGGGAGGCGGACGTAGGTGAGCGCCAGCCTGCCCGACATGCTGAAGCCGAAGGCGTGGTGGTCGAGCAGGTTGAGGGCCAGGTTGCCATAGGTGAGCGCATCCCCGTCGAAGTGGGGATGGCGCAGGATGAAGAGCAGCCGCAGGGCCACGGCGGCCGCGGCTGCCAGCAGGTAGAAGCGGGGGTGCTGGCGCAGCGATTCGAGCACGCTGGGAATATAGCAAATCGCGGAGCGCGTCCGGGCACCCGCGGTCCGCCTCCGCTCCCCCCTGGTTTGACGCCCCTTCCGCGCCCGCCGTAGGATTAAGCGAAAGCCTTCCGCATGGCCAAGTCTGTTTTCTTCGATCCCCAGCTCAAGCGCTGGAAGCTGCTGCGCCGCCTGCTCGATGTGGCGGGCATCGCCATCACCCTGGTGATGGCGCTCTTCCTTTACACCGCCATGCGCTCCATGCAGCTTCCCGACCTGCTGCTGCCCCAGCAGAAGCCCCGCTACCACGCCATCAAGGAGCGGGAGAAGCGCCGCCCCAAGCTGCGCCGCGTCTCCCACCGCAAGACCAAGTCGCCGCCCTCCCAGGTGGTGCTCAATACCCAGGAGGGCATCCGCGCCGCCTTTTACGTGGCCTGGGACGCCGCCAGCTTCGCCTCCCTGCGCGAGTACGTGCACCAGATCGACCTGCTCTATCCCGAATGGCTGCACGTGCTCACGCCCGACGGCCGCCTGCAGGCGGTGACCGCCGACAACAAGCTCTTCGACGTGCTCAAGGGCGACAAGGTCCGCCCCGTCGACGACAAGGTGATGCCCTTCCTCAAGGCCGAGCAGGCCGACACCGAAGTCTTCCCCCTGGTCAACAACTTCGATCCCATCAGCAACGAGTGGGTGGAGGCCGTCGGCGGCTTCTTCAACGATGCACCGGCGCGCGCCGATTTCCGCCGCCAGGTGCTGCAGTTCCTGGCCAGCGACCGCTACAAGGGCCTGACCCTGGACTTCGAAGCTTTCCCGGCCGCAGCCCAGCCCGGCTACCAGGCGCTGCTGGGGGAGCTGGTTCAGGACCTGCACGCCCGCGGGCTCAAGCTCTACGTCAACGTGCCCGCCAACAACCCCGAGTTCGACTACGCCTTCATCGCGGCGCACTCCGACGGCGTCATCCTGATGAACTACGACGAGCACTATCCCGGCGGCGACATCGGTCCGGTCTCCAGCCAGGCCTGGTTCACCCGCAACCTGGAGCACGCCCTCAAGCTCATGCCGCGGGAGAAGATCCTCTGCTCCATCGGCAACTACGGCTACGACTGGGCCGTGCCCGTGGGCCAGCACGCCCGCCAGACCCGGGCCTCCATCACCGGGGTCAGCGTGCAGGACGCCTGGCTGCACGCCAGCGAATCCGACGCCACCATCCAGTTCGATCCCGACTTCCTCAATCCCTATTACGTCTACATGGAAGGCGACAACCTGCGCCACGAGGTCTGGTTCCTGGACGCGGTGACCGCGCTCAACCAGATGCGCGCCGCCCAGCGCCTGGGCCTGCGCACCTTCGCGCTGTGGCGGCTGGGCGCCGAAGACCGATCCTTGTGGGCCATCTGGGACCAGCCCGGCGCCGCCGACGCTCCCGACAGGCTGCGCTCCGTCCCTCCCGGCCAGGACGTGGACCTGGAGGGCCACGGCGAGGTGCTGTGGATCCAGCAGCGTCCGCAGGACGGCGAGCGCGCGCTCGTCTATGACCCCGATTCCGCCCTGGTCACCGACGAGATCTTCCACAGCCTGCCCTCGCCCTACCAGGTGGCCCAGTACGGCGCCAGCGACAAGCT
>Ga0335085_10016187_pt1 | contig 10788 bp, 10 predicted proteins | sample Lox_Sample_45_FD_206712 | JGI IMG/M metagenome (GOLD analysis project Ga0335085, IMG submission 206712) | Soil microbial communities from Loxahatchee National Wildlife Refuge, Florida, United States - Lox_Sample_4.5 | ecosystem: Environmental > Terrestrial > Soil > Wetlands | place: USA... | reverse complement strand
GGAGGATGCGCGGATATCATGGCGCGGGTAGCAGTCTGCGGCATCGCTGACATTCCCGCCGCCGGCGCCTTGTGCAAGAGGCTCGCGGACGGGACGCAAATCGCGGTCGCACGGCTCGAGGGCTCGGAGAAAATCGTCGCCTTCGAGAATCGCTGCCCGCACGTGAACGGCCCGATCGGCCTCGGGAAGATCGCCGGGAATGCCGTGACCTGTCCCTGGCATTTCTTCCGGTTCGATGTCGAGACGGGCGCTGCCATCGGCTTCGAGAGCGTGATGCGGCTGCGCATTTTCAAGACGGCAATCGAGGCCGGGCAGGTTCACGTCGAGATGTGAACGCCGGCGATCCAAGGGGGAAACATGCTCAAGGTCTCGACCACGGTTTGCGTCGCGGCGCTCGCACTCGGCGCGGCCGGTCAATCGTACGCCGCCGACCCGATCAAGATCGGCATTGTCCATCCGCTCAGCGGTCCACTGGCGATCGTCGGGATCGATGCGACCAATGGGTTTACGCTGTATTTCGACGAGGTCGGCAACAAGGTCGCGGGCCGCGATATCGTGCTCGTCAAGGAAGACACGGCGGCCAACCCCGCCCAAGGCATGGAGCGCACCCGCCGCCTCGTCGAGCGCGAGCAGGTTGCGATCCTGTCCGGCATCACCAACAGCGCCGTCGCCTATGCGGTGCGCGATTACGTCCATAACAAGGAGATGCCGCTCGTCGTGATGGGGTCGGCGGGCGCAAACGACATCACCGACAAGCAGTCCGACCCCTACATCTTCCGCACGAGCTTCAGCAACCGGCAGCTCGCGGCCCCCTTCGGGCCCTATGCCTGCACCAAGCTCGGCTACAAGCACGTCGTGGTCATGACGAGCGATTTCGTGACCGGCTACGAGCAGGGCGGCGCCTTCGAGGACAGCTACAAGAAGGCGGGATGCGAGGTGGTGAAGGAGATCCGCGCGCCGCTCGGCACATCGGACTTCGCGCCGTTCCTGTCGCAGATTCCGGCGAGCGGCGTCGACGCAGTTTGGGCGATGTTCTTCGCCGCCGACGCGATCGCGTTCGTGAAGCAGTACGAGTCCTTCGGCCTCAAAGGCAAGGTCCCGCTGGTCGCGCCGCCGGGAACGGTGGACCAGGCACTGCTTCCGGCGATGGGGAAGGCCGCGGTGGGGATCGTATCATCGTCCTGGTACAACCCCTTTCTCGACAATCCCGAGAACAAGAAGTTCGTCGACTCCTTCCGCAAGAAGCACAATATCCTGCCGGGCTCGACCGCGGCCTCGGGCTATGTCGGCGCCATGGCCATCGCGGCGGCGCTCGAAGCGATCGGCGGGAAAATCGAGGACAAACCGGCATTCTTGGCGGCGCTGCGCCAAGTCAAGATGAAGACGCCGATCGGACCCTTCCGCTTCGACGAGAAGCAGAACGTGATCTTCGATCTCTACGTGACCAAAGTGGTCGAGAAGGACGGCGCGGTTCGGCCGGAGATCGTCGAGCTCATGGCTCGCGACGTCGACCAGTACGGCAACTTCAAGTAGACGCGGCGGTTCGGACCCTAAAACTCCCGCATGCGCGGCAGGACCTTCGAGCCGAACAGCTCGATCGAGTGCATGGTTCGCTCGCCGAGCTGGACGCCGACCACGAGATCGAGAATGCCCGCGCCGAGCTCGTCGCGGATGCAGCGAACCTGCTTCAGCACCGTATCGGGGCTGCCGACGATCACCTGGCCGAGCTCGATCCGCTCGGCAAGCTCCCGCCGCGCGTTCCGCTGCCTCTGCCCCGCGACGTCGGCGCCGTAATAGCCGGACTGCAGAACGGCCTCCGAAACCGCCTTGTTCTGGTCGGCGAGATTGACCCGGGGTGGCAGGGTGTCCATGTCGGCGAACGCCTGCTCGTCCGTGTCGGCGACGTGGAACATGGCGCGATAGATCACGTTTTCCGACGCGGGCTCCCAATCCGCCGCCCGCGCGCAGGCGCGGTAGTGCGCGACCGCCTTCTTGGCGAGCGGCACGGTGGTGAAGGCGAAGCCGATGCCGATGCGGTTGCACGCCGCGAACTCGCCGGCCTCCGGGCTCGAGCCCGACATGTACATCGGCGGATGCGGCGTCTGGACCGGCCGCGGCCAGATCGAGATGGTGCGGTACTGATAATAGCGGCCGGCCCAGCCGAAGGGCTGCTTCTCCGTCCAGGAGCGGCGGATGAGCTGCACCGCCTCGGCAAAGCGCTCGCGCGATTCGGAGGGATTGATGTTGTAGGTGACGTACTCGTTGGGCGTGCCGCGCATCATGCCGGCGATGAGCCGCCCACCGGACATGGTGTCGATCATGGCGAACTCTTCCGCCACGCGCACCGGATTGAGGATCGGAATGGTGGGTCCCAGCACCGCGATCTTCGCGCGGCGGACCACTTGGCACAGCGCGCCCGCCATGACCATGGGATTGGGACTCAGCGAAAAGGCGGAAAAGTGATGTTCCGCGACCGTCACCCAGTCGAAGCCGAACTCGTCGGCGCGGCGAAACTGGTCGAAGGTCTCCTGCATCGACCGCACGGCGTCATCGCCCGAGAAATACTCGCCCGACAGCGGCCACACATCGTGCGGCGCCGATCCGATGTAGCGCGTGGTGCAGAACAGCGAAGCCTTCATCTCAATACACCCATTTCGCGATAATAGCGCTCGGCGCCGGGGTGAAGCGGCGCAAACGTCTCGGGCGCGTGCCGGATGCTGTAGAAAATGTCCTCCGACGCCCAATGCTGCGCGCTCGATTCGTTGAGCGCCTTGGCAAGCCGATAGACGACATCATTCGCCACGTCCTTGTTGACGATGATCGGATAGCCCGGGTCGGTGACGGTCAGGACCGGCTCCTTCTGGCCGCGCAGCGTGCCGGGCGGAAGGGTGACGGCGGGCGTACCGAACTCGCGGGTCAGATGGTCGACGACCTCGCGGTCGAGCGACAGGAACGCCAGATCGCATACCTGCGCCGCGATGCCGACGGGCCCCTTCGCCGTGTTCTCGCGCATCAGCGCGTTGGCGCGGCCTTCGATAAAGAGGCGAGTCGTCTCGGGGAAGGATGTGTGCAGATGCCCGCCCCAGGCCTCGATGTCGCGATAGAGGTCGATGCCGTAATGCCTGAGATAGGCCGAGGTGATCTGGCCGGCGATATAGCCGTCGCTGCCGACGCAAAGCTCGAGCTTTGGTTTTTGCTTCGCGATCTCGGTGAAGCTGCGGATGCCGAGATCCGCGCGCACGACATTGTAGAAGTGATGCCCGGGATGGATCGCGAGGGCGAGGCCGCGGATCGGCAGATGTTCGCCCTTATAGGCACCGGTGCTCCTCACAGCCTGTGTGGCGCCGACCGCGAGGGTTACGGCCACATCCGCTTCCCCCTTGGCGACCCTCCGGATCGTGTCGAGCCCGACCGTGCCATAGCGCGAGACGGTCACGTCGAGCCCGGCCCTGCGGAAGGCGTCCGCGGCCCAGTTGAGCGTCAGCCACCAATTGCCGCCGCCCTCGATGCTGGACAGCCTGATCTGATCGGCCATGGTCCGCCCCTCGGCTCAAATGATCGTCGCGGCGCCGCCTACCAAAGGGCGCGCGCTTCCTTTTCCTCCGGCGTGTCGTTCCAGGGAAAGATCGAGTACGCCTTGGGGTGAACCGTGCCGCATTCGCCGCAGGTCCGGAGCGCGACATCGCCGTTGAAGGTCTGGAACGCCTCGTCCTCGACCGCATAGAAACCGGGCATCCCGACGCGCCCCGTCTCGACCTCGCGCATGAAGAGCGGATTGAGGCAGTTGAGGCAATACCAGGCAAAACGGTCGTGCCGGCCGCGCTTCGGAAATCCTTCGACCAGCACGGTCACGATTCGCGTGTCGGAGACCTTGAAGTTCAGCACCATCTCCTGCTCGTCATTGATGTGCCAGAAGCCGTAGCCATGCTCGGAGTGATGCGGCACGAGCGACGGCGTGAACATCACGTTGGCGCGCGGCTCGGCGACGATTTTGCCATCGACGATCTTGAGCGTTCGGCCCATGCGCATCTGGTTGCCGGACGGGTTCACGTCGTGCAGCCGGACACCGATCAGCATCTCGCCGACCGGATAGAAGCTGCGATAGCGAAGCTCCGTCTCCTTGCTCGCGAAATCCAACGCGGTGAGCGCCGCCTTCATGCCGATGACGCTCTTCATGAAGCCGAAAGCCTCGTCGCTCAGGCGGGTCTCGGTCCGGGCCTCGGTCATCTGGGCCGTCCTTTCGATCGTGAATTCGCCGGCCTCAACGCTTCGCCGCGCACGCTCTGGCGAAGGCCGCGGTCACCGCGTCGGGATCGTAGCCCTCGTCCATGCAGCTGACCACGCTCACCTCGCCCCAGGCGCGCGTCTGGCAGGCGAGCCGGAACTGCGGATGATAGCCCCAGCCCTCGATGAAATAGCGCTCGATCTCCGTGGGCTCGGAAACCCTGCCGTCGACGACCAGCATGGCGCAGGTGCCGCACAGCGCCTGGCCGCCGCAGAACCAGCGCCACGCCGCGCTGTTGTCCTGCGCCGCCTTCAGCACCGAGGTTCCGTCGCGCGCCTCAAACCGTTCTTGCCGGTTGATCACGCTGATGATGGCCATGGCGCCTCCCGAATCGCTTCGCGTCCCATCGGTCTGCGAGACAAACCGCCCTAAGCCGCGACCGCACGCGCCGGCAGCGGGACCGGCTCCGACAAGCGCCGGCCGCCCAGCGGCGGATTGTTCAGATAGTCCCGCGCCGTTTGCCGCGCGAACTCCATCAAGGCGGCCGGATCGTCGGGGCTGCCGGTCATCGCCGAGAGCGGCACGACCAGATCGGACGCGAAGGTCGGCAGCGCCTCGCCGCTGCGGGCGAGGCAGGGCGGGTCCTGTCCCGCCTGCACCGCGCGGATCCCGCGGCGCAGGATGTTACGGAACATGACCACGCCCTGGTCCAGTGTGCCCAGGTTTTCAAGCGAATGCGCCGCGATCGGGCCCTGGCTGGTCATCGCGTCATAGTCGCCGGGCACGCGTTGCCGCTCCGCATAGGGACGGTTCGGCGTCTGCCCGATATCCATCACGCGGTGATGCACCTCGAGCGGCGTCGCGTCGGTCTCCGCCATGTGAACGATGATGAATTGGTGGCTGGAGCTGTCGTCTTCCGGCACCGTCCAGATGGTAATCCAGGGCGGCGCGCACTCCTTGAGGGTGCGGCCATCCTCGAAGACGGACGTGATGCTGTGGATGTTCGGCATCAGGATGTCGGTCGAGCGCACCCAGATCTTGTCCGCGACCCGCCGCGACGCCGCATAGAGCATGCCGCCCGGCGTCTCCGACCAGGTGATCTGCGGAAACTTACCGAATTCGGACGCGAACATACCTTCCCAGGCGTGCAGGATCGCCGTGTGCGCCGGGTCCATCGAATTCTCCTTTACCTGCACCCAGTTGCAGGCGAAGGGAAGGCGCGGCCCCGGCAGCAGCCGCATGCCCGGCAACTCGAACTTGTCATAGCGCGGGAAGGGTGGCTTCAGCTCGATCGGCCCCATAAAGGCGAACACGATGCCGGCGAAGACATGCGCCGGATAGGCGCCCTGCTTGAACTCGCGACGCAGCCGCTCCGCCGCCGGCTCGCCCGGCATTTCCAGGATCCGGCCGTCGACATCGAAGACGCGGCCGTGATAGCAGCAGCGGATGCCGTGCGTCTCGACGCGGCCATATTCGAGAGACGTGCCGCGATGCGAGCAATGCAGGTGCAGCACGCCGACGGCGCCGCTCTTGTCCTGGAACACGACGAGATCCTCGCCAAGAATGCGCGCGCGGAGCGGCCGCTCCTCGACCTCGCGCAGATACGCGACCGGCTGCCAGAACCGCCGCAGGTACTCGCCGCCCGGAGTGCCCCGGCCTGTCTGCGTGATCTCGCGGTCCGGCACGCCGCCGATCTCCGTCCTGTAGCCTGCGTAGGCAAGCGCATCCTGATGAGCGTCGTCCACGGCCCTTCCTCCGAAGCTTTCGAGGAATCGTATCGCTTGCCGGTGTTTCCCTCAATAGCCGGCGCACGGCGGTCCTCGGGCAATCCCTTCGGCGGGCGTCGCACAGCTTGCACCGGTTACTGATTCGCGGCGACAGCGTCTGGACGTGCGCTACCCGTGTCTTTATGCTTCCACGCGTATCATCGGCGCATGCCTCGATTGAGCCGTAGTTCCGTCGGCACGGCATGGCCCCTCGGGGCATCGGAGCGATCAATGGGTCTGGAGTTCGGCATCTTCGACACGTTCTCCCATCGCGAGGGCGAGATGGCCCGCGCGGCGGATCTTTATGACGAGCATCTCGACGATGCGCGGCTCGCCGATCGCCTCGGCTACAACTATTTCTTCTTCATCGAGCACCAGAACGCGGGCTTTCCCTGCGTTTCCGCGCCTTCGGTGTATCTCGCCGCATTGGCCCAGGCGACGCGGCGGCTGCGCATCGGCGCCATGGTGTTCCAGATGCCGTTGCATCATCCGGTGCGCCTCGCCCAGGACACGGCGCTCATCGATCAGCTCTCGCGCGGACGGTTCGATTTCGCCATCGGCTACGGCACCCGGCTTGGCGAGTTCGAGCCGTGGGATCTCGATTTCAAGGAACGCCGCGCCATGGGCCTCGAGGCCATGGACGTGGTGCTCAAGGCCTGGACCCAAGAGAAATTCTCGCACGAGGGCAAGTTCTGGCGGTTCAAGGGTGCCTCGCCGCAGCCGCAGCCCTTCACGAAACCGCATCCGCCGGTTTGGGTGGGCGGGCACAGCCAGACCTCGTTCGATTACGCGGCCGAGCACAATTTCAATGTCGCGCAGAACATCGATGTCGAGCGTCTGATCACCGAGAAGTTCGCCTATTTCCGCGAGGCCTGGCGCAAGCGCAATCATCCCGGAGCGATGCCCAAGCTGATGCTCGTCCGGCACGTCCATGTTGCCGAGACCGACGCCCTCGCCCGCGACGAAGCCGAGTCCTTCATGCTCGAGGGCCTGATCGGGCTCGATGGGGTCAAGCGTGCGAAGTCGATCCGGCCCGAAGAGGCCACGCCGCAAATGCTCGAGACGGCGCGCGTTTATCTCAAGACCGCCGAGTCCTATGATTTCTGGATTGAGGAAGGGCTTGGCTTCGTCGGCAGCCCAGAGACGGTCGCGCGCCAGATCGCCGAGCAGCAGCGCCGCGTCGGCTACGACATCCTGCTTGCGCAGCACAATATCGGCAACATGCCGCACGCGATGGCGCAGCGTTCGATCCGGCTGTTTGGCGAGCAGGTCATGCCGGCATTCAAGGCGGAAGCTGCGCTCGCCTGAGCGCTACCACCGCGCGGGGGCGGCGCGCTCCTCCGGTGGTTGGCTACGCATAGCCCATCGGTCTTTGGGTCGTTGTTCGTCGACCGTGATCGCGGCGATTAAGGCGGGCCCTCCGCGTGGACCACGACATCGCTCGGCCAGGCAGTGAAGGGCTTCTCGGGCGACAGGATCATGCCCATCGGCGCGCGCCCCATGCGCTTCGCGCCCTCGCGCGTCACATGCACCGTGTCGCCCCAGATATATTGATAGCGATTGTCGGCGGTCCAGATCGTGGGCTTCACGATATAGACGCCGTTTTCGGGGAACCCCATGGCGAGGCTGCGCTCGGTCGCCTCGTAGTCGGGCCGCGCATCCGGCGTGGTAAGGAGCAGCGGCCGGTCGTCGCCGAGTCCGCGACCATGCACGATGAGCGAGGCGCGCGCGCCGGCGAGCGCGCCGTTCCGCGTGCCGACGCGCTTGCCGATCGCGATGATCTTGTCGATGAGCCGCCCCACGGTCACGCCCGGGCGCAGCGTGTCGAGCAGCTCGGGATAGAGATCCGCGTGCACCTGCGCCATCTCCATCAGCACCGGATCGCAACGATGGACGGCAAGCGGCCGGATCTGCTGCGCGCGATAGCCGATCACCGAGGATTCGATCTCGGCCACGATCACGTCGCCGACGACGAGCCGGCGCGCCGTCGGCCGCGTCAGCGTCCGGCCGGGATTCTGCGCCGCCACCCAATTGAAATGCACGGACAGCTCCGACCCGCGCGCGAAGAGGCCGTGCATCGTTTCGGCCCAGACCACGTAATCGGGCACGCCCGGCTGCGCCGCGGCGGTCTGCGCCTCGATCGCGCGCTCAACGATATCCACCGAGGTTTGCAGGGCGGCGATCTCCTCCGCGCTCTTCACCTCGCGCACCTCTTGCAGCAGGTCGGTCGCATCGACGAACTGCGCTTGCGGCAGCGCCGCGGCGAGCGCCTTCATCGTGCCGTGCATGACGGTGCCTTCCGGCGTGCGCGTGCCGCCATCGAGCCCGCATACGCCGATCCGCTCTCTGCCGAGCCCGAGCTCGAGGAGCCGGTCGGCCATAACGCGGCCGTAGCGGCGCTTCGCCTCGCGCACGTCGCTTACCCAGGTCTGCACCGCGGGACCCCAGCGTTCGGCCGCCGAGGTCGCGACCGCCGTGACTTCGCCCTCGAGCGGAAAGACCACGGCGATCGACGCGTCCGCCCCGCCGCCGCAATGCGACAGGTAGCGCGCATCGGCCTGCCAGTCGGTGGAGTTGCCCGGGTTCTGCGGGGCGACGATGGCAGCGATGCCGTCGCGGCGCATCAGCGCGCGAACCGCGGCCCACCGCCGGTCGCGCTCGGCAAGGGAGAAACGGCGATAGGGATGGACCGTCGATGCTTCGCTCATGCGGGGCGCGTTCCTGGGTTGAGTGCGCGACGATAATCCATGCGACGGCGCTCCGCCAGGATGGGCCGCTACTTGGTTGCGCGCTGCGGTCGCCATGCTAGGCTCGCGCTCGTTTCGTGCGACGGTACCGGAGAGAACGTGCGCAACTTCATGAGGACGATCCTCGCGGCCGGCATCGCTCTTGCAGCGATGGCGGGCGCCCGTGCCGCCGATCTCGACGTCGTCAACGTGGGCGTGACGGGCCGCCCCGATCAGGCGCAGCTCGAACTGGCGCGTGCCCGCGGCTACTTCGAAAAGCAGGGCATCGACGTGCATTTCGTCCCCGGCGGCGCCAGCGGCCAGGACTACATCTCCTCGCTTGCCACCAACCAGATCCAGGTGGCCGCCGGCTCGCCGAATGCCGGGATGTTCAACGCGGTCAATCGCGGCATCGACGTGCGCATCGTCGCGGATTGGGCGCATCTCGGCCAATCCGACGACTCGACTTTCTCGTTCGTGGCGCGGAAGGACCTCTTGGATTCGGGCGAGATCAAGACCGTCGCGGACCTCAAGGGAAAGCCGATCGGCGTGGGCCCGCAGTTCGGCGCCTATAACGAGATGTTCATCTACAAAATGCTCAAGAGCGCCGGGCTCGGCATGTCGGATGTCGTGGCCGAGTTCATCAATTTCCCCGACGGCATCGCGGCGATGAGCGGCAAGAAGATCGTCGGCACGCTGATGATCGAGCCGCTGGTGCTGATCGCGCACGAGCGCAAGGTCGGCGAGGTGCTGATGCCGGCCAGCAAGATCGACCCCGGCGCGCAGGTCGCGGTGGTCCTCTATTCGCCGCAATTTGCCGACAACAAGGGTCTCGCGACGCGCTACATGGTGGCCTATCTGCAGGGCGTGCGCGACATGCTCAATGCCTATGTGAAGCGCATCGACACGGACGCGACCACGGACATCCTGATGAAGACCCTGTCGATCAAGGATCGCCACGTGTGGGAGGCGATGTCGCCGCATATCGTCGATCCCAACGGGACGATCAACGTGAAGCACATCCGTGAGCAGGCGGAGTTCTATAAAATGCGCGGCGAGATCACGGGGCCGGTGCCCGACGTCGAAAAGCTGATCGACACGCGCTTCGCCGAGGGCGCGGTGAAGATCCTCGGCAAATACTAGTCCAACGCCGGCGAACACGCGAAGGGCGAGGTCCGATGGGCAACGAACCCGTGTTGAATTACGACTTGTCCCTCGACGAGGCGGCGGCCGAGGGCGCTTGGCATCAGGCGAGCCGGTACAGCGTGTGGATCGGACGCCAGGCGGCGAGCGATCTGCCCTATCACGTGATGGAGCGCCATCCCCAGGGTCTTGTCCGTCTGCCGGCGCGGTCGCGCATGATGCGTCTCATCCCGGCGGGAACGCCATTCCGGATCGCGCACCTTTTCGCGCCGTTCCGCGCGTCCGACGCGGACATGATCTATATCCGCGCCGCCATGGAGGAGGGCGTCTACCACACGCTGCTCGCCGCCTCGAGCCGCGAGGTCAAGGAGGATCGTCTCATCTGGTTCTGCCCCGGGTGCGGCGAGGAGATGGAGCGCAAGACCTTCTCCACCGCGCGCGAAGGGCTGATCGCGTTCTGGCCGTTCATGCTCGAGGAGGTGCGGGCGTTCAACCGCGACCCCGCCCGGCAAACGTGCCGGGCATGCGGCCACCGCCATCCGGTTTGCTACGGGTTCGACGCGAAGCTCGACCAGGCGGACGAGGCGGCGGCGCGCACGGCATGGTGAGGGGGAGGCAATGGCGTTGGTGACGGCCTGCCGGCTCGACGAGCTCGAGGATGGCGCGGCGCGGCGCGTGCTGGTGGGACCGCGCGCGCTCGCGCTGGTGCGCTGCGGCGAGCGCGTGTTCGCCTGCCTCGACAGCTGTCCGCACAAGGGTGGCCAACTCAGCGATGGCTGGGTGAGCGTCAAGCGCGAGGAGTTGATCTGTCCCTGGCACCGGTTCCGCTTTCATCTCGAGAGCGGCGCGAGCGTGACCAATCCCGGGCTCGTGGTGCCGACATTCCCGGTGCGGATCGTGGACGGGCAGGTCAAGATCGAACTGCCCT
>Ga0335085_10016186_pt1 | contig 10788 bp, 12 predicted proteins | sample Lox_Sample_45_FD_206712 | JGI IMG/M metagenome (GOLD analysis project Ga0335085, IMG submission 206712) | Soil microbial communities from Loxahatchee National Wildlife Refuge, Florida, United States - Lox_Sample_4.5 | ecosystem: Environmental > Terrestrial > Soil > Wetlands | place: USA... | reverse complement strand
CGCAGGCAAGGAACATGTATCCGAGCTGCGAAACGGTCGAGTAGGCCAGGACCTTCTTGATGTCATTCTGGGCCATTCCGATCAGCGCGGCGAAGAGCGCCGTGAAGCACCCGACGATCGCCACGACGAGCATCGCGTCGGGCGCGAGACGGAAGATCACGTTGCAGCGGGTCACCATGTAGACGCCGGCGGTGACCATCGTGGCGGCGTGGATCAGCGCGGAGACCGGTGTCGGTCCGGCCATGGCGTCCGGCAGCCAGACATAGAGGGGCACCTGGGCGCTCTTGCCGACGGCGCCCAGGAACAAGCAGAAGGCGACGAGAGTCGCGAACGGCGCGAAGTGAGAGGGGTCTGCGGCGGCGGTCCGGAAGATCCGGTCATAGTCGAGCGTGTCGAAGTAGAAGACCAGGCCGAACATGCCGAGCAGGAAGCCCCAGTCGCCGATTCGGTTGACGACGAAGGCCTTCCGTCCGGCCGCGGCCGCGTACTCCTGGTCGTAGTAGTAGCCGATCAAGAGGTAGGAGCAGAGACCCACTCCCTCCCACCCGACGAACATCAGCAGGAAGTTCTGGGCCAGCACGAGAGTGAGCATCGAGAACATGAAGAGATTCAGGTAGGCGAAGAACCGCGCGTAACCGGCGTCGCTCTCGTCGTGCCGCATGTATCCGATCGAATAGACGTGGATCAGGAAGCCCACGAAGGTCACGAAGGAGAGCATGAGGGCCGAGAGCGGATCGAGCCGGAAGGCGATCTCCGCCGCGAAGTCTCCGGCCGCGATCCAGTCGGTCACGCGCTCGACGACGGGCGCGTGATCGCCGGCCAGGTACGGGAGGAGGCGGCCGTAAGCGACCAGCGTCGCGGCGCCCACGGACCCCACGCCGATGACACTGACGAAGCGCTTGCCGAGCCGCGTGCCGAGCAAGCCGTTCACGAGGAAGCCCGTCAGGGGCAGAGCCGGGATCAGCCAGAGCGGGAGAGGACTGCTCATCTCACCACTTGAGCAGGTTGATTCGGTTCACGTCGATCGTCTCGGTGTGGCGGAACAGGGCCACGAAGATCGCCAGGCCCACCGAGGCCTCCGCGGCTGCGATCGCGATCACGAAGAAGACGGCGATCTGCCCTTCGAGGGTACCGAGCGCGGCGCCGTATCCGATCAGCGCGAGATTCGCGGCGTTCATCATCAGCTCGACCGACAGGAAGATCGTGATCGCGCTGCGGCGCAGGAGGGCTCCGGCCAGACCGATCACGAACAGTGCCCCCGAGGTCAGCAGGACGTGCGTCAACGGGATGGAGCCGATCAAGGCCGCTTCTCCCGCTCGACGAGCACGAAGGCGCCCACCAGGGCCGCCAGGAGCAGCACCGACAACGCTTCGAAGGACAGCAAGTACTCGGAAAAGACCAGGCGCGCGAGCGGCGCGATCTGGTCGGCGGCGAGTTTGGGCGCACCGGCTGACGACACCCGGGTGGCGCCTCTCGCCGAGAGGAGCGAGATGAGCAGGACCGCAAACAGCAGGATTGCCGCTCCGCCGAGCAGCTGCTGAATGGGCCGCTGCTCCTGCTGGGAGATCTCTTGGGGGATGTTCAGCAGCATCAGGACGAAGAGGAAGAGCACCAGGATCGCACCGGCGTACACGATGACCTGGATGGCGGCGAGGAAAGGGGCCGAGAGGAGAACGTAGCAGACGGCGAGGAAGAAGAAGGACACCACGAGGGCGAGCACGCTCTTGATGGGGTTGCGGTGCAGCACCATCAGGGCGGCGAAGAGAACCGCGATGGCGGCGGCGGCGTCGAAGACGAGGCGATCCATACGCTAGCGAGCCGCCTTCCACATCTCCAGGGCGGCCGCCCAGAAGAGATTCACGAGCGCGAGCGGCAGAAATACTTTCCACCCGAGGCTCATCAGCTGGTCGTAGCGAAAGCGGGGCAGGGTCCAGCGTACCCAGACGAAGACGCTGACGAGAATTCCCGTCTTGACCGCGAAGACCACGACCGAGAGGAGCACGCCGACCACCCCGTGGGGATCGAATCCCGGCAGCGACCAGCCGCCCAGGTAGAGCGTCGCGGTCATGGCGCACACGACCATGACGTTCAAGTACTCGGCCAGGAAGAAGGACCCGAAAAACATCGCCGAATACTCGGTGTGGTATCCGGCGACGAGCTCCGCTTCCGCCTCGGGTAGATCGAACGGAAGGCGGTTGGTCTCGGCGAAGGTCGAGATGAAGAAAACGAGAAATCCGATGAACTGCGGGATCAGATTCCAGCGAGGAATCAGGCCGAGCCAGGTCCCCTGTTGCGCGGAGACGATTTCGGTCAGGCGGAAGGAGCTCGCGGACAGGATGACGCCGGCGGCGGCCGTCGTCATGGCGAGCTCGTAGGAGATCAGCTGGGCGCTCGAGCGGATTCCCCCCATGAGCGAGAACTTGTTGTTCGACGACCAGCCGGCGAGCACGATGGCGTAGACGGAGAGGGACGTGATCGCGAAGACGTAGAGGACACCGATCGAGACATCGGCTCCGACCAGAGGAATCGAGCGTCCGCCGATCGAGAGGGTGCCCCCGTAGGGGATCACGGCGAAGGTCGCGATGGCCGCGAAGATCGCAAGGCCGGGCGCCAGATGAAAGAGGAACTTGTCGGTGCTCGCCGGGACGACGCCCTCCTTCATGAAGAGTTTGAGCACGTCGGCCGGACTCTGGAGCAGACCGAAGGGCCCCACGCGGTTCGGTCCCGGTCGATCCTGAATGAAGGCCGCCATACGCCGCTCGTACCAGACGAGCGGAATCACGATTGCCGGCAGGATCAGAGCCGGCAGCGCGACCCGCAGGACGAGGATCGCCCAATCGAGAAGCGTCAAGGAGCGCCCTTCCAGGCGAAGTCTCCCTTCTTCAAGAGGCCGCCGCCGGCGAGCGCCCCCTCGTCCATCTGCCCGTACCCTTGAACCTCGGCAGCGATTCGGGCCAGGAGATCCGAAGGCGTCCAGTTGCGGTCGCCGAAGCCGAGCGCGTTGGCGAGCAGAAGCAACAGTTCCCAGTGGGCGCGGACCGGGGGCTTGGGCAGGTAGGCTCGTTCGAATCTCTGGACGCGCCCCTGCACGTTGGTGAAAGTGCCCTCTTTTTCCGGCAATGAGGCCGCCGGCAAGACGACGTCGGCCGCGCGGGTCAACGCATTGGCGGTGCGGGCGGCGACTGCGAGGAAGCGCGCCCGGCGCAGCGCCGCGACCTTCTCCGCGTCGTCGGCGATCTCGGAGAAGTTCGCGTCGGCCACGAAGATGACCTCGGGCAGAGCCTTTCCGGAGATCAGGGCGTCGAGTCCGAAACCCCCGCGCCCGGGTGTCGCCCCCATGTCGCGGGCGCCGCGCAGATTGGCCGCGGCTTCCTCTCCGCTCAGCCACTCTGTCTGGGACTTGATGCGCCGGGTTCGCGATCGGTCCGCGAACACGTCGCGGTTGGCGCACCCGAGATGGTCCGCGAGCTTGCGGAGCAGGAAATTCTCTTCGTTCGAGAGGTGGGCGGAGCCGAGAAAGAAGAGCGCCTCCGGTCCCTTCGCCTCCAGAGTCGCGCGGATCTCGGCCGCGATGCGCTCGACCGCTGCCGGCACATGCGCTTCGCCGACTTTCCCGCCGTCGCGAATCGTTGCCTTTTCGACGTCGCGCAGGTTCAGGCTCTCCGAGAGGAAGCGTCCGTGATCGCAGAGCCAGTAGTCGTTGACTTCGGGATTGAGCCTCGGGAGGAAGCGATACACGACGTTTTCCCGCGATTCGATCGAGATGTTGCAGCCGATGTTGCAGCCGGGGCACACCGACGGGGTCTTCTGCAGGTACCAGACGCGGCTGCGAAAGCGGAACTCGCGGACGGTCAAGGCCCCGACGGGACAAACGTCGGCGGCGCAACCGGACCAGTCGTTGGCGAGCGGTTTTCCTTCGTGGGTCCAGACCAGCGTGCGTCCTCCCCGGTCGAGGAAAGTGAGCTCGCCGGTGCCCGCGATCTCCTCGCAGAATCGAATGCATCGCGTGCACTGGATGCAGCGCGTCATGTCGGCCACGACGTGAGGGCCGATCATCGCTCGGTCGAAGGTCGGATACTGGCGCTTGCGCTCGTCGTAGTGTGAAAACTGCTGGCCGTAGCCGAAGGAGTTGTCCTGGAGCGTGCACTCGCCAGCCTGGTCGCAGATGGGGCAGTCGAGAGGATGGTTGATGAGTAGGAACTCCATCGTGGCCGCCCGGCAGTTCTTGACCTTGTCGGTCGTCGTGCGAACCGAGAGCCCATCCTTCAGGGGCGTGGTGCAGGCGGCCTGGATCTTGGGCATTCCCTCGATCTCGACCAGGCACATCCGGCACTGGCCGACGACCGAGAGCCTGGGGTGGAAGCAGAAGTGGGGGATCTCGACTCCCGCGAGCTTGGCCGCCTCGATCAGGTTGAGGTGCTTCGGGACCTCGATCGCCTTGCCATCGAAGAGAACGGTGAAGGTGCTCTTCGCCGGCGGGGGCGGGGCCGGCGGGGCGGGCCCGGAGGGCGCCTTTGGGGGAGCCGCCCCGCTCAAACGGCCACCAGAGCCTTCGGCCCGACGAGACACCGTTTGTTCTCCACGTGAAAGCGGTACTCGTCTTTGAACTTCTGCACCGAGGAGAGAGGCGGCGCGATCGCCGCGTCGGCGAACACGCAGATCGTCATGCCGTTAGCCATCTGGTTGCAGATCCTCTCGAGCAGGTCGATGTCCTCGGGTCGCCCCTCGCCTCCCTCGACTCGCGTCAGGACCTTGTAGAGCCAGGGCGTGCCTTCCCGACAGGGCGTGCACTGCCCGCAAGACTCGTGCGCGAAGAATTTCGAGAGATTCTGCGCCGCATTGACGATGCAGGTGTCCTCGTTGATGACGATGATCGCCGCCGAGCCGAGCATCGAGCCCTTGGCCGCCACGCCGTCGAAGTCGAGCGGGCAATCCTCGATCTCGGCCGCGGTGAGCATGTTTGCCGAGGCGCCGCCCGGAATGACCGCTTTGACCTTCCGGCCGTTCTTCATGCCGCGCCCATAGGCGTCGCCGAAGATGAGGTCCTTCAAGGGCAGGCCCATCGCGGCCTCGTAAACGCCGGGGCGGTTCACCGCGCCCGACAGGCAATAGAGCTTCGGTCCGCTGTTCTTCTCGTTCCGGCCGATCTTGGCGAACCAATCCGCACCGCGGTTGACGATGTGAACGACACAGGCGAGGGTTTCGACGTTGTTGACGATCGTCGGACAATCGAAGACCCCCTGCACCGCCGGGAAGGGGGGCTTGATTCGGGGTTGGCCGCGTTTTCCTTCGAGACTCTCGATCAAGCCCGTTTCCTCGCCGCAGATGTAGGCGCCCGCCCCGCGGTGCACCGTCAAATCCAGAGAAAAGCCGGAGGAGAGGATGTCTTCTCCGAGGAAGCCCTTGGCGTAGGCCTCCTCGATGGCGGCATTCAGGATCCGCGCGCCGTCGTAGAACTCGCCGCGGATGTAGAGGTAGGCGCTACGGCACTTGATCGCGTAAGACGCAATGATGATTCCCTCGATGACCTGATGGGGATCCTGCTCCATCAACAGGCGGTCCTTGAAGGTCCCGGGCTCGGACTCGTCGGCGTTGCAGAGGAGATAGATGGGCTTCCCCTTCGTGTCCTTGGGGATGAACCCCCACTTGACGCCCGCCGGGAAGCCGGCGCCGCCGCGGCCCCGCAGGCCGGACTTCTTGACCTCCTCGGTGACGCGGTCGGGCGTCCAGCCCCCCGTCAGCACCTTTCGGAGCGCGGCGTATCCGCCGTCTGCCAGGTAGGTCTCGATGGAGCGGGAATTTGGTTTCCCAACGCGCGCCGTCAGGACCGGCTCCACGTCAGGCCTCCTTCGAGAGCCGGTCCAGGAGCAGGTCGAGCTTCTTCTCGTCCATCGGCTCGTGGTACTTGTCGTTGACCATTAAGGAAGGGGCGCGATCGCAGCCGGCGATGCACTCAACCTCGATCATCGTGAACTTCCCATCGGGAGTCGTTTCCTCCAGGCCGATTCCCAGGCGCTTGCCGCAGCGCTCGATGAGACTTCCCGCGCCCGCCAGATGGCACGAGATCGACGTGCAGAACTGCAGCAGATGCTTTCCGACCGGCCGCAGGTTGTACATCGTATAGAAGCTTAAGACGCCGTCGACGTGGGCCGCGGGCAGCTCGAGGACGCGCGCGACCTCCTCGGCGGCTTCCTTCGAGATCCAACCCCAGGTCTCCTGCGCAACCCAGAGCACGGGCAGTAGAGCCGCCTGTCGGTTCGGATAGCGTTTGAGGATCTTCTCGATCCGTGCCATCGCGGCGGGCGGGAACGTCCGGGGCTCGCCGGCCTCGTGAATGCGGTAGCGGGTGTGGCTCACCAGTCGAAGGCCCCCTTCTTCCAGATATAGGCGTAACCGGCGGCCAGGACGGCGAGGAACACGAGCATCTCGACGAAGTAGGGCAACCCGCCGGAGCGAAAGACGAGAGCCCAGGGATAGAGGAACGCGATCTCGACGTCGAAGAGGATGAAGATCATCGCGATCACGAAGAACTTGATGGACATCCGCTTGTGCGACGCGTCGAGCAGAGGGATGCCGCTCTCGTAGGTCTCGAGCTTGCGAGCCGTCCGCAACTTGGGTCCCAAGAGCGCGTTGAGGACGAGGATCATCGCCGCCATCCCGAAGGCGAGCCCGAGCAGGATCAGAATCGGCAGGAAGCTTTGCGGCATCGCGGCGGCCGCACTTTTTCACAGCCGAGCAGTCCGAGTCAACGCATTCCCCAGAGCCGAAAGGGACTTGCAAGCGCGACGGGGCGTCCGCGACGTTAGGATGCGCGCGTGAGGCGCGAGTTTCGCCCCGTGGCGCTGGTGCCCGCTTTCGAGGCGGAGGCAACCGTGGGCGACGTCGTGCGTGGAATTCTCCGAAGTCTGGCGGGCGTGCTCGTCGTCGACGACGGTTCCGCGGACCGGACGGCGGACGAAGCGCGGCGCGCGGGAGCGGAAGTGCTGCCGTTGCCGAAGAACGGCGGGAAGGGAACGGCGCTGCGCGCCGGGCTCAAGCGGTTGCTCGCGACCGACGCCACTCATGTCGCGATTCTGGACGCGGACGGCCAACACGATCCGGCGGACCTGCCGGCTCTGCTGGACGTCGCGCGGGAGGGCGCGGACTTCGTCATCGGCTCGCGGATGGCGCAACCCGAGGCGATCCCGGCCTACCGATTCCGCACCAATGAGATCGGAAGCAAGATCCTCTCGCGCATGACGGGTCTCGAAGTCGAGGACGCGCAGTCGGGGTACCGTGTGATCTCGGCCGATTTGCTGCGCCGGCTCGAATTGAATGCCCGCGGCTACATCATCGAAACGGAGATTCTGCTGAAGGCGTCGCGGTATCTGGAGCACCTGCGCCACGTGCCGGTGCGCGCCATCTACGGCGGTTCCTCCCACTACCGGCCGTTTCGCGACACGTGGATCATTTCTTGGGGGGCGGTGTACTACAAGGTGTTCGAGTTGGACTCGTGAAGCGGCCGGTCTGTCTGGAGGGCGCCTCGACGGCGCCGGAATGAGCAAACGGCCGCGGCACACCCTCCCATGGCGGTCGTGCGGCGGCGCGCCGGCTAGAATCTAGCGTCCCATGTCAACTCCCCTCATCACCCCTCTGCGCACCCCCGGGAGGGCTCCGCGCGTCCTGACCATCGACGCCGAGGAGTGGTTTCACGTGTGCGGCGACGACTATTACTCGGATCCGCGGCGATGGAGGCAGTTCACGCCCCGCTTCGAGCGGATGTTCCTCTGGCTCCTCGACACCCTGGACCGGGGCAAGCATCGGGCGACGGTCTTTCTCCTCGGCTGGATCGCGGAGCGATATCCGGACCTGGCGCGTGAAGCGGCCCGGCGAGGGCACGAGATCGGGTTGCACGGAGATCTCCACCGGCGCGCGGACGAAGTCTCACGCGACACGTTCCGTGAGGATCTGCGCCGCGGCCGGGAGAGGATCGAGGCGGCCTGCGGTGTGCTGTCTGTTTTTCACCGCGCCGCCGAGTGGTCGATTCGGTCTCCCCGGGATCCGGCGCTGGCCGTTCTGGCTGCCGAGGGATTCGTTGCCGACGCGTCGATGACCGCGATGCCTCCGCTCGGGCGGGCAGAAAACCTGCTTGGCCCCCACCGGATCGACTTGCCCGAGGGGAGCCTGATCGAGGCGCCGCCCCTGACGGGGCGGGGCTTCGGGCGCCGGATCCCGGCGGGCGGAGCGTGGGCTTTTCGACTCTTGCCCGCTAGGCACCTGGCGGCGTCGGAAGAGTCGTACCGGCGCCGAGGCCATCCGGCCGTCTTCACTTTCCACCCCTGGGAGTTCGATCCCGAGCATCCTCCCATGGAGGGGCTCCCGGCCCTCGTGCGCCTCGTGCATTTCGCCGGCCGCACCGGGCTCGCGGCGCGCTTCGAGGCCTGGCTCGCCCGCGAGCGTTGCGTGGCTCTCGGAGACGCCCTGCGGGAGCTGACAGCCGCGTGACTCCCGCCGCTTCCGGTGGGCTCGCGAGGGACAGGTCGGCACCGGCGTTCCTCTTCCCGGGACAACTTTCCGAGACCGTCGGCATCGGTCGAGACTTCATCGAGGCCGATCCGGAGGCCCGATCGCTCCTGGAACGGACCTCGGCGCGCTGCGGGAGGGACCTCCGGCGAATCCTTCTTGAGGGTCCCGAGGAGGCGCTCCACGAGAATCTGGCCGCCCAGGCGGGCGTGTACCTGGTCTCGACGCTCGCGGCCCGCGCCTTGGTCTTACGCCGCGTGCTTCCCAAGGCGACCGCGGGCTACAGTCTCGGCAACTACGCCGCGATGGTGGCGGCCGGTGCCGTGTCGTACGAGGACGCCCTCGAAGTCTTGATCGCCGTCTGGCGCGAGACGGAGCGGCTGTCCATCCGCGGGCGCATGGGGGCCGTCGTCGGGGCGCGGCGCGAGCTCGTCGAGCAGGTCTGTGCGCAACTTCGAACCGACGGGCTCCTCGTCTGGATCGGCAACGTGAACGCCGCCACGCAGTTCGTCCTGACCGGGCAGGGGCCTGCGGTCGAGGCGGCGCTCGAGGCGCTGACGCCGCGCGCCTTGAATGTGCTTCCCCTCTCCATGAGCTGGCCGATTCACAGCGAGCTGATGCTCCCCGTGGCCCGGGCGATCGCTCCGGTCGTGGAAGGCTGCCGTTCGATCCGCGATCCGCAGATCCCTTACTACGGCCCGGACGGCCGAGCCGTGACGACCGGCGCGCGCGTTCGGGAGATTCTCGCCACGGAGTTTTGCTGGCCCACGCTGTGGAACGTGACCTTCGAGCACATGATCGCGGACGGCCACCGAATGTTTCTCGAAGTGGGTCCGGGAGAAATGCTGACGAAGATGGCGCGCTGGATCGATCGCAGCGTGACTTGCCGGCCGGCGGGCACGCTCGCGGCGCAAGGGGGTCTGACGGATATCATCCAGACGTGAGCGACGCCGAGCCTCGCCCTGGCCTTGCGCCGAAGTCGCCGACGGTCCGCCAGAAGACAGCCGTCGTGACGGGCGGCTCGCGCGGAATCGGACGCGCCATCGCCCGCGAGCTCGCGCGCGGCGGCACACGGATCGTTCTGACCTGCCGCACGGACCTCGCCCGCGCCGAGCAAACCGCGGCCGAGATCCGGCAGGAAGGCGGAGAGGCGCTCGCCCTGGTGGCGGACGTCCGCCAGCCGGAGGCGGTGAAGGCGGTTGCCGACAGGGTGGCAGCGGATTTCGGCGGAACAGACATCCTCGTCAACAACGCGGGCGTCATCAAGGATGCTCTGCTCCCTTTCATGACGGAGGAGGACTGGGACGTCGTCTTGGATACGGACCTGAAGGGCGCGTTCCGCGTGACCAAGAGCCTCTTGCGGCCAATGCTGCATCGCGGCTGGGGCCGCATCATCAATATCGTGTCGGTCAGCGGGATCTCGGGACACGCCGGCCAGGCCAACTACTCCGCCGCCAAGGGAGGATTGATCGCGATGACCAAGGCGCTCGCGTTGGAATTGGCCAAGCGCGGCATCACCGTCAACGCGGTCGCCCCGGGTCTGGTGGCGACCGAGATCGTGGCTCACCTGAAGGAGGCCGAGGTCAAGGAGTTCCTCGGGCGAATCCCGATGGGGCGCTTCGGAACGCCCGAGGAGATCGCCGCCGTCGTCGGCTTCCTGGCTTCTGAAAGCGCCTCGTACGTCACGGGGCAGGTCTGGCGCGTGGACGGAGGGATGGCCTGATTCGGGGAGAAGGGGTGAGGGACGAGGGGCGAGGGTGGGGAAGCGCGTTCGCCTCGGTGGTGACTCGTGCTCCAAGCCTCGCGTGGCATGGCTATAATCTCAATCGGAGCAAAGAATGACAGATCCGAAAACCGCGGGGCGGGTCAAAGAGCTGATCGTGCGCCGTTTGAAGCTCGAGATCGAACCCTCGACGATCCAGGACGATGCGCCGCTCTTCGGCGAAGGCCTCGGGTTGGACTCGATCGATGCGCTGGAGCTGGTGCTCGGCCTCGAGCAAGAGTTTGGAATCAAGGTGGAGGACGAGGAAGTGGGCGTGAAGGCCTTCGCGTCGGTCAACGCGCTGGTGGACTTCATCGAGCAGAAGAAGATCGCGTGAAGGCGCCCGCGCCGATGCCGCACGGCTACCCGTTTCGCTTCGTCGACACGGTGCTCGAGGAGCGCAACGCCGACTTCTCCCGCGGCCGAGCGCGCGTCAACGTGACATCGAACGCCTGGGCGGCGATGGGCGAGCAATGGGGAGGCGCGGCCCTGTTGGCCGAGGCCATCGCACAGGCCGCGCTGCT
>Ga0335085_10016185_pt1 | contig 10788 bp, 6 predicted proteins | sample Lox_Sample_45_FD_206712 | JGI IMG/M metagenome (GOLD analysis project Ga0335085, IMG submission 206712) | Soil microbial communities from Loxahatchee National Wildlife Refuge, Florida, United States - Lox_Sample_4.5 | ecosystem: Environmental > Terrestrial > Soil > Wetlands | place: USA: Florida... | reverse complement strand
GACTGTCTGAGTCCATGCCGATCTGGGTAGGAAGATCAAAGGCGACGGAAAGGCCGGTCGTGCCGTTCGCCAGCAGGTACTTGTACCGCTTATTGGACTCCTCGGCATCGCCCATACCCGCATACTGGCGCATGGTCCAAAGCCTGCCGCGGTACATCGTTGGCTGAATGCCGCGGGTGAAGGGATACTCGCCGGGATAGCCGATCTGGCGCTCGGGGTCGGACGCTTCAAGGTCGGCGGGGGTGTAAAGCGGCTGGATAGGAATATGCGACGAGGTTTCAGGATCGCCCGCAGTCGCGGGCGCGGCAGCACCTTTATCCGTCCTGCTTTTGTCGGCCATGAATCACGGGCACAGAGGCTGCGGCGGATCGCAGCCATTTTCCCTTAAGGCAGTATAGCTCTGAGGTCTCCGGCTTCTTCGGAGTGCCCCACAATGAATCCCAAGGAAACTTTCCAGCGAATGCAGCACCTGCAGCGCGCAATCCGGCCGGCTCAGCCGGCGGGTTCGAATCGGGGGAGCACCCACGCTGCCAGTAAAATCAGCATTCCCAGCACTGCCTGAACTCCACCGGAGTCCAACCGCGAGCGCATTCAATCCGGGCCCGAACAGGGCAAGAGATCGGTAAGTGCCCCGCCAATGAGAAGAGCTGCCGAGACCATCAATGCAACCCCGCCGGTCCAAAGGAAATACCGTTCGCGGCCCAAGCTGACCAACAGCCAGAGTCCAGACACCAGTATCGTTAATCCACTTAAGAAAAAGAAGACACTGCAGAGCACTAAGGCCGTCCGCTCCGCTCTCCATTCCAGCAGGTAGAAGAAGCCAAACATCAGGGGGACCGTTCCCAATACCAACAATGGCAACGCCAGGGCCACTCTCACAATCCTTGGTTTGGACACAATGCTCTCCGTCCACCTTCACAAATTGCAAGGAACCCGACGCGACCAGCACACTCTGTCACTACTGCCCCAAGCGTGTAGAGGTCATGGCGCAGCCGGGGACTGGCTGGTCGAGGCAGTATATCCCCAAATCAGCGAAACCGGGCCAGGATCGAGTTGGAGAACAACAGTCCACCAAAAGCGTACGCACGGTCACTTCGAGCTTTTGCGTGAGCGAAACGCACGGATATGTTTCGTCCAGCGCTATACTTTGGACGCGAACCACGTCCCACCCCGCCGCCGTAAACCCGTGGGCGCTATCGCAATGATGACTCGCGCGCTGCTTTCCACTGCGTGGCTGGTCCTGGCGCTGCACGCTTGTTTGGCCCAGGGCAGGGATGTGGTTTGCCGCGCAGGCGTGGGAAGTTTCCTGGGAAAATCCTCCACCGGCGTGACCGTGGAAGTTGGAGCGCAAAAGACCGGCGGACTGGATCGTCGCATATGCAACGCCACGCTCGCCTGGGACAAAGACAAAGATAACGAAACGTTGAACGTAGCCTCCGGCGTTCCCCAGATTGACCTCGACGTTTTCGAGGGCAACCTGGCGGGGCAGGGACCCGCGGCCGCATTCACCGTCACGAGTTCGGATACTCAATGTTGCCCGGCTTACCAGATCTACTCTCTGGAAACGCCCCCGCGGCTATTGCGCACCATTACCGGCGGGAGCTTTTATCGCGCTTCGGACGATGATCTCGACGGCCGGATTGAGATCTGGACCGATGATGCGCTTGCGGTCGAAGGCTTTGACGGTATCGCATCTGCCGAACTCCTGTACCCACCCGTTTGTGTGCTTCGGCTTGAGAACGGCCGTTTGCTCGACGCCGGCGCGGAATTCCAGCCCCACTTTGACCGAATGATCGCGACCATTCGGGCTGAGATCGATGCCGGGAGCCTGCGGGATTTCAAAGCCAGCGATGGCAGGCTGGAGCCTGGAAGCGCCTCGGCCCTGAAACAGCTCCATGCGCTGCGGGTGGTGAAGGTACAGATTCTGGGCATGGTTTGGGCCTACCTCTACAGCGGCCGCGAAGAGAAGGCATGGCAGTCACTGGCGGAACTGTGGCCGGCGGGCGACGTGGAGCGGATCCGGGCCGCCATCCTGGCCGCGCGAGCGCGCGGGATTCGCAGTCAGGTGGAGGGCGATACCATCCTTACTAAAAAGAAGAAGAAGCGGACAACTATTTTTGATGCGAATGACGGGACTCCTCCCAGCACCATCCTGCTGCAGCTCCCGCCGCCTTCCGATCTTGCGGGACAGCACGCTTTGCAGGGCGAGGTGCAGATGGACCTCATTATTGACTCCGCCGGCAAGGTGCAATCGGCCGAGGCGGGCAAGGATGACCTTACGCCGTTAACCGTCGACTGGAAATTCGTACCGGCTCTCCACCGCGGCCGCGCGGTGGCCTGCCACATGCGCACCGTGGTTGCTTACAAGCGTTAGAGGAGAAGGAAGGCCCGGTGCGCGGAGACGATCTCAAGCGCCAATGTTCCCCGTGGAACACAACGTCATGACATAATTGTCTAGACGCGCAAGTGATTGAACGGTTAGGAGATGCGGGCATCGGCAGACGGCCTCTTCGCTTTTTCTTCAGAAAACGTACAAGCTGCCGGGACGGCCGGATTCGTCATCGCTTCGCTCTTCGGAAATGACAAGGGGCAGTTTGGAACGACTACTTTGGACCGACGCTTAAGCAGATAGGTCGAAAAAAGCTGCCCCGATCCCGGCTAGAGCGGATCCCCCTTGGTCCACAGAAAACCGGGGAAGGTTCTGTCTGTTCCCACGTTTCCGGGTTTCGTCCCCAGGTTTCCGGATTCAGGTTTCCGGATTCTTGCAAAAATCGCAAGGATGGGGCGTTCTTGAGCCTCAGCTAGATTTGCGAGCAGTCCAGCGGGCTCAGATACAGATTAGAAATGTTGCTTACGATCTCAGAGTCTGCGTTTTCGGGGCGGCTGGAGAGTTCTTTCCAGCCTGGGTCAGAGACGAAGGCTTTCCATCTTTCGGCGAGATCGTTCGTGTCTGCGAAGGTGAGCATGTAGGTGAGGCTGGGCATGCGGGGGCCGATGAGGGTGTCGCCGAAGAAAACCGGAGCCAGCCCGGTACGCACGAAGATGGCGATTTCGGCCTGGTTGAACACCTGGACTTTGCGAATGTGGGCTGCGTGGCCGGCGCTCTCATAGGTTCGCAGCTGGAAGATTCTTTTCGGCGCGGTCTTCGTGGTTTTGGGGACGGCGATTTTTGGCCATCCTGCGAACGCCGACAACAGAGAACTATCCACGCGCACGAATGCCGGCGCAGCGGCCGGAGCTGCCCAGAACGGCGCTGCCGCATTGATGAATTCGGCGTCCTGTGCGAGATTCAGGTCCAGGGTGACCAGAGCCTCCGCCGACGGTGACGGAATTACTAAATAGTAGGTTGGAGTCTCGGGGCCGATATCCAGCCTGAACGCGCCCACCGGGGACATCGACATGCGATTGAGCGCCGGAATTAAGGCGTGCTCGAAGTAGTTCTGGGTTAGAGCTAACTGCGGACCGTTTTGCAGCGTGTATTTGCGCAGTTGGTAGAACTCGCGGGGTGGCTGCGCCGCGGCCGCGCTGATTTCCGCGCCGCTCAACGCCGCCCCTGCCATGACGATGGCTGATGTGACAAAGTCTCGTCGTTCCAATGTTGTCTCCTGGGAACTGTCGTGGGTGATCCCTCTCTTCGCGAAGTGACTGGCACACCCTCTTCGCCGCTTAGAATAAACGGAACAGAGACTAAAGCCCAGCATTCATCGGGCTTCTGTGGCACGGCTGAACTCCGGCCCTTCCCAAAGTATCTATGAAACCAGCACCCGTCAGGAGCGAGCCAGATAGTAGTGAACCGCGGGAGTGATGATGAGTGACAGCACCATGGAAATAGCGATGCCGCCGATTACGGCGATCGCCAGCGGCTGCAGCATCTGCGAGCCGGCGCCGAGGGCCAGGGCCAGAGGCAGCATGCCGGCGGCCGCCGCCAGGGCGGTCATCATGATGGGCCTCAGCCGGCGCCGGCCTGCCAGCACGGCGGCTTCGCGCGCGGATAGGCCGTCGGCGCGATACTTCTGATCGGCATCGAGCAGCAGAATCCCATTCTTGGCGACGATGCCGATCACCATGATGAGGCCCATGAACGAGGAGATGTTGAAGGTCGTGCCCGTCAGCAGCAGCGCAACGAAGACGCCGGCCGTGGAAAGCAGGGCAGAGCAAAGAATCGAGATGGGCGCAGCAAAGGTGCGAAATTCGAACAACAGTACGACAAATACGAAGACCACGGCCAGCACAAGCACGAGCAGCAGGTCGCGAAACGACTGCTGCTGCTCCTGGTACTTGCCGCCGTATTCCATCCGGATGGAGGAGGGCACGTTCAGGCCGGAGACGGTCTGCTGCACGGCGGCAATAGCGCTGCCCAGGTCGCGGTTTTCCAGGCGCGCCGTCACCGAGACGACGCGTTGCAGGTTTTCGCGGCGAATTTCCGTTTGCCCGGGAAGCTGCATGATGGTGGCCAGCGAGCCCAGAGTCGCGGTGTGTCCGGCGGCGCTTGTGAGCAGGGTATCTTTCATATCGTCGAGCGAAGCCCGGCTGGCCTGAGGAAATCGCACTCGAATCGTATAGGCGCGATCGTTCGCGACCACAGGCACCGCCGCGGGCTCACCTTCGAGGATTGCGGTTGCGTCCGTGGCCACTTCTTCGGGGGTAAATCCGGCGTGCGCCGCGACCATCGGATCCACGGTGAACACGGTTGCCGGCCCGCTGATCGTATTCTCGATGCCGTTGCGGAGATCGACTACGCCCTGAACCTTGCCGATGGCATCGGCGATTTTAGGCGCCCACTGGCGCAGTTGAGCGGCATCGCCCGAAAACAGTTTGATGAAGACGTCTTCCGGTTCGTTGGAAAGATCGCCGATCATGTCCTGCAATACTTCGACAAACTCAACGTCGATACCAGGTTCTTCCCGCGCGATTTGCGCCCGCAATTCGGCGATGACCTCCTCGGTGCTGTGAGTGCGCTTCGGCTTCATTTTGACAGCGATGTCGCCGCGATTTGCCTCCGTCACCGTCGCGAGGCCTAACTCAAGGCCGGTACGGCGCGACGCGCCCTCCACGTCGGGAATATTACGGATCATCTGCTCGATGTGGCCCACAACCCGGTTGGTCTCGGCCAGCGATGTTCCCGGAGGCGTGAGGTAGTCGAGGATGAAGCCGCCTTCATCCATCTCCGGCAGCAGATCAGTGCCGAGGGCCTGGTAGCAGAAATAGGAGGCAGCCACCAGCGCGGCGGCGAATATTGCAATCCACTTGGGACGATCGAAGGCAAACCTCAGGGAGCGCTCGTAGAAGTTGAGAACTCGGCGGAAGCGCGGGGAGAGCGAAGCCTCTTCGACCGCCTCCAGTTCTTCCGGCGTAAGAGCCGGAGTAGGGCCGCTGGCGCCGCGACCGCCGATAAAGTACTGGCTCAGCGTGGGGGTCCAGGTAAGGGCCAATACTAAGGAGGTGAGCAGCGAAACCGATACGGTGACGGCGAGGGCGCGAAAAAAGATGCCGGTCACACCGGTCACACCGATCAGGGGCAGGAAGACGACGATGGGCGTGATAGTTGAGCCGAGCAGCGGCACGGTTATCTCCGAGAGAGCGCTGCGGATGGCCAGCAGGCGGTCCTGCCCCGCCTCGCGATGCAGGGCCACGTTTTCGACGACCACGATCGCGTCATCGATCACCAGGCCCACGGCGGCGGCAAGGCCTCCCAGGGTCATGAGATTGAAGCTCAGCCCCAGCAACTTGATGGCGATGCAACTTACCAGCACGGTCACGGGAATCACCATGGCGGCTACGATGGAGGTTCCCCAGTCGCGCAGAAACAGCACCATGATGAGCGAGGCCAATGCGATGCCGATGAGGATGGCGTCGCGCACACTGCGAATGGATTCAGTGACGATTTCCGATTGATCGTAAAAAGGTTGGAGTTCAACGCCGGCAGGAAGCGACTTGCGGATGCTGGCGATCTCAGCGTGCACTTCGTCAGCAACCTGCACGGTGTTGCTGTCGGGCTGCCGGGTAACGTTCAGAAGGACGGCAGGCTTTCCATTGGCTGTAACCGCGGTGTACACCGGCTTGATGCCGCGTTCAACGGTGGCTACGTCGCCAATGCGGACGGGGACTCCAGCCGGCGTCGTTTTGACCACGACCTCTCCGAGTTGTCCGGGGTCACGCACTTGCCCCGTAACCAGGGTGAGATAGAGCTGATGGTTCTCGGGAAGGAGCCCGGGAGAATCAATGAGGTTGGTGCGGCGGACGGCGTCGAGCAGGTCATTCACCGTCACATTTGCGGCGAGCATTTTGGCTGGACTCGGGGTGATGTGGAACTCGGGCTCCTGGCCTCCCTGGACCACAACGGTGGCCACACCATCGAGACGATTCAGGCGCGGCTTCAAATCGTAAGTGGCAGTTTCCCAGAGCTGAGTTTGCGGAACCGTGTCGGAGGTCAGGCTGTAACCGATGATGGGAAAGCTGGCGAAGGTCAGCCGATGGGTGGTAATGGCGGCGCTGGCGGGCAGTTCGGAGCGCACGCGGCTGAGGCCGGCGTCCACCAGTTGCAGAGTTTCGACCATGTCCACGTGCCAGTTGAAGAAAAGGTCGATCTCGGCCTCGCCCCGGCTGGTGATGGAGCGCACCGACTGTATCCCCGGAACGCTGTTGACGGACTCTTCGATGGGGCGGGTGATGGTGACCATCATCTGGTCGATCGGCATCACCCCGTTGTCAACACCGATCACGACGCGGGGAAAATCCGTCTGCGGGAAAACCGAGATGGGGACGCTGAATGCGATGTAGGCGCCGGCGAGGGCGATGGCAAGGGTAACGAAAATGACCGGCTTGGCGTACCACGCGTACCAGTAACGGCGGTCTGCGGGCGCTGAACTGGGGGGAAGGCGAAGGAAGCCGGGAATCTTCATCGCCTAGTCAGTCCCCGTGGGTTTTTCGCCAGACAGATGCTGGCCGGAAATCTTCACTTGCGTGTTATCGGGAAGCCCGTAGGCCCCGGTGGTGATCACCGTTTGCCCGGGCTGAAGGCCCTTTGTGATCTGGACGAGTTCGCCGCTGCGAATTCCTGTCTCGACCTCGGTCTGATGCGCTTTGCTGTCGGGGCCGACCACCATCACAGTCGCGCCGCCCCCGGGGGACTGGAGCAGAGCCTGCTGGGGAATCGCGACAGCATTTTCGATGGTGCGCGCTACGATCGCTACCTGCACTGTGGAACCCGGTCGCAGCGCGCCGGACTTATTCTCGGCTTCGACCCATACTTCGACGGTCGTGCTGCCCGAATCAAGCGCCGGGCTGACGATGGTGACCTTGGCGGGCACAGAGCCGACATCCGGGGCGGAGATGGTTGCGGCGTCGCCGGGCTTCAATAGCGCTGCCTGATCCTGGGGGATGTGGGCCCTTGCCACGACAGACGAGGTATCCATGATCGTCAGCAGCGGCGTGCCTGGAGGAGGAGTTTCTCCGGGCCAGACGGGACGTTCGGTAACCACTCCATTGATCGGGCTGCGAATTTCGCTGTAACTGAGCTGAGCTTCCGCGCCCTTGTACTTCCCTTCCGCCGACGCAAGCTGGCCGGCGGCTAATTTGGTCGTCGCCTGCTTGCCCACTGCCTGGAGCGAGGCGAAATGCTGGTTCGCCACTTCGCTTTGCGCGCGCGCCTGGGCCAAGGCAACCGCCGACTGGTCCAGGTCCTTGCGAGGCAGCGCGCCTTCGTGGAAAAGTTTCTGGCGGCTATCGTATAGAGCCTGCTGTGCGTTGAGCGCCTCCTTTGCCGCCTTGGCGTCGAGTTCAGCCTTCTGCATATCCTCGGGCATCGAGGCGCGAGTGGTTGTCTCGTATTGCGCCTGAGCCTGCTGCAGGGCACCCTGGTTCTCGGTAACGGCTGCGGAGATGTCGCGGTTTTCCAACACGGCCAGCAACTGGCCCTTGTGCACATGCGAGCCACGGTTCACATAGAACCGCCGCACAGGCGCGACTATCTTGGGAGTGATGGCTGCTTCGTTCTTAGGGAACAGCACAGCTTCCGAGGTAACTATCTGCTGCAGCGAAGTTTTCTGCACCGGCGCAGTTTGCACGGTAACCACCGGCTGGGGCTCGGATTCATGGCTGGAACAGCCGACGAGCATCGCCAGCGGCAAACAGAGCACGAGGACGGCGTGATCGACGCTTGCGCGCATGCCTAGAAGCTCCCCGTGAGCGTTTGAAGATTCGCCAGGGCGACGCGGTATCTTGCGGCTGCGTCATCGTAGTTGTTTTGCGCCAGCAGGGAAGCGTTTTGTGCGTCCACCACTTCGAGCGCCGTCGCTTCGCCCGCCTGGTAACGAAGGGTGGTCAGGCGTAGGCTTTCAGCCGCCAGGTCCAACGACTGCTTCAATAATTCGATTTGCCCGCGCGCGGTCTGTGCCTCGCTATAGAACATACGCAGGTTAGCCAGCGCGGTTCGGTTCGCGGCACTCAGTTCCACTCGTGCCAGATCGCGCCGCAATTGCGCTTGTTTTACCCTGCTCTGGATCGCTCCCCAATCGAAGATCGGAAGGTTCAGGGTCGCTACAGCCTGGTTGCCAAGATTGTGGATGCCGTCGGTCCTGGTTGCATACTGGTTGGCATCGATCCCGCGAGAGAAGTCGAAGGAGATTGAGGGCAGGTGTCCGCCAACCGTAGCCGCCACTTCCTGCTTTGAGGCTTGCAGCGCCGCATTTGCGGCCGCGATCTCCGGATTGTTGCGCCCGGCCAGTTCCTGCACCTGCCCGAATTCCGGCAGCGCGGGCGCCTGTTCAAGATCGTTTACCAACTGGTAGTCGGGCCTAAAATCAGGAAAAATGAGCACCGCCAGACCGAGCTTCGCCTGTTCAGCGGCGAGTTGCGCATCCTGCACGTCACGCTCGCGATCGTTGGCCTGGAGCTGGGCCTTGATTACATCCGAGTGGGCGACCTCGCCTCCGTTTTCGAGTTGCTGGCTCAGCTTCACAAAGTGCCGCGCTTCATTCGCCGCTGACTGCGCGTTCTCATATTTTCGCTGGGCGACGATGACGCCATAGAAATCCGTTACGACGGTGGTGACCAATCCCCGAGCGGCGATCTCTGTTCTTGCACGGGCAAGCGCCTCCAGGTACCCTGCCCGGCGGAAGTCGGCGATGGAAGTAAAGCTCACCTCCCCTTGAACCACGCCCTGGCTCAGATACTCCCGCGGCCCGTTTGCCCCTACGAAAGCTCCCGTCGCGGTGCCGTTCGGCGTTGTGTAGATGGCCCCGGTCGTGTACGAAAGTCCCGGCAGGAGCGCGGCTCGGGCTTGCACTCGATCCTGCTGCGCGATGCCGGCCTCCACCTGGGCGGCGCGGAACTGGGGAGCATTCGTTTTTGCCAGGCGGATGGCGTCATCCAGAGTCAACGCCGCCGGCGCCTGGGGAGACGAGGCCTGCGGTGCGGCGGGCTCATCGGTTTGAGCCCACTCCTGCAGAGAAACGAACAGGAGTAGGCAGACTGCAATCTTTCGGAACACGACGGCACACTCCGTGGAGTGCAGGATGGCAGTTTGAAGCTTAAGCGAAGCTGAAAACTACGAATGAACAGGGAGGCGAACCGAAAATGTAGTACCGCTTCCGTGGCGGCTTTGCGCGGCGATCTCTCCTCCGTAGGCTTCTACCATTGCCTTGGCGATGGCCAATCCCAAACCGTAGCCGCCGGTTTCGCGGGAGCGAGATGCGTCGGCGCGGTGGAAGCGATCGAAGATGTTCTTAAGTTCCTGCTCGTCGATGCCGGGGCCCTGGTCCTCCACATCGACGCGGGCGTTCCCGTTATCTCTCGAGACGGAAACGCGAACCTCGGCGCCCTGCGGGCTGTAACGGATGGCGTTATCGAGCAGATTGTTCCAGATCAGCTCCAGGTCATCCGGATCGCTGTGGATCTCCGAACCTGCCGACGCTTCCACCTGGATTCGCACTGACTTTGCTTCCGCCACCGGCCGCCAGCGCTCGGCGCTCTGTTCGCAACTGGCGGCAAGGTCCACTACGGGCAAATCATGGCGCCGCTGTCTTTCCTGCAGTTGCTCGGCCCGGGCAAGCCGTAGCATCGAATGGGTGAGCAATTCCAGGCGCTCTACGTCATCCAGCGCGTCCCGCAATTGGCTGAGATATTCATCCGCGGTTCGGGGGCGCTGCAGCGCCAACTGCAGCGTGGATTTCAACACCGCAATCGGCGTCTTCAGTTCGTGCGCCGCATTCGCCACAAACTCGCGCTGTGAGGTAAAGGCCTGCTGCAGGGTAAGTAGCATTCGATCCATAGCTTCCGTAAGGGGCGCCAGTTCTACGGTGGCAAGCGCATCTGGAGGAGCGTGAAGCTGCCAGTCCTGGGCGGTGACCCGGCCGGCGCTGGCGGCCAACGCCGAAAGCGGTGAAAGCCCCTGTCTCACGGCCCAAACCGCGGTTGCAGTCGCGATTGCGAGCAGTACCAGGCTCCCGATGGACATTAGAATCGCCACCGCCCAGACGCGCTTCCAAATCTCCTCCGTGGAAGCCGCATAGAGCACGGTGATGGTTGCCGAGTTTGCGGTCTCCGGTCCTTCGGAGTCGAGTACGGGAATATCTTTCAAGCGAATCACGCGATATTCCTGATCCCCGACCCGGGCTGAGGTGAAGGAGCGAGTCGCACTATCCAGCGGCAGATCACTCTTCCAATCTGCTGATCTCGTAATGAGCCGGCCATCCGCGCCAATAATTTCGTAGAGGTCGCGGTGTCCGTTATCGAGCGGTGGCGGGACCATGGAATTATCGAAGATCAGGCGGGGAGGCTCCTCCTCGG
>Ga0335085_10016184_pt1 | contig 10788 bp, 7 predicted proteins | sample Lox_Sample_45_FD_206712 | JGI IMG/M metagenome (GOLD analysis project Ga0335085, IMG submission 206712) | Soil microbial communities from Loxahatchee National Wildlife Refuge, Florida, United States - Lox_Sample_4.5 | ecosystem: Environmental > Terrestrial > Soil > Wetlands | place: USA: Florida... | reverse complement strand
GGGAAGATCCAGCTGAGCGTCACGCCCGCAGGCAGCGCTACCCGGGCAGTGCCACCGGACACCGCCGCGGCCGTCGAGGACGCTGACGCCGATGACGACGAGCTGCTGCTTGGGCTGCTCGGCGTGGTTGACGAGCTGCTGCACGCGGCGATGCCCACCGCGAGCAGAGCTGCCGCTCCGGCTACGGCCGTCCGCGCCATGCGCGAACGCCGTCTGTTCCGAAACATCAATTGCGCTCCTTGGCTGTGCTGTTGTGCGCCCCCGACCGGCCCTGTTGCGGCCTGCCCCCAGGCGCGAACCTGCCTGGAGCGTAAGTTAGGCCCGTTAAGGACTTGAAGCCGAAGAATCACAATTTTCTATCGATACGCCAATGATTGGGTACTTCTGCCGGCCCCCAAGCTGACTCGCAGGCCGACCGGCACGCGTGGCCCGGTGCATACGATGCGTGCAAAATACCATAAAGCACGCGTTAGACACCACGGTTGCACCGCTGTCTTTCCGGTTGGCAGTCCATTTTGCAGGAAGATTTCCGTCGCATAACGAAAACCTTTGCAATCAGTTAAGGGCGCCGCCGAGCAAGATAGCCGCACGGAAAACGGTTTGACTTAGGTTGTTGCCGTCTGCAAGGATGCGCGCTTCATCGACGGAGAGCCAGCGCAACGGCGAGAACTCGTTCTCAGGAGTGACTGCCGCCGGCTCGGCCGTGGCGAAGATGAACCGCAAGTCCGCGTGCTGGTGCGCGGGCTCGGTCGCGGACGGGCGGACGTCGCAGATGACCGCGTGCACCAGCGACGCGTCCGGCCACGGCGCCAGGTCGGTGAGGCCCGTTTCCTCCGTCGCCTCGCGCAGTGCGATGGCGAGCGGATCACGCTCCCCTGGGTCACCGTGCCCGCCGACCTGCAGCCAGCGTTCCTGCCTGGTATGCCAGCGAAGCAGCACCCGGCCGGTCGGCGGGTGCACCACGAGCGCGGACGCGGTGAAGTGCAGCGGAAACTGCGAGCGGGACCACGGGTCTGCCACGGTCGCCGCGAGGCGGGTCATCCGTTCCAGGTCGGCGGTCTCGGGCTCCCCCGTGGCCCGGTAGCCGGTCAGCAGCCCGCTAAGCACAGGACCATCGTGCCACGCCCTGGCCGCCCAGGCGACCCGATTCGTCCGGCGTCTCTCGTTCTGGCACAACCACCGCTTTCAGACGCTCTGATCCCACGTGTTACACGAGCATCACTCGTCTGCAAAATCGAAATCTACGTAACAACTACAGTCCCTGTTCGCAAATACTTTCCATTAGAGTCGTACGTGTGTTCTAATAGAGAGCATGAGTACGGACCGCGCGGCGATGATCGGCCAGGTGTCCGCGGCGCACTTCCCCGCGCCGCGGCGACCGGCCGCCGCGCGCGGGCGCTAGCGGGACGGCACCCGCCGAAAGGCGCGACCGAAGTCCCAGCACAGACTGCCAGCAAGGGGTGACCATGACGCACGATATCGAATATACGAGCTATGACGAGGCCGACAGGATCGCCATGCTGGAAAACAGGGCCGCGGAGCTCGAGCGCAGGCTGCTCGCCGCCGTCCCGCCCGGCGAGGGCGGCGAGTGGCCCAATCTCGGCGTTCCCGACGAGGTTCGCATCGGCCAGGCGGCCGGCGACACACAGACCGCCGGCACCCGGAGCACCGGCTCCCGGAGCACCGACGGGCGGACGGAGGCGCTGATTAACCATGGCCGCCAGCGTGCCAAGCGCTCGCGTGGTCACTGGGTGCTCAAGCACTGGCGCTTCGTCGCGATCGGCGCCGCCGCGCTGCTGCTCGGGATCGGCGTCTCGCTGCTGATCCTGCCCGGCGGCGCGCCCGGCTGGCCGTCGAGCGTCGCCCAGGTGCAGACCGAGATCAAGCGCGCCTGCCAGAATCCCGACGTCGCGGCAGAGCCGAGCGGTCTCAACTTCGCCTGCGCCAAGGATACCCAGCAGGTGCTGTGGGTCTTCTCACTGCTGACCAGCGGCAACAACCCCGGCTACGTAGACGCCTCAACCGGGCGCACGGGTCTCGAGCCGATCCAGCCCGCCCAGGGCGGCGACATCGCGTGGTCGCTCAACCTGCACCATCCCTATAACGCGGCCAACCCGGTCGACAGCCTCGAGGTGGCCGCCCGGGCCATCAACAACATCATCAGCGGCGCGACCCTCACCTCCACGAACGGCGCCGCGCTGGTCGAGCCCGGCCTGGAGAGCAAGCCGGCCAACTGCCAGCGCTACACCGGGTCTTCGCAGGTGGTGACCAGGCATGGCTATCCAGCGCGCTGCGCGTCCGCGGTCACCTCGCCAGGCGGCCAGGCGGCGCTTGTTGCCGATGTCTTCAGTCAGTGGATGGGCGGCACGCCCTCGGCTCTGGCGACGCAGGCCGGGGTGCTTTTCCAGAACGCGGACAATCCGGGTGACCCCCGGGTGCAGGCGATACTGCAGAGCCTGCCCGCGTTCGGCCGTTAGCCGGGCAAGCAACCGGCGCCACGCCGGCGCCTGAGGCCCGAGAGGCGGATGGGGAGGCAGAAAACCAGCAATATCAATTTCGGGAAAAAGGCGCACCGCGAGCAGGACTGTAATGGCCGGAGGGGGGAAGAGGTACCCGTGCGTTCCGTCAGGAAGCGGTTGAAGCAGGCAACGGTGCTTGTGACCGTGAGCACCGGCGGCGTGATAACAGGGTTCAACTTCGTCCCAGGGGCGGCCGCGACGATGACCTCGCCGACCAGCGTGCCACTCCACTTGCTCGCGCTTGAGCAGGCGGCCAAGCCGGGCACTCTCGGCGATCTCGCCGCCGGCTCGGACAGCGCCGGCAGCGTGGCGAGCGACGCGCAGCTGCGCGCCGCGATCGTCAACGTGGCCGGCTACTACCTGCGGCTCGCGCAGACCAGGACCTCCGCCCAGATGGAGGCGCTGATCTGGGACAACACCAGCAGCGACGGCGCCGACCACGGGCCGTCGTGCGCGGCGTTCGCGAGCCTCACCCTCGAGTTCGCGGCGCAGGCGGTGGGCCAGCAGAGCTGGGCCAGCGGCGGCTCCAGCTTCCCGGACCCGCTGCCGGAGTGGGCGGACGTCCGGGTCGACACCAACCCCGACTCGCCGAAGATCACGTCCATGGTGGGCGACGCGCAGGCACACGGGCGCTGGCATGCCCTCGGCGACGGCTATCAGCCCCGGCCGGGCGACTGGGTGCTGTTCAGCGGCCACGTCGAGGTGATCACCCGGTACCACGACGGCGTTCTCGACACCATCGGCGCGGACTCGCTGCCCGGGCTCACGGTTAACGCGCACTCGTTCGGCGGCTCCTTCGCCGCGCACGGCGTCGAGGGCTTCATCGACAACGGCAACCTCAAGCCGTCCGGCACCACGGTCACCGGGTCAGGCAGCGGCGGTGCTGGCGCGACGCCTGCCGCCAAGCCGACGTCCGCGCCCTCGGCCCCGTCCGCGCCGACTGTGACACCGACTGCCGTGCCGACCGCGACTCCGACGAGCGCGCCGTCCGCGCACTCCGGGCATCCGGGGACGGGGTCGTCCGGGTCGGGATCGTCAGGATCGGGCTCCTCGGGCTCTCAGCCGTCCGATTCTGGAGCCGCGATCATCCCGGGATTTGGTGCCTCCCAGGGGACGACCGGGACTTCCGGAGCGGCCTCCGCTCCGGGCGCGGGCTCCTCTCCGGGGACGGGCGCCGCTCCAGGGGAAGGCGTCGGGCCCAAGGCGGGCCTGGCGGCCATTCCCGGCGCGATGGGCACTCCGTTCACCGGCACGCCGTCCGCGCAGCCGACCGCGACGGCCCCCGCAGGCACTCACAAGACCGCGCCCGCCGCGCCTGTTTCGACGCCCGCCGCAACACCGACGGCCACCCCGACCGCCTCGCCGACGGCGACGCCCACCGCGACGCCCACCGCGACGGCCACCGCGACGGCGTCGCCGGCATCCTCTCCCGCCTCGTCGGCGCCTGCCTCGTCCGGGCGGCAGTACGCCACGCCTGGCACCCGCGATCAGCAGGCGTTCATCAGCCTTGTCGCGCCCGGTGCGATCGCCGCGCAGCAGCGTTACGGCGTGCCCGCGGCGGTGACGATCGCCCAGGCGATCGAGGAATCGGCGTGGGGGCGTAGCGGCCTCGCCGCGCAGTACCACAACCTGTTCGGCATCAAGGGCACCGGTCCCGCGGGCAGCGTGTCCCTGCCGACCTCTGAGTTCCAGGGCGGCCGGTGGGTATCGATCGACGCGCAGTTCCGCGTCTACCACAATGACGCGGAGTCGATCGCGGACCACGCCGAGCTGCTAGCCACGAGCGGCTACTACACGCGGGCGATGGCCGACCGCGGCGTGCCTGACGCGTTCGCCAACGACCTGACCGGCGTCTACGCCACCGACCCCGAGTACGGCGCGAACCTGATCGCGCTGATGCGGCTGTACAACCTTTACCAGTTCGACGCGGCCGGATCGCACGGCGGCGGCACGTCGACGCACGCAACCCCGCACGCGACGCACACGCCGGTCTCGCCGACCGCGACCTCCTCCGCGACGGCCTCGCCGACCGTGACCCCGACGGCCGCCCCGACGGGCAGGCCGACTCCCGCCCCGGCGAGCACGCCGGCCGTGCGCCCGACGGCGACGCGTCAGGGTTCGGCCGGCCGGACGGGCCACGCGGGCGCCGGGCGCGCCCAGGTCCCCGGTGTCACGACCCCGGCACTCTCCCCCACCGTGTCCGCGGTCCGGGGGCGCACGGGAGCGGGACCCGTTTCACAGGGAAAGACGCGGCAGGCCGGCGCGAGCGCGGCCACCGGGCGGATACCCGGGCTCATCTCGCCAGGCCCGCTGGCACCCGCGGTGACCGCGATCCGCTACGAGAAGCAATTCCCGCATGCGGTGACCACCGCGTTGTTCGCGACCGCCAAGACACCGCTCGCCCGCGGGGAGCAGCTGTACCGCGACGTCGCGGCGAGGTGCGACATCCCATGGAAGCTGCTCGCGGCCGTCGACTGGATGCAGTGCAAGGCCGACCCGCGCTACTCCCCGGTGCACGGCGAGCGGCTCGGCTCGCTCAACGCCGACGGAACCTCATTCGCCACCAAGTCGGCCGCTCTTAGCCAGTGCGCGAGCGACCTCGTCCAGCTCGCCGCCGCCGTCTACGGCATCGACCTCACCGCGCGCAGGCCGCTGTCGGTGCGGGCTCTCGCGGACGCGTTCGCAGCGTTCCGCTGGGGCGCGCTGCTGCGGCGTCATGGCGTTTCAGCCATGGAGTTCCCGTACTCTGTCGCGGGGCTCACCGCCGCGCACCAGAAGATGCACTGGCCGGGGATCGACGACCCGGGCGCGCCTGACCGTCCGGGCGCGCGGTTCCGCGAGCCGTTCGGCGCGGTTCCTGTCGTACTCAGCCTCGACTACCCGGCGACCGTCTAAGTGACAGAAAGCAGGTAACCCCCGTGTTCCGCTTCATCGTCTGGCTCGCCCGCCGGCTCGGTTCCGGCCATGACGCCGGGCAGGCGTCCTCCGCTCAGCTAGCCCCCGGGCAACTCATCACCGTGCGGCTAGCCGACGGCAGTGCGGCGGGCGGTGCAGCCGTCCTGGCAGCCGGCGCCGAGGACGGCACTGGCAACGGCGCACAGGGCTCGTTCGAGCAGCAGAACCCGACGATCGTCCTCGTCGGGCAGCCCGGCGGCCCGCAGCCGCCGCGGCGAAGCTGGTTTTCCCGGATACCGCGCTGGCTGCGGTGGACCGCGGCCATCGTCATCGTGGGCCTGTTCTTCCGCAGGATCGTCGCGTGGGCGGTGATCGGCGCGCTGTCCGCCGCCCTGCACCTGTTCGGCGCCAACGTCCACCTGCCGCACATCACCTTCGGCTGGCCGTGGTCGTCGCCGGCCAGCTCGAGCGTGCTGGTCGGCCCGCTCGTGCTGCAGAAGATCGAGGGCATCGACAAGCCCGCGCTCGGCACCACCACCTTCAGCTTCCTGTTCACCCACTCGGTGTCCAAGCCGATGGGCTTCCTGCCGTGCTGGTACTCCGCCACCTTCTACGCGGTGGGGCACGCCTCGGCGACCGTCAACCTCAACCCGGGTCCGTCCTGGTGGAAGCGGTCCACCGGCCATTATGTGCTGCGCGTGCTGAGCAGGCCGTCTGGCGGCGCGCCTGGCAAGGTCAGCATCACGATGGCACTGCCGCTGCCGCAACTGCCGCAGTCGGTGCACGACGTCTCGGTCGACGACACCATCTCCAAGCCGGTCTCCTCCGACCACTCATGGACCTATCCGGGCCTGGCCTGCGGCGTGCTTATCAAGCCGCAGTTCGCCCAGTCGGTGCTTTACTCGCAGGCGCAGACGGTGGCCTTCCAGAAGGCGACTCAGGTCAAGAGCGTGACGCAGCCGCTGATCGCCGCCGCGGAAAAGGAGGCGACCACGATCATCGGCGGCAACTTCATCACGCCGACGCTCAACGCGCTGAACTACAAGGTCAGCTCGTTCACCATTCGCTGGGTGGCCCCCGGTGCGGGCAGTGGTGCCACTGGCTGAGCGGCGATAGTGGCTAAATCGCGATGTGACTGAGCGGGCGATCGGCTGAACCCGGAGCCGGTTAGACCTACTATTTCGGTATGCCGGGGATCGCGTCCCTTGAAGCGTTCCAGCGGGGCGTTCAAGAGTTTGATATCGCTAATTTCCAGCTCGACATCGAGCCCGCCGCGCTTGACGCGGCGCGCAGCTCGCTGGACGAGTCTGGAGTGCTGCTCCTCGGCGAGGTACACGGGGTGCGGCAGAACGCGCTGATCGCGCGGGAGCTGATGACGGCGCTGGACATCACCGGGCTTGCGCTTGAGTGGCCGGCCGGCCTCGCCTCCGCCATCAGCGGCTTCTTCGAAGACGGCCAGGTGCCCGATCATCCGCTGCTGTGGGCCGGCGACGGCCGGATCACCGCCGGGCACTTCGCGATGCTCTGGGAGCGCTTCGCCGCCGGGCGACTACTCGCGCTGACCCTGTTCGACGGCGTGAACGAGGTCGGCTGGTCCCGCCGCGAGGCCGCGATGGCCGAGCGGATCCTGACCGCGCAGGGGCCCGCGGCACGCACGCTGGTGATCGCGGGGAACGCGCACACCGCCCTCGCACCGACCGGGCTCGGCATTCCACTCGGCGCCCGGCTCGCCGAGCAGCGAAGCGGCGTCCGCGAGGTGCACATCAAGTACGGAAACGGCGGGTACTACAACCTGAGCCCGCAGCGGTTCAAGCGCCAGTGGTCCCTGCGCCGCCGCGCCCGCCTGCACGTCGATGGCGCCGCCCTCGTGCTGGACCTGCCAAGCCCGGTGCAGGCCCGCGTGCCGCATCGCGTGCAGCCCAACCAGCGTCCGCTGCGTCCGGCCGCGCCCGGTTTCACCGGCGCGTTCCCCGCCTACAACGACGCGCAGCCGCTGACCGGTCCGCAGCGTCAGCTTGGCCAGCCCCAGCGGCAGGGTCAGCCAACAGGCCCGTTCCCTGCCCAGGGCGCCGCGTATCAGGGACAGCCGCGGCAGGCATCCCAGCGTCAGACCGGCTCATCTCCGGCACTCCCGTACTCCGGCCAGGGGTATCAAGACCGGCCGTATCCCGACCGTGGGTATCCGGGTCAGCCGCACGCCGCACAGCACCATCAGCCCAGGCCCGGCTACCCCGGCGAGCCCGGCAACCCGCCCTTCATGGGGCATCCGCAGCACCCGCAGCCCGACTCCTCCGGTCATCAGGGGCAGCGACGGCGGGTCCTGCCCTACGAGGTGGAACTGCCCACGAGGTAGCGTGGTCGCATGGGCATTGCGGCGACACGGCGTGATCTGTCCCCCGCGGGCTGGTCGTCCCCATGACGGCGGGTGTGTTCCCTGGCACCGGCCTGTTCCAGCGCGCCGCGGCGGCGTTCGCTGACTGCGTACCGGTCGATCCCGCAGACGACGGGCTGTTCGGTCCCGGCAGCGTCACCTGGCGGCTGCACGCCGACCTGTCCGCGCCCGTCTCCGGCCTGCGGTCGCTGCTGCTCCAGGCGCTGCACCCGCTCGCCATGGCCGGTGTCGACCAGCACAGCCACTGGCGCGATGACCCGGCTGCCCGGTTCGCCTCCACCTCGGCGTACGTGCTGACGACGACCTACGGCGACAAGGCGGCCGCGCGCGCGGCGGCCGAACGCGTCAAGAAGATCCACGAACACGTGCGCGGCACCGACCCGGTGACGGGAATGCCCTACGAGGCAAGCGACCCGGCGCTGCTGATCTGGGTGCACGCGGCGCTGGTGGACTCGGGCCTAGCCGCCGCCGACCGCTACGGCATCGGCCTCAGCGACGCGGACAAGGACCGCTACGTCGCGGAGATGACCGCCGTCGCCGAGATCATCGGGGTGCCCGCGGCACGCTTCGCCGACGGAGGCGCGCCGGCGTCCGTCGCCGAGCTCGACGCCTACTTCGCGACGGTCAGGTCCGAACTCGCAACCAGCCAGTCGACGGCGGACACCGCGACGTACCTGCTCGGCATGCCCGATGTGGAGCCGGAACTCGCCGATGTCTGGCAGGTGCTCGCGGCCGCCGCCGTCACGTCGCTGCCGGACTGGGCGCGGGCCATGTACCAGTTCGGCGAGGGCGGCCCCGCGCCGGACTCGGTGCCACCAGGCCGCGAGGAGGTACGGCAGGTCCTTGGCATCCTGGACGCGGTCTACCTCGGCGAGCCCGGCGTGCTCGAGGCCCGCCAGCGGCTGACGCTGCGGATGCGCCGTGCGGAACGAACACGGGCCGAGCAAACACGGGCCGAACAGGCACAGGCCGAGCAGACACGGTGAACGAACCGAGGCTACGGGTCAGCCGCGGGCTGACCGCGATGCGGCTCGCCGCGCGCGGCGGCGCCAGGTACGCGGTGAACGCCCCCCGGCTGTTCGCCGCCGCGGGCGAGCACCGGCAGCGGCTCCGCGACGACCTGGCGCTGCGCACGGCGCAGGACGTGGCGGACACGCTCGGCACCATGAAGGGTGTCCTGATGAAGATCGGGCAGCTCGCCAGCTACGTGGACGCGAGCCTCGCGCCACCCGCCAGGCGGGTGCTTTCCGCGCTCCAGGACAGCGTGCCGCCGATGTCGCCAGAGCTGGCGGCCGGCGTGATCGAGGCCGAGCTCGGCGGCGCGCCTGAGTCGGTCTTCGGCGAGTGGGACCCGCTGCCGATCGCGGCGGCGTCGATCGGGCAGGTGCACCGCGCCATCACCCGCGACGGCCAGGCGGTCGCGGTCAAGGTGCAGTACCCGGGCATAGCCGAGACGATCGCGGCCGACCTCGGCAACGTCGCCCTGATCCGGTCGCTGCTGAAGATGGCGGTGCCCGCGCAGGACGTCGAGGAGCTCATCGAGGAGCTGCGCGAGCGGATCGGCGAGGAGCTCGACTACCGGCACGAAGCGGACAACCAGCGGCTGTTCGCGGGCTACTTCGACGGCCATCCGACGATCCGCGTGCCGCGGATCGTCGACGAGCTGTCCACCGGACAGGTCATCACAAGCGAGCTCGCGGCGGGCGCGCGGTTCGGCGAGATGCTTTCCTGGTCGCAGGACGAGCGTGACCTGGCGGCCGAGACGATCTACCGCTTCACCTTCCGCTCGCTGTATGAGCTGCACGCGTTCAACGGCGACCCGCATCCGGGCAACTACCTGTTCGAGCCGGGCGGCCGGGTGACCTTCCTCGACTTCGGCCTGGTGAAGCACTTCACCGACGACGAGCTCGGCCCGCTCATCGAGATGATCGACGCGCTGTGCCTGAACGAGGACCAGGAAGCGTTCCGCAGCGCCATGGAGGGAGCCGGGTTCCTCAAGCCGGACGCGCCGATCCCGACCGCGGAGGTCGTGGCGCACATGTCGCTGTTCTACGACTCGATCCGCGAACCTGGGCCGCGGACGATGACCAGCGAGTACTCCTCCGCCGTGGCCCGCAGGTACGTCGACTTCAAGAGCCCGCTCGCCGCCTACGCCAAGATCCCGCGCGCCTACGTGATCGTGCAGCGAATCAACCTGGGGCTGTTCGCGATCCTCGGCCAGATGAACGCGACCGCCGACTGGCGCTCGATCTCCGAGGAGATCTGGCCATTCGTCCTGGCCCCGCCGTCGACACCGATGGCGGAGGCCGAGGCGCCCTGGCTCGCGAAGGCGCGCGCCTGACCGTCCGGGCGCCGCGCCCCGCGCTCAGAGCTCTGCGCTCAGAGCTCTCCGCCCTGCGCCCTGCGCCCTGCGCCCTGCGCCCTGCGCTTCTTGCTGTTATCTTTTGCGGCCCCGTTAGCCAGCCCCGTTAGCCAGCCCCGTTAGCCAGCGCTGTCAGCCAGCACTGTCAGCCAGCACTGTCAGCCAGCATTGCGGCGGGCCCGGTAGGCGGCCACGTTGACGCGGTTGGCGCAGGTCAGGCCACAGAAGCGACGAGAACGGTTCTTCGACAGGTCGACCAGGACGTCGTCGCAGTCGTCGGCTGCGCAGACCCGCAGCCGGCCGAGCTCGCCGGTGCGGATCACGTCGGCGAAGGCCATCGCCGCGTCCACCGCCATGCGGTCCGCGAGCGGCGCCTCTGGCGGGGTCGCGTGGATGTGATATTCCCAGCCGTCATGTTTGAGCAACTGCGGCAGCGCGCTCGCGTCCCGCAGCAGCGTGTTGACGAGGTCCACGGCCTCGTCCTCCGTCATCTCCCATAGCTGGGCCAGCCGGGGGCGCAGCGCGCGCACGGCGTCGAGCTCCGCCCGGTCGCGGGTACGGCTGCCTGTCCAGCGCCAGTGCTCGACGAAGGCGTCGAGGGCGGCAATGTCCGGCAGCCC
>Ga0335085_10016183_pt1 | contig 10789 bp, 8 predicted proteins | sample Lox_Sample_45_FD_206712 | JGI IMG/M metagenome (GOLD analysis project Ga0335085, IMG submission 206712) | Soil microbial communities from Loxahatchee National Wildlife Refuge, Florida, United States - Lox_Sample_4.5 | ecosystem: Environmental > Terrestrial > Soil > Wetlands | place: USA: Florida... | reverse complement strand
CGCGGACCTCCTGCAACGGGAACGGTCGGAAGGCCTTGATCCCGAGCGCCCCCACCGGCTCACCCCGCCCGCGGCGGGCGTCGAGCACGTCCTCGACGGTGCCGAGCACCGACCCGAGCGCCACCAGCACGGTCTCGGCATCCTCGAGGCGGTAAGTGCGCAGGAGGCCCGCCTGGGGACGCCCGAGGGAGGCTTCGAGCTCCAGCGACAGCTCGGGGATCAGATCTAGTGCCTGGGCCTGCTTGACGTGGGCGAGGTACTTCACCTCGGTGAAGGCCTCGGGACCCACCATCGCCCCGATCGTCACCGGCTCGGCCGGGTCGAGCACCTGGCGGGGCTCGTACGGGGGCAGGAAGCCATCGACCTCCTCCTGGTCGGGGATGTCCACCTGCTCGTAGGCGTGGGTGAGGATGAACCCGTCCATGCACACCATCACCGGCAGCGAGAGCTGCTCGGCCAAGCGGAAGGCGAGCACGTGCGTGTCCACCGCCTCCTGGTTGGACTCGACGTAGAGCTGGATCCAGCCGCTGTCACGCTGGGACATCGAGTCCGAGTGGTCGTTCCAGATGTTGATCGGCGCGCCGATCGCGCGGTTGGCGACCGTCATCACGGTCGGCAGCCCGAGCCCGGCCGCGTTGTAGAGCGCCTCGACCATGTACAGCAGACCCTGACTGGCGGTGGCGGTGTAGGTGCGGGCGCCCGCGGCGCTGGCGCCGATCGCCAACGACATCGCCCCGAACTCCGACTCGACGTTGATGAACTCGCACGGAGCGAGCTGACCCTCACCGACCATCGCCGAGAGACGCTCGACGATGTGCGTCTGGGGTGAGATCGGGTAGGCCGGGATCACCTCCGGCCTGCACATGGCCACCGCCCGGGCAACCGCCTGTGAGCCCTCGAGCTGCTCAAGCACCGACCGGCTCCCGCAGCTGGCCCTCGACGTGCTCGTGGCACTCTCGCGCGGCGGCGAAGTTCCGCTCGGCCAGCTCGGCCGAGAAGCGTGCATCGATCGCGTGCGCGACGGCCTCCAGCGAGACCACCCCGGTGAGCGCCGCGAGCGCCCCCAACATCGCGGCGTTGGGGCGCATCTGACCGAGGTGTCGACGGCAGATCTCCCCCGCCGGCACGGTCATCAGGCGCTCCGGGCGAAAGCCCCGGGCCCATTCCTCCAAGCCGAGCTGGACGATGCTGTGGACGGAGTTGATCAGCAGATAGCCCTCCGGCCGCAGGCCACCGAAGAGGTCCACCTGATGCAGCAGGGTGGCGTCCTGGACGACCACGGCGTGGGGGCTTGCGATCGGCTCACGAGTGCGGATCTCCCGCTCGGAGATGCGGCAGAAGGAGACCACCGGAGCACCGGTGCGCTCCGAGCCGAAGCTCGGGAACGCCTGCGCGTGGCGCCCCTCCCGGAAGGCCGCCAGCGAGAGCAGCTCGGCGGCCGTGACCACGCCCTGCCCACCGCGCCCGTGGATGCGTACTTCGAACACCCCTAGCCCCCGGCGGCGCGATGCGGGCCGGCCGCGACGTGCGGGCTCGCGCCGACGTGCGGGCTCGCGGCGACTTGCGCATCCGCATCGACCCCGGCGGACGGGGTGCGTGTGACCAGGTGCGCCTGCGGCAGCGACAGCGAGAACCCCTGTGCGGGTCCCCGCCCGACGTCGAGTTGCAGGGCCGGGCGCCGCCAGCGCGCGTACTGCTCGGCGTCCACGTACACGGGAGTCCCGCCGACCTCGCCCAGCAGCAGGTCGTTGGGCCCGGTCGGGAGCTCCCCCTCGGGCAGGCAGATCGGGGTGCTGCCCTCGCAACAGCCCCCGGACTGGAAGATCGTGAGCCTCCCGTGCTCGGCGCGCAGCCGCTCGAGCAGCTCTTCTGCCGCCGGGGTGGCGGTCACCGTGGGCGGCATCCCAACGCTCCTCTCATGAACCACACTCCACCACCACCCACCGGCACCGCCATCCGTAAAAAGTCCCGTGCCTGGGCAGCTGTTGTCCACTCCGCGGCGGGCCCGCCGCACTCTCCCCGCCCGGCCGGGGAGGGACGACCGGCCGGGGAGGGCGTGACGGTCTAGAAGAAGCCGAGCGCGTGCTTGTCGTAGCTGACGAGCAGGCACTTGGTCTGGGAGTAGTGGTCGAGCATCATCTTGTGGTTCTCGCGGCCCACTCCCGAGACCTTGTAGCCACCGAAGGCGGCGTGGGCGGGATAAAGGTGGTAGCAGTTGGTCCACACCCGGCCGGCCTTGATGGCGCGGCCCATCCGGTAGGCGCGACTGCCGTCCCGGCTCCAGACGCCGGCGCCCAGTCCGTACATCGTGTCGTTCGCGATCGCGAGCGCCTCGTGCTCGTCCTTGAACGTCGTCACGGCCAACACGGGGCCGAAGATCTCCTCCTGGAAGATCCGCATGTCGTTGGTGCCCCGGAACACGGTCGGCTGGAAGTAGTAGCCGCCGGCCAGCTCGCCCTCCAGCACGTTGCGCTCGCCCCCGATCAGCAGCTCGGCGCCCTCGTCGCGGCCGATCTGGACATAGCTCTCGATCTTCTCCAGCTGGGCCTGGGAGTTCTGCGCTCCGATCTGGGTCGTGCGGTCCAACGGGTTGCCCTGCTTGATGGCCGCGATGCGCTCGAGGCAGCGGGCCATGAACTCGTCGTAGATCGACTCGTGGATCAGCGCCCGCGACGGACACGTGCAGACCTCGCCCTTGTTGAACGCGTACAGCACCAGCCCCTCGACGGCCTTGTCGAGGAACTCGTCGTCGTGGTCCATCACGTCCGCGAAGAAGATGTTCGGCGACTTGCCCCCCAGCTCGGTGGTCGAGGGGATGATGTTCTGGGCGGCGTACTGCATGATCAACCGCCCGGTCACCGTCTCGCCGGTGAACGCGATCTTGGCGATGCGCTTGTTGGAGGCGAGCGCCCGCCCGATCTCCGCCCCGGGACCGTTGACCACGTTGAGCACCCCCTCCGGGACGATCTCCTCGATCAACTCGGCCAGCTTGAGGATCGACCACGGTGTGGGGCTGGCCGGCTTCACCACCGTGCAGTTGCCGGCCGCCAGCGCGGGGGCGATCTTCCAGGCCGCCATCAGCAGCGGGAAGTTGAAGGGGATGATCTGCCCGACCACGCCCAGCGGCTCGGAGAAGTGGTAGGCGACGGTGTCGTGGTCGATCTCGGAGATCCTGCCCTCCTCACCGCGGATCACATCGGCGAAGTAGCGGAAGTGGTCGGAGGCGAGCGGGATGTCGGCGGCCAGCGTCTCGCGCACGGGCTTGCCGTTCTCCCAGCTCTCGGCCACGGCGAGCATCTCGAGGTTCTCGTCGATCGCGTCGGCGACGGCGTTCAGCACGCGGGAGCGCTCGGTGGTCGAGGCCTCCCCCCAGGCGCCCTTGGCCGCGTGCGCGGCGTCGAGGGCCAGCTCGATGTCCTCCGGCGCGGAATGCGCGATCTCGCAGATCGGCCTGCCCGTCGCGGGGCTGAGGTTCTCGCGGTACTCGCCGCTCGTTGGCGCCACCCAGCGCCCGCCGATGAAGTTCTCGTAGCGGGCCTTGCACTCGACGGGGCTGTCCGGCTCGCCGGGTGCGGCGTAGGTGGTCTGCTGCTCGATCGTCGCCATGACCTCTCTCTCCACTGTCGTTTGTGCGGAAGCTCGGCCCCCAGACTGCCAGCGCCGGGCGCGCGCGGCATCGGCAATCGCCCGCCACCGGGCGCGTATTACTACGGAGCCTCCGCTGGCCTACAGCGACGGAGCGGGCCGCCGTGGCGCGACCGGCGCCACACGCACGCGGGCGTCGGCGATCACGGCTCCGTGGGGACCCGCGATGACCGGGTTCGCGTCCAGCTCGATGACCTCCGGATGGGCCTCGACGAGGGCGCTCAGCCGCAGCAGGACCGCCTCCAGGGCCGGCACGTCGCACGGCCGGCTGCCGCGGTAGCCCTCGAGCAGGGGGAAGGTTCGCAGCGAGGAGAGCATCTCGCGGGCGTCGAGGTCGGTCAGCGGGGTGATGCGCACGCAGACGTCGCCCAGCAGCTCCGTGAGCGTGCCCCCGGCGCCGCAGGCGATCACCGGCCCGAAGCTCTCGTCGTTGACGACGCCCATCAGGAGCTCCACTCCGGGCTCGACCATCGGCTGCACGATCAGCCCCTCGAGCTCGTGACCCGCCTGCTCGACGCCGGCGGCGATCTCGCGGGCCGCGGTCGTGACCGCGTGGCGGCTGTCGAGCCCGAGGCGGACGCCGCCGGCGTCGGTCTTGTGCACGAGGCCCGGGGCGTGGGCCTTCAACGCGACCGGAAAGCCGAGCTCGCGTGCAGCCTGCGCCGCCGCGGAGGGCCCGTCGGTGACTCGCGTGGGCACCAGCGGCAGGCCGTAGCAGTCCAACAGCTGGGCCACCTGCGCGGGATCCAGCCAGCCACCCCCGTCTGCGAGGGCGCGGGTGATCACGGCCGCCCCCTCGTCGGCGCGAGTGCCGCCGAAGCCCACCTCGCGCCCCCGCGGGCTCGAGCGCCAGCGTGCGTAGGTGACGGCGTGGCCGAGAGCGCGGGCGGCGTCCTCCGGGAAGTCGAAGTTCGGTGGGCCGGCGCCGTCTTCGGAGGGGGGCGGACCCTCGCTGTTCATGAACACGGTCGCGATCGTGAGTCGGGGGGCGGCCCTGGCGGCGGCGCGCACCTCGCGCGCGACGGCGTCGGTGGGGGTCACGACCGGCGGCACGAAGATCGCGATCGCCGCGTCGCAGGCGTCCTGCTCGGCGAGCGTCTCGATCGTGCGTCGATAGCTCTCCGCGGGGGCCGTGGCGATCATGTCGACGGGGTTCCCGAGTGCGGCCTCGGGTGCGAGGAACCCGCTGAGCCGGTGGCGCACGGCCTGCGACAGCTCGACGACCTCCAGTCCCGCCGCCTCGCAGGCGTCGGCGCAGAGGATCCCCGGACCCCCCGCATTGGTCACGATCGTCACCCGCCGGCCCCTCGGCACCGGCTGGCTGGACAGCAGCGAGCCGACGTCGAACAGTTCGTGCATCGTGTCGGTCCTGATCACGCCGGCCTGGCGGAAGAGGGCGTCCACGGTCACATCGGAGGTCGCGAGCAGCGCGCCGGTGTGGGAGCTGGTGGCACGGGCCCCGGCCGGGGAGCGTCCGCTCTTGACGGCTACGACCGGCTTGGAGCGACCGACCCTGGGGGCGATCCGGGCGAACCGCCGCGGGTTCCCGAACGACTCGATGTACAGCAGCACCACGCGGGTCGCGTCGTCGTGCTCCCAGTACTCGAGCAGGTCGTTGCCGGAGATGTCCAGGCGGTTGCCGATCGACACGAACGAGGACAGGCCGAGCCCGAATCGCCTGGCGGCCTCGACGATCGCGATACCCAGCCCGCCGCTCTGGGAGAGGAACCCGATCGGTCCCGCCGGGGGCGGATGCGCGAGGAAGGTGGCGTTCAGCGCGACCTCGGGGGCGGTGTTGAGGACGCCTAGGCAGTTGGGGCCCACGAGGCGCATGCCGCCCTCGCGGCACACATCCAGCAACTCCTGCTGGCGGGCGGCTCCCTCGGGACCGACCTCGGCGAACCCGGCCGAGATCACGAGCAGGCCGCGAGCACCGGCGCGCTCGCATTCGCGGGCCACCCCCGCCACCTGCTCGGCGGGAACCGCGATCACAGCGAGGTCGACGGCTTCGGGCAGCTCGCCGATCGAGGGGTAGGAGCGCAGCCCGCCGACCTTCTCGGCTCGCGGGTTGACCGGATAGATGCTGCCCGCGTAACCCCCGGATGTGAGGTTGTAGAGCAGCTCGCCGCCGACCGTGGTGCGCTCCCGGGAGGCACCGATGAGGGCCACCGAGCGAGGGCGCAGGAACATCTCGACGGCCGCGATCGCAGCGGTCTGCTCGCGCTGCTCGAAGCGTTCGCGGGTCTGCTGAAAGCGCGAGGTGGGGAGTTCCACCTCGATCACGCCGTCCCCGGCGCGCTGCGCGACGGGGAACCCACTGTCGCGGAAGACCTGGATCATGCGGTGGTTGTTGGGCAGGACCTCGGCGGTGAAGACGCCGATTCCGTGGTCCTCGGCGGCCATCGCCAGGTGGGCGAGCATGACCGTCGCGATGCCGTATTCCTGCCACGCGTCGGCGACGGTGAAGGCCACTTCGGCGCGGTCGGAGCCGGTCCTCACGTAGGCGCCGTGGGCGACCATCGTGTGGTCGGGCCCGGTGGTCGCCACCAGCGCATAGCGGTCGTCGTAGTCCACGTCGGTGGACCAGTCCACCGCCCAGTCGAGGTCCGCGCTGCCGAAGAAGCGGAACGCGATCGACTCGGGCGAGAGCGCCTTCAGGAATTCGGCCATCGCCGGCTTGTCGGTGCTCCTGACGGGCCGGATGTGAAGGGTCGAGCCGTCGCGCAGGGCGACGTCGACCTCGCCGCCGGGAGGGTAGGCGCCGATCGCAGGCGTCACGCCGGCTCCGGCCACGGCTCCGGAGGCAGCTCGTCGGCGCGGGCGGCAACCGCCTGCAGCTGCTCCTCCATGGGCGAGCGGGTGTCGAGCACGAGTACGCGGGCGGGGTCGAGCTCGTCAAGCGCCTCGAAGCTCTCCTGCAGCTCGGACACGACGCGGGGGTCCGCGTCGGAGACCTGCCCGGCGTGCCCGGCCCTGGCGGCGGCCCGCGTCAGCGCGACCTCGGCGGGTACGACGCAGCGCACGAGGAGCGTCTCGGCACCCGTGTGCGCCAGCGCCTCGAGCAGCGGACGCCTGACCGCGCGTGAGCGGCAGGTTGCGTCGAGGATCACCCCGCGCCGCTCGCGCAGTCCCCGCACCGCTGCCCGCGTGAGCAGCCCGTACGTGCGCTCGGTGGCGGCATCGTCATAGAGCTCCTCCGGTCCGCGCTCGGCCGGGGCGATCCCGGCCGCGCGCTTGCGCACCGCGTCCGAGCTGACGAGCTCCCACCCGGCACGCGCTGCGAGGGCGGTCGCGAGCGTCGACTTTCCCGTCGCCGGCAGACCGCAGATCACGACCGCCAGCGGAGCCCGCGCACGCCAGCACATGCGCTCGGCCAGCAGCCACATCGCCGTCGCCTGCTCCAGCAGCACCTCGCGTTCGGGTGCATGTCGCTGTCCCGCGGCGATCGCCGCCACCTTCGCCCGCACGAGTGCGTGATGGGCGCCGTAGAAGCACAGCAGCTCCTCGCTGCCCGGATCGAGGCCGATTGCCCGGTAGCACTCCACGAGCTCGCGCGCCGCCCACCCCTGCCCCTGCGCCTCGAGGTCCATCGTCAGGAACGACAGGTCGAAGGCGATGTCCCCGCGGCGCAGCGCGGGGTCGAACTCGATGCGGTCGATCACGGCCACGCGGGGCCGCACGACCACGTGCTCGCAGCGCAGGTCGCCATGGCCGTCCCTGATCATCCCGCCGCGCCGGCGCTCCTGGAGCTGGGCCTCGTTGCGGCGGGCGAAGCCCCGCGCGAAGGCGTGGCTCACCGGAGCCGACCACCCCACCGCGCTGGCCGCCGTCGCGAGCTCATCGAGGTTGCGTCGCCACATCTCGAGCAGCGAGGCCGCGTCGCCACCGTCGACGCGCGGGGCGCCACGGTGGAATGCGGCCAGCCTGCGCGCGATCGCATCCACGTGCGCCGGGCGCAGCCCACCCTCCGCGATGACCCCGGTGAGCGTGTCGCGGTCGGGCACGAGCTCCATCTCGACGCCGTACTCGATCGCCCCCTTCGCGTCCGCCGCCAACAGGGCGAGCCCGGAGCCGTCCCTGACGATGGCGCGGACGCCGAGGTAGATCCCCGGCGCCAGCGCCCGGTTGACCCGCACCTCCTGCTCGCACGCGTGACGGCGGCGCTCGAGGCTGCCGTAGTCGAGGAAGCCCAGCGAGACGGGCTTCTTGACCTTCAGCGCGCGTTGCTCGCCGACGAACACCCACGAGGCGTGGGTCTCGTGGACCGTGATCGGAGCGACCGACCCGTAGGTGGCCGGATCGGTCAGGGCGCACAGTGCCCGGGGCAGCGAGTCGGGCGCGGCACCCGCCGGGCCGTCAGGAGGCTTGACCGCGACCGGCGGCATGCCCTCAGGCCGACCTGCGGCTTAGTTCTGATGCGGTGCGGGGACGTGTGCGGATGTGCCCCTGCCGGTCCTCCGGGATGCTGCCTGGCATGACGGGGAGATCACCCACGGCCATCGACGCCGGTCGCTCGGCGTCAGGAGAGCCCGGCGCCGCCACGCGCATGGACAGGTTCCGTCCGGCGGTCGACTCCGGCCCCCGACGACCCCTTCACCGGGCGGGGCGCCCCCTCAGCGAGGACCTGAGAGGGCTGATGCAGCGGATCCAGCTGCTCCAGCGCGCCCGTGGCGGGCGCGATCGGTTCGGCTGAGAGGCCCTCTACGCCTCGCCCCACGCGAGCACTCCCGCAACGTCAAGCGTGGAGATCACCCCGACCGGGTGCCCGTTGTGCGCGTCACGCACGAGCAGGTGGCTCGCCTGCAGCTCGCGCATCGTGGTGGCGGCGTCCAGCAACGGCCTGTCGCTGGAGATCGCTTGGGCTCCCGGGTCAGCCACCTCGCGCAGCGTTCGGCGCAGGTCGGGATCCTCGAGCAGTGCGTCGAGCAGGGCCATGTCGGTGAGCGTGCCCACGACGCTGCCGTCAGTGGGATCGCTGACCGCGACCATGTGCACGTGCTCGGAGGACATCGTGCGGGCGGCTTCACGAAGGTTCGCGTCGGCGGAGCAGGTGACGAGCCCGTGGCGCATGGCGTCGGCCACGCGGGCGTGCTCCGGGCGGGGCGTCACGTAGCTCCCGCCGGTTTCCGTGCCTGCATCCATACAGCGCAGACTAGACCGCCTCCGGCGCTGCGGCATCGGGGTTCCTGCCCATCGGGCTCCGTAGGAAGTACGCGGTTGGTGCTAGAGCTGTGGGAGTGGCCGAGAAACACGAGTACCTGCCCGCCGACGAGCGGAAACGGCGAGCGCGCTCGTTCGGGGTCGTGGCGAGCGAGTACGAGCGCGGCCGGCCCTCCTACCCTCTCGCCGCGATCGACTGGATCCTTGGGGAGCGGCCACTGACGGTCCTCGATCTAGGCGCGGGAACGGGCAAGCTGAGCGCGGCGGTGCTCGCGGCAGGTCACGAGGTGGTGGCGGTCGAGCCGTTGGCGGAGATGCGCGAGGTCCTGCGCGCGACCCTTCCCGGGCTCGAGACGCTCGACGGCCGGGCCGAGCGGCTGCCGCTGAGCGCTGACAGTGTGGACGCGGTCGTCGTGGGGGCGGCCTTTCACTGGTTCGAGCAGGGTCCGGCGCTGATCGAGATCGGGCGCGTGCTGCGACCGCCGGGGATCCTGGGACTGTTGGGCAACGCGTTCGACACCTCGATCGCGTGGACGGCGGCCCTGCGGGAGATCCTCGGCCCGCCGGCACTCGAACGACCCGGGCACTGGCCGTCACGGGAGACGCTGCTCGAGCACTTCCTCGAGGTGGAGGACCGGCGCTTTGCCCACGAGCAGACGGTCGATCCTGAGCGCCTGCGAGACCTGGCGCTGTCGCGCAGCTCGCTGGCGGTCCAGGATCCCGATACGCGCGAGGCCACGCTCGCGCGCGTGGACCAGCTCTGGCGGCGCCACCCCGAACTGGCGGGGCGCCAACGCGCGGTCCTGCACTGGGAGGCGCGGGTCAGGTGCTGCCGGACGCTGCGCCGAGGCCGGCGCCCGTCGCCCTCCCCGCCGGGACGTGCTGGGTGATGCAGTGGATGTTTCCGCCCCCGAGCAGGATCTCCCGAGCGGGGATCCCGACCACCTCCCGCTCGGGAAAGCAGGCGCTGAGGACCTCCCCGGCCTGCTCGTCGCAGCGCTCGTCGAGCAACGGGTAGACGACCCTGCCGGTGGCCGGATAGAAGTTGACGTACGAGGCGGCCAGCCGTTCGCCGGCCTCGAACCGGCGAACGCCGGGGCGTTCGTCGACGCCCAGGGCCTCGGCCTCCTCCCGGTACAGCGGGCCGGGCGACGGGATGCGCACCACCTCCAGCGCCCGCCCGCGGGCGTCGGTGGCGGACTCCAGCCGCGTGTAGGCGTCCCTCGAGACCGCGCCCACCGGATCCTCGGGATCATCCGACCAGCTCAACAGGACGCGTCCGGGCGCGACGAAGCAGGCGAGGTTGTCGACGTGTCCATCGGTCTCGTCCTCGGGTAGTCCACGCCCCAGCCACACGATGCGCTCGGCCCCGAGGTAATCGAGCAGCAGCCGCTCGATCTCATCCCTGGAGAGGTCCGGGTTGCGGTTGGGGTTCAACAGGCACTCTTCGGTCGTGAGAACGGTCCCCTCGCCGTCGCAGTGGATCGAACCCCCCTCGAGCACGAGCGGGGCGCGGTAGCGGTCGACCCGCTCCAGCTCCAGGACCTTGGCGGCCACGCGTTCGTCGCGATCCCACGGACGGTAGAGACCGCCCTGCAGACCACCCCACGCGTTGAAGCGCCAGTCCACGCCTCGGCGGCGACCCCCGTCGTCGATCAGGAAGGTCGGTCCCGTGTCGCGCATCCAGGCATCGTCGGTGGACAGCTCCACCACCTGGATGGAGGGCGCCAGCAAGGAGCGGCAGCGCTCGAAGAGACGGTCGGAGACCCCCACCGTGACCTGCTCCGACGCGGCGATCGCCTCGGCCACGGCAGCGAAGGCCTCTTGTGCGGGGCCGGCCTGCAGCCTCCACAGGTCCCCACGCTCAGGCCACGCGATCCAGCAGCCCGAGTGCGGCCCGAACTCGCCGGGCATCCGGAAGCCGTCAGCCGCGGGGGTGCTCGCGACCGTCGCGCTCATGCGCGTCTGTATACCTCAGGCGGCC
>Ga0335085_10016182_pt1 | contig 10789 bp, 6 predicted proteins | sample Lox_Sample_45_FD_206712 | JGI IMG/M metagenome (GOLD analysis project Ga0335085, IMG submission 206712) | Soil microbial communities from Loxahatchee National Wildlife Refuge, Florida, United States - Lox_Sample_4.5 | ecosystem: Environmental > Terrestrial > Soil > Wetlands | place: USA: Florida... | reverse complement strand
CAAGCAGGCGGGCCTCTCCGGCTGGATCCACAAAATGGGCGTGCCCGAGAAAAAGTTCATCGTCGAAACCAATGGCTCCGGCGTCTGCCTCATCGACTACGACAACGATGGATGGCTCGACATTTATCTCGTCAACGGCGCTACCTTCAACTCCCTTGACGGAAAAGAAGAGCCACCCCACGCTGCACTCTTTCACAATAACCACGACGGAACCTTCACCGACGTAAGCGCCAAAGCGGATGTGCAGAATGACCGCTGGGGCTATGGCTGCTCGGTCGCCGACTACAACAACGACGGATGGCCTGACCTTTACGTTGGCAACTACGGCAAGAACCGCCTCTACCGCAACAACCACGATGGAACCTTCACCGACGTTGCCGAGCAGGCGGGAGTGCAACTCGGCAACTGGTCTCCCGGTTCAGCGTGGGGCGACTATGACGGCGACGGTCTGCTCGATCTCTACGTCACCGGATATGTGCACTTTGACCGGAACAATTTGCCGATTGCGGGAACCAAGGCCGTTGGCTACGCTTCTTGTCTCTATCGCGGCGACAACGTCAACTGCGGACCGCGCGGATTGAAGGGTGAGCCCGACCATCTCTTTCACAACAACGGAGACGGCACCTTCACCGACGTAACCAAGAAAGCCGGCGTGGAAGACAAAGACAACTACTACGGCTTTTCCACGATCTTTATCTCTCTCAATGGCAACGGCCGGCCCGACCTCGTCGTCGGCAACGACTCGGAACCGAACTTCCTCTACGTGAACAAGGGCGATGGCACCTTTGACGACGAGAGCTATGTCTCCGGCTTCGCGCTCAACAAAGATGGTCGCGAGATTGCCTCGATGGGCATTGCCGAAGGCGACTACGAAAACAATGGGCTCGTCGACTTCTACGTCACCGACTTCGGCGATGACTACAAGGTTCTCTTTCACAACGACGGCGATACCAGTTTTACCGATGTCAGCTACAGAGCAGGCCTTGCGCAGACCACCATTCCCTTCGTGGGCTGGGGCGACGGCTTCCTCGATTACGATAACGACGGCTGGCTCGACATTTTTGAGGTCAACGGGCACGTCTATCCCGAAGTCGACCGGCACGACTGGGGCACCACCTGGGCCGAGCGGCCGCTCTTGTTTCACAACGTGCCAGATGGCCCCAAGGATCGCAAGTTCGAAAACATTCCAGCCGTCAAGGGCACGGGGCTCGCCGACGTGATTCCCGCGCGCGGCGCGGCATTTGGCGATCTGTTCAACGACGGCAAGATCGATGTGATCATCAACCCGATCGACGGGCCGCCTGTTCTGCTGCGCAATGTCAACCCGGATCACCACCACTGGGTTGAAATGAAGCTGGTCGGCGGCTCCAACCCGGCTACGGGCAAGAAAAGCCCCAAAGATGCCACCTGCGCCACGGTCTATCTGAAGGCGAATGGCATGCGCATGCGGCAGGACGTGCTGGCCAGCGGCAGCTACATCAGCGCCAACGATCGCCGCCCCCACTTTGGCCTCGGCGACGCAACAGACCCGGGCACGGCAGAGATTCACTGGCCCGATGGCTCCAAAGAAACCATCAAGCTGCCGGCGGTCGACCGCATCTACACAATCGAAGAAAACAAGGGCATTACGGCCGCACTCTGCGGCGGTAAACCTTGTGAGCCGAACTCAGCAACCGTGAAGCTGCTGCCCGAGACCGAAACCAAATTGGCCGAAATCACAGCCAGGGCGCCCTCACATTGAGAAAGAAATGCCGGACGGAACTTTCTCTTGCGAGGGTTCCATCCGGCGGGTATCCCCGAGGAGGCGGCTCTAAAACACGCCGGCGAGAAAGACTTCGGCGCGGTGTTCTTTGCCGACCTTCACGCCACATTCCTCCAGCACCATCGGCGAAATCGTCATAACCGGGCAATGCGAACGCGCCAACAGCTTGTACACGACGCCCTGGCGGGTAACCGCGGCAAAGGCCGAAGCACCTCGCGCACCCAGCACAATCAAATCAGCCTGTTGTGCACGCGCCTGGTACAGCAGTTCTTCCGTGGGATCGCCGGGCACGACGATCGTCTGCACGCTGATCTTGTTGCGCAACTTTTCTGGTACCAGCGAGAGCAGATCGATTTCGATGTCGTCGATCGTGCGTCCGGCGAGGACCTCCGCTCGATCCTGGGGCCGAATGACATGCTCGAGCACCAGACGCGCCCCGTGCTGCGCGGCCAGCTCTGCCGCAAATTCGGCAATTGCGTAGCTGGTCTCATTCAGGCTCACGGCACAGAGAATCGTATTGGTGGCGTAGTTGCGGTAGCGTGCATCCACCACGTCGGGGCCGACGATAAAGATAGGCACGTTCGCCGAGCGGAGAACAGCCTCGGCAACCGAGCCGACGAGGAGTTTGCCAATGGGGCCCGGCGAATGGGTCCCCATCACAATGCGATCGACCTGTCGCTCGCGCAGGAAATGCAAGATCTGGTCGGCAGCCAATCCGGGCCGCACGACAATCTCGCAGGAGATGCCCTCTTCCCTGATCTTGTTGGCCAGGGGCTGCAAGTGATTGATTTCGGCGCGAGCCGCAGCGGCATAGTCGTAATACCGAATGCCCGAAGTCTCTGACGCGGCCACAACCATCGTGTCATATGCGTGAAAGAGAATGAGATGGGCGCCAAACTCACGGGCTTGGGCCTGAGCAAAGCCCAAGGCCTTTTCGTTGGCGGGGATCTCGGAGGCGAAGAGAATGGTGGAGGGTTTGCTCCACCCTGGCTTCATAACTGTGGCCATAGGCACCTCCCAGATTGTGCTTGTACTTTGGCAGTACTTGATAACCATTGACGGTGCCCGGCGGCACATGGTCACGTGATTTAGATCACTCTGAAAAGGGCTCGGTTGCGCGATCAATGCCGCCGGCGATCCGCCGCTTCTACCGGATGGACGCGAGAGACTACGGATTGGCTCCCCGTTGCTCGCAATTGTGCTTCACTTCCTGAAAGATGTCCAGCAGGACCGTGGCCCCCCGCATTACTTTCTGCAATGGTGATCTGAATCACAGATTCCAGACCTCAGTCGCTGCTTTCCTATGAGTGTGAGTCGGAGTGCTCCCCGCTGGACACGTCTTCGGGCCGGCCGCTCCGATCTCGGGGAGGCTCCATGCAGCCGATGCATCAGATTCCCGCCCGCGGCGGGCTGAACTACGACGAAGCTCCTTTTCTGGCGATCTGGGAAGTTACTCAATCCTGCGATCTTGCCTGCAAACACTGCCGTGCCGCGGCACAACCCATCGCTCATCCTGACCAGCTGACGACCGCCGAAGGCAAGGGACTGATCGACCAGATTGCCGATCTCCACGTGCCTATCTTCGTCTTCACAGGCGGAGATCCACTCAAGCGTCCCGATCTTTACGAACTCATCCGCTACGCATCGGAAAAGAATGTGAAGGTTGCGGTGACACCGAGCGCGACCCCGCTGCTTACCCGCGACGCCATCTTCAAGATGAAAGAGGCCGGCGTCGTGCGGCTCGGAATCTCTCTCGACGGCTCGTCACCCGAGATTCACGACAATTTCCGCGGGTTGCCCGGCGCCTGGGAGCGGACCATCCAGGCCGTGGCCTGGGCCGGTGAAGCAGGACTGCCAATCCAGGTGCACACCACGATCAGCCGGCATAACGCACACGATCTCGATCACTTGTGCGCCCTGTTTGAGCGGCTGGCCATCGTCATGTGGAATGTCTTTTTCCTGGTGCCCGTGGGCCGCGGCCAGCTGGGCGACCTGCTCAGCGGAGAAGAGTTCGAGCAGGTCTTCGCAAAGATCTATGAGTTATCCCAGCGCGTGAGTTTCCAAATCAAGACCACCGAGGCGATGCACTACCGCCGCTACCTGTTGCAGCACAACCTGCAGGAACGCAAAATGGGCCATGGGCATCCGGGTGGACATCCCCATGCCGAATACGAGGCCGGCTCGCCGGTAGCCGACGCGCAGACCCGCACGCAGGGCTGGGCAACGCGCCGGGTCAACGACGGCAAAGGCTTTGTGTTCATCTCGCATGTCGGCAATGTCTATCCCAGCGGATTCCTGCCGATTCACGCCGGCAACATCCGCCAGAAGCCGCTCGCCGAGATTTATCGCAACGCGCCAATATTTAAAGCGCTCAGGAACACGACCCGGCTCGAAGGCAAGTGCGGAGCCTGCGAGTACAAAGAAATCTGCGGCGGCTCAAGGGCGCGCGCCTACGCGTTAACCGGTGATCCGCTTGCACAGGAACCCTGCTGCATCTATCAGCCAAAGAACTGGCACCCGCTCGCGGACCAGGAGCCGATTGAGCATCAGCACCCTGAGCTGACCGGGAATCTGGTCTCGCTCTAGGTCAGTGGAAGATCCTTCAGAGAAACAAGAAAGCCGGGGATCGATCCCCGGCTTTCTTGTTTCAGCCCGGCCTCAGTGCCCCACGGCGTCCGCTTTCCCCTTAAACCGGCTGTAGACGAACGCCACATAGCCGATGGCCAGCGCCATCCCGAAGGTCCACCAGGCGAGTCCGACAGCCAGTGTGTGTGGACCGGAGATCGCACGGGTCAGAGTGATGTCATTCCCGGCCCCGGTGGTAGCGGGCAGCAGCACGGGATACACACCCCAGCAGGCGCCCGCCAGCATGAAGAAGAGGTAAGTGCAGGAGGCAAGAAACGCCTTCACCGGCTGACATTTGTGGTTCCAAACCCAAAGCAGAATCAGCGAAACGATTACGCCGGCCGGAACGATGAAGCTGACCGGATAATGCAGGTAGTTGTCGAGGCTGGCGGGGCGCACGCGGATGGTAGCGACGAGGCTGACTCCGGTGAGCACGAGCAGCGTGACCCAGAGCGGTTTGACCAGGTTGCGTGCCCTGGCTTCGAGGTCGCCCGAGACTTTGATGGTGAGCCAGAGCGCTCCATGCAACGTAAGCGCCACCAGCGCCACGAGTCCGCCGATCACTGTGTACCAGTCCAGAATGCCGGGGTACGCGCCCGGCTGCCAGTTGGTCCACAGGGGCAGGAAGAAGTAGCCATCAGACTGTAGCGGCACGCCACGCAGAACATTGGCGAGCGCCGCGCCATAAAACACGGCGAGCAAACCGCTGGCGATACCGAAGACGCCGTCAAGCAGCGCGCGCCAGACACCGACATCGATATGATTGCGCAGTTCGAGACTCACGCCCCGCAAAATCAGCAACCACAGAACAATCATGAGAGGCAGATAGAACCCGCTGAAGGCCGAAGCGTAGAGCAGCGGGAAAGCGAAGTAGAGCGTGCCGCCCCCGGCGAGGAGCCAGACTTCGTTACCGTCCCAGACGGGGCCGATGGAGCGCAGCGAGGCCTGACGTTCGGCTTCATTGCGAACGAGAAAAAGGTGCAGCACGCCGACACCGAGATCGAAGCCGTCGAGCACGACGTAGCCGACGATCATGACAGCTACCAACCAGAACCAGAGAAAACCCATCATTTCAAATCTCCTGTCAATCGTTCAGGCTTGCGCGAAGGCATCAGGCATGGACCGATTCGCTCAGGGTTGCGTTGATCTGAGGACCGTGGCTGATCTCGCGATAGACCAGCACCGTGAAGAGCAGACCAAGCAGCGCATAGAGGCCCATGAATCCGATAAGCGTGAACAGACCGTTGCCTGCGGAAACCGTGCTCGAGAAGCCCTCGCTGGTGCGCATGAGCCCGTAGATCAGCCACGGCTGCCGGCCAATCTCTGCCGTCATCCATCCTGCCGTGTTGGCGATGTACGGCAGCGGGAAGCTGATCAACAACAGCCAGAGCATCCATCGGGCGCGGTAGATCTGGCCGCGCCAGAGAAGAAATGCGGCGACGATCATCAGCGCGACGAAGTAAGTCCCGAGCCCGGCCATGATGTGGTAGGCGTAATAGAGCAGCGGCAGCGTCGTGGGCCACTGGTCGCGCGGGAACTGATCGAGACCCTTCACCTCAGCCTTTGTCGTTCCATAGATGAGGAAGCTCAGAACATTGTTGACCACGATGGGGTTGTCGATCTGCTGGGTCTCCTCATTGGGCTGGCCCATGAGCACAATGCCGGCGCCCGTCTCAGTTTTGAAGAGACCCTCCATCGCCGCTATGGCGGCCGGCTGATGCCGCGCGACATATTTGCCGTGCAGGTCGCCGGTGGGGAAAATGATCGCGATCGCCGAGAGGACCCCGGCGATGACACCGACTCTGACGAAGATCCGGCCATAGTCGGGATAGCGGCCATCCAGCAGATAGAATGCGCCCACCGCAGCCATGACGAAGCTGCCCGTAACGACCGCACCGGTCATGTTGTGCATGTACTGGAGCAGTCCCCAGGGATTGAGCAGGAGTTGCCAGAAGCTGAGAACCTGGAACTGCCCGTTGGGCAAGCGATCGTAAGCGACGGGGTGCTGCATCCAAGCGTCGGTCACGATGATGAAAAAGCCCGAAATCCACGAACCCAGCCACACCATCACAGCCGAGAACCAGTGCATCTTCCTGGACAGCCGATTCTCGCCATAAAGAAAGAGACCGAGAAAAGCTGACTCGAGAAAGAAGCTGAAAACGCCCTCCATGGCGAGGGGCTGGCCGATTACGCCGCCGGAGAGCTGCGAGAATCGCGCCCAGTTGGTGCCAAACTCAAACTCCATGGGGATGCCGGTCACAACGCCAAACACAAAGTTGATGCCGAAGATCCGGCCCCAGAAGCGCGCCGCCTTGTCCCAGTGCTCATCGCTGGTTTTGAGGGCGATGGTCTTGAGGACAACAATGAGCAACGCCAGGCCCATGGTGAGTTGGGGAAAGAGGTAGTGAAACGTGACCGTAAACGCAAAATGCAATCGGTGAATCAGCTCGGCAGTCATCCAATAACTCCTAGAAAACCTGGGCAGATGAAGCGGGAAGTAACGTGCACATGTTTGGCGCGAACGTACCAGCGTACACGGAACGCGGGGAAACGTGCAGCCGCGAGGGTACACGATTATTTTCAGCCGCCACCGGTCATCTTGATGTGATTTAAATCACTTCCGGAGAAGGGGTTCGGGGAGGATTCTGGATGTGCTGAGAGCGGTTCCCCAGAGCGCCTTGCCGCAGCATGATCTTGCGCCGGACCGGAACCTGCTCTAATAGAAGCGATTGAGGTCGGCAATGCGCACAGCGATCATCGGCGGGGGCATAGCGGGGCTGGCGGCTGCCTACGAATTAGAAAAGGCACGTCGAGGCGGCGCACCCGTGGAGTACACACTCTTCGAGGCGCGTGAGCGGCTGGGCGGCTCAATCGCCACTGAAGTGGTGAACGGCGCCGTGCTCGAACGCGGCCCTGACAGCTTTATCAGCGAGAAGCCGGCTGCCGCCGAACTGTGCCGGGAATTGGGACTCGGCGACCAGCTAACCCCGTCCAATGATGCGGACCGCCGCACCTTCGTGGTGGTGCGCAACAAACTGGTCTCCCTGCCCGACGGCCTGATGTTCCTGATCCCGACCAAGCTGGTGCCAACGGCGCTCACAGGGCTTTTCAGCATGAAGACGAAAATCCGCATGGCGCTGGAATTACTGCATCCGCCACGTCCAAGCGGGAGCGACGAGTCTGTAGCCTCATTAGTGGAACGCCACTTCGGCGCAGAGGCCGTGGACCGGCTCGCCGATCCCCTGCTGAGCGGCATCTATGGCGGCGACGCCACGCAGTTGAGCGCGCGGACGGTCTTGCCGCGCCTCGTCGAGATGGAAGAGAAGTACGGCTCGCTCACACGCGGAATGCTCGCGGCACATAAGCAGATGCGGGCAAAGATGGCCGCTGCGCACAAGAACGCTGCAACACAGAACTCCGGTGCGAACAGTGATGGCACAGATCGGACGTCGCGTGCCGTAGGAACCGGCGCGGCAAATCCTGGCCGTCCGGGTCCGCGCGGGATCTTCACAACCCTGCGCGGTGGCATGCAGACTCTGGTTGACGCGCTGGAGAGCCGGCTGCAACCTGAGTGGATCCGACGGAACACGAAAGTGGATACGCTTGAAAAGATATCCGACGGCTGGCGCATCACGGCTGGCGGCATCGCCGAGCACTACGACGCGGTGATCATGGCATCGCCCGCGTGGGCTGTCGCCGAGTTGCTGCGCGGCGCAGATGCCACGCTGGCAGAAGATCTCGGCAGCATTCCCTACTCCTCGTCAATCACGGTAAACCTGCTCTACGACGAGTCGCAGCTCGGAGAGCTTCCGGACGGCTTCGGGTTCCTCGTTCCTGCGAGCGAGGGCCGCACCATGCTGGCCTGCACCTTTGCGCATCGCAAGTTTCTGGGCCGCACGCCGACAGGCAAGGTCGTGCTGCGGGCCTTCCTCGGTGGAATGAAGAATGAAGCCCTGTTGACCACACCCGACGCAGAGCTGGTGGCGATTGTGCGGCAAGAACTGCAGGCGATTCTCGGCGAAGAGACCTTCGATCGCGAAGAGCAGCCGGAACATGCGCAGGTCTCGCGGTGGCGTCGCGCGATGGCGCAGTACGCAGTGGGCCACCGGGAGCGGATGGAGCGAGTGGAAGAGCGCGTCGCCACGCTGCCGGGACTTCGGCTTGCCGGCAACGCGTACGACGGCATCGGCATCCCCGATTGCATCCGGCTGGGGCGCCAGGCGGCACGGGAGTTGGTAGCCGCCAGCGTGCAAAGCGCAATTCCCGTTCGCTAACTGTCAGTTTCTGGCTTCCGGCAGGTAGGGTCGGACTCTTCCTTCGACACGTCCGTTGAATCTGTCTTCTTTCCAAAGAGGATAAGTGTCAGTAGCGCAAGCCCGATCAAGTTAAGAGACCATTTAACTAACTCGAAGCCAGTGACTCCGTAAATCCAGCGCCAGATCAGATTATGTGTGTATCCATATAAGCTGAGCCCCGCTGCAAACAGAAAGAGAATCCCAGTTGCGATGGACAACCAGTCGCTTATCCCACGCATGCCTTCATTCGGCTCCCAGAGGTTCAAAGACAAAGGACGAAATGCAAGCGCAAATCCGGCCGTTGCTTGAATCGCAAGAATGCAGATCAACCACGGCGTCAGCTTCATCCCGAGAAACTGCATAGCATGGTCATCCCCTTGTTCGGCCGCCTTCCTTATTAAACCGATCGCTGCCGATCGATCTTTTGCGACGCCCTCGCCGTGGTAGTACATGTAGCCGAGGTCATATTGAGCCCTCGCGAGGCCATGTTCGGCAGACCGGCGATACCAATATGCGGCTTTGGCACGATCCTGCGACACACCGCGGCCGCCATAATACATCGCGGCAAGTCCGCATTCGGCTTGCGGATTCTCCTTATCCGCTGCAAGCTGATACCAATGGAACGCTTGGTTGAAATCCTGTGAAACGCCTTTGCCGGTGTCATACAAATAACCGACGGCGTATTGAGCGTTTACATTTCCCTGTTCTCCGGCCTTGCGGAGCCAGAAGATTGCTTGTGCATAATCTTGCGTTACGCCATTACCGTAGAAATACAAACCGCCGAGATGCTCTTCAGAACTTGCATCACCTTGTTGTGCGTGAGTAAGCGTAGCAGCGAAATCATCCTTGAGCTTTTGAGTAGCGACCTTTGTTCGGTGCGCACGCCAACCAGAGATCGTCGCAAGAATCACGACGGCGAGAATGATCGGCACCGATAGTTTCTTAAGCGATTTCATCGTCCAGCACCCGATCCGAATACTGATTAACCCCAGATTCTAACGCCAAGCTCAACATGCGACGTTTCAATACAGCTTCGCCTTTGAGAACGAAACAAACCAATCGCTCCCACGATCTCACGAGACGTTGCACGCAGATTTCATTTAAGAGCCCAACGTGTCGCACGCATAGTCACTTCGCCACAACCGGCAATATCAACGCACTGGGATGCTCGGCGTCGTGAAGAACCGTGTTGGTCGCCTTCACGAAATCCGTTGCCTCCTCGGCATTTTTGCCGGTGTTTGGGTTGCGGTCGAAGCGGGGAAAGTTACTGCTCGAAACTTCGAGCCGGATGCGGTGGCCCTTCTTGAAGACATTGCTCGTGGACCACAGATCGATCTTGTACTCGTAGACCTTGCCCGGCGTGATCGGCGTGGGCTCGCCAAGCGTGGACTCGCGGAAGCTGGCGCGGAGAATGCCTTCGGTCAGGTTCTGCGCAAAGCCGTTAGGCCACACATCCACCAGCTTCGCGGTAAAGTCGGTGTCGACCGCCGATGACTTGGCAAAGAGATCGAGCGTGACAGGACCGGTAATTTCGGTATCCGCAGTCAGCGGCGGCGTGGAGTAGACCAGCACATCGTCGCGGGCCTCAACCTCTTTCTGGTTGCGCGGCCCCGCGGGCTCGTGAACCGGATCGCAGCAGAGCGGACCGCCGGTGGTAGGCACCGGGTTGGCTGGGTCGTAAATATAGGTATCAGCCGACTCGGAATGCGGCGCAGCCGTCGAGAGAGTCCCGTCACCTGCGGCGCCGTTGGCCTTGCCGCCCGAGCTAAGGAAGTAGCGCGTCTCATTAGCCCTTGCCAGCGGCCAGGCGGCTTCGTTGCGCCACTTGTTGTCGCCCATCACGAAGATGCGGACAGGATGCGCCGGATCAGAAAACTCGTTGTGCTTGCCCTTGAAGAGATAGTCATACCAGTCGAGAGTGAGGGTGTCTTCGTTGTACTCCTTGGCCTCGGGCCCGAAGTCCACCTCGCCGATCTTTTCGCCGATGCCGGCGTGGCCGCCGATCGCGATGATGAGCCTTTGATTGGCGCGCGCCGCAGCGTTCCCGGCGTGGTCGCGCAGGCCCTCATAGTTCTCCAGCGAGCCACCCTGAAAGAGGTCATACCAG
>Ga0335085_10016181_pt1 | contig 10789 bp, 8 predicted proteins | sample Lox_Sample_45_FD_206712 | JGI IMG/M metagenome (GOLD analysis project Ga0335085, IMG submission 206712) | Soil microbial communities from Loxahatchee National Wildlife Refuge, Florida, United States - Lox_Sample_4.5 | ecosystem: Environmental > Terrestrial > Soil > Wetlands | place: USA: Florida... | reverse complement strand
CGGGCAACGGCCCGATCCAGGAGACCAGCGAGTAGCCGGCCGCGGCCCGTTCGGCCGGACCGCGCAGCCGGGCGAGCTTGCCCTTCTCCAGCGTGCCGAGGTCGAGCACGCGCTGGACGTCCACCAGGCCGGGTTTCGCCCCGGCCGCGTGCGCGAACGCCTCGCCGGGGGAGCCGCCGCGCGCCGCGCCGTCGAGCACCGTGCGCCCGTTCTCCGCGGCCCGGGCGGCCGCGTGCCGCAGCAGGGCCCGGCCGACGCCGCGCCGCCGCGCGGCCGGGTGCACGGTCAGGTCCAGGCTGGCGTGGTCCAGGTTCTCCCTGGCCGGCAGCGCGAGCCGGTACCAGCCGGTGACCGAGCCGTCCTCGGTGGCCAGCCACACTTCCCGCGGGTCGCCGTCCCAGCCGACGGCCAGCCAGCCGCCGAACGCCCGGCCGGTGAACCACGGCCCTCCCGGCTCGTCGGTCCGCTGGGCGGCCAGGTACACCTCGTGGCACTCGCGTGCCTTCCGGGTGTCGGCCGGGTCGGCTTGCTCGATGCGCATCCTCACAGCCAACCCCGGCCCGGCCGGAGGCGCCACTGAATATCGCCCCCGGCGCCATCCCGGAGCCGGCGGCTGATATCGTGGATCGCGATGTTGCGCGAGCTGCTCCTCCTTAGCGGCCGCGGCGGGGGCCGATAGGCCGGCTCCCTCGCCGCGGGGTGTTGGCGTGTCCGCTGGCCGTTCGTCCAGGCAAATCACCGCCCACCAGCCCGAGGAAGCAGCCGAAATCATGCAGCAGGACCACGTCTTCAAACCCGTTACCCCCGTACAGCAGCAGCCCAGCGGCATGCCGTGTCAGCGCTACGCGCCGTTCCCGCCGGTTGACCTGCCGGACCGTACCTGGCCGTCCAGGAGCATCACCAAGGCGCCGCGCTGGCTGGCCACCGACCTGCGGGACGGCAACCAGGCGCTGGTTGACCCGATGAGCCCGGCCCGCAAGCACAAGATGTTCGAGCTGCTGGTGCGGATGGGCTACAAGGAGATCGAGGTCGGGTTCCCGGCCTCGGGCCAGACCGACTTCGACTTCATCCGCGAGCTCATCGAGGAAGACCGGATCCCGGACGACGTGCGGATCTCCGTCCTGACCCAGGCCCGCGAGGAGCTCATCGAGCGCACGGTCCAGTCGCTGGCCGGCGCGCGGATGGCCACCGTGCACCTGTACAACGCGACGGCCCCGATCTTCCGCAAGGTGGTCTTCCGCATCGACCGCGAGGAGTGCCAGGCGCTCGCCGTCGAGGGCACCCGGCACGTGATGAAGTTCGCCGAGCAGTACCTGGGCGACACCGACTTCGGCTACGAGTACTCGCCTGAGATCTTCATGGACACCGAGCTCGACTTCGCCCTGGACGTGTGCTCGGCCGTCATGGACGTCTGGCAGCCGGGCCCGGACCGGGAGATCATCCTCAACCTGCCGTGCACGGTCGAGCGGTCCACCCCGAACGTCTACGCCGACCAGATCGAGTGGATGAGCAGGAACCTGCCCCGCCGCGACCACGTGTGCCTGTCCGTGCACACCCACAACGACCGCGGCACCGCCGTCGCCGACGCCGAGCTGGCCGTGCTCGCGGGCGCCGACCGGATCGAGGGGTGCCTGTTCGGCAACGGCGAGCGCACCGGCAACGTATGCCTGGTCACGCTGGGCCTCAACCTGTTCAGCCAGGGCGTCGACCCGATGATCAACTTCTCGGACATCGACGAGATCAGGCGCACGGTCGAGTACTGCAACCAGCTGCCCGTGCACCCGCGGCACCCGTACGCGGGGGACCTGGTCTACACCGCGTTCTCCGGCTCCCACCAGGACGGGATCAAGAAGGGCTTCGAGGCCCTGGAAGCCGAGGCGGCCAGCGCCGGCGTCCCGTTCGCCGACTACCCGTGGGCCGTGCCCTACCTGCCGATCGACCCGCACGACGTGGGCCGGACCTACGAGGCGGTCATCCGGGTCAACTCGCAGTCCGGCAAGGGCGGCGTGGCGTACCTGATGAAGACCGAGCACCAGCTGGACCTGCCGCGGCGCCTCCAGATCGAGTTCTCCCGGGTGGTCCAGGACCACACCGACGCCGAGGGGGGCGAGGTGGCCGCCGCGCAGATGTGGGAGATCTTCTCCGCGGAGTACCTGGCCGCGGGCCCGGTGGCGCTGCTCGACCACCAGTCGTCCTCGGTGATCGAGGCCAAGCACGCGCTCACCGCGGAGGTTTCCGTGGACGGGCACGCGCGGCCGGTCGAGGGCGTGGGCAACGGCCCCATCTCGGCGTTCTGCGACGCGCTGGACTCCATCGGCGTGACCGCGCGGGTGCTCGACTACGCCGAGCACGCGCTGACCGAGGGCACCGACGCCCAGGCCGCGGCCTACGTCGAGTGCGAGATCGGCGGCCAGGTCTTCTGGGGCGTCGGCATCGACACCAATACGGTCACCGCCTCGATGCGCGCGGTCCTGTCCGCGGTGAACCGGTCCCGCCGGGGCTGATCCTGTCGCCGCCGGTGCCGGGCTCACCGAGCCCGGCCCCGGCGCGCCCGGCGGCACGGTCGGCCCGGACCGCGGCAAAAGATCGTGGCAAAGATCGTTAAGGTTGGGACATGAGCGACGTGCCCGACAATCGCCCTGAATTGCGCATTTCCGACACTGATCGTGACCGGACCGCCGAAGTGCTCCGCGAAGCGCATGCGCACGGCCGGATCACCGTCGACGAACTGGACGAACGGCTGACCAGCGTGTACTCGGCCAAGACGTACGCCGACCTGGTGCCGATCACCCGCGACCTCCCGGCCGTCAAGGACTCGGCGACTCCGCCCCAGATCGTTCGTAGCAGCCGGATCAGCGGCACGCCCCGGTTCAGGATGTCGCTGGCGATCCTGGGCGGGGCCAGCCGCGACGGCGCGTGGGTCGTGCCGCCGGAGTACAAGGCCATCGCGACCCTGGGCGGGATCAAGCTCGACATGAGCGATTCCACCTTCGCCGAGTCCGAGACCGTCATCAGGGCCTACGCCGTGCTGGGCGGCATGGAGATCACCGTCCCGGCCGACGCGGAGGTGGACGTCGGGGCGGTGGGCATCATGGGTGGCGTCGACCACGGCGCGGAAGGACCCGGCGCGCCCGGGGGACCCCGGATCCGCATCGTCGGCGTCGCCGTGATGGGCGGTATCGAGGTCAAGCGCGGTCGGCCGCGCCGCACCGAGCTGCCCTCGTCCGGCTAGCGTCCTGCGCCGGATTGTCCGTGCCATACGGGAGAATGGGCAGGTGCAGCTCTACCGGGATGACGGAATCGTGCTGCGGACGCAGAAGCTGGGCGAGGCGGACCGGATCATCACCATCCTCGGCCGCACCAGCGGGCGGATCCGCGCCGTGGCCAAGGGCGTCCGGCGGACCAAGTCCAGGTTCGGCGCCCGGCTCGAGCCGTTCACGCACGTCGACCTGATGCTGCACGCCGGGCGCTCGCTGGACGTGATCACCCAGGCAGAGGTGATCCGCCCCTACGGGGAACCCCTGACCGGGGACTATCCCCGCTACACGGCCGGGGTGGCGATGCTGGAGACGGCCGAGCGCTTCACCCCGGTCGAGAAGGAGCCGGCGCTGCGCCAGCTGCTGCTCCTCATCGGCGGGCTGCGCGCCCTCACCGATGCCGAGCATGCTCCCGGGCTGGTGCTCGACGCCTTCCTGCTCCGCTCGCTCGCGGTGGCCGGGTACGCGCCCGCCCTCACCGAATGCGCCCGCTGCGGCGCCCCGGGCAGTGCTGCCGGCAGCGCCCCGGGTGAGGGTGACTCGGCCAGAGGGGGACGGCGGCTGCCCGCCTTCGCGGTCGCGGCCGGGGGCATGGCCTGCGCCACCTGCCGCCCGCCCGGTGCGGCCTCGCCCGCCGCGCCGACGGTGGCGCTGATGCTCGCCCTGCTCCGCGGCGACTGGGACGGCGCCGACCGCAGCGAGCGCAGGCACCGGGTAGAGTGCAGCGGTCTGGTGGCCGCGTACCTGCAGTGGCATCTGGAGCACTCGATCCGTTCGTTGCGTCACGTGGAGCGCGTCTGATGCAAGTACGTCCGCCCGACCCGCATCCGAGCGGAGTGAAGCCGCCGGACATACCGGCCGACCTCGTTCCCCGGCACGTCGCCCTGGTGATGGACGGCGACGGCCGCTGGGCGAAGAAGCGCGGGCTGCCCAGGACCGAGGGCCACAAGGTAGGCGAGTCCTCGCTCCTCGACGTGATCATGGGGGCGATCGAGCTCGGCATCCCCTACCTGTCCGCCTACGCGTTCTCGACCGAGAACTGGCGGCGCTCGCCGGACGAGGTCCGCTTCCTGATGGGCTTCAACCGCGACGTCATCCACCGCCGCCGGGACCTGCTCAACGAGATGGGCGTCCGCATCCGCTGGGCCGGCCGGCGGCCGAAGCTCTGGCGCAGCGTCATCAGCGAGCTGGAGACCGCCGAGCAGCTGTCGGCCGGGAATTCCGTGCTGACACTGCAATTCTGCGTGAACTACGGGGGGCGGGCTGAGATCGTCGACGCGGCCGCCGCGATCGCCGCGGATGTGGCTGCGGGAAAACTCCGCCCGGAGAAGATCAACGAGAAACTGTTCGCCCGTTACCTGGACGAGCCGGCCATTCCCGACGTCGACCTTTTCGTCAGGTCCTCCGGTGAGCAGCGCCTTTCGAACTTCCTGCTCTGGCAGTCCGCATATGCCGAGTTGGTCTTTCTCGATACGCTCTGGCCCGATTTCGACCGACGGCATTTGTGGCATGCCTGCGAGCTCTACGCCAGCCGTGACCGCCGGTACGGCGGTGCCGTGCCGAACCCGGTTCCGGCCGAGCCGCTGTCCTAGCCACCCCGCTCCCCGCTCGCAAACACCGGGTCACCCTCGCGGGCCGGCCGAATTCAATTCGCGATGACCGGCGCGGGCTCCTAAGCTAGGGGCACCCCGGTGCCGGAGCCCCCTTGAGTCCTTGCCCGCGCCGGAATCACCACGGGATTCGTGCCCGCCGACCGCCAGCCGGATGGAGACCTGCACCATGGCATTGCGCAGTGACCGCCTCGACGCCATCGTCAGCCTGAGCAAGCGACGGGGGTTCGTCTACCCGTCCAGCGAGATCTACGGGGGCCTGCGGGCCGCCTGGGACTACGGCCCGCTCGGCGTCGAGCTGAAGAACAACATCAAGCGCCAGTGGTGGCGCGCGATGGTCACCGAGCGCGATGACATCGTGGGGCTGGACTCCTCGGTGATCCTGGCCCCCGAGGTATGGCAGGCCAGCGGCCACGTCACCGGGTTCACCGACCCGCTCACCGAGTGCTCGTTCTGCCACAAGCGGTACCGGGCCGACCACCTGATCGAGGCCTACGAGGACAAGCACGGCCACGCCCCGGCCGGCGGGCTCGCCGACCTCACGTGCCCGAACTGCGGCAACCGGAACACGTTCTCCGAGCCGCGCGTCTTCAACCTGATGCTGCGCACCCATCTGGGCCCGGTGGAAGACGACTCAGGCCTGGCCTACCTGCGCCCGGAGACCGCGCAGGGTATCTTCATCAACTTCAAGAACGTGATGCAGACCTCGCGGAAGAAGATCCCGTTCGGCATCGGCCAGATCGGCAAGTCGTTCCGCAACGAGATCACCCCGGGCAACTTCATCTTCCGCACCCGGGAGTTCGAGCAGATGGAGATGGAGTTCTTCGTCAAGCCCGGGACCGACGAGGAGTGGCACGAGCGCTGGATCGAGGAGCGCTTCGGCTGGTACGTGGACCTGGGGATCAGCAAGGAGAACCTGCGCCTGTACGAGCACCCCAAGGACAAGCTGTCGCACTACTCCAAGCGCACGGTGGACATCGAGTACAAGTTCGACTTCGCCGGATCCGAGTGGGGCGAGCTCGAGGGCATCGCCAACCGCACCGACTTCGACCTGAAGACCCACCAGGAGAGCTCCAAGCAGGACCTGTCCTACCTGGACCAGGAGTCGGGGGAGCGGTTCATCCCGTACGTGATCGAGCCGGCCGCCGGCGTGGACCGCGGCGCGCTTGTCTTCCTGCTCGACGCCTACGCCGAGGACGAGGCGCCGGACGCCAAGGGCAAGATGGAGAAGCGGACGGTCCTGCGGCTTGACCGCAGGCTCGCGCCGGTCAAGGTGGCGGTGCTGCCGCTGTCCCGCAACGCGGACCTGTCGCCCAAGGCCAGGGACCTGTCGGCGGCGCTGCGCAAGCGCTGGAACACCGACTTCGACGACGCCAGCGCGATCGGCCGCCGGTACCGGCGGCAGGATGAGATCGGCACGCCGTTCTGCGTCACCGTCGACTTCGACACCTTGGAAGACCAGGCCGTCACGGTCCGGGACCGGGACAGCATGCAGCAGGAGCGGGTCGGCATCGACGCCCTGGAAGGCTACCTGTCCGAACGCCTCACCGGCTGTTCGTAGCCGCGGTACACGTCGGCCGCGGCCTGGTGGAATCCCTCGGGAAGCCCGGCCGCGGCCATGGCCGCCGCGATCTGGACCATCTCGCCGACCCAGCGCCAGCCCTTGGCCGCCGCCGACCGGTCGGCCGCGTCCCAGCGCTTCTCCAGGCCCGGCTGGGACAGGCCCCACTCCTCCATCAGGGCCGGCTCCACGCCCTCGGCCCGGGCTAGCGCCCGCGCCGCCAGCAGCAGGGCGGCCGACCCCTTGGTCCAGGACGCATACGCCATCTTCACCGCGGACGCCGTGCCCGGCGGGGGCACCACCCGCGCGTCCACGTCGGTCCCGCCGAACAGCGCCTGCACCTCGCCGGCGCGCGGACCTGACAGGTACAGCCGGGTATTTCCCGGGGCCAGCGGGGGAGGCCCGATGATCCCGCCGTCCACGTAGCTGGCCCCGCCCGCCTCGGCGACCGCCGCCACCTCCCGCGCCGTCCCCGGCGAGACCGCGTTGGCGTCCAGGTAAAGGCCGCGGAAACCGGCCACCAGGCGGGCCACGTCCAGGGCCGCATGGGGCGGGCAGACAGAAACAATGACATCCGAACGAGCGATGATCCCCGCCAGCGCTACCCCGGTCAGCCCCGCGGCCTCGGCGCGCTCCCTGGTCGCGGCGCTCCTGCCCTTCGGATCCCACAGCACCCGGTGCCCGGCGCCGGCCAGGCACTTCCCGACCGCCGCCCCCATCTCGCCCGGATGCAGCAGCCCTATCGTCGTCTCGCCCATGCCGTCAATTTCACCAGGTGCCGAATTGATATGCGCCCAGGGACTGCTGGTTGCTCAGCGGCGTGAACCGGTTCCCGCTGATCACTCCGACCCAGTCACGGCCCGCCGAGGTAATCGCGCCGATGAGGACCTGGCCCGAGGCATCTGACCAGATCAGGTCGTAGACATAGGGGTCATCCCCCTTCTGCGGCCAGTAGCCCGTGATCCGGATGAGGCTTCCTGTCGTGACAGAGAACTCAGGGAATCCGGTGCTGTAGGTAGTGGTCCCGTTCTTGCCGGCATTCCGGATCTTGCCGCCGGGACAGACGATCGCCGACCCGTTCGGGGTAATGAGCATGTCGTCCAGGCACCGGTACGGTATCCGTCCCGGCTCCGTGGTGGCGGCCAGCATCACCGCCGGCTGGCTGGCGGCTAGCAGGCTGCCGCCGCTGTTGCCGATATCGAGCAGCCGGACGGTCTCCGTCTGGTGGATCGACCAGTTGAACGCCAGCGTGCGCTGGCTGGCGGCCCAGGACAGCGACCTGGCCGGGAAGCGCCCGCCTATGGTACCGCTGCCCGTAGCGGACCAGATCCGGGCCGATCCGCTCTGGACCGAGTACAGCCTGACCTGCTGGAGACCGCCGCCCAGGGCAACCGCGATCGCGAGCCTGGTGCCGTCGGGGGACAGGGCCATGTCGGTCATCGACTTCCCGTCCGCCACCGACATGGGCAGCCGCGTCAGCGCGCCGGGCCGCCCGGACGAACCCAGTCGGAACTGGTAGAACGTGACCGCCTTTCGTTCTCCGCCCTCCTCGGCGAGGACGAAGGTCCGGTCGTCCCCGGCCGCGGTCACCGCGACGACCTTCCCGCCCGGCAGCGAGGGCCGGATCGTGGCCACCGTCGCGCCGCCATCCGTCAGGTGCACGACGGCGTCGGTCGGGGTGCGCGTGACGAAATACGGAGGCACCTGCCCGGACCTGACGTACGTGCTGACCGGCGGCCCTAGCGGGACATCGGGCTTGGCGGTGCCCGTGACGGGGGCCGGCCCGCCTTGGTAGGCCGGAGGGCTCAGGTTAACTACCGCGATCAAGATCGCGGCCACCGCCAGCGCGGCGGCTAGGGGTGCCAGCCGGGCAGCCCACAGGGACCATGTCGCGTCCGGCGAGCGGCCGTTCCGGTGCCGGCGGCCGAGGCGCCGCGCCCGCGCCGCGGGCAACTCCAGCGGCGGCACGCTGTCCGGGGTCACCGTGTCCGCGGCCGCGCGGGCCGCCGCCCGGATCCGCTCCTCGATCAGGTTCATGACTGCTGTTCCCCCAGGATCCGGCCGAGTGCGGCCAGTGCGCGCGACGTGGTGGACTTGACGGTGCCCCGGCTGATCCGCATCGAGGCGGCGATCTCTTCCTCGTCGAGGTCGAGATAGAAGCGGAGCACGAGTGCCTCCCGCTGCCGGGCGGGCAGGGTGCGGATCGCGGCGAGCACCTGGCGGTGCTCCTCGCCGACCAGGGCCCGGGCCTCGGCGGACTCACCCGGCGGATCCCCGGCCAGGTTGGCCTGCCGCCGGCGCCGCCGCAACGCCGTCCGGCAGCTGTTGATTACGCTGGACCGGACGTAGCTCAGCGCCTTTCCTGGATCGGAAAGGTGGTGCCAGCGCCGGTAGAGCCCGCAGAACGCCTCCTGCACCGCGTCCTCGGCGGCGGCCCGGTCGCCGAGCATGACCACCGCCAGCCGGATCAGCCCGAGGGCGTGCGCCTGGTACAGCGCGGTCACGGCGTCCGCCGCCGGCGGGGCGGCGACCCCGGCCGGTCCCGCGGGCGGCGGCAGATCCGTTGCGTTGGCTTTCACGTATCAGAGACGCAGGCAGCCTGCTGTGGTTGCGTGCCCTGGCCGTAAAAGATTGGCTAGGACGGTAGAGTCCCGAGTGACTACACGACGTCGCATGCTGCGAGGAGCTCAGAAGTGCCGAAGCTCGTTTACGACTTCTCCGAAGGAAATAAGGATCTCAAGGATCTGCTGGGCGGTAAAGGGGCCAACCTGGCCGAGATGACCCGACTGGGGCTGCCGGTGCCGCCCGGTTTCGTCATCACCACCGAGGCGTGCCGTTATTACCTGGAGCAGGGCTCCACCCCGGCGGGCCTGGACGAGGAAATCTCCGCCCACCTGGACGCCCTGGAGCAGGCGATGGGCCGCAAGCTCGGCGACCCGTCCGACCCGCTGCTGGTCAGCGTCAGGTCCGGGGCGAAGTTCTCCATGCCGGGCATGATGGAGACCGTCCTGAACATCGGGCTGTCCGACGAGTCGGTGCAGGGCCTGGCCAAACAGGCCGGCAACGAGCGGTTCGCCTGGGACTCCTACCGGCGCCTGCTCCAGATGTTCGGCAAGACCGTGCTCGACATCGAGGGCGAGCACTTCGAGCACGCCATCGACGAGGCCAAGAAGGCCAAGGGCGTCCGCAACGACCTCGACCTGGACGCCGCCGACCTGCAGGGCCTGGTCGAGACGTTCAAGGGCGTCATCAAGTCCGACACCGGGCGGGAATTCCCGCAAAACCCCAGGGAGCAGATGGACCTGGCCATCAAGGCCGTGTTCAACTCCTGGAACGCCGACCGGGCCATCCTGTACCGCCGCCAGGAGCGCATCCCCGCCGACCTCGGCACCGCCGTCAACGTGTGCTCGATGGTCTTCGGCAACCTCGGCATGGACTCCGGCACCGGCGTCGCCTTCACCCGCGACCCGGGCACCGGCGCCCAGGGCGTCTACGGCGACTACCTGCAGAACGCCCAGGGCGAGGACGTCGTGGCCGGCATCAGGAACACGATGCCGTTGCAGGACCTCGAGGGCCTCGACAAGGCCGCCTACGACCAGCTCATGCAGATCATGCAGACGCTGGAGAACCACTACCGCGACCTGTGCGACATCGAGTTCACCATCGAGCGCGGCAAGCTGTGGATGCTGCAGACCCGGGTGGGCAAGCGCACCGCCGCGGCCGCCTTCCGCATCGCCACGCAGCTGGTGGACCAGGGCCTGATCGACATGGACGAGGCGGTCCGCCGGGTCTCCGGTGCCGAACTAGCCCGGCTGATGTTCCCCAGGTTCGACACCAGCGCCGACGTCACCAAGATCGCCGCCGGCATCAGCGCGTCCCCCGGTGCTGCGGTCGGCCAGGCCGTCTTCGACTCGGCCCGCGCGGTCGAGCTGGCCGGCCAGGGGGAGAAGGTAATCCTGGTCCGCCGCGAGACCAACCCGGACGACCTGCACGGCATGATCGCCGCCCAGGGTATCCTGACCAGCCGCGGCGGCAAGACCAGCCACGCCGCCGTCGTCGCCCGCGGCATGGGCAAGACCTGCGTCTGCGGCGCCGACCAGCTCGAGGTGGACACCAAGACCGGGAAGTTCACCGCTCCCGGCGGCATCACCGTCAGCGAGGGCGACGTGATCTCCATCGACGGCACCAGCGGCGATGTCTACCTCGGCGAGGTCCCGGTCGTCTCCTCCGCGGTCGTGAAGTACTTCGAAGGCGAGCTGCACCCGCACTCCGACGAGGCCGACGACCTGATCCGGGCCGTGCACGCGATCATGCACCAAGCCGACCAGGTGCGCCGGCTCGGCGTGCACGCCAACGCGGAC
>Ga0335085_10016180_pt1 | contig 10789 bp, 8 predicted proteins | sample Lox_Sample_45_FD_206712 | JGI IMG/M metagenome (GOLD analysis project Ga0335085, IMG submission 206712) | Soil microbial communities from Loxahatchee National Wildlife Refuge, Florida, United States - Lox_Sample_4.5 | ecosystem: Environmental > Terrestrial > Soil > Wetlands | place: USA: Florida... | reverse complement strand
CTTCTTGCGGTGCTTCTCCCTGGTTGGTGGGCTCCATCGCCTCTCCTCTCGGGCCTTACTCAGGCCCTTTGTTGTACCAACCAGACCTGTTCCTGCTCAAATGTGCGAAAAATAGCGTACGTTATCGGACGGCAGGTCCGAAGTTCGCCCGGAGCACTACCAAGTGCTCATGGATTTGCTAATCCAGGCCAAAACGTTCTCTGACTTCCTAGCCGAAACCGAGAGACCTGACAGCATATGGAGAAGAATGAACGAGCTTGACTCAATTCACGAGGGCATCCTGGAGAGAGAACTAACATCACTTGAAACGTTGGCGAGAGCAAGCTTACGAGCGTTGCCGGTGAATTTAGCCAGAATGTACAGGTTCAGCGGCCTTTTACCTGATCCGGATTTCGTTGAAGCGAGATTTTCGGCAGCGATAGAATTCCTGAGATCCTCGATAACTCAGGTTAGGACTGGCGCTAAGCCGCGCAAAAATGACAGGGGCTTGTACGTAGACCAGCAACTCTTTTTCTATCTCGCCGATCCGGAAGCCGTCGTTGTTACCAACGAGAATTTCTCAAGGGAGATAAAAACGTCGCCGCAAAGGTCGCGAATCATCTCGTACCGGGAGTTCCGCGACCTTTAAGGTCCGGCGGAACTGAAGAATGAGACCTAACGTCAGCAGCAAAAAGTTAAGGTAATACTTCACGTCGCACCGTGAGTCCCTCGATGCGTTCCCGGCGCGGCTCGAACCCGATGCCCGGGCCCTGCGGCACGAGAATGGTTCCCTGGGGCGTGACCGTCACTTCCGGATCGATCACGTCCTCGGTCCAGTAACGCTTGCTGGCGGTAACGTCGCCGGGCAGCGTGAAATCGGCCAGGGTGGAGAGCGCGATATTGTGCGCGCGGCCGATGCCCGATTCGAGCATGCCGCCGCACCACACCGGGATGCCGCGTTCAAGACAAAGGTCGTGGATGCGCCGCGCCGCGGTGAATCCGCCCACGCGCCCCAGCTTCATATTGATAATGCGGCACGCGCCCAGCGCGATGGCCGCCTGGGCATGCTCTTCGGTGTGGATGCACTCGTCCAGGCAGATCGGGGTCATCAGCTGCCGTTGCAGCTCCGCATGGCTCCAGATATCGTCCCAGCCCAGCGGCTGCTCGATCATCATCAGGTAGTAGGCTTCCAGTTCGCGCAGCCGCGCCGCATCCGCCAGCGTGTACGCGGAATTCGCGTCCACCATCAGGCGAACTTTGGGAAAGCGCCGCCGCAAGCGCGCCACCGGCTGCACGTCGTAACCCGGCTTGATCTTGATCTTGATGCGCTGGTAACCGGCGGCCAATTCCCTTTCCACCACGCGCTCCAACTCGTCGTCGCTCTCCTGAATGCCGATAGAGACGCCGCAGGAGATCTCCTGAATCGTGCCGCCCAGCAGCTTCCATAGCGGCATCGACTTTTGCCGCGCCTCGGCATCCCATATGGCCGCCTCGATCGCGCCCTTGGCCATGTTGTGTCCGCGAATGGGCGCGAGCATCTCCCACACATCGGAAGCGGAGCCAAACTCCTTGTGGGAAAGCGCGGGCCAGATAAAATCCCGCAGCACCAGCCAAGCGGTCTCGATGGTCTCGGGCGAATACGAAGGACGCTCGCCGGCCACGCACTCGCCCCAGCCGATCGAGCCGTCGACGTTCACTTCGACCAGAAGAATGCGCCGGACAGTGGTCCGGCCAAAACTGGTTTCAAACGGCCGCACCAGCGGCATCTGAATTTCGCGCAGCGTGGCTTGGCAGAGGCGCATGGCAGGATATTTTAACGGTTACTTAAAAGGAGGTCGCCGCGCCGACAGGAGATCATCTGAAGCTTTCACTTCGCGCAACCTCGAGCAGCTTCGTCGATGCGGGTGCCGTCATGCAAAAGTTCCACATTCACTATTCGCCTTGAGCAATGCGTAAAACAACATTTAAAGCAGTGCTTGAGTACCACGGCAATGCGGCGACGTTTCCGTCACTCGGCAGCAAGAGCGCCTACCTAAAGTGGAATTTCACTTCTCCGTCGTCACTTCTCGGTCCAAGGCTCGAGCAAGTATTCCGCTTTGTCCTCGGACACCTCCAGGCCCGTGGCCGCATAGCCCCGCCCCAGCCAGTGCTCGAATTCAAGCCTTACTTCAGCTTGCAGCCGCGCGGCCTCCTCAGGATTGGTACCGCGGATGTGAGTGAAGTCCACGGGAATCTTGACCCGCTCCAGTTCCTTCTTGCGCGGCTTCCTCGCCGGCGAACGCTTGTCGGCCAGCGCCCGGCTCACGCGCAGCGAACGCAGCCGCCATTCCGCCACCAGCCGGTCGGTGGGCAAGCCTCCATGCAAGGGGCTGGTGGTGGTTCCGTACATATTGGGAATGAAGCGCCGCGCGATGGCCCCCAGCCGAAAATTGAAGTAGGCGTTCTTGATCTCCAGCGGATCGAAGGTCCATTCGATCAGATCGATGCCCCGCCCCAACGCCTCCTGGCGCTGCAAAAGCTTCAGCCCACGGCCCGCGCCCTGATTGCGGTACTGCTGCAGGACCGCGGTCATATGCGAGTGCAGAAAAGGCTTGCGGTTGCGCACCCCGGCAATGGCCAGGGTGAAGCCGACCATTCGCTCCCCGGCAAATGCGCCCAGCACCTGTCCGCCCGTCTCCGCCGCCACCACGAAAAGCGGCAGCGGCACGATATCCACGTCGGCGGAGCCCCACACGGCGCGCTCGATTTCAATGCAGGCAGCGAACTCGGCGAGACCCGGGCATGGCCGGACCGCGATCTCCAAGGGCCTTTCTTCAGCGGACGTCTTGATGCGCTTCGCAGCGGTTGTCATGGCAATTCACCCACACCAAGGCTAACTCGTCTGCTTGTACAAAAGCCAATCTTAACGATTATGCCAGCGTTTTTCGGGACGGGCCGCCCTGCTTCCCTGCCGTCTTCCGGACATTCCCGTCCTTTACCTCGTTCCACAGCGAGTCCAGTTCGGCGGCGGAAAGCCCGCTCAGCGCCTGGCCGCGGCTGGCGGCGATTCTCTCCATTTCGCGAAAGCGTCCCGCGAACTTGCGATTGGCTTTTTTCAGCGCGATCTCCGCGTCCAAACCCAAAAACCGCGCCAGATTCACACCCACGAAAAGCAGGTCGCCGACCTCTTCTTCGATCTCTTCTCTCTGGGCGCTCTTTGCACCGGGCGAACCGCTCGCGCCTGGGGGAAGCAGTTGCTTTAGCTCGGCAGCCTCCTCGGTGAGCTTCTCGAAAATCCCGTTTACGTCGGGCCAGTCGAAGCCCACGTTGGCGGCGCGCCGCGTAAGCTGATGCGCCTCCAAGAGCGCGGGTAGGCTGCGCGGAACGGCGTCGAGGATCGAGGCTTGGGCGGCTTTCGCCGCGGGCTGCGCGTCGTTGGTGGTGGCATTCTGCGCTTCGTTTTTGCGCTCTTCGGATTTAAGCTGCTCCCAATTCTTCAGCACTTCGGCGGAGGTGTCCGCGCGAACGCTGCCGAAGACGTGCGGATGGCGCCGCACCATCTTGGTGTAAATGTGCTCGATGACGTCGGCGATGTCGAAAGTCCCGGCCTCGGCGGCGAGTTCCGAGTGAAACACGACTTGCAGCAGCAGATCGCCCAGCTCGTCGGCGAACTTTCGCGGATCGCCGCTGTCGAGCGCGTCGAGCACCTCGTAGGTCTCTTCCACCAGATACTTGCGCAGCGAATCGTGGGTCTGCTCGCGGTCCCAGGGGCAGCCGTTCGGGGCCCGCAGCCGCGCCTGAAGCGCCACCAGGGATTCAAAGGCCTTGCCAATTTTCTTGCTGGCCCGGCGATCGCCTTTCAGATCGAGGCGGGGCATCGCCGTTTCGCGCGCGTTGCGCGGCTGGCCCCGGCGGACGCGCGGGCGTTTCTTCTGGCGATGGGGAGGCCTTGTTCGCGGCACAGTGGATGGTTCGATTATGCGGTCGCTTAAATTGAAAAAACTACTTTACGGTAGCGGTTACTCGTTGACAAGATGAGCCGGCAAGTTGTCGTGGCGCGGGCAGCGCTTGGAGCGCGCTAGCGCACGCTCCAAGCACTCTTCCCGGAGTCCGAAGTAATTCAGGCGGAAATTGAGGAGCTAGAAAGCGTAGCCAAATCCGAGCGTAAAGAGTGGATATATCTTCAAGAATCTCACTTTATCGTTCACGCTGTTCTGCTCCGCCGTCACGTTGCTTTGTATCGTCGGATCCGTCGCTACGTTGTGACATGTGCCGCCGGAAGTGGTTCCCGGCGCGCAAGCCACTCCGCTCAAACTGAGCGCCGCTCTTGGCGACCCCGAGTAGGCCACGTCGAAGTCGGCCGTAATGCTCCAGCGGTGCCCCTTGCGCGGAACCAGGTTGCCAAATCCGAATCCCACGAGCGGCGCGGTCTTCCGGAAAGTGACGCCTACCGAGCCGGTAAGTGGAGTTGCTGCGCTGCTCTCGTAAGCTACGTCATTCAGTGTGAAGGTTTTCCCGGCGGAGGCGGAGGCCGTCCCCGTGATCTGAGTTCCATTGTAGAGAAGAGCGCCTCCACTCACGTGCATGCCGTGGAAGAAGAAAAAGTCGGCTGTCACCGGCGCGCCTTCCAGCCGCAGGCGAGCGCCGTAGTCGATTCCATCGTTATTGAAGTTATAGCTGATGCCAAGGCCGCTGAAACCCGCGCGTATGTTCAGTGGGCGCAGCACGCGCACCGCTACTTGTCCTCCGATGCCGAGCGTCCCGGCCATCACGCCAATCCCCACGCGGGGAGAAGAGCCTGGTTCCGCGGGTGCGGCCGCAGGAATTGCGGGAGCGGACGCGGCGGCGGCAGGAAAAGCGGGCGAAGCCGCCGGCTGTGCTTCTGTCAAAAGGACCGGCGCATTCGGCGAATTGGCGCTGACCTCATCTTGAGCGGATGCTGGGGACAAACCGGCGAGAGCAAACGTCAAAAGAACCGCTGGGCCTAGGACCAGGGACTTTCTCACGATTCCATCCTCCGAATTGGTTTGCCGGATAACCTTCAGGTGACTTGGCGGCTCCATCCCGGCGCGTGCGGATGCCGTCAGAAAGTGGTAAGAGCGACGGCAGTGTATAAAGGGAATACTGTATGGTCAAGAAGTTACGGAAGCGGATGTTCGGTCACTGTTTGGTAACAATCGCCTTGGGATCGGGCCTGCCTTGGGCGTGGTTGCGTTCCACCTTTGGCGGCGTTTTAGTTCAAGGGGAACCTGAATATCCGTTCGGTTTGGTTCGCCTCGGATATTCAAGTTCATCTTTCAACCCGGCCCATTCCGCAACCCGGACTTTTCCGTGTACCAATCGACCCGCGAAGCGCGCTGCCTTGCTACATTCCTGGCGTGTGGGTTGTCCGCGCGGCGCGGCAGATGCTAAACTGAAACTCCAAATCGTCCGACTGTTGCGATTCATATACGGAGTGGGCCTTGGCGGATCCTAAGCAGGAAGAGTCCTTTCGAGTTATCGACCGTCGCCTTTTTAATGCCGAAGGTGAAATACGCGACGAAGCAGCGGAAGAGCGCCGCAAGCAGGAGAGCGAGCCCGCAGGCGCGCATCCGCTGAACGCCCCGGCCGGCGCGCAAAAGAAAGAGGCCGCCCCAGTCGCGGCCAAGCCGTCTGCGCCCAAGGCCGAGCCTGCCCCCGCGGCGGCGCCCGAAGCCGAGCTTCCCAAGCCTTCGCGCGGCTTCCAGATGCTCATCAATTTTGTGGCTCAGAATGCGGCCATGCTCCTGGGTGCCTATCCCGATCCCCGCGGCCAGGCCATGCTCGATCTGGAAGGCGCGCGCGAGCTCATCGATATGCTGGATGCCCTGCGTGAGGCCAGCCGGGGCAACCTGGCTCCCGACGACGATCGCCTTCTGCTGGACGTCCTCGGCAGCCTAAAACTCTCTTACATGGAAATGACCAAAGCGGCGGCAAAAGCGATGCAAGAGAAGGCCAAAGCCCGCCCGTAACGAAAGTGCCCGGTGTCTCTTCCCCGCTCTTCTGAAAATTCATCCGCTGTGCGCATGACGGTGCTCGGTTCAGGGACGTCCATGGGCGTTCCCAGCCTCGGCTGCCACTGCCGCGTTTGCAGTTCGCAGGATCCCCACGACAACCGCACGCGGCCTTCCGTGCTGCTCTCGCGCGCGGACCATCACGTGGTCATCGACACTTCCCCCGATTTCCGCTTTCAGGCCTTGCGCTACGGCCTCGACAGCCTGGACGCCATCGTCTATACGCATGGCCATGCCGACCACATCCTGGGATTCGACGACATTCGCCCCTTCAACCTGCGCCAAAAAGCCGCCCTGCCGATCTACGCCAATGAGGAAACTCTGGCCATCTTGCGGCGGACTTTTGCCTACGTCTTCGACGGCAAGCCGGTCTTGAGCACGATTCCGCGGGTCATCCCGCACGTGATCGAAGGGCCCTTCGAGCTGCTGGGCGCGTCCTGGAAACCGATTCCCGCCGAGCATGGCGACGTACCCGTGCTGGGTTACCGCGTCGGCGGCCTGGTCTACATCACCGACTTCAGCCGCATACCCGAAGAGTCCATGCCGCTGCTCGTCGGCGTCGATGATCTGGTGATCGACGCGCTCCGCGACGAGCCGCACCCCATGCACCAGACCGTGACGCAAGCGCTGGAGCTGGTCTCCCGCGTGCACCCGCGCCGCGCCTGGTTTACACACATCGCTCACGATCTCCCGCACCAGGAGACCAACGAGCGCCTGGTGCGCCTCGGTTTCCCCCAAGTGCAACTCGCCTACGATGGATTGAGCTTCGAGGTGGCGGCGTGAGCGACTTCGCGGCGCTGCGTTCGACGGCCGAATGGGCCGCGCGCTTTGGCCCCTCGGGGCGGCGCGCCGTGCTTTCCGTGGGCAATTTCGACGGCCTGCATCTTGGCCATCAGAAAATTCTGCGCCAGGTGATCGCCTGCGCTCAGCAGCAAAAAGCTATCGCCGGCGTGATCACTTTCGATCCGCACCCGCTCAAGGTCTTGCGTCCCGGCAATGCTCCGCCGCTGGTGGAAACCATCGGCCAGCGAATCGAGCGCTTCGCCGCCATTGGCCTGGACGCTGCTCTCGTCCTGCGCTTCGACCGCGCTCTGGCGGAGCTCACGCCCGAGCAGTTCGTTCGCGGCGTGCTGGTGGAGGAGTTGAAAACGGCGGAGGTTCTCGTCGGCGAGAATTTCCGCTTCGGGCATCGCCAGCAGGGGCATGTGGATACCCTCCGCGACTTGGGGCTGCGCTTCGGTTTCTCCGTGCAGATCGTGGAGCCGGTAATCATCGACAACGAATTCGTCTCCAGCAGCGCCGTGCGCAGCGCCATCGCCGAGGGCCGCGTGTCGCATGCCGCGCATCTCCTGGGACGGCCCTTTACCCTTACCGGCGAGATCGTTCGCGGCGCGGGCCGCGGTTCCACGGTGCTCTTCCCCACGCTGAATCTCGCACCCGCGCAGGAACTGCTGCCCAAAGTCGGTGTCTACGCCACGGAAACCTGGGTCGAAGGCCGCTGGCATCGCTCCGCCACCAACGTCGGCTTCCGCCCCACCTTCGACGGCACATTGCTCGGCATCGAAAGCCATCTCTTCGATTTCTCGCGGGAAGTAACCAAGGGGCCCATGGAGGTGCGCTTCTGCGAACGCCTGCGCGACGAGCGAAAGTTCAGCGGCGCCGCCGAACTTCGCGCCCAAATCGCCGCCGACTTGCGCGACGTGCGCGAATACTTCCGCCGCCACGGCTTCGAGCCCACGCACCCCGTCCGCTCCTGACGTGCTGGTGCGACCAACTTAAGGATGTCATCCCGAACCCGGTCGCGCTCTTTGCGAACGGCGGTGAGGGATCTGCTTTCGCCTTTTCTAAAAAGACCGCCGAGCCAACTAAATTTGTCATCCCGAGGAAGTGCGCCCTCATGTCCTCATGAGGACGCACGACGAGGGATCTGCTTTCCGCTTTTTCCTGGAAGAACTACGTTGAAGAACTAAGGCGGATTCTCGGGAATGGATAGACAAAACAGTGGGGCATCGTAACGGTGCCTTGAACGAACGGCATGAAGGAAATGGACTCCGCGAAGGTCATAAGTATCGAGGGTGAGGATTAAAGCCGATTTAAGAGGGGTGAGCCCCGATCTTGAGCCCTTTCTGCCTATGGCGAGGCTCTGGACCGCCGGAAAAGGGCAAAGGAACGCGTTCGACATGGCATTAAATCCGACTTTGTCCTTGTCTTTAGTGTGGTGTTTAGACGGAGTGCAATCGGACAATGACGTAATACGCCGAACCTGACGTGACACGAATGGACCCTGTTCCAATTCGCGGAGTTTGTCTGCTAGGTCCATCAAGACCGCTATCTCTTTGTACCCATCTTGTCCCGAATCCTGTAAGGCACTATCCTCGGGCAGCGCATCTTACGGCAAATCGGCAGAGCAGAACCTCGGCGACCGACCGGGTAGGCACGGATCGCGCCCTCGAACAGATCGGCGGGAAGGATGGGCGGCTAAAGAAAAAACTCCCGGACACCGGCTAGAAGGTGTCCGACGCTCTATCCGAGGGCCACTGTTAACTCCTGATAGCGCCTTAGAGAATCCCCCGGACCGAGGCTACTGGGTTTTACCTACTGTGATTATCGAAAAAGGTTCGGTGCCAGCGGCGACGGGCAAGCCCACCGCCGTCAGCGCGCCCGTGCTGGCATTGATGGTGTACGCGGAAATGTTAGCAGAACCATTATTCGCCAAATAAACGAATTTGCCGGTTGGATCCACCGTCACGGAAACAGGGTTAGTGCCCGCGGCGACGGGCGAGCCCACCGCCGTCAGCGCCCCTGTGCTTGAATTGATGGTGAACGCGGAAACGTTATTTGAACCGTCGTTCGCCACATAAACGAATTTACCGGTTGGGTCCACCGTCATGGAAAAAGGGGTAGTGCCCGCCGCGACGGGCGAGCCCACCGCCGTCAGTGCGCCCGTGCTGGCATTGATGGTGTACGCGGAAACGTAGTTGGTGGCTTCATTCACCACGTATACAAATCTGCCCGTTGGGTCCACCGTCACGGAATTCGCGGAGCCAGCGGCGACGGGCGAAGAACCCGCCGCCGTCAACGCCCCTGTGCTCGAATTGATGGTAAACACGGAGACGTCGTTGGTAACGTAATTCGCCACATAGGCGAACTGCCCCGTAGGATCGACCGTCACAGAATCAGGGGCAATGCCGGCAGCGACGGGCGAGCCTACCTCCGTAAGGGCTCCAGTACTGGCATCAATACTGAACGCGTAAACGTTGTTGGAACCGTAACTTGCGACGTAGACAAATTTTCCGGTGGGATCCGCCTTCAGGGAAAGAGGGGAAAGGCCAGCGGCGACGGGTGAGCCCACCGCCGTCAGCGCCCCCGCGCCGGCATTGATGGTGTATGCGGAAACGTCAGCCGCCGAGCCTGCAGTCGCCACGTAGGCGAACTGTGGCGTGACGACAAGCGGTTTGCCGCCGGTAATCGCAATTGACCAGGGTTCAAACCGCGCTCCCACCGGACTCTGGGGTAGAGGCGTCAGCGCCCCCGTGCTCGGATTGATGGTATAGGCAGAAACGTTATTGGAATTGAAATTCGCCACGTAAGCGAACTTGCCGGTTGGGTCCACTGTCACGGAATGAGGGAAAGCGCCGGCGGCGACGGGCGAGCCCACCGCTGTCAGCGCGCCCGTGCTGGCATTGATGGTGTACGCGGAAACGTCAGCGGAGCCTGCATTCGCCACATAGGCGAATTTGCCCGTTGGGTCCACCGTCACGGAAGCAGGTTCAGTGCCGGCGGCGACGGGCGAGCCCACCGCCGTCAGCGCACCCGTGCCGGCATTAATGGTATACGCGGAAACGTTGTTTGAACCGTCGTTCGCCACATAAACGAATTTACCGATTGGGTCCACCGTCACGGAAACAGGTCCAGTGCCGGCGGCGACGGGCGAGCCCACGGCCGTCAGCGCACCCGTGCCGGCATTGATGGTGTACGCGGAAATGTTAGCAGAACCACTATTCGCCAAATAAACGAATTTGCCGGTTGGATCCACCGTCACGGAAAAAGGGTTAGTGCCCGCCGCGACGGGCGAGCCCACCGCTGTCAGCGCCCCTGTGCTTGAATTGATGGTGAACGCGGAAACGTTATTTGAACCGTCGTTTGCCACATAAACGAATTTGCCGGTTGGATCCACCGTCACGAAAACAGGGTTAGTGCCCGCCGCGACGGGCGAGCCCACCGCTGTCAGCGCCCCTGTGCTTGAATTGATGGTGAACGCGGAAACGTTGCCGGAAGCTGCATTCGCCACATAAACGAATTTGCCGGTTGGATCCACCGTCAGCGAACTAGGGGATATGCCACCGGTAAAGACGTAACCGTTAGGTCGCATCTGGCCGCTGGCTGCATCTACGGTATAGATGGAAACAGTGCTGTCTTCAAAGTCGGTCACATACGCGAACCGCGGCGAAGGCAGGTTCACGGAGAAGTCCGATGCAGGTGAGGTGCCTCCTCCAGGTGTAGCGTTCGTTACGGTCACAGGAACGACCGCCGCGCTGGCAACGTCCGCGGCCGTGATCGCCGCAGTGAGTTGCGTCGCGCTCACAAACGTCGTCGCACGATTCGAGCCGTTCCACTGCACGGTCGAGGTGGACATAAAGCCAGTCCCGTTGACCGTCAGCGTAAATCCCCCCGAAGCCACCAGCGCGGAATTCGGGCCTAGTGAAGAAATCGTCGGCAGTGGATTGTTTACGGAGAAGTCCGATGCAGGTGAGGTGCCTCCTCCAGGTGTAGCGTTCGTTACGGTCACAGGAACGACC
>Ga0335085_10016179_pt1 | contig 10790 bp, 8 predicted proteins | sample Lox_Sample_45_FD_206712 | JGI IMG/M metagenome (GOLD analysis project Ga0335085, IMG submission 206712) | Soil microbial communities from Loxahatchee National Wildlife Refuge, Florida, United States - Lox_Sample_4.5 | ecosystem: Environmental > Terrestrial > Soil > Wetlands | place: USA: Florida... | reverse complement strand
ATTCACTCAGTGTTTCCCGAACCCGGACACTTCAGGAGGAGGAGTACCGGCCTCCGTTGTCGGTGATGCAGTGACTGTTCTGTCTAACAGCTGGAACGATGAAAATTCGTTCCTGAATCTCTACACCGAGAACAATCGAAACGCTTCCAGCCAGACAACTTACCGTATGGCAGTTGCTGCCGGCAAACCGATTGGATTCCCCAATCCATCCGGAACTACTACCGATACCGGGAGCGATGGGGGTGTACACAATTTCTTGCGATACCTCGAGGACTGGAGCAGCTCAAACATCTGGTACCAGGGATCGTTCGTGGCCCTTTTCTATAGCCACCAGGCTGTGGGCAGCTTCAAATGCTGCAGCGGAAATGTTTATGGCATTCCGTCAAATCGATATGAAAACTTCGACACCACCTTCCTCACGCCAGCGGATCTGCCCCCGCGCACACCGATGCTGCGCAACGTGAACACCATCGGCTTTACACAGGAACTGATGCCGACGCAGTAGAAAAGCTCCTACTCCGAGTAGGGTGAGCGGCTCTCGATGTTCGGGGGCCGCTTTTCTTTTGTTTCCGCGTGTTCGCGGAAAAGCGACAGCCGCAGGGCCACGCCTCGCGCCCAGACACTATTGCGACGGGCGGACGCGGGGCGTGAAGTTCGTGTTTACCGGAGGCGTGGAGCACGCCGAAGTACCGCTAGCGGCGCACAGGTCGCCAAGCGCGCCGCTGAAATCGGCGGGTGCAGCCAGGCCGACAAGAGGCTCGGCGTAAATTACATAGCTGTGATTTACCGCCAGGCGCTCGATAACGTAGGAGCCATCAAATTGCACGGACGGATTCGCGGCGTCGCAACTCCACCCAGCTAACGTAGCGGCCGAGACTGCGCCACTATCCGCATCCACCGCAACCACCTGCGCGCCAAACATTCCGGTGACAGACGAGCCGGGCGCAGGCGAAGCCATTGCCACAAGCGTGAACGCATTCGCGGGAAGAACTTTGCCGCGAATGCTGCCGGTGTGCTGCACGTCGTTCGGGTCTGGATACAGCGAGCGAATCCCGGTGCGGTCGTCATCGCTCAGCGGCCCATCAGGAGCCTGTGCAGTGGGGCGGTCGCCGAGAAATTGCCCCGGTGGCGGAGCGAATGGAAACATGATCGAGCGCCACACGCCGGAATGGTCGAGCGCGAACCAGTGCCCCAGCTCATGAATCAACAGCGATTCGAGATCGTAGGCGCCCGGGCCTTGAGGCCCAGCAAGGCCGCTTGGCGTGGCGAATGTCGCCTGGCCGTCGTTGCGAAAAAGCGTGTCGGCATCGAGAATCTGCCCGGCGAATGCCGCGGGCGGACTGCTGCCGACCGAAACGCCCGGCGCGTTCGCCGTGATCACCCGCGTAAACGCCAGCACTCCGGTGGTAAAGCCAGCGGCGGATGATTGGTTGAAGCAAATGGTGTTCAGCCCGTCGATGTTGCTTTCCGAATCGTTCGTGCACGCGCCTGCGGTTGCGACTCGCGAGAGCGGCGCAAGCATGCCGGGATAGCTCGCGGCGTTAAAGGTTGTCCCCGAAACTCCCGCCCAGGCGTTGAACGAATCGTTGATGGCTTGCTCGATTTCGTCGAGTTGCGCGCTGCTGCCGTTCGAAGCAGCGGTAATCATAGTGAATGGCGCGGTGGGCAGCGCCGTGCTCCAGCGGCGGTTCAGCGGATTTGCTAGCGAAAGATTCCACAGCTGCGGCTGAGGACAGCCTCCCGCTTGCGGAACGGTAGTGTCCACTAGATAGCCACGTGCGGCTGGCTGCAGCACGAACGCAATCAGCGGAATCGTGAGCGCCAGGATTGCCAGCGCGCATCTCATGGTTTGCCTCCTGCCGCGGCGATCGCATGCTCGACTTCCGCGCGAAAATCCGGCAGGCGCATCCGGCTGATGCCGACCGCTTGCACACGCCGCGTGCGTGGATCGAATGAGGCGAACGAGGCGGTATCCTGCGTGACGCTCTCGTCGCCGCCGCGGTTGTTGCGGCGAATGCGGAACACGCCTTGCTGCCAACTCACCACAGAGAAGTCGCCGCTTGGTGTGCGCTCAAGAAACAGCACCGCTTCTTCGCCGGGGCTGAAGCGCGGCACTCCAGAAACGGTTGACGTAATTCCGCCGAGCGTGCCGCCGAGCAGGCGCACCTCGATCTGCGCCGGAAGCGTTCCTCGCCAAGTTTGCTCCACGTCGAACGTAGTGACGGTCCAGATTTCGCCTGAATCCCAAATCACCACATTCGAAACGCACCGGACGCGCGCGATTGTCTTTGTGATCTGCGTCATTTTTTCCAGCGACATGCGTTCGAGTGTGGTGGCATGGGCTGCGCCCGTGAGGGAAAACCCGAGTAGCAGGATGCAGAGTGCGAACGCGAACCTAATCCATTTTTTCATTTGATCTCCAGTACCCCCGTAGCGACGGCGCGATCGTTACTGATGGTGGTGATGAAAAGCGACCGCACACCGGGAGTTGTGCCGCTTGAAATCTGCAGATCCAGCTCAATGGTGTTCGGCAGTAGACCGGTGACGTTGGAAGCGGTGACGGCGATATCGCCTGGGTTCGATTGCGGCGAGGTGAAGGCGTAATTGAAGCTGGCATCAAGGCCGGTGCCGTGCACGCAGATCGAGGCGACCGCCGATCCAGAAGCAGGGCGCGTGATGGAAAGCGGCGAGCCTTGTATGCCGCAGGTGTTGCCCGAAATGAATAAGCCAACGGAGTCGACATTCAGCGGAGACGATGCTGCCGCGGTGGTGGGCTCAACTACGACGATATCTGTGCTCGCGGCGCTTGGCTGCGAAGTGGTAAGCGCAATCGTGCTCTGCGAAACATTGAACGGCACAATCACGAAAGGCACCGGATTTGAGAGCGCGCCGGGCGAGCCTGGATTCGCAATCTGAACCGTAAGAGAGCCGGGCGACTGCACATCGGTGGGACTGAGGGCCGTAGTGCATTCCGTGGTCGAAGCACAGGTGGTCGCGCGGGCCGCGCCCTGGATAAAAATCACCGACGCGGAGCTTCCGCTTCCGGCGACGAAGTTGGCTCCGTTGACAGCAAGCGCAATGCTTTGCACCACGCCAGCCATCACGCTGGAGGGAAGAATCTGCTCGATGACCGGCCCGCTGATGAGCGCCACGGTCGCCGAAGCAAACTTTGTCGGGTCGGCCTGGCTGGTGGCCACCACTGAGATGGCATTCGGCGAAGGCGTGAACCCCGGCGCGGTGTAAAGCCCCGTGGCACTCACCGAACCGCACGCTGTGCCCGCGCAACCGGAACCTGGCACGGCGCTGGCCACTGCCCAGGTAACGCTCTGATTCGAAGCACAGGACACTCGAGCGAAAAACTGCCGCGTGCTGGACGCGCCGGACGAAATGAATGCATACGGCGGCGAGACCGAAATCGAAACAGTTCCAGTCGACGCCACTACGGTGATGACCGCGCTGGCGCTTCGCGAAGCGTCGGCATGGCTGACGGCGGTGAGCGAAACAGCCGGGTTCGCCGGCACCGTCGCGGGCGCCAGGTAATCCACGGATCCAACAGATGGCACCGCTGGAGCCACGCAAGGGTTGCTGCTCACCTGGCAAACCTGCCCGATCGAGGAATTGCCGTTCGCGATGCCGTTTATGAACCACGACACGCTCGTATCGGAAGTGTTCGAGACGGTGGCTGCGAATGTGACACGCTGCCCTGTTGCCACCGTCGCTGACGTGGGAGAAACAGCAATGCCGACGCCGCCCGCAATTGTGACACTGGCGGAAACCACTTGCGCACTGCCGGACGCCGGAGTGAACGTGGCATCAATTGTCACGGGGGTTGTGCCGGGCAGCGTTGCGGGCGCCATGTACAGCGCGGTGTTTGCGCCCGTGACTGCGATTGTTCCCAGCGCGGAATTGCCGTTCGCTACGCCGTTTACGTCCCAGGCGACTGTTCCGGCCATTGTGCCGCTGCCGCTTCCGCAGAACGACGCGGTGAAAGTTTGGCTTTGCCCCAAAGCGAGAGTTGCGGACGCAGGCGAAATCGAATTCGTGGTGGCACAGACGATGGTAACTGTTGCGCTGGCAGATTTAGTTGAATCCGCAACGCTCGTAGCGGTCACGGTCACGTTCGCGGGCGATGGCAGCACCACTGGAGCGGTGTAAAGCGCAGTTGTGGCCGAGGCGGAAGACGCGGTGATCACGATGGTACCGACGATCGCGTTACCTCCCGCGATGCCGCCGACGGTGAATGTCACCGCCGGTGACGAGCTGCCCGCTCCGCTCACGATCGCAGTGAAAACCAGCGAGCCTCCTGCCGGAACGCTGCTTGAAGCGGGAGCGAGGCTCACGGCAATCGTCGAGGGCGTTTGCACCGGAGTAGAAGACCCGGACGGTGCTGATGTGCTTCCACACGCGGAAAGAAACATCGCCAGAGCGATTCCCGGCAGCAAAATGCTTTGGCCGGGAGTAAAAATGTACGCTACGCCGGAAATGCGAGAAGGAATTCGCATGCACACACGCATCAGGCAAGGCGTGTGCCAACGCGGAGCAGAACCCGGAGTAGCCTGGCGCCTTTTTGACGGGCGTCACGCAAAAGCGATTAACTTTCGCTGATCCTTGCAGATGCGAACGGAGTCTCGCGCGCAAAACGCTGACGACTCATGGAGATTTTCCACGTGCGCCGGTGAAATCCAGCGCATTCTGTTCCGTAACGAAACGGGGAAACGCAAAATCGGGAAAGCTAATTCGCGCGCAGAATGGCTCGCAAGGCCGATTCAAGATCCTGGTATTGGAAGCTGTAGTTTGCCTTCAGCAGTTGCTCGGGCAACACGCGTTGGCTGCCGAGCAGCAGCGCGTCCGCCATTTCTCCGAGAGCTAGCCGTAGTGCAAACTTCGGCGCCGGGACAAGCGCGGGACGATGCAGCACCTGCCCTACGACGCGCGCGAAATCCGCATTCCTTATAGGCTCGGGCGCGACCACGTTTACCGGGCCATGCAGCGCCGCATCTCCAATCGCGCGCTGAATAATCCGAATCACGTCTTCGAGCGCTATCCACGATATCCACTGGCGCCCGCTGCCGATTCGCCCACCCACGCCGAACTTGAACGGACGAATCATTTGCGGTAACGCGCCGCCTTCCGCCGATAGAATCACTCCGAAGCGCAGAATCGCGGTGCGAATTCCCGCGTGGGCGGCGCGATTCGCTTCCGCTTCCCAGTCGCGCGCCAGCAGAGACAAAAAGTCCCGCCCCGGCCCGGACGATTCAGTAAGAATCTCGTCGCCGCGGTTGCCGTAATATCCAATCGCCGAGGCGCAAACAAAAACCCTCGGCGGCTGCCGCAGGCGCAGCAGCGAATCAACCAGCACTCGCGTGGAATCGATGCGGCTACTGCGCAGCACCTGCTTGCGAGCCTCCGTCCAGCGTCCGTCCGAAATGCTCGCGCCACTCAGATGCACTACCGCGTCGGCGCCTTCGAGCGCCGGAACATCCACTTGTGCCGAAGGGGGATCCCAGCGAATTTCGTGCGCCGACAGCGATCCCTCCGATCTGGCGCGACGCACCAGATGCCACACATCGTGCCCTTCTGCACGCAGGGCACGAGTCAAGGCAGAACCAATCAGTCCAGAAGCACCGGAAACGATGATTTTCAAATCGAATCCACCTGAGTTGTGAGGAAGGGCAATGAATTTAGCCTACGGACCGATGCCGCGGGCGTCAAGCGCCAATGGCGTCCGTTGGCGCCCAATTTTGAGGCCCAGAAGCAACCTCGTTTGCTGATTCGCACCTCCAAAGCTAGTCACCCTGCGGCACGGCGGAAAGATAGGCTAAAATGAGTGGTTTCTACCTTTAGGTCTAGAATGAATCAGTCGACGAGACACTTCGGCGCCACGGCAGTCCTTTCCCTCGGCGCATTCGTCTTTGGACTGGCCATTTCAGGCGGCGCGCAAAGCACGCCTGGAACCCGCGGACTACAAGCCTCGCGCACAGTTAACGAACGCATTCTCGAACAAGAGCTGCAAAACATCCCCAGCGCCGCAAAAGCGGAAAGCAACCTCCGCCATCTGACCAGCGAACCGCACATGGCTGGCACCGAAGCGGACCACCGCGTAGCGGAATGGCTGCGCGATCAATATCAAAGTTACGGATTCGACGCGCAAATCGTCACCTACAACGCCTGGCTGCCTTTGCCGCGCGAGGTGAAACTCGAGCTCACCGCGCCCGAACGGAAAACTCTCGCCAGCCCGGAGCAGCCCGTCGAAGAAGATCCAGATAGCTACAACGCGAAAGTCGCGCCCGGCTTCAACACCTACTCGCCCTCGGGCGATGTGACGGCGCCGATTGTCTATGCGAACTACGGCATGCCGGATGATTATCGCGAGCTCGAAACGCAGGGGATAAGCGTCGAAGGAAAGATTGTGATCGCGCGCTATGGCCAGGGCTTTCGCGGCATCAAGGCCAAAGTGGCCGAAGAGCACAAAGCCGCCGGACTGATCATCTATTCCGATCCGCAGGATGACGGCTACACCATTGGCGACACTTTTCCACGAGGCCCCTGGCGGCCCATGAGCGGTATTCAACGCGGCTCGATTCTCTACACCCAAATCTATCCAGGTGATCCGCTCACTCCCGGTGTGCAGACGCCTTCGGGCCAGAAGCACGTTGCTCCCGACGCTGCTTCAACGCTCGCCCATATTCCCACCATGCCGATCAACGCTAAGGACGCCGAAGTGATTCTCTCGAGCCTCGGCGGAAAGCATGTTCCGCGCGGGTGGCAGGGCGCCCTACCTTTCACCTACCACGTCGGCCCCGGCGACGCTCGCGTGCACATGAAGATCGCCATGGACTACCAGCCGCGCCCGATTTATGACGTGATTGCCAAACTTTCCGGCACGAACGACAACGAGTGGGTCATTCTCGGCAATCATCATGACGCCTGGGTTTACGGCGCGGCCGATCCTGGCAGCGGCACAGCCTCGATGCTCGAAGCGGCACGGTCGCTCGGCGAACTGGTTCGCTCCGGATGGAAGCCGCGGCGTTCCATCCTGATGTGCGAATGGGACGCTGAAGAACCGGGACTTATCGGCTCAACGCTATGGGTGGAAGAAAATCGCGCCGAATTGCAGGCAAAAGCCGTGGCCTACATCAATACGGACGTCGGCGTAACCGGCCCGAATTTCAGCGCCGCGGCAACTCCTTCCCTGAAAAGTTTCATACGGGACGTGACGCGCGAAGTGGAAGATCCCAGCACCAAGCACAGCGTCTACGACTCCTGGCGCGGCCATTTGGTCCGCTCCGGAGAAGACGTCGGCAGCTCGCGCCACAATTGGAAAACCGAAGGAGCAGGCGAAGCTCCGCTGGGCGCGCTTGGCGCGGGTTCGGACTTCTCACCCTTTTTCGATTATGCCGGAATTCCTTCGGTCGACATCGGCTTCGGCGGCGATTACGGTGTCTATCATTCGCTTTACGACGATTTTTACTGGATGAAGCACTTCGGCGATCCGACCTTTGGCTACCACGCCGCATTGGCCCGCATTCTCGGCACCATCGCCTTGCGATTGGACGAAGCGGACATCCTGCCGTTCGATTACTCCACCTATGCCACGGAGATCAGCCGCATGGAAAGCGATCTGCTCTCGCGCGCCTCGTCCCAGGCCGGCGAAGCGGCCGCCCTCAAGCCCGTTGCGGAAGCTTCCACGGAATTCGCAGCCGCGGCTTCCCGTGCCACGGCCGCGCTTCGAGACCTTGGTTCCATCACGGTCGCTCCAGCTTCGGTCCGCGAATTGAATCACGCGCTCGTTTCTGTGGAGCAAGGTTTTCTCGCGGAAAGCGGTCTGGCCGGCCGCCCATGGTTTAAACATACGGTTTATGCCCCCGGCAGCTACGCAGGATATGCGGCCGAGCTCATGCCCGGTGTAAACGAGTCGCTTGACCGCAAGGATCCGGCCACGTTGCGGATCGAAGCCGATTCCCTCTCCGCGGCCCTTGAGCGCGCCGCCAACCGTCTGGACACAGTTACGCGGTTGGCCCGCGAAGCGGCCGCATCATCGCCGTCGTCAGGTCATTAGCCATTCGAATTTTTTGGGCAGTCCGCGAATGACGCACACTAAAAAAAGGCTGCACAAGGTCTGCGTTTATTGTGCTTCGAGCGACCGCTCGGACCGCATCTATCTCGATTCCGCGCGCCGCCTGGGCGAAATCCTCGCCGAAAACTCCATCACGGTGGTGTACGGAGGAGGCGCGATCGGCTCCATGGGTCATCTCGCGGAAGGCGCGCTTTCCAAGGGCGGAAAGGTCATCGGCGTGATTCCCCGTTTCATGCGCGAACTCGAATGGGATCACAAGGGCCTCACTGAACTGCAAGTGGTCGAAAACATGCGCGAGCGCAAGCACATCATGCTCACCGACAGCGATGCCGCCATCGCCCTGCCCGGTGGCTCCGGCACCCTCGAAGAATTAATGGAAGCGATCAGCCTGAAGCGCCTGGGCATCTACCTGAACCCGATCGTGCTGGTGAACACGCGCGGATTCTACGATCCCCTGCTGCACTTGCTCGATCGCTGCATCGAAGAGCGCTTTATGGATCAGCGCCACTCGGCCATGTGGCAGGTGGCGGAAGGCCCCGAACAAGTGTTGTGGGCTATTCACTCTGCGCCCGCGTGGACTCACGATGCGCGGCAGTTCGCGAACTTGCCCGCTTCGAACTCTTCGCGCTAGTTTCGCCTTCCAGCTTTGTTGTCGCGCTTTCCAACGCACCGGCGTGCTTTGCGCCTTTCGTTTCACGGTCTAGAATGAGTCCGTGCGGGTACGCGTTCTTTTCTTCGGACAACTCAAGGAAATCGTTGGGGCGGCGCAAGACGACGCTGAGCTCGCTGAAGGCTCGCGTGTCGAGGATCTTTTCGAGCGCTACGGCCAGCGCTTCCCGAAGCTCGCCGAGTTTCGTCCATCTATTGCCGCTTCGGTGAACCAGGAGTATGCCAATTGGCGCTCGCCCTTGGCCCCCGGAGACGAAGTCGCGTTTTTGCCTCCGGTCAGCGGAGGTCAGCAGCCAGCGACGATTTCGGACGACATTTTCGAACTCGTGCGCGCCCCGATTCATCCTCGGGAAATCGTCGAAAGCCTCAAGGCCCCCGAAGACGGCGCGCTCGTTTACTTCGACGGCTTCGTGCGCAACAGTTTTAAAGGCCAGCCCACCGAATACCTCGTCTATGAAGCATACGAAGCCATGGCGCTCGCCAAGATGCGCGAAATTGGCGCGCAAATCCGCCAGAAATTTGCCATCCACCGCCTGGCCATCGTTCACCGGCTCGGCCGCCTGGAAATCGGCGAGACCAGCGTGCTCATTGCGGTAAGCTCGCCCCATCGCGCGGCCGCCTTCGACGCATGCCGCTACGGTATCGACACCCTGAAGCGCACGGTGCCCATCTGGAAAAAGGAGCATTTCGTCGGAGGCGCCGTCTGGGCCGAGGGCGAAGTGCCGGTCGAGAAAGCCATTTCGCCCGCGGATGAATCTACTACTAAATGACTAAATCGGCTGCCGCGTGCGGCGCGGTCCTGTTTGCCGCCACGCTGCTGGGCTTTTGTACAGAAATCGCGGCAGCTTCTCCAGCTCGCACCCGCCTTCCACAGGATCAGAGACCTTCCGGCGTCATCCACGTGCAATCGAATCTGGTCAACATCCTCGTCAGCGTGATCGACGCCAACGGCGAGCCAGTTCCCGATCTTGCTCAGGATGCCTTCGATCTTTCCGAGAATGGCATTCCGCAGAAAATCGAGCGCTTTGAAGCGCAGACCGATCGCCCTCTCGACCTGGCCCTCATGATCGATTCCAGTATGAGTACTTACAAGGACGTGAAGGTTGAAACCGACGCCGCCGCGCACTTCATCCGCCAGGTTGTCCGGCCCTCGGACACTTTGGGCGTATTCGAATTCGCCGAACACGTGACGCTGCTCGAAGATTTCTCCGGTGACGTTCCCCGCTTACAGTCCGCCCTCAAGCGTATGTTTCTGGGCAGCGGCACCTCCATGTACGACGCGCTGGTGCTCGGCTCCAACTCCCTGCGCCGCCGCCCAAACGGCAGGCGCCGCGCCATTGTACTGGTCACCGACGCCGGCGAAACCACCAGCTACGCGAAATTTGATGACGCGCGGCGGGCGGCCATCGCATCCGACGCGATGCTCTACTCCCTTGTCATCCGGCCCATCAAGAGCGAGAGCGGACGCGAAACCGCCGGTCAGCATGCGCTGATTACCATCACCGACAGCAGCGGCGGCGCCGTTTTTATTCTCGACAGCCTCGACCAGCTCAATGCCATGTTCGACCGCATCAATCGCGAGCTGCGCACGCAATATCTGCTCGGCTACTACCCGAATCCCACGCCTCCCCCTGGAAGTGACCGCCACGTTCAAGTTAAAGTGAAGGCGGGTGATCTTGTGCGCTACCGCAAGGAATATTTCACCGCGGGTGCATCGCAATAATCCCACTCTGAATGAAACGATTTTTAGATGTGGCCGTCGAAGCGGCCCGCGAAGCCGGCGCCATGTTGCGCGTTGAGTTCGGGCGCCCCAAAGAAATTTCCTATAAAGGCGAAGTGGACATCGTCACCGAGTCCGACAAGCGGTCGGAGGCGCTGATCGCCACGCGCCTGCGCAAGGAATTTCCCGATCACGCCATTGTCGCGGAAGAAGGCAGCGCGGGCGCCGCTGCCGGCGCAAAGTACACCTGGCACGTCGATCCGCTCGACGGCACCACGAATTTCGCCCATGGCTATCCCTGTTTCGGTGTGTCAATCGGCCTGC